>Ga0326597_10009820_pt1 | contig 12788 bp, 10 predicted proteins | sample RVTome_12_FD_203789 | JGI IMG/M metagenome (GOLD analysis project Ga0326597, IMG submission 203789) | Soil microbial communities from uranium-contaminated site in the Upper Colorado River Basin, Wyoming, United States - RVT100D185 | ecosystem: Environmental > Terrestrial > Soil > Contaminated >... | reverse complement strand
GCGCGCGCGTTTCGCGCTCTACGCCTCCGCCCATCCCGATCTCGCCGCCGAGCTGGAGCAGTGGTGGAGCGGCCGGCTGCCCGAGGGGTGGGACCGGGAGCTGTCGGCCGTCGTGCCGGCGAGCGGATCGGTCGCGACCCGGCAGGCCTCGGGACTCGCACTCCGGGCGATCGCCGCCTCCGTGCCCAATCTGGTGGGCGGCTCCGCCGATCTCGGCGGCAGCACGGGGACGACACTCGCGCAGGGCGGCACCTTCGGACCGACCACGAGCGGCCGGACCTTTCATTGGGGCGTCCGCGAGCACGGCATGGCCGCCTGCCTCAACGGCATCGCTGCGCACGGCGGCCTGCGCGGCTTCGGCAGCACCTTTCTCGTCTTCTCCGACTACATGAAACCGTCCATCCGGCTCGCCGCGATCATGAAGTTGCCGGTGATCTACATCGGCACCCACGATTCGATCGGCGTCGGCGAGGACGGCCCCACCCACCAGCCGATCGAGCACCTCACGATGCTCCGCTCGATCCCGAACGTCGTGGTGCTGCGTCCCGCCGACGCCGCCGAAACCATCGAAGCCTGGCGGGCGGCAATGCGGCGAACCGATGGGCCGACGGTCCTGGTGCTCAGCCGGCAGAAGCTGCCCGTGCTCGATCGCGCGGCGCTTGCGCCGGCGGGCGGTGTCGACCGCGGAGCGTACGTGCTGCTCGATCCGCCGGGCGGGAACCCGCAGGCCATCCTCATCGCCACCGGCAGTGAGGTGCACGTCGCCCTCGCGGCGGCGCGGTCGCTCGTGGCCGACCGGGTCCGCGTGCGGGTGGTCTCCATGCCGTCCTGGGAGCTCTTCGCGGCGCAGCCCGACGGATACCGCGAGAGCGTCCTGCCGTCGCTGGTGCGGGTGCGGGTCGGGATCGAGGCCGGTTCCGCCTTCGGGTGGGAGCGCTGGACGACCGATGACGGCGCGATGGTGGCGATGACCGGCTTCGGCGCGTCGGCCCCCGGCGACCGCCTCTTCGAGGAATTCAACTTCACCGCCGATCGCGCCGCCTCCGTGGTGCGCCGGCTGCTGGCCGAGAGAACCGCATGAGCTCCAATCCGCTGGTCCGCCTCGGGGAGCTGGGCCAGAGCCCCTGGTACGACTACATCACGCGCGACCTTCTCACGTCCGGCGAGCTGGACCGGCTGATCCGGGACGATGGCCTCCGGGGGATGACCTCCAACCCGACGATCTTCGAGAAGGCGATCGCCGGCAGCCGCCTCTACGACGACGATATCCGGTCTCTCACCGATCTGGGCAAGAGCGCGGGGGAGATCTTCGAGGCGCTGGCCGTGGCCGACGTCCGCGCCGCGTGCGACCGTTTCGCGCCGATCTACCACTCGAGCGCGGGGGCGGATGGGCTGGTGTCGCTCGAGGTGTCGCCGGCGCTGGCGAACGACACCGCGGCCACCATTCGCGAGGCCGAGCGGCTCTGGCACGCGGTCGGTCGCCCGAACGCCATGATCAAGATTCCGGGCACGCTGGCCGGCCTGCCGGCAATCACCCACTGCATCGCGGCCGGCATCAGCGTCAACGTCACGCTGCTCTTCTCGGTCGAGCGCTACGCCGAAGTGATCGACGCCTTTCTGGAAGGCATGGACCGGCGACTGGGCCAGAGCCTCCCGCTCCGTCACGTCGCGTCGGTGGCGAGCTTCTTCGTGAGCCGGGTGGACGGCAGGGTCGACCCGCTGCTCGATAAGCGGGGCGACCCGGGAGGCCTGCGCGGCAAGATCGCCATCGCCAACGCCTGTGCCGCCTACCGGCTCTTCGAATGGTCGCTCGGCACCCCGCGGTGGGACCGCCTCGCCAAGGCCGACGCCCGGCCCCAGCGGCCGCTCTGGGCCTCGACGAGCACCAAGGATCCCCGGTACTCCGACGTGCACTACGTCGAGGCGCTGGTGGCGCCCCGCACGGTGAACACGCTGCCTCCCGAGACCTTCGCCGCCTACCGCGATCACGGGCGGCCGGCCGTGCGCATCCGGCAGGGAATGGCGCAGGCGGCGGAGCTGCTCAAGGCGGCGGCGGACTGCGGCATCGATGTCCCCGCGATCACCCGCGAGCTGGAGGACGACGGGGTCGCCAAGTTCGCCGCCTCCTACACCTCCCTCCTGGCCGGAATCGAAGCCAAGGCGGGCGCGCTCGCAGGCCGCTGATGCTGCGTTTCCTCCGGAACGTCTCACTCACATACTGGATCTTCATCGGGATGGGCGCCGGCATCCTTCTCGGATGGCTGGCGCCGGCCGCCGCGCTCGAGCTGAAGCCGCTCTCGACCGTCTTCCTCCGGATGATCAAGTCGGTCATCGTGCCGATCATCTTCGGCACGCTGGTGATCGGCATCGCCGGCCACGGCGACGACCTCAAGCGCCTTGGCCGGCTCGCGGTCAAGTCCATCGGCTATTTCTGGGCGATGACCTCCGTGGCATTGGTGATCGGCCTGATCGCCGTCAATATCACCCGGCCCGGCGTAGGGGTGATCCTGCCGGCGCCGGACCCCAACGCGGCCATCCCCAAGGCAGCCCCGACAACCTTCGGCGGCTTCCTGGAGCACATCGTCCCCCGGAGCTTCTTCGAGGCGGCGGTGGAGAACGAGGTGCTCCAGGTGGTCTTCTGGGCGACCCTCTTCGCCATCGCCCTCACCCAGGTGCGCGGCAAGCCCAAAGAGGCGATGCTCGGATTCTGCGAGGGGCTGGCGGAGACGATGTACAAGTTCGTCGGGATCGTGATGAAGTTCGCGCCGATCGGCATCGGGGCCGCGATGGCGGTGACGGTGAGTCACAGCGGTATCCAGGTGCTCAAGAATCTCGGCATGCTGGTGGGGACCCTCTACGGGGCGCTCGTCGTCTTCGCCCTCGTGGCCCTGGTGCCCGTCGCGCTGCTCGCGCGGATTCCGCTCCGGCGGTTCATCCAGGCGGTCAAGGACCCGGCAATCATCGCGTTCACGACCACCTCGTCGGACGCGGCACTCCCACTGGCAATGCAGCGGATGACCGAGTTCGGCGTGCCGCGGCGGATCGTCGCGTTCGTCATGCCGACCGGCTACTCGTTCAACCTCGATGGGTCCACGCTCTATCTCGGCGTGGCGTCGATCTTCGTGGCGCAGGCGGCGGGAGTCGAGCTCACGGTGGGACAGCAGTTGTTCATGATGTTGACGCTGCTCATCACCAGCAAGGGGATCGCGGCGGTGCCGCGGGCGTCGCTGGTCGTACTGTCGGGGACGCTGACGGCGTTCGGGCTGCCGCTCGAGGGCGTCGCCGTGATTCTCGGCGTGGACGAGCTGATGGACATGGCGCGGACGATGGTGAATCTGGTCGGCAACTGCCTCGCCACCGCCGTCATGGCGCGGTGGGAGGGTGAGCTCCAGACGACTCCGGCGGCCGCCAGCGGTGCCATCGCCCCCGAGGGCGTGCAGGCGTAGCTCCGGACAATTCACCGGCGGGACGAAGCGGGAGAGAACATGACCGGGATGCGATGGCGGAAGAGCCGCGGCGTGACGGCGCTCGCGGCGTTCTTCATGTGGACGGCCGGCTCCGCGCAGACGGCCCCGGCGCCCCCCCGGTCCGCCCCCATTTCGAACCTGCGCTACCAGATCACCTTCGATTCGATCACGGCGCAGAGCCGCACGATCAAGGTGGCGATGGATTTCGACGTAGCCGGGCCGGGCCCGGTGCTGCTCTCGCTCCCGGCCTGGACCCCGGGTGCGTACCAGCTCTCCTTCTTTGCCCGGTGGGTCTCGAATTTCGCCGCCGCGGCGGGTGAGAAACCCCTCACGTGGGACAAACTCGATTACGACACCTGGCGGGTGCAGCCGGGGGCGGCCAAGTCGGTCAGCATCCACTTCGACTATCTGGCGGACACGCTCGAGAACGCCATGGCGTGGGCCAAGCCGAATTTCGCGCTCTTCAACGGCACCAATCTGCTCGCATACCCGGAGGGCCGGGGCACCGACTTCCCCGCCACCGTGACGGTCAAGACCGAGCCGGGATGGCTGGTCGCCACCGGCATGGCGGCGAGCCCGGGGGGCGGGTACCGGGAGTCGAATTACCACGACCTGGTGGACAAGCCGTTCTTCGTCGGCCGCATGGACTACGACAGCCTGCAGGTGGCCGGTGTCTGGACCAGGCTGGCCACCTATCCGGCCGGAACGCTGCAGGGGCAGGCGCGGTCGGAGCTGTGGGACCAGATCGGCCGGGTGATCCCGGCCGAGGCCGCCGTGTTCGGCGAGACGCCGTGGAAGAACTACACGGTGATGATGATCTTCGACTCAGCCTACGGCGGGGGGAGTGCGCTCGAACACACCAACTCGCACGTCGGCATCTACAACAGCAACTTCATCGGCAATCCGATCCTCGCCTCCATCACCGCGCACGAGATCTTCCACGCGTGGAACGTCAAGCGGCTCCGGCCCGCCGATATGGTCCCCTATCGGTACGATCGCATGGAGCCGACCACCTGGCTCTGGGTCAGCGAGGGGATCACCGACTACTACGCCGACCTGGCGCTCGTGCGCGGGGGCATCGTCACGCCCGACGATTTCATGGGAGTCACCGCCGGGAAGATCGCCACCGTGGCCGATGCCCCATCCACCGCGCTCGAGGACGCCTCGCTCTCCACCTGGATTCACCCGACCGACGGCAGCGGCTACGTCTACTACCCGAAGGGCTCCCTGGCCGGCCTGATGCTCGACGTCATGATCCGCGACGGGAGCGACAATCGCCGGTCGCTCGATAGCGTGATGCGCGAGCTGTATCGGGCCACCTACAAGCGGGCGCGCGGCTTCACCGGGCCGGAGTGGTGGGCGGCGGTGAGCCGGGCGGCGGGCGGCAGGAATTTCGCCGACTTCGCCGCGAAGTACGTGGACGGGCGCGACCCCTATCCGTGGGACCGGATTCTCCCGCTCGCCGGCATGCGCTCGGTGAGCGACACCGTTCGTGAGCCCAGGCTGGGGATCGCGACCGGACAGGACTCCAGCGGCGTGATCATAGTCCGAGCGGTGCAGCCGGGCGGCGTGGCGGAGGCGGCGGGCGTCAAGAGCGGTGACGTGCTTCTCGGACTCGGTGACCTGGCCGTGACCGATCCGCGATTCGCCGAGGCGTTCCGCGCGAAGTTCGGCAAGAACGAGGGCGACTCGCTGCCGATCAAGGTGCGACGCGGCAACGAGACCCTCACGCTTCATGGAAAGGTGGCGCTGGTCGCCCGGGTGGAGAGCAAGATCGCGGCGGATTCGGCCGCGCCCGCGAAGGCGGTGCGGATCCGCGAAGGAATTCTGACGGGAAAGACCGACTAGCCTACTGGCGAGGCGCGCGGGTCGCCCCGAGGATCGGGATCACCGGCGTGAGCGCCTGGCCTTTGGCCGGCGCGTCGTGGATCTTGCGGACGACGCTCATGCCCCGCACCACTCGCCCGAACGCGGCAAACCCCTGTCCGTCGGGATTGCGCTTTCCCCCCTCATCCAGCTCCGGCTGGTCCCCGAGACAAACAAAGAAGTCCCAGGTGGCGCTGTCTGGTCCGTCGCGCGCCATTGAGAGAGTGCCATCCACGTGGCGCAAGCCCGTGGCGCTGGTGCGCTCGAGCGGAATCGGCGCAAAGCCCTGCGCCCGGTAGGGCTCGAACCCCGCCTGAATGACGGCGATCTTGACCTTGTTCCCCGGCTGGTTGCCCTCGCGCACCGTCCGGTGAAACCTGCCGAAGTTGGAGTAGAAGCCGAGATCGACATAGCGGAGGAAATTGGCCGCCGTTACCGGGGCATGCACCGAGTCCACCTCGACCTCGATTTCTCCCATCGCGGTGCGGAGCAGGACATGCGGCAGCGACTGCGCGCCCGCCGGGCCGAGGCTAACCGCCGAGGCGCAGAGGGCGCAGAGAAACGCCAGCGGAGTGTTACGACGCCGATTCATGGGCCTCTTTCGATTCTCCGAACAGCTCCGCCAGGTCGCGCAAGTGTACCTCGCGGGGCGCGGGGAGCAAGCCGATCGCATGCGCCGCCTGCCCGAGTACCCCACTCGCTGTTGCCCCGGCTGCCCGCAATTCGCGAACGCCGGTGTCGCCGGCGGCCTTGCTCAATTTGTCGCCTGACGCCTTGCGGATCAGCGGATGGTGCACGAACACCGGCGGCACCGTTCGGCCGAGCAGGTGACCCAGCCGGATCTGGCGGCCGGTCGAGCCGAGGAGATCTGCCCCACGGATCACGAGGTCCACTCCCTGTCGCAGATCGTCCACGACGACCGCGAACTGATAGGTCCAGTTGCCGAGCCGGTCCCGGAGAAGCAGGTCGCCGCATTGCCGGGCCGGCTCCTGCGACTGCTCCCCGAGCCAGCCATCGTGAAATCGTTCCTCGCCGGGCTCGATCCGAAGGCGTACCCCCCGGCCCGGAGCCAGGCCTCGCCCGCGACAGCGGCCGGCATACGGCGTCTCGATGTCCGGCGCGTCGCCGCCGTCGAGGGCAAGATCCCGTCGGGAGCAGTCGCAGCCGAAGACCTCCGCGGTCTCGGACAGTCGGCGGAGGTACTCGCCATAGACGCTGTCGCCGTCGCTCTGCCGGAACGGTGACCGTCCGGCGCGGAATTCCGCGGGCGTGCCCAGGTCGGGGACGAAGCCGAGCCACTCGAGGTCGTCGAGCAGCGCCGACTCGTATGCGGGCCGGCACCGTGTCCGGTCATGGTCCTCGAGGCGCAGCAGCACACGGCCGCCGAGCGCCCGGGTGATTCCCCAGACGCACACGGCGTTGGCCACGTGGCCGAGGTGAAGATAGCCGGTGGGACTGGGGGCATAGCGCGCCGTCGGCTGCCGGGGTAGGCGGGTGGCAAGAGCCGAGAGATCGAGGGAGCACACGGCCGAAAGATCACCGGACCCGTGGTCTTGCGCGATCCTGCGACGCGGCGTACATCATCCTTTCGCCCCTCCAACATCGAAACTCAGTTCAGGGTGGAGTATGACCGCAACGATCGGAAGCACCCCGTTCGAGCTGGTGGACGAATCGGCCACGCACGCCCCTGCCTACGAGGGTGTGGAACGGCGCCGGTCCCGGCCTCGCGTTGCCGTGTGCGACCGGCTGGCCGAGGCGCGCCGGGCCACGTGGGCGGTGACGCTCCTCAGGATCCTCCTGGTCGTCGGCCTCTGGACCGCCGTGGCAGCCCCCCATCTCATGGCGCCGGGTCTCCTCCTGGCCCGCACCGGCGTGCCCTTGGCCTACGTGCTGGCCGAGTTGCTCGGACTCGCCGTGGTGCTGCACCGCCAGGCCAGGCTCGCTCGCGCCGCCACGCTCTACTGAGTACCGGTGAGTACCGGCCGCACACCGGGCGGGAGTCTTCGATGTCCGATTGGTGGCGGCTGGCCCTCCCTGAGGAGGGCAGGCTGAGACGGCCGCAATCTAGCGCCGGACGGAGTCGGCCCGGAGCATCTCCGAGACCTTTCCAAACGAAACGGGCCCCCGAGTTGGGGGCCCGTAGGTCTTTGAGAATCAGAGAGGCGCCGCCCAGATTCGAACTGGGGGTGGAGGTTTTGCAGACCTCTGCCTTACCACTTGGCTACGGCGCCGAGGGACAGATAAACTAGCCGGGGCGCCGGAGCCAAGGAAGAGCGCGAGCGGAGCCGTGGCCCTACTGGCCGGACCGCCGTTGCGACGGTAAGCTATCCGGGCCTATTTCACCCCCCCCCATGGGAGGAGCAGCGTGCACGGAACGATCCGCGAGGCCCGGCTCAAGCCCGAGTATGCATCCCAATATCCCGGCGTCCAGCCCGGGGTGTGGATGCCCGCCTCGGCCATTGGCCAGCAGCTGCTGCTCTGGCACCTGACCGCACCGGCGACTCCCCAGGGCGAGCGGCTCATGGCAGAGGAACACTTCGAGTTTCGCGGGGGCCAGCAGCGGGTCGGCTCCTGGATCAACATGCGCACCCGGCTGGCCGACAGCTGACCCTCAGCCCGCCCGGCGGCTCCTGAGCGGCAGCGGCACCAGCTCGGGCTCTTCACTCACCGTCTGCAAGTAGGCATTCTGGTCGTGCTCGAGCGCGCCCGGGGGAAGATGGTCGTACATCGGCCCCAGCTCCCTCCGAATCCGGTCCTGGTAGAACTCCGGCAGCACATCCGTCTCCCCATCGAGATAGTCGCGCACCGAGGCGTCGGTATCGAGCAGCCGGCGAATGGTCGTGTGGTACTTGATGCGCCCGAAGCCTTCGGATGACACGGCGCGCACGAAGTTCATCCACTTGGGAATCGCCGTCCCCGTGGCCGGAATGCGGCGGGCGATGGCGCGCCAGGAGAAGGAGTAGCTCGTCACGTCGATGAGGCCGTCGTAGAACTCGGTCCACGAGTAGTTCTTCGGCCGGACGTTCATCGCGTGATTGTTGTTCAGGAAGTGGAATGGGAAGGGGAGCACCCGGCCGGCGCGCTGGTAGTCGAGATTCATGGGAGCGGCGCGGCCGAAGGCGGAGAGCAGTGAGTAGGCGGGGAAGGCGCCGGGCGCCAGGTCGATGAACTTCTTGGTGAGCTCGAACGGCTCGGGCCCCATGTCGCCGTCGAGGCCGAGGACGAAGTTGGTCTGGATGTAGGGGATGTAGCGGAGGATCATGTTCACGTGATCCGCCACCTGCGTCACCTTGTCCATCCCGGTCCGCCGGGTCTTCGACTTGTTCCCCAGGTCGTACCACGACTCGATCCCCGGCAGGATGGCCCGGAAGCCGTTCTGCCGGAGCCGCTTCAGGTGGGGCTCGGCCAGCAGCGACAGGCTGCTCTCGGCGATGTGCCGCATGGCCCCCCGGGGCACCGCGGCCTCGACCGCCTCCATGTAGTCGTCGAACCGGACGCCGAAGTTGGGGTCGTGCCAGCCGACGATCGGGCGCTTCATCTTGGTGAGCAGGAACGCCAGGTCGTCCCGCAGCTGCTCGAAGCCGAGCGGCTGGTAGTCGACCGTGGAGTCGATGCAGAAGCTGCAGGTGTAGGGGCAGCCGAGGCTCCCGATCATGGGGACGATCTTGATGGTCGGCGCCTTCTTGAGCGTGGCCTCCACGAACTTCCAGCGCTCTCGCAGCGTCGGCAACTCGACCGGCTGGTTCGACGCGGAGAGGTGCATGCCCATGGGGCGGTGCGGCATGCAGTCGCGGAGCACGTCCGAGACGACGGTGCGGTCGGTAAATCCGAGGACGTAGTCGAAATACTTCCGGGCATCTTCCGGGTAGCAGCGGGCGTGCGGCCCACCAAGCACGGTCACGACGCCACGCTGCTGGAAGAAATTGCTCAGGGCATACGCGAGCTGGGCCGATTGGGTGAAGGCCCCGATGAACAGGACGTCGAGGTCGGAGCCGAGTTCGTCAAGCAGATCCTCGATCCCGGTGTAACAGACGAGCCGGACGTCGTGTCCTTCCTGCTCGCACCACACGCCGACCACCTGGGGCATGATGCTGGCCAGGTTGGCATTCATGAGACGGCCGTACAGCGAGGGATTGGGACTCTTCGTGACCAGGTCCAGAACGCCTACGCGAAGCCGGCGCATCCACGGTTCTCCTGCGGGGGATATGCCCTCCAGGCGTGCGCCTGTGGGCCTCTGCGCGAGCTGGCCTGCGGGACTCGGAGGCCGGACCGACGGGGCGATCGAAACGGGTGAGCCGCCTACTGGGGACGGCGTGTCGAAGGCGAGTTCACGTGTCCAGTGGGAGGGCACCGAAAAGCGGGGGTAACATGCCGTCCCGGCAGAACGAAGGCAACCCGCCACCCAAATCAGGGGCAAAAACCCGAAGGGCCCCCGGCAGTATTCTGTACCGCCAAGGGTCGCGCCGGCGTGCTACTGCTGGACCGAGATGCTGTCAGCGAAATAGCTGGTCTGGCCGAAGCAGGCGGTGGGAATCCCGCGGTGCTCGGTGTAATGGATGACGACCCGCTTGCCGATCCCCGCCCGGAGTTGAGGAATGACGTTCTTGTCGCGTGCGCTGAAATCCCAGATGACCGGCGCCACTCCCGGCGCGCTCGTCATGGCGAGCTCCCCTTCGTACGTCTTGCAGAACCACCCCTTGCGCGAAAACTTCTGGAGTACACCCGCCCGCTCCCCATCCGAATAGCTCCACGAGAGCATCAATCCCACGTACAGGCTGAAGAGCACGAAGGGAATCACCGCCACCGCGAGAGCGATGGGCCAGAGGCGCCGGCGGCGGGGACGGGGCGACGGGGCGGTCATAGGACTCCGGGTGGAAGTGCCTAATTATAGCGGCCGTTTGCCGACTGGCGAGAAGACGAACCCCTTGCCCACCGTCACCACCCACCCGGCCCGCTGTGCGTCGTTGGCGAAGCGTCGCGCCAGATCGAAGCGCAGCGCCTCGGTGTCGGTGGAACGGCTTGCGCCGACCCGGATGCCCACCCCCGCGTCCCACCCGGTGCGGCGGGGCGAGCCGGCATACCAGGCCCCGCCGTGGTCCACGAACCCCGCCACACCGAGCCCCACCATCCCGAGAAAGTCGTCCACCACGGTCACTCGGTACTCCGCGGTGGCGAAGATCGACCGATCGCCGGTGAACGCGTGGCTTCGGAAGGCGCGGGGGCCCTGTCCCAGACCGAGATCGAACTCCGACCCCGGGAGCGGATTCTCGATCCATCCTCCCTCGACGTGCAGGATGCCGACCTGGTGCCTCGTCGGCTGGAGCACGGTGGTGAGAGCGAGCTGGACCGAGCCCGAATCGAGCCCGGAGGCATCGTAGAGTCCGCCGGCCAGACCCTCGAGATACGCGAAGCCGAGCGGAATGCGGGCGCCGAGCCGGGCGGTGAGGAGTGGCGCGACCCCGTCCCGCTGGTAGCCGAACGCCCTGGGCGCGGCCATGAGGCCGAACCGGACGGTGGCGCCGAGATCGACGTCCTCCTCCCTCGCGAAGCCGGCATACCCCGTCGCCACGAGGAACTTGGCGCGGTTCCACACCACGTAGGAACCGGCCGCCCCGGTCACCGTGCGGGGAAACGGCCCTGGTGCCCCCTCGACGACGAAGTCGTCGCGGCGGAGCTGTGCCTGCACCCCGAGCCGGACATACCCGCGCTCCGACGCGCTCAGCGCCCACGCCGCGGCTCCGCGGGCGATCGCGAACCGGCGGCTGAGGGTGTCGCTGGCCACGCGCTGCCCGTCGAAGAAGCGAAGCACTCGCTCGTCGTGGTCCTCTCCGGAGAGCGCGAAGGCCCACGGCGAGGTCAGCGCGAAGAAGGGTTGCTCGAGCAGCACGGCGGCGAGCCGGCCGTCGGACCGGTCCTCGTACTGGGCGCCGAGTCCGATGCGGCCGGCGAAGAGACGGGGGCGCCGGAAGGCCAGCGCAACGCTGGAGCGGTCGGTCGTCTTGCGGTAGCGGACCGCCGCCGAGGACGCGGTGCCGAAGAGGTTCTTCTCGACGAGGCCGATGGTGAACTCCACCTGGCCCCCGGTGCTCCGAAACCGGTAGTCCACCTGCGTGCTCCACCCGTCCTTGGTGAGCACCCGGGCGACCAGCCCGGAATCGGTACGCACGGAATCGATCCGGACCCGCCGGAAGATCCCGAGCGCCCGGAGATTGCGTTCCGATTCCGCCGCCTTGGCGGAATCATAGATCTCGCCTGGCGCGAAGCGCAGCTCGCGCCGGATCGTCACCGGACGGGTCTCGATGTGGAGCGCGTTCCCCAGCCTCGCGATCCAGCCGTGTTCGTCGGGATCGAAGATGTCGCGGCGCTCCAGCACGACCGCGCGAATCACCCGCGAGGCGGTATCGCCGGCCGTCGCGGAATCGGCGGGCGCCTGGGCGGAAAGCGAACCGGCGGCACCGAGGAAAAGGAACGGGAGGCAACAGCGAGCGCGGGGGCGCGCCCTGACGCCTCGGGGATGTGGGGAGGCCATCGGGATCAGAGCAGCTCGGCCACGCTGGCGAGGATCCGATCGGGCGTGACGGCGGCGTGGCGGAGATGGTCCTCCCGGAACTTGCCGGTGCGGACCAGCCACCCCTCAAGCCCGGCGTGCTGGGCGCCTTCGACGTCGGACCAGAGATCGTCGCCCACCATCGCGACCGATGATGCCGGCACACCGAGGCTGGCCACGGCGGAGGCGAAGAAGGCTCCGCTCGGCTTTCCAGCCACTGCCGCGGGCTTGCCGCTGGCAAACTCCAGCGCGGCCACGAAGGGCCCGGCATCCAGCGTGAGGTGGTGTCCTTGCCGCCAGAAACGGTCGCGGGAGAGGGCCACCAGCGCCGCGCCCGAGAGCAGCTGCTCGAAAGCCTCTTGGAGGAGCCCGAAGGTCCATCCCTCGCCGAGATCGCCGATGACCACGGCGTCGGCCGGCCCGGCGGGGGCCGAGCCCGACGTTCCGCCGGCGAGCGCCAGGCCGGCCATCTCCTCGAGCGCGCCGGACGGGACGAAGGGGGCGATCAGCCGGTAGCCGGCGGCCTCGAGGATCCCGACGCCGGCGAGCGTCGCGGTGAAGATCTCCTCCGCTCCAACCTCGAATCCGTAGCCGGCCAGGCGCTCGACCAGCATGGCCCGCGACCGGCTGGTCGTGTTCGTCACCAGCCGAAACGGCGTGCCCTGCCTTCGCAGTGCCGCGAGGGTCTCGACGGCGCCCGGTATGGCGGCCCCGCCCTCGTACAGGGTACCGTCGAGATCGAGGAGGTACCCGCCGGGAGCGCCCATCAGGATATATTCACGATCGACGATTGCTTCCGATCTCTCCACGGGCTGCCCATGACGGTCTGCACACTCCTCGCCCAAGCTGTTTTGCTGGCTCACCTTACGGCGCCCTACCCGTTCGCCGTCGGCGAAACGCTGCACTAC
>Ga0326597_10009818_pt1 | contig 12788 bp, 10 predicted proteins | sample RVTome_12_FD_203789 | JGI IMG/M metagenome (GOLD analysis project Ga0326597, IMG submission 203789) | Soil microbial communities from uranium-contaminated site in the Upper Colorado River Basin, Wyoming, United States - RVT100D185 | ecosystem: Environmental > Terrestrial > Soil > Contaminated >... | reverse complement strand
CGATGAGGGGCTGCATCTTGCCGAGGTGGCGGATCGGCTGGGGATCAAACGCGACACGCTGTCGAAGGCGGTGCGTGCCGGCCGGCTACATACACGCAGCCGGCGCACAGGCGCCGCCGCGTTGCGGATGACGAGCAAGAGCGCACGCACGTATCGCGACAGCGATGCGCCCATGGGCATGGGGGCGGTCAATGTCCTGGCGCGGGTGGCCGCCAGTGTGGGCGCATTGGATGCGGTGGCTCCGCAATTTGCGCCCGCCTTGGATGTGCCCTCTGCAGGGGTGCTGTTTGCCCTGCCGGCGTTGCTCGCCTTGGGATTGATCGATTCCACGCCGGGGTATCTGGAGTTGCCCAAAGGCTACTACGGTCTGGACAGCGTGCTGGTGCTGCTCGCCTTCATGGCGCTGGCGCGTGTGCGCTCGATGGAGCGGCTGCGCTACTGCGCCCCGGGCGAGTGGGGCAAGCTCTTGGGCCTCGATCGCGCCCCGGAGGTGCGTACCCTACGCGCCAAGGTGCGCGTGCTCGCGCAGCAGGGCAAAGCCGAGCAATGGAGTGCGGCGCTCTCGCAGCGCTGGATGCACGCGGCCCCCGAGCAGGCGGGCACGCTCTACGTCGACGGCCATGTGCGCGTGTATCACGGCGCGCAGACCGAACTGCCGCGCCACTACGTGGCTCGCCAGCGGCTCTGCCTGCGGGCGAGCATCGACTACTGGGTCAATGCCATGGATGGTCAGCCCTTCTTCAGGATCAATCAGGCTGTTGATCCCGGCCTCATCCAGGTGCTCGAACACGACATCGTCCCGCGCTTGGAGCGCGAGGTCCCCGCGCAGCCCAGTGCCGCGGCGCTGGCTGCGCAGCCGCGCTTGCATCGCTTCACTGTGGTCTTTGATCGCGAAGGCTATTCCCCGCAGTTATTCGAGCGCATGAAGCAGCGGCGCATCGCCTGCCTGAGCTATCACAAATTCCCGGGCGCCGACTGGCTGCGCGAGGAGTTCTGTGAATATCGCGTGACGCTTCCCAGCGGCGAGTGCGTGCCCATGCGCCTGGCCGAGCGCGGCACTTGCCTGAGCAACGGGCTGTGGGTGCGCGAGATTCGCAAGCTCACCGACAGCGCTCACCAGATCGCCATCCTCGCCACCGATTACCAGTCGAATCTGGTGCCGCTCGGCACCGCCATGTTCGCCCGATGGGCGCAGGAAAACTTCTTCAAGTATGCCCGCGAACACTTTGGCCTAGACCGGCTCATCGACTATCGCACGCAGGAGATTTCTGAGCCCCTACGGGTGGTCAACCCCGCCTACCGTAAGCTCGATGGGGAGCTGCGCTCAGCCACCGGCAAACTCAGCCGCCTGCTCGCTCAGTTCGGTGCGCTCAACATCGAGCAGGGCATCGAACCCGAACACCTCGAACCGCTGCTGCGCCAGAAATCCGCCTTGCACGAACAGATCGAACAGCTCCAGGCCGAGATAAAAACCCTCAAACAAACCCGCAAGGCCACCGCCCATCACATCGCGTTCAAAGATCTCCCTGAAGACCAGCGCTTTCGCCAGCTCAGCACCCACAGCAAACAGCTGATCGACACCATCAAGATGATTGCCTATCGGGCCGAGACCGCGATGGCCAACCTGCTCTGCGAACACCTTTCCCGGCGCGACGATACCCGCAGCCTGCTACAGGCTCTTTATGCCACCGAAGCCGATCTCATTCCCGACTATCAGGAACATACCCTGACCGTGCGCCTGCATCCCATGGCAAACGGATATGCAAACGAAGCAATCCACAAGTTGTGCGACGAACTGAACGCCACCGAAACCGTGTTCCCACGTACCGACTTGCGCCTCATCCTGAAATTGGGTGCATCCCAAAATCAGAGAGATCAGGATGTCTGAGGCTATCTATTGTCCGCGTTGCGGCGCAAAGCAGCGTCCCGAACGAGCGCGGGAACACCGAGCGAGCGCGCAACCGCCTTCAAGAAGCGGGGCTCAAACTCGACTGCGGTGAACTCTAGCGCGCCTTACTCGCGCATCACGCCGACCCGGTCACCCCCGCCTCTTCGTCCGAGCATGGCGCCGGCGCCGCGGCGGCACTCACCTGCCAGGTCAATTGGTAACTGGGACTCACCCGCAAGGGCGTTTGCGTCTGATCCGCCCCGATCGCCGCGTGAACGCGCCTCGCGGCCGCGTCAACGGCAGCTTCCGAGCTTGCGTCGATGAATACGAAATAGAACGCGCAGTAATGCGGCGAGCCACGTTGCGCTAGGTAGCGCCTGGCCTCGCGGAATCCCGGCTGATTCAAACGCTCCGGGATATGCTGGCGCTGGTACCAGGCGTCGAATTCGGCTTCGTGGCCGGACTCGAGATCGTTCCAAACCGCCATGACCCCGCGGCCGACATCCATCGTGCGCTCCCACAATCGCGATCCTCTAACGGATTGCCACCCGCGTGCCGCTCGCAACCGAACGCACGATCGCATCGAGCACGTCGGCGTTATTCAAGATGTCCGAGCGCTCGTTGACCAGCGCCTTACGCGCGACGACCGCATCGGCGAAAGCCTCCAACTCTGCGCGTTCGGTCGAGAGCCCCGGAAACTCGACGATCTCCATCGGCTGATTCAGGTAACTGCGGCGCAGCCCCCAGGTCGTCAGATGCGGAATCGACCCCATCTCCGCCCAGCCCTTGGAGCCGAAGATCTGCATGCGCCAGCTCTCGGCAGTGGCGATGATCGTCGCCAGATAGCCGGTTGAACCGCCGTTAAAGGTGAACAGCATCGAGGTCGTATCGTCCAGGCCGTAATCGAGCACCAGACGCTTACTCATCGCATAGACCGAATCGACGTGGCCGGCGAGATAAATCATCGCATCCACGACGTGGCAGCCGCGACCTGTCATGCCGCCCGCAGGACACTCGTCGCGCGAGGGCCGCCAATGTTCTTTGGGAAAACGATAGACGCTCGGTCCGTTGAAGTTTCCTTCGAGGTGCAACAATGCGCCAAGACGGCCATCCTCGAGCATGCGTTTGACTTCCTGCAGCGCCGGCTGGTAACGCCAGTTGTAGCCGACCATCAGCGTGACGTTGGCCTCGGCACAGGCAGTTAGCGCCTGCTCCGCGGTTGCGCGACTGAGCGTGAATGGCTTCTCGCAATAGATATGTTTGCCGGCTTTGGCCGCTTCGATCACCTGGGCTGCATGCGCGGTGTGCGGGGTAGCGAGCACGACTGCGTCTATTTTAGGATCGGCCAGAATAGCCGCATAGTCGTCGGTCAACGGAAAACCCTTTTCGTCGCCATAGCTCTTCGCCTTCTCGAGCGTGCGTGTGCAGCCGGCGACAAAGCGAATCTTGGGACTCTTGCCCTGCGTGTGATTGACGAGGTTTCTGCCCCAGCCTCCCAGGCCCACAATCGCCGCGGTGATCATTCTGGCTCTCCCGTTCCCGTCACTGCGAAATCAATTCCTGTGCGCCACGCGGCTGCGCTCACACCATTTCTTCCGATACCGCACCCGACCACGGCGACATCACGTCGGTCACGCCGAAGTTCTCCCCGGATTCCCAGTCGCGCAGCACTGCGCTCGGACAAGCAAAATTGGTCGGATAGACCACCAGCTCGGTGGCTTGCACCTGAAATTCGCGCTCGAGCGCCTGGCGAGTCTCCGCGGCAATGCGTGGATCGATGCCCACGAAGTCTCCGCCGCTCGCATCGATGCGCGGGGTGTGCCAGGCCTGCTCGAGCGTCATGCCGTAATCGACCAACATCGAGGTGAGCTGGAGCACCGCCGGAAATATCTTGCGCCCGCCCGATCCGCCGAGCGCAAACCACGATTTCCCGTCGCGGCGAGCAATCACGGGGCACATGTTCGTCAACGGCCGTTTCGCCGGCCCCAATGAATTCGGCATGCCTGGGCGCGGATCGAACCAGAAAATGCCGTTGTTCATGAGGATTCCGGTCGCGGGCAGTACCAGGCGCGAACCGAACACCGACAGCAAAGTCTGGGTGACCGCGACCATGTTGCCGTCCCGATCGACGACATTGAAATGTGAAGTGCAGGTGGGTTCCCTGGGATCGAGCACATCGCCCATCGTGCGCAACCGTTCATCGAAGGCCGCGCGCAACTCGCGCGCATAGGTCACAAACGCCGTGGCATCGGGGCCATTGCCGCCGAAACGATGCTGCGTCAATCCCTCCAGGGTGCGCCGCATGCTCGGACCGGCTGTCAGGCGCGGAGCCAGCGCAAGCTCGGCGGCACGATAGTCGGTATGGGTCGGCTCGACTATGCGCGCACGGTAGTTGGCGAGATCCTCGGCATCGAGCATGCCACCGAGCGCTTTCATGTCCGCGGCAATGGCGCGCGCAATGTCGCCTTCGTAAAAGTCCCGCGCGCCAGCCTTGGAAAGCCGCTTCAAAGTATCCGCGAGCCCAGTCAACTTCAGGTGCTCCAGGTCAGCGCCGGCGGGGGTTGCCGGCGGCAATCCTTCGGGCAGCCAGACACTCCGGGTCGACGGATATCTGGCAAGCTCCTTGACCATCGTCGCGACTTTCAGCGTCAGATACCAGTCCATCGCGATGCCGCGCTCTGCAATCTGAATCGCCGGCGCGAGCATTTCAATCCAGCTCTTGCTACCAAACGTTTCCAGTGCGAGCGCCATGCCGTCGACCTGGCCAGGCACCGCGATCGACATCGGCCCATGCACGTTACGATCTTCGAGCACCGCAGGCCAGGTGAACAATTCCTTCAGCTCACCGCCGGTAAGCGGGTAGTCCGCGGGATTGAGTCGGTGTGGCGAAATCGGGGAAAAATCGATAACTTCAACGCGATTCGATCCGGCCATTGCGACCAGCATGTAGCCAATGCCGCCGAGCCCGCTATTCCACGGCTCGCAGGCGGCGAGCGCGAATCCGGTGGCGACGGCAGCGTCGACGGCGTTACCGCCCGACGCAAGTACCTGCGCCCCGGCTTCACCCGCAATTCGATTTTGGGTGGCAACAATGCCGCGACGCGAGCGCGCAACGGGCTTTGTGACCTGCCAATTCTGAGAGATATACGCCATGCGCGCCGCTCCCCTACATGAGTGCGGCGATTATATACGTGCGTCTCGCGCGCTTAGCTCGCTGTCACCGCCTCAGGATTTGGAGCCGCTGGAACGCGCCGCTTGCGAAACACGATGTTCACGCCGCTCGCACGCGGTTTGTCGTCAACGGACGACGCGCCTGTCGTCGGTCCGTGAGTCTCGCTCAGCGGGCACAGAAACGCTGCGGACCCCGCCAGTTCCTGCATTGCCGCTTGCGTGGCCGCGAGTTTCTCGGGCAGCGACATCCAGGGATGCACCACCGTCGAGTGCTCACGCCGGAAGCCGCTCTCTCGACGCACCGCTATGCCACGCCGGCCGAGAAAACCGGCGCCTGATCCGCGGGTCTTCTGGTCACGGAAACGATTCTTGAACGGAGTCTTGATCATGGTTGTTCCTCCTTTGCCGCAGTGCTCGCAGCGTACGACTACACTGTTACGATTCAGTTGCGATACCGGAGTTCCGCGTCTTTGCCTTACATTCGAAGCAGGAAGCATACCGGGCCTGCATACCTGCGTCCCGGGACACGCGCTATTAGGATTCAAGACGCAAGAACAACGGCGCCGCGGGGAGGCTCGCTGGCCATCGATATAATCGTTCAACTTTCGGCGAAGGAATCCTCATGCGAGTCGCAATCCCAGACGACTATCAGGACATAGTGCACACTTTGCAGTGCTTCCAGACGCTGCGCGAGCACGAGGTCATTCGCTATCGTGAGCCGGCCGGAGATCCCGCTGAGTTTGCACGCCGTCTGCACGCCGCCGAAGCCATCGTTCCGATCCGCGAGCGCAGCCGCTTTCCACGCGCACTAATAGAGCAGCTGCCGAACTTGAAGCTGATCAGCCAGACTGGCCGCAGTACCCGGCACATCGACGTTACTGCTTGCACCGACCACGGCATCGTCGTCAGCGCGGGGACTCACGCCTCGCCGATTGCACCCGCGGAAATGACCTGGGCGCTGATCATGGCAGCGCGCCGCCACATTCCGCTCGAGGTCGAGCGCATGAAGCGTGGCGAGTGGCCGTGCACGCTCTCGCATCGCCTCTCGGGCAGCACGCTAGGTATATTCGGACTGGGTATGATCGGTACACTGGTAGCACGCATCGGCGCCGCCTTTGGCATGCGCATACTCGTATTAGGCCAGGATGCATCGGCTCGTCGTGCACGCGTGGCCGGATACGAGGTCGCAGGCGGTAAGGCCGAATTGTTCGAGCGCGCCGATGTGTTGTGCCTGCTGATGCGCATGACCGACGACACGCGCGGACTGGTGACGCGCGAGGATCTCGGCCGCATGAAACCGACGGCGCTGCTCGTCAATACCGCACGTGCCGATCTCATTCAACCGGGCGCGCTCGTCGATGCGTTGCGCGCGGGCCGACCTGGATACGCGGCAGTGGATGTGTACGAGAACGAACCCATCATCGCAGCCAGTCATCCCCTGCTGAAGATTCCGAACGTCGTGTGTACGCACCATATCGCGTGGGCGGAGTACGACACTTTTGAACTTTATTTCGGCGAAGCATTCGACAACCTGGTGGCCTACGCGGGCGGCGCGCCGCGCAGCGTCGTCAACGCTGAAGCGCTCGCCAAACGCGGCTGATGAAAACCGTCCTGATCGTGTTCCACTCGCTGACGGGTGGCGCACGACAAATGGCTGAAGCGGCCCAGCGCGGTGCTTCTGCAGAACCCGACGTGCGGGTACAGCTGCTGCACGCCGCCGCCGCCGGTCCCAGCGATGTGCTGGCCGCGGATGCCTACCTGTTCGTGACCCCAGAGAATCTTGCCGCGATGGCCGGAGTTATGAAGGACTTCTTCGATCGGACCTATTACCCGGCGTTGGATCGCATATCGGGGCGCGCATACGCGACGCTCGTTTGCGCCGGCAGCGACGGACACAATGCAGTCCGCCAAATCCAGCGCATCTGCACAGGGTGGCGGCTCAAAGCAATCGCCGAACCCCTGATTGTCTGCACCCATGCGCAAACGCCCGAGGCGATCCTCGCGCCGAAGCGTATCGGTTCCGAGAACCTTCTGAAGTGCGAGGAAATCGGGGCCGGTCTCGCAGCGGGCGTGGCCCTCGGCATCTACTAGGGATCAACGCAGGACGAACGGATTCGGCACCTCGGTCGCAAGGGAGATCCAAACACTTTTGGTCTGTAAGTACTCGCGGATCATTTCCTGCCCGCTCTCCCGACCGATGCCGCTGCGCTTGTAGCCGCCGAAGGGCGACAGGTAGCTCACGGCCCGATAGGTGTTGATCCAAACGGTCCCGGCCTGCAAGCGCTCTGCCATCTTGAACGCGCGGCGCATGCTTTGCGTCCACACGCCAGCGGCCAGACCGAACACCACGTCGTTGCCGATCGCGACCGCTTCTTCGTCATCGGCAAAAGCAATGACCGACAGCACTGGACCGAACACCTCTTCCTGCGCGATCCGCATGCGATTGTTCACACCGGTGAAGATGGTCGGCTCGACAAACCAGCCTTCGCCGCACTCCGGTCGTGTGGCCTTGGAGCCGCCCAACACCGTGGTTGCACCCTCGTCCTTGGCGATCTCCATGTAGTCGAGAATCTTCTGATATTGCGGCGGATTGGTGACCGGGCCGACTTGCGTTTCGGCACTCATGGGGTTGCCCATTTTCGCGGTCTTTGCAAACGCCACCAGCTTGTCGACGAACTGGTCGTGAATACTTCGTTGCACGAGCAAGCGCGAGCCTGCGATACAGGTCTGCCCGGTTGCCGCGAAGATCCCGGATATAACGCCTTTGACGGCATTGTCGATCTCGGCATCGTCGAAAACGATATTCGGCGACTTGCCGCCCAATTCCATGGAGACGCGCTTGAGACCCTTTGCCGCGCTCTGATAAATCAATGCGCCGGTGCGATCCGAACCGGTGAATGCGACTTTCGCGGTCAGTGGATGCTCGACCAACGGCATGCCGATGTCTGCGCCGAACCCGGTGACGACATTGACCACTCCAGGGGGAAATCCAGCTTGCTCGACCAGCTTTACGAACTCCAGCGTCGAGGCCGACGTGAATTCGGAGGGTTTGATGACGACCGTGCACCCGGCTGCCAAGGCCGGCGCGAGTTTCCACGCGGTCAGTAGCAGCGGCGAATTCCACGGCACGATCGCGACCACCACGCCCACCGGTTCGTGGCGAGTGAAGTTGAACGTGTCGGGCTTGTCGATGGGGATGACTTCGCCTTCGATTTTGTCCGCGAGTCCGCCGAAATAGTAGTACCACTGCGCCATATAAGCGGTCTGGGCGCTCATTTCGGCAAGGAGCTTGCCGTTGTCGCGCACTTCGATCTCGGCGAGTCGCTGGGCTTCGGGTCCGATGAGATCGCCGAGCTTGCGCAACAGCGCGCCGCGCTGGGTCGCAGTCATTTTCGGCCACAGTCCAGCAGTCAACGCTTGATGCGCGGCACGCACCGCACGGTCTGCATCCGCGGCATTGCCTTTCGGGATCAGCGCCCAGGGTTTGCCGAGAAAAGGATTGTCGCTCTCGAAAAAGTTGCCGGATGCGGACTCCACCCACTCGCCGCCGATCCACATCTTGTATTTCGTCAATCGTGTGCCACCGTCCATATTGCCTCCTCCTACCAGTGTGTAGGACTTTCAGTCCGACACACTGTAGTATAAAACGCGAGAGGGACAATGGCGGAGGTGGGGTGCTGACGGCGAAAAATGGGACGTACACTTTTTTTCGGCTCCGCTGCGTGGAAAAAGTGTGCGTCGCATTTTTCTGAAAAAGCGTGCGTCCCATTTTCTCACTTTACCTAAGGAACAAAAACCCACCGATCACCACGAACAGCAAACCGATCAGTCGAGAAAAGCCCATTTGATCGAGCCCGGTGTGCAGCCGATTGCCGAGCACTACACCGATGCCCATCAAAGGCAGCGCCGCCACGAACACGATCACAACGTCCTCGGTCACGGCGCCGACGCTGACATAACCGCCTGCGCGTGCAATCCCCATCAACATGAGCGTCGCGGCCATGGTAACGCGAAACGTACGTTTATCCAGGCGCAGAATATCGAGGAACATGGCCACGAAAATTCCAGCAAGTGCCCCAAACATGGTGCCGATCACGCCGGACGTCGTCCCCATGACCCCAGCAATTATCCCCGGCGCGACGTTGAAGGGTTTGGGGCGGTGCACCAGACACCACAACGAATAAAGACCATAGAACAAGATGAATACGCCCAGACCTTTCTCCAACTCCTGCGTCTCCAGCGCGTCGAACAGAAATATCCCCGCCGCAGTTCCGGCGATCCCATAGGGAAGCGTCTGGCGAACCGCGCTCCAGAGGATGTGACGGTAGTCGCGCACGACAATGGCGGCCGACGAGAGGATGCCGAGAAAAACGAGCGCCGGGACGACCACTTTGGCGGGCAAAACAACCATGAGCAGCGGTCCATTGAGCCCGCCGAAGCCCGCGCTGCCGCGCAGGGAAAACGAGACGATGAGGATGACGACGAAATAGCCGATCTGCAGCGGGCTCAACGCGTCCATTATCGACGCACGATCAGGAGCATCAGCGTACGCCGTGCTTCGCGCGATAGTGCTTGGCCAGCACCTTACGGGTCTGGGCTCGCAACTGCGATGCCGGCGCGGGCTTCGCAGAAAGGGGACGCACACTTTTTCCGCGACCTGGCTTTTCAACAGAAGCAGAAAAAGGGTGCGTCCCCTTTCTGCGATTCGACTTTGTGCTCATGCGCCGATTATATGCCGCACGAGCGTGCGCGGGCGCCGGTGTATGATCGTTCTCACCGTGGACCGCACCGAACGCTTCTACAAGATCGACCGCTTGCTGCGCGCGCACCGAATTGTTTCATTCGCGTCGATGCAGGCGCAGCTGGTGGTCTCGCGCGCAACGCTGAAGCGCGATCTGGAATACATGCGCAGCCGCTTGCACGCACCGATCGAATTCGATCGCGCGGCCGGCGGCTACCGATTCGCAGCCGCAACATCGTCCGGGTCGCGCTACGAGTTGCCTGGGCTCTGGTTCAGCGCGCCCGAGATTCACGCTTTGCTCACGCTGCAACATCTCGTCTCGAATTTGCGCGCCGGCAGCGTCCTGAGCCCTCACGTCGGTGCGGTAACTAGACGGCTTGAGTCAGCACTCGGCGCCCCGGATCACGGTGCAGATGAGCTACGCCGGCGCGTGCGCATTCTCGACCTCGCAGCACGCAGCATGCGCCTTGAGTATTTCGAGACGGTGGGCTCGGCGCTGTTCAGACGCCGGCGCTTGTACATTACCTACTTCGGGCGCACGCGCGGCGATCTCACCGATCGTGTAGTCTCACCGCAGCGCTTGGTGCATTACCGCGACAACTGGTACTTGGATGCGTATTGCCATCTGCGCAAGGGACTGCGCAGTTTTGCGGTGGATGCAATGCGCAGCGCCGCAATGCTCGACAGCGCGGCGCAAGACGTATCCGACCAGCGCCTCGATGCGGTGCTTGGCAACGGCTACGGGATTTTCTCCGGCGAGAACGTCACTTGGGCACGGCTGCGCTTCTCACCCGAACGGGCGCGCTGGGTTAGTACCGAACAATGGCATCCGCAGCAGAGAACACGCTTCGAGGCCGACGGGTCTTTTCTGCTGGAATTGCCTTACAGTGACCCACGCGAGCTCATCATGGACATCTTGCGCCATGGGGCCGGGGTCGAGGTCTTGGCGCCGGCTTCCCTGCGCCGCCAGATGATTGAAGCGATCGAATCGATGCGCGAATGCTATGCCAGTTCAGCATAGCGGCAAGAACAAATTGCCGATGCCCTCGCCAGCGAGCCAGCCTGGTTCGAGATAGATTGAGCTTTGCGTCCGATTCTGGTCTACACTCGCGCCTACAAAAAATATCGCTCATGACGCGTCCGAGCCAGAAAGAAATTACCGCGCACCTGAACGACAGCAGCGAGTTCGACTATCAGCTACGAGTCAGCCCGCGTGCCCGCTTTGTGCGTCTGTACGTAAGTCCGCAGCGGGGGCTGGAAGTCGTCGTACCGCGCCGCTTCGACTGCAGAGCCCTTCCCGATGTGCTCAGTCAGAAATCGGCCTGGATCAGGCGCGCACTAGAACGCGTGCAAGCGCAACGCGACACACTGCTTTCGGCGCCGGCCTGGCAGTTGCCCGAGCATATCCATTTTCGGGCTGTCGACGTGGAATGGACGCTGGTGGCGAGGCTTGCTCCAGGTTTGCGATTGTCAGCGTCCACGCCTGCGCCAGGCGAGATCGAGCTTAGTGGTCCCATCGAAAGCGAAGCGCTCGGACGGGCGGTGCTTGGGCGCTTCCTGGTGATGCAAGCGGAAACCCACTTGCCGCCGTTACTCGACGCGCTCAGTCGCGAAATCGGGCTCGCCTACACACGCGTGGCGATCCGCCGCCAGCGCTCGCGCTGGGGCAGCTGCTCGGCGCAGGGTGCGATTTCGCTAAATGCCGCGCTCTTGTTCCTGCCTGCGCATCTCACCCGTTACGTTCTGGTGCACGAACTCTGTCACACCGTGCACTTGAATCATTCGAAACGCTACTGGTCGCTGGTCGCGCGTCACTTTCCACATTTCCGTGCGGCCGAAATCGAGATGCGCCGCGCCCGCGATTACGTTCCCCGCTGGGCCACTGCCCACGACGCGATCGGACCCCTCGCCTGACGATCGACGATCAAACGCCCAGCCGCGTCTGAAAGACCAGACCGGCGTGCTCGCGCAGCGCGTGGAACTTGATCGCCCGCCAGTTCGACTCCGCCACCTTCAACTCCGCGTCGTAGGTCGCAAGAAACGTCGGCGCGTCCACCACGTCGTAAGCGATGCGATGCGCATTCGAATCGATGAAGCGTTTCATCTCGCCCGGATCGTCCGCCGTCACCCAGCGTGCCAAGTTTTGCCGCGCCGGAACCACGCGCGCCTCGACCCCGTACTCGTGACGCAGCCGATGAGCGACGACTTCGAATTGCAAACCGCCCACCGCGCCTAGCAGCAGCGGCCCACCGAGATGCGGCCGGAATACCTGAATCGCGCCTTCCTCGCCAAGCTGAGCGAGCCCTTTCTGCAGCTGCTTGCCGCGCAAAGGGTCCGCGACCTCAACCGTGTGGAACAGCTCGGGGGCGAAGAACGGCAGTCCGGTGAATTGCAGCGCCTCGCCTTCGGTGAGGGTGTCGCCGAGCTGCAGTACGCCATGGTTCGGGATACCGATGATGTCACCGGGGAACGCATCGTCGACCAGCTCGCGCCGCTGCGAGAGAAACGAGACGACGTTGTTCAGTCGGATCTCCTTGCCGCTGCGGCTGATCTTCAAGCGCATGCCGCGCTCGAAATGCCCCGAGCACACGCGCACGAAGGCTATGCGGTCGCGGTGCGCAGGATCCATGTTGGCTTGGATTTTGAACACCACGCCGGTGAATTTCGGCTCATCGGGTTCGACGGTGCGCGTCAGAGTCGCGCGCGGCCCGGGCGGTGGCGCCAGATCGACAAGTGCATCGAGCGTCTCGCGCACGCCGAAATTGTTGATCGCCGAGCCGAACAGCACGGGGGTCTGCCGCCCGGCGAGAAACTGCTCGCGCGCGAACGGCTCGGAGGCGCCTTGAACGAGCTCGATCTCGTGGCGTGCACGCGAGAAATCCGCACCGAAGCGTTCGACATACGCTGGGTCGTCCAAGCCCTCTACGATCTCGTCTTCGATCACACGATCTGCGCCGGGATGAAAGACGCGCATTCGGCTGGCAGTCA
>Ga0326597_10009815_pt1 | contig 12792 bp, 12 predicted proteins | sample RVTome_12_FD_203789 | JGI IMG/M metagenome (GOLD analysis project Ga0326597, IMG submission 203789) | Soil microbial communities from uranium-contaminated site in the Upper Colorado River Basin, Wyoming, United States - RVT100D185 | ecosystem: Environmental > Terrestrial > Soil > Contaminated >... | reverse complement strand
TTTTGCATAGTAGAGCGCCTTGTCCGCACGTTCCAGTATGGTATGTGGATAATCTGTGTCATTGAGCCTGACGAATCCTATACTAATAGTTGTTTTTCCAACCTGGGGAAAATCATGTCCGGCAATTGCATGTAAAAAACGTTCAAAAACAAGTTTGGCCATTTCCGCAGAAGTAGGTTCCAGAATAATCACAAATTCCTCTCCGCCAAATCGAAATAACAAATCTGAGTTACGAAAATTACGTTTCATTATTTGCGACAGAGTTAATAACACTTCATCGCCGAACAGGTGGCCATAGGTGTCATTGATTTTCTTGAAATTATCAATATCCAGCATCCCGAGCCAGGTACTTGACTGTGATTCAAGGTGCCGTTTCTCTGTTGTTAGTAATGCAGCCTTGTATGCTGCCTGTTTTTCCCTTTGGACTTCCAGTAATCTGTCCAGCTTAAGGTCAAATGTGCGTCTGTTGAAGAGGCCGGTTAATCTGTCACGTTCGCTTTCATTGAGAATCGTCAGGTAATTATTGTAGATAGTAATGAGCGCTTCAATCAAGGTTTGCCAGGGAGTCAATATCGCACAACTTTCAAGACTTAATACCCTGCTGACCTTTTGATCTAGAAATACGGGATAGAGTAAATATGTGTATTTATCATCTGTTTCTGAACGGACAATAGATGCAGTCTGGATGCATTGACGAACGTAATCATTTGCAGTGACTATCTGCTTTTCACTGCTCCAGTTATAATTTTTTCCACTTTGGTTGTTTTCTGTAATAGAAAGGCGGACAACCTCTTCCACTTTTTCTGCGGGGCTGTTCTGAATTGGATTGTACAGGGTGATAACATTTACCGGGGCAATATCAGCCAGTGTGCTGACCAGACTCAATTCAAGCGAGTCCATATCACGCTGGCGGGTGATTTCGATGACAGATTTGAGGATCTGTTCATTCATACTCTGTTTGATGGAAAATATCTGTATTGCATGATGCCATCTGGAAAGACTGTTATTTTAATTATTAATCAAACAGTTACACGATATACTGATGATTGTCCAGGTTCATTATATAGTTTGGTAATGTATAACAAAAGCGATGTATGTCTTGACCATTCGCTAAATAATATCCGCTAAATTTATTTTGCTGGCAGCGTAAATCCATATCTGTCCAGTATATCCCTGGCTTCTTTTGATGCCATGTATTCAGAAAATTGCTGAACGACAGGTTTATTCTTTGCTCTTTTCAGGAGCACAAAGCCTTGCTCAAGAGGCTTATGAAACTCTTCCGGGATCAGCCAGTAGGAGCCTTTCTCTTGCATCTGTTGTGATAACGCCAGGGAAAGTGCAATGATTCCTGCCTGCGCTGTGCCGGAATAGGCAAAATGGGCAGCCTGAGAAATATTTTCACCATAAACCAGTTTGCCTTGTAATTCTTTCATAAGATTCACGTGTTCCAGGAATTCCTGCGCTCTCTTCCCGTAGGGAGCATGTTTTGGATTTGCGATAGCTATACGATGCACGCTATCAAGTTTGAGTGTATCAATTGCCAGGCTTCTGGTATCCGCGCTGGAACTCCAGATGACTATACGTCCGATAGCATAAAGTTTTATATTAGAAATGGTCAGTCCGGCTGCATGGAGTTGTTCCGGGTAAAATATGTCGGCCGAAAAAAAGATATCAAATGGTGCCTCTTTTGTTATCTGGCGATAAAAATTACCCGATGATCCCAGTATCACCTTGATTTCTGTGTCTGGATAATTAAATTTAAAATTATCCACTATTTCATCCATTGCATATTTCAAATCCGAGGCAGCAACAATAGTCAAACTTTTTGATTCGTAGTCTGCAGATACTATTAATGAGCAAAGAACAAGAGGTAAAATTAAAATATATATTTTCATAACTTTGTTCGGATGACTATTAAAATTCATGGGATTGGTATAATTGCAGGTATCCCTGTTTTTAATCATGAAAGCTTGTCTTCTGCAATTTATTATCTCTCGGCATGAGATGAATCGCTTCAGCGAGAAGTGATGCTTTTATTTCCACGCCATCGTGCAGGTTATTCCTGCGGGCGGTATGGGTGGGTATGCTGAAACTCAGCATGGTTTCTTTATCGAGTTTCATTACGATGGATGTATTCTCACCCAGCGGTATAGATTGTTCGATAATTCCATGCACCGGGTTCTCACGTTCCCCTCGTGATGGACGATCACGCCGGTGCAGAATGATACTTTCTGGCGGAATAATCCAGTCAACATCTGTACCCGGTGTAAATTCTTCCCGCAGACTACATTCAAGTTCCAGTGAACCCCAGCCCAGATAGGTCAGGTTATTTGCCCGGTCATGACGGATGATTTTTCCGCAGAAAAGATTGCCGAGGTCAACCAGTCTGGCAACCAGTGCATTTGCCGGTTTTGAAAGTATTTCCATGGGAGTGCCTTCTTGTAACAGGCTGCCGTTATGCAGGATATACATGCGATCTGCCAGCATACGTGCTTCATCAAGGTCATGTGTAACGAGGATAATCGGGATGTTGAGTTTTTGTCTCAGTCGGGCAAGTTCACGCCGGAGTTTACGGCGCGTGACCTGGTCTACGGCACTGAAAGGTTCATCAAGTAACAGAATAGACGGTTGTCGCGCCAGGGCACGCGCTAGTGCAACGCGTTGTTGTTGGCCGCCTGATAGTTGTGACGGATAACGCTGTTCCAACCCGCCCATATTAACCATATGAAGTATTTCAAGTACATATTCCTGTTTTTCATTATCGGGTAACTGGCCGCAGGCCAGTTCAATATTGCGAAATACACTGAGATGCGGAAACAGGGCGTAATGTTGAAAGACCAGGCCGGTGCGGCGCTTCTGTGCCGGTTGGCGTATTTTCAGGTTATCATCACTCCAGATTTCACCAGCACAACTGACCCGGCAATGTTGTGGTTTATATAGTCCGGCGATGGATCTGAGTATGGTCGTCTTGCCGCTGCCAGAAGGACCAACCAGGACGATAAGTTCATGTTGGCGGCAACTGAACTTTACATTCAACGGGATAGGCCCGGCTTGTACCATCGCAACTTGCAGGTAATTAGGGGATGTGTTTATGTTCATGACGGGTGAAGCGCTGGTTGAGCAGGTTAAGCAGGATGATCGAAGCAAAGGCAAAGGCAAGCAACAAGGCAGAAAGGAACCCAGCCGCATCATCATTTAATGCCTGCATGTGATCATAAATGGCAATTGCAGCAGTGCGTGTTTCACCCGGGATGTTGCCCCCGACCATGAGTACCACACCAAACTCACCGAGAGTATGTGCAAAGATCAGGACCAGCGCAGCGGCAATTCCGGGCCATGCCAGAGGGAGTTCGATTTTGCAGAAGGTTTCCCAGTGTGACAATCCACAACACCAGGCAGCTTCGCGTATATCTTCCGCAATTGCTTCAAATGCACGTTGCATGGGTAATACGGCAAATGGCAGATTGAAAATAATAGAGGCCAGCAGCAAGCCTTCAAAAGTAAAAGCCAGTGGCTGTCCTGTAATCTGGATATACCAGTGACCAAAAGATGATTGTTCGCTGAAAACGCTCAACAGATAAAATCCAAGTACAGTGGGTGGTAATACCAGTGGAAGTGCAATACAGGCGATAATCAATGCGCGGCCACGAAAATGCCGGTAGGTGAGAAAGCGGCCCATGAACAGGCCGATAGGCAACATGACCAGCATGGTGCATATCGCCAGTTTGAAAGACAACAAGAGTGTTTCCCAATCCATTCCGGATCAGTTCATCAAAAGTAAAAACCAGCGATGCTGAAGACACTTTGTCATCAGTTTGCAGGAGTCCGCATGGTGACAAATTCTTCCGCTGCGGTGGGATGTATGCCTATAGTGGCATCAAATGTAGCCTTGGTCGCGCCAGCCTTGAGTGCAATTCCAATTCCCTGGATAATTTCACCCGCATCTGACCCAATCATGTGCACTCCGACAACACGATCAGTTTTTTTATCAACGATGAGCTTCATGAAAGTCCGTTCGTCACTGTCAGTGAGGCTCAGTTTCATTGGTTTGAATTTTGATTTGTATATATCTATTTCGCCATATTTCTCTCTGGCCTGTTCTTCGGTCAGACCTACTGTAGACAGATTTGGTTGACTGAATACACAAGTCGGAATATCCGAATAATCAACAGTTGTATTCTGGTTACCAAACAAATGACGGGCCAGCACCATACCTTCAGCGAGTGCGACCGGCGTCAGATTGATACGATCCGTTACGTCGCCGATAGCGTAAATAGCGGGCACTGATGTCTGGTAATAATCATCGACGATCACAGCGCCGCTATTATTCAGTTTGACTTTGACATTTTCCAGGCCGATATTTTTGGTGTTAGGTGCACGGCCGGTAGCATACATGACGAGATCAGCATCTTTTGTTTCGTCGTTCGTGAAGCTGACCTTGTAGTGATTTTTAACTTTGTCTATCGCTGCAACATTGGTATTAAAAACGAGATTGATGCCTTTTTTATGCATTTCATCAGCGAGTACTGCACGGAGATCATGGTCAAATCCGCGCAAGAACAATGGTCCGCGATAGACAAGGGTGGTATCTACACCCAGGCCATGAAAGATTCCGGCAAATTCAACGGCAATGTACCCGCCACCGACCACAATAATCTTATTCGGAAGGTGATCGAGAAAAAAGGCTTCGTTGGAAGTAATAACATGTTCCTTGCCGGGAAAGTCCGGCACGCTGGGCCAGCCACCGGTAGCGACCAGGATACGTTCTGCCGTGATCTTTTCGCCATTAATATTAATTGTGTGTTCATCAGCTATCGTGGCATGTCCGTCCATAATCACAACCCCGGCGCCTTCAAGGATGCGTTTGTAAACACCATTCAGGCGTTCAATTTCCCTGTTCTTGCTAGTGAGGAGCTTGTGCCAGTCAAAATGTGTATTTTCTATGGTCCAGCCAAATTCTCTGGCCGTTGCAAATTCCTCGGCAAAATGCGAGGCATAAACGAACAGTTTCTTGGGGACGCAACCGACATTCACGCAGGTTCCGCCGTAATAACGATCTTCTGCAATGGCCACTTTTGCACCATAGGTTGCTGCAGACACGCGGGCAGCACGCACACCACCTGAGCCCGCCCCTATAACAAACAGATCATATTGATAAGTCATTCACTACTCGCCCCGGTCAAAGATAAAGCACCATTTTTATTGAATTTTACCTATAATGCATCATTTAAAAAACACTGCCAAAATATCTGAAAGAAGCTTGACCCTGAATTGACCGGAATACCCGATTTAATGATTATGTCCGCCCGGATAGCTAACCATACCGTTTTTATAGAATGACTGCAGGACAGAACAGCGAAGCACAGCTCAAATACAAGCATGGCCGGTTAATGACATGGGCTGCCTATGCATCAGTATTTGCAGGCGCATTACTGACATTAATAAAGTTGGTCGCCTTCGTCTTCACCGGTTCGGTGGCATTATTGACCAGCCTGATCGATTCACTGATTGATGTAGTTGCATCACTCATCAATATGTTTGCCGTAAAGCAATCGCTGATTCCGGCTGACGAGGAACATCGTTTTGGCCACGGCAAGGTTGAATCCCTTGCCGGTCTGGCGCAGGCAGCATTTATTTGTGGGTCGGTTATTTTCATTTTGTTTGAGTCAGTAAGCAAGCTGGTCAACCCGGTAAAAGTGGAAAATGGCATGATGGGTATTGCTGTCATGTTGATATCTATTGTTGTGACGACAGTACTCGTTATATTTCAACGTCATGTTATCCGGAAAACCGGTTCGATCACTATCAGCGCGGATTCACTGCATTATGCCTCAGATTTATGGTTTAACATCAGCGTCATCATTGCCATAGTCCTGAGTTATTATTTTGATTTTATATTGGCTGATCCGGTCATTGCCCTGGGGATTGCTGTATATATTATTTATAATGCATGGCATATAGCCATGACATGCCTGGATCAGCTAATGGACCGGGAACTGCCGGATGAAGACAGGGAAAATATCAGGCAGATTGCACTGGCGCATTCAGACGTAAAGGATGTACATGGTTTGCGCAGCCGCGCATCTGGCCGGGATATTTTTATCCAGCTGCACCTGGAGATGGATCATAAACTTGATCTTGAAACGGCACATGGTATCGCACTGGATGTTGAGAAAAAAATCTGTGCAGCCTATCCCCATGCAGACGTGATCATTCATCAGGATCCGGATACAGAAAAAAATAAAGGCTGAATTAATTCAGCCTTTTGTTCCAGGGTTACGGTCTGATCCTTCAGTCGGAGGAGAAACAATGATAAAACAAATCTAGAAACTCACAGGGCAAAACAGCAAGCCCCCAATAGTCTGCGGCTTGTATTTTCTGCCTAGCATTTTTTGCAGCAGCCCAGCTGTATATAATCCGTCCAGGTGCGACTGGAAATATCTTTCGTATTCTTCTGCATATTTGTTTTTGAATATAAGGTCTTCGAACGCAACATTTTTATATATGTTGTTATCAGGCTGTCCCAGTTCAGGAACAAACATCCAGGTATGATTATACCGGCGGCAGCAATAACCATAATTATCTTTATACCAACAACCGTAGACGTTCATATGGGCCCTCAATTTTTTTATAAACTGCTACTAGCTTCATCCCAAGCAAGTGCCATGCCTGATTTCCGGCTTTTTCACATACTATAGGTGTAATTAAATAATTATACAAATCATGACCTTGAATAATATATCTGTCAAGAAGCTGTAAATTGAAATAAAAGCAGGGTACCGGTCTGGAAGGGAACTGTCACATTTATACGACAGTGCAGGCCAATTACCGGGTGAATTTAAAAGGTCGTGCTTGCGGTAGAAAGGCTTGCCGAGAGTTGTTTTTTGAGACTTTCTGACTCCTGGATCTCCGCCTCCGTCAGTTGTTTCTTTAATGTATCACGCCGGTGAATATCCAGAACATTTCCTTGATCAGCCAGGAGGCTGTACCAGGCAAATGCCAGGGGCCTGTTTGGTGGTACACCATCGCCGTTCAGATAGGCATTGCCCAGACTGCGCTGGGCGATGGTCAGACCCTGCCGGGCAGCTTTTTCATACCATTCCACCGCCGCCGCCGTATTTTTTGTCACGCCCTGACCATTGGCATAGGCCATGGCGAGCTGGTATTGAGCTGAGGCATGCCCCTGGCTGGCTGCACTCTCGAATAATTTAAAGGCATTGTTGTGATTTTGCGGTACCCCTTCGCCATAGGCATAGGCCAAACCCCTTTCATAATCATTTTGCCCGGGTATGGTGATTGCTGCTGGTTTGGGTTTTGCCGGTTCCGGTGTACTGCCTGCCGGTGGAGAATTACCGGCAGGTGCTGCAGCTGTTTCCTCATCCTCCTCAGAGCTGAACAATCCGCCAACAAAGCCGAAGATACCGCCTTTTTCATCTTCTGTTTCAGGGGGGACTGCGATAGTTTGTTCAGAGACCGGGTCAACTTCATTGGTGGCCGGTTTTTCTGCCAACACTTGTTCCATTTTTTTCAGATTTTGCCGGGCGGTTTCATGCCCCTGCCGAGCCGCCCGCTCATACCAGTTTCTGGCTTCCCGATCATCTTGTGCAGTCCCTTCTCCCATACGGTACATATTGCCGAGAATATATTGGGCTTCTGTCTTGTTTTGCAGGGCAGCGCGCCGGTACCAGAGGAAGGCCTGGGACAGATCACGTTCAACCGTGTTGCCCTGGTAATAGCTGTTACCAAGTTGTAACTGGGCATCCGCGTCGCCGGACACTGCGCGTGAAATCTGGCCATCAATAGAATCGGCGGGGACGATTTCAAGCTGCTGCTCGGCTTTCGCTTCAAGCGGCGCAGTTTGTTCCGGTATTTCTACTTTTGCAATTTGCAGTTCTTCCATCCCGTGCAGTTCTTCAGCCCGGGCACTTTCATCATTCGCAATTGTTGAGGACCGGTCAGCAGGATCTATCAGTTGTTTGTCCCAGTCCATAGTCGGTATTGGTGCAGGTTCCGGTTCAACTGTAACAGGTGGCGCACTGGTTGTATCAGTGGACGGGAGCGCAGTCGTGATCTCTTCTTCTTCCGAACCGAATAATTTTCTGAAATATGAACTCAGGCGTCCGGGTTGTTCATCAGACGCTTTTTCTACCTGAGTTGTCAATGGTTCGCTAGCCGGTACCATATTTTCTGCATAACTGATTGCAGCTGGTTTCTCTTCTGTAACTTCTTTAATCACCGGTTTGGAGACAACTACTTCTGTCACCGGCTCTGCCGGCACAGGCACAGGGTCGGCAATAGGTTCTTTTTTTGTTTCAACCTGTGTTGTTGATTGTGTTTTTATTTCCGCGGGGATTGATGACTTTGCTGCTGCCTGCGGACGCGCGATGTCAGTTATCGAAGTAACAGTATTCCCGGGAGTAAACCGGGGTTTCTTTGTTTCTTGAGTGGTTACTTGCGTGGGTGGTTCCGGGGTCTTAATCTGTGGCTGAGGGGGGGGCTCCCGTTTTGTTTCCGGTATGGCTGCAGTCACCCCCGGTGCCGGCAAGACGGTAATGACCGGGCTGGTTTTCTGAACCTGTACATCATCCACCACAGGTACCGGGGTTGGTTCGGGTGCCGCCGTGGCCTTTACCGGCTCCGCTTTTTCCGGCACAGTCGCATGACCTGTTTGTGAGGCTGATTCGGGTTTATCGGATTTGAATAAATTTTTCAATGATCCGAAAAGACCGTCACCGGCTTTTTCCGGATCTGCCGGTTCAGTTTCTGTCGCGGCGCTGGACGGTTCGGTTTTGGTAATTTCCTGCACTACAGGTGCAGTTGAAGTTTCTTTATCGGCAGGAGGCGGTTCAATCTTCTTTTCTACCGGGGCAGCGGTGTTTTCTTTTGCAATGACGGGTTGTTCTTTTTCAACCGTGGGTGCGGGCGGGGCAGGAGATTTTTCTTTTGTTGCCCCGGCAATGCTGCGTTCCAGGCTCTCAACTTCAGTTTTTGCTGCTTCATAATTCTGATCGGCGGCCAGCCGGTACCATTTCAATGCTTCATCCGTGTTTTTCGGCACGCCTTTCCCGGCCCGGTATATCGAACCCAGATTATACTGGGCCACGGCATTGCCCTGATTGGCGGCCTTGCGGTACCACTCTACTGCTTTTCCATAATCCTTGGGTAAGCCATCTCCGGTATGGTAAAGACTGCCGACCATGGCCTGGGCATTCTCATAACCGGCCTCGGCCGATTTCATGAACCATTCAGCCGCCAGTTTTTCATCCTGGGGGACCCCTTCACCGTAGGTATAGGAAATGCCCAGGCTGTATTGGGCAATGGCATGACCTTGTTCGGCCGCACGCCGGTACCAGATGGCGGCTTCCTTGTAATCCTGTTTGATACCTTCACCAAAGGCATAGGCCACGGCATAGTTATATTGGGCATCACGATCACCCTGTACGGCGGCCTTGCCATACCAGATCACCGCTTCTTCGTAACTCTGCGGGACCCCTTCACCGACATAATAGAGATAGCCGATATGGGATTGCGCCTTGGCATTGCCCTGTTCAGCCAGTTTTCTGAATTCTTCAGCGGCACGCACATAATCACCGCTTTTCAATGCCTGGTTGGCGGTATTTATATCGGCCAGGGTGACGGTGGGCGCCAGGAAAATGGCGATGGCCAGTGTCAGGTATTTAATCATCGTTACTGTCCCCTCTCAGCAACGAGCAAGGTAAGGACAAGGTTGAAGTGAGTTATATCCAAAGCGTGCAAAAGAATATCACAAATTGCTGTAAGAAACCTGTGTCTATCTACAAGGTATCGGGGAATTCCAGTACGTTAATCCCGGCTGATCCGGAAAGTTAACTATTATGCGAGCAGTCCGCCGATCAGGGCGCCTATCAGCAACGGGATGATATTAATGAGTATCAGCATGAAAACACCCATCCCCGCTACAACCCCGATTACCGGGATGCCCGTTAACAGCGTTCCGGCAAAGAACAGGACCAGAGACAGCAAGATCCCGGGCAGCAGGGCCGCCATAAATCCGCCACCCACACTGCCTGCCACCTTGCCGCCGACGATTCCGGCAATGAGTGGCCCGACAGCAGGCAACCAGAACAGTAATAATGAAATGACCGCCATCCAGATCATACCCATGAACACACTGCCTTTTTCTTCCGCCATGATTCTTCCCCCTTATAAAGTTGCCAATTTAATGCTTTTTTACTACGGATAAAACCTTTAGTCTTGATACAAATAAAATAAACCGTATCACTGAGGAATAACACATGAAACTCTATCATTTTCCGGTGTCACCGAATTCACGCCGGGTACTGGCTGTTGCTTATCACCTGGGAATAGAACTTGAACTGGAAGCACTACAGCTTCCAAAAGGCGAGCACCTGAAACCCGGTTTCATCAAACTGAATCCCAACCACAAGATCCCGACGCTGGTGGATGGTGATTTCGTATTATGGGAATCTTCCGCCATCATGTTGTACCTGCTGAGCAAGAAACCGGGGAATACCCTATATTCAAATGATCCAAAAACCCAGGCAGACATCAATCGCTGGCTGTTCTGGAATATTGCACATTGGGGTTCGGCCTGTGGCATCTTTATCTTTGAACATCTGGTGAAAAAATTTACCAATCAGGGCGATGCGGATCCGGCCGAGATCAAAAAAGCGGAAGAACTGTTTCACCGGTTTGCGCAGGTGCTGGAACATCATCTCAGGGGCCGGGAGTGGCTGGTGGGTGATCATGTTACCGTGGCGGACTACGCCGTCGGTTCCATGCTGGACCTGACGGAAGCGGCGCATTACCCGCTGGATAAATACAAGGAGATCAAGCGCTGGTATGGCAATATCGAAAAACTGGATGCCTGGAAAAAATCCGCCCCGGCAAATTTTACGTAAATAAAAATTAAACCAGCATGTCATTCCGGACGAATGTGAGGAATCTGTCCTTTACCAGCAGGATTTCTCGCTTTGCTCGAAATGACACAAAATATAATTGATAAGTAATTTTAAGGTGCACAACAATGTCCGCTCAAAAAAAACCAACCCGCATAATCCGTGAACTGCTGGAACAATCCGGCATCATCTGTACCCTGGGGGCACACGATGTCCTGTCGGCACTCTTGATCGAGCAGGCCGGGTTTGAAACGGTATTCATCGGCGGCTTTGGCACCAGTGCCAGTTTGTTCGGCCTGCCGGACCTCAATTTCGTCAACATGATGGAAATGGTCGATGCCACCCGGCGCATGACGCACCGCGTGTCCATCCCCGTGATTGCCGATGCCGACACCGGCCATGGCAATCTGCATAACGTCATGCGTTGTGTCGTGGAATTCGAGGGGGCAGAGGCCGCGGGCATCATCCTGGAAGACCAGGCATTTCCCAAACGCTGCGGTCATTTCGGCGGCAAGGAAGTGATCCCTGCCAAGGATATGGTACGCAAGTTCAAGGCCGCGGTGGCCGCACGGCAGGACCCGGATTTTATATTTATCGCCAGGACCGATGCCCGCGAAACGGACGGGCTGGATGAAGCCATCGATCGCATCAACCGTTATTGCGATGCCGGGGCCGATGTCGCCTTTATCGAGGCGCCATTATCGATGGATGAACTGGAAACGATATGCAAGCGGGTTGACTATCCGAAGTTCGTGAACATGCTCGCTTTTGGCAAGACCCCGATCCTCACAGCGAAGGAACTGGAACAGATGGGTTTCAAGATGATGGTGGCGCCAATCGATTCGGTATTACTCACGGCGAAAATCATGCGTGACATGGCCGAAGTCTTCAAACGCGACGGCCATACAAAAGCACTCTACGATCACATGGTGGATTTCGACGGCATCAAGAATATTCTCGGCCTGAAGGAATATTTGTCATTACAGGAACGGTTTAAATAACGGCAGGCAATATGTTCAGTGGGTCGACGCTGGTTACCAGCGGCCTGACGACTAAGCCAAGCGGCGGCTTGCCGTCCGTTTGGGCGGCTTGTTATGTGACGATAATTTTACTTCCACATCAAAATCCAGTTTTTTCTGGAGAGCAACAAGTATCTGAGTAAGATTGTCCATTGTTGGATTTCCATGAGGAGACAACATACGGTGAACGCTTTTGCTTGATTTATCCAGTTGCTGAGCAAGGTATTCAAATCCAATGGTTGAATTAACCAGTTCGCGCAGGATGATGCGGGCTGTTTCAGGCTCACCTTCAAGAAAAGCAGTAACGGCTTCATTCATCAAGGATGCTGCAAAGTGGGGATCTTTTGCTGCTCGTTCCTTAATTGTTTCTTTATAGTCGCGTGTAAGTGCCATGATCTATTTCCTGGATTTATATTCTTTCAATAGTATTTTGGCTTTCGTGATATCCTTCTGTTGCCGCTCTTTCGTGCCGTCGCCCAATAACACAATCAGGTTTTTACCGTCCTGAAGTAAGTAAATCCGGTATCCAGGGCCCCAATCAATTTTGTATTCACCAAGGCCCGAGAACCACTTGATATTCGATGTGTGTCCTGTTTCCAGCCGCGCTAGTGCAATGGATACTTTCGCAGCAGCCTGATGATCAAGGCTGTCAAACCATCGTTTGAAAGGGATAGAACCATCTTCCCTGATATATTCCCTGACTATCATTATTAAATAGTAACTTATAGGTTACCTTTGTCAAGTCGCATAACGGATTCGAACTAACACGCGCGCAATATTTTCTGCGCGTCGTGTTGAGTGAGTGGTTATGTGGCGTCTTGCAGATAGAGTAGACATATGGAATGCGCCCGAGGTGGTTAAATCAAAGCCTGAAA
>Ga0326597_10009814_pt1 | contig 12792 bp, 12 predicted proteins | sample RVTome_12_FD_203789 | JGI IMG/M metagenome (GOLD analysis project Ga0326597, IMG submission 203789) | Soil microbial communities from uranium-contaminated site in the Upper Colorado River Basin, Wyoming, United States - RVT100D185 | ecosystem: Environmental > Terrestrial > Soil > Contaminated >... | reverse complement strand
GGGAGCCCCGCACCATGAGCGATACCAAGGCCGCCACAGGACAGCCCACGCCGCAGGCCGCGCTGCAGGAACAGGAAACCGCAACGGCAGCCGAATCCTTCGCCGAGTTCAAGAATTCCTTCTTCTATGCCGGCCGCACGGACCTGCTGTTCAAGTTCATGAAGAACCTGCCCGATGCGGAGGCTGCCGAGTTTCTGCACGGGCTGCTGGCCCGGCTGGGGGAAACGGTGGACGACGGCGACCTGCGGCGCATCCTGGACTACGTCTACACGTGGAACGTGCGCGGCTATGCCCACGAGGATGGCCCCAAGAATCCCTGGAGCTATGACGAGGGACCATTCTCCCCACTGGGCAAGCCGCTCAGCGAGGCCAAGCTGGGCCTACTCACCACCACGGGCAATTTTGTGGAAGGGGACGATCCGGCGCCCTTTGGCATGCAGGGGCTCACCCAGGAGGACACCTTCAATTACATCAAGGAGTTCGCCAAGGCCGAGCCCCAGCTCAGCCGCATTCCCCTGGACACGCCGCCGGAACGCATCGTGACACGGCATCCGGGCTACGACATCCGGGCCATGGTGGCCGACCGCAATGTGGCCCTGCCCTTCGACCGGCTGCGCGAGGCCCAGACTGCGGGGCGCATCGGCAGCCTGCTGCCCGAGGCCTATTCCTTCGTGGGCCTGACCGCCCAGCGGCCCCTGCTCAGCAAGCACGCCCCCGAATGGGCGGCCATGCTCCAGGCGCAACAGGTGGATGCGGTGCTGCTGGTGCCCGTCTGACCGGTGTGCCACGTGTCCGTGGGACACGTCGCACGGGTGTTCGAGGAAGCGGGCATCCCCACGGTGGTCATCATGTCCGGCGTGTTCGCCCATCGGGCGCGCACCATGCGCATGCCGCGGGTGGTGCTCACGCCCCACATCATGGCCCGGCCTCTGGGCGCGCCGCACGATGTGGCGCGCCAGCGGGCAGTGCTGGACACCGCGCTGGACCTGCTGGCCAACGCGCCGGGCAACGGCACCATCGTGGAATTCCCCGAGCCCTATCGCCCCGGACCGGGAAGCTAAGTGCCAAGCCGGAAAGGCCAATGCGGGGGAATGTCCTCCCCCGCACCGCCGCTACACACGAGCCGCCACCCGGCCCGCCCCCGTCAGCCCTGCTCGGGGGCCGGTGGATCGGCGCTGTCGTCGGCATGGTTGGCCCGAAAGGCGTCGATGCCCAGGCTGGCGCGCATGTCCGCCGTGGCCTGATGGGTGGCCTTGTCCAGGGGAATGCCCGTGGCGTCGGCCACCCGGTCGATAGCGTTGAAGGCCGCCACGACCGCCAGGGCATCCACCAGCCCGGCATCGCCCAGCGCCGTGCGCAGGGCCGAGCGCACGGCGGCGATGTCGCCCTCGTCCCCACGCAGCACCGCCTCCGCCAAGCGGCTCAGCAGCAGGCCGTGCGGCGGGAGGTCCCCTGCCGCTGACGCCGTGCCGACGACCGCTTGCAGATCCACGTCCGTCCCCGCCTGCTGTCCGCTCGCCCGGAGCAGAAACGCATGGCTCGCCGTTCAGTAGAAGCACGCGTTGAGGGCGGAGACCCGCGCGGCGATGAGCTCGATCTGCGGACGGCTGATGGCGCGGCCCCCGATGGTGGGATCGGTGACGCCGGCCACGTCCACGTAGTGCGCCCCATGCAGGGCGAAGAAGCCGCGCACCGCAGCGGGCACCAGGCTCATGGCGCGCAGCACATTGGGCACGAAGCCCGCCGGATACAGATCCGCTTCCGGGCCGCTGTTCTCGCCCCGGGGGATCATGGGCACATAGGCCCCATCGGGCCGGGCCGCGGCGGGCCGGTGACGGCTCGGGGCGCCGGGTCGGGGCCGGGGCAGGGGTCGCCGGGCCTGACCCAAGCCCTGGGCGAAGGTGTCCACCAGCACCACCGTGGCCACCACGCTGATCAGTTCCACATAGGCCCCGTCACTCAATGCCTGACCACGGGGGCCGTCAGCCAGCAGCCCCTGCGCCCAGCGGGCGCTGAGCCGGCCAGGGTCGGTGCGGATGCGGTGCACCGCCTCCACGGCGGCCGCGGGCAGCAGGTCGGTGGCCCCGTGACTGCCGGAGACGGCCTGGGGCGAGAGGGCCTGCTTGCGCTCGGCGCACAGCGGGCAGACTTCCGCCCGCCGCGTCTCGGCGGCCAGGGCCAGGCGCTCGGCCCCCGTCCACCAGGTGCCGGGCTCGCCCAGGGCATCCCATGCCGTCTGCTGGGCGGATAGGAGGTCATCCCGTACGGCCAATGCTTGCAGTGTCATGGTTCCCCTTCCCCTTGATTGCCCCCCTCAGGCCGCCCGGTGGGCGGCCACGAGTTCCAGAATATCCGCGGCGCTGGCCAGGGATTCCAGACCGGCGATGGTGTCGGCCAGGGCTTCCAGACCGGCGCGGGTGAGATTCATCTCCGGCAGCAGCCCGCGCAGCACCTCCCGGTCCCGGTCGTAGCTGAGATTGAAGAAGTCCTTGCTGGTGCGCAACTCGTCGCTGAAGCTGGTGCCGTCGGCCAGCGCGATGTCCATGCCGCAGTCGAGGGGCTTGAGGCTCTCGTCGGGCAGCACGGCCGTGGCCTGCGCCAGGCGGTTGGTGAGCGCATCGTCGAATGCCGTCATGCCGGCCATGGTCACTTGCCCATGGCGCAGGGCGGCCGCGACCGAGAAGGGTACGCTCATCAGGCTGCCCGCGAATCTGGTGAAGGGACCCTGCTCCGCCGTGCCGGGGTAGTCCACCTCGTAGGGATTGAGCCGCACGGCGATGCGCGCGATCTGTTCGGGGTCGATCCCGTGCCGCTCCTGGAGCGCCAGGGCCGCCGTGATGGGCCCCTGGGCGAGCTGGCAGGCCCCGAAGGACTTGAGCGAAACACGGGTGATATGCCAGCCGGCGTCCAGGGCCTTGCGCACGCGGGCCGGGGCATCGTCGATCCCCGCAACGGCCGGGAAAAAGCCCGTGCGGCCTTCCAGCACGGTTGGCGCGGCATCGGCCCCGTCCTGGGCCAGCCTGGCGGCCATCAGACCATGCAGGGCGGTCGTGCCCACCTGAATGCCGTATTCCATGGTGCCCGCCACCCAGGTCTCGTTGAGCCCGCCGGCGAAGTGGGCGGCCAGCCCGATGGCGCGCGCCATGCCATCCGCGTCCAGCCCCAGCACACGGCCCGCAGCCACGGCCCCGGCGAACCCGGCATACAGGGGCGTGGCGCGGAAGCCCCGCGCCGTGCTCTCGCGCGCCCCGGCGGTGCCCAGGGCCGCGCCCACCTGATAGGCGGCGGCCATGGCGGTGATCATTTCCTTGCCCGTGACCGGCTGTACTTCGGACAGGGCCAGCAGGATCGGCGTCACCACCGGCCCGAAGTGGGAATAGGCGGCAAAATGGGTGTCTTCCTGGGTGCGGTGATGAAACTGAATCCCGTTGACGAGCACCGCATGGGCCAGGGGCACGCGCCGTCCCGAGTGGAGCTCCGTGGCCAGGGGTCCGTCGCCGCCATTACCGAACAGCCAGGCCATGCTGCCCGCCGCCAGGGGGGCCACCTCGCCGCGCTGGGCGGCCAGCGCCGTGCCCAGCCCGTGCAGCACCAGGGTGCGGGCCTTGTCCACCACCGCCGGCGGCAGCTCCTCGTAGCGCAGCCCGGCGGCATAGGTGCCCAGCAGGTGGGACAGTGTCCCCGTGTCCGTCTTGGTATTCATCGCTGCCATCCTCGTCGGTGATGCCGTCTCGCGCGGCCGGGTCAGTCCTCGCGCACACCCTGCACTCGTTCCGCATAGCCGCTGATCGCGCCTTCGCTGAACGGCGGCAGGTCGTCCCGGTTGAGCCACGTCACCATGTCCGCGGCGGGCACCTGGGGGCCGTCCAACTGGCCCGCATCGTACATGCCCACGAAGCGGTGCACCTGGGGAAAGTCCTCGGCGCTGTGCCCGCGGATCGTCACCTGCATCTCCGTGTCCACGATGCCGGGGCTGTAGCTCACGATGGCCAGATCGGGGTGGGCCCCGCCCGCGGGGCCGTATGCAGCCTGCTCCGCGCCGAAGACCGCCCCGGCATGGCGCAGCCCGGCCTTGGTGGCGCAGTAGGCGGACCAGCTGGGCAGGGGCACCGTGGCCGCGCCGGAGGATACATTGAGAATGCGCAGGGCGGCCCGTGGCGCCGAGCGCACCAGCCAACCCATCAGCCACACGGGCACGACCAGATTCAGCCGCGTGGCCAGCTCGAAGTCGGCCAGAGAGAGCCTCGCCGACGGCGTGATAGGCTCTACCGTAGCGGCATTGTTCACCAATCCGATGCGGCCGTAGTCGGCCAAGGACACCTGCCGGGCGAAGTCCCCCGCGAAGCACCGCTCCACGGCGGCCGTGTCCGCCAGATCCAGCGCGACATGCCGGTAGCGCGCGTCATCCACGGTCACGTGGCGCCGGGCGATGCCCACGACATCCCAGTTGTCGGCCAGTAGCTGGTCCACCAGCGCCCGCCCGATGCCCGAGCTGGTGCCGGTGACGATGCACAGTTTGTCTCCCATGAACGCCGGTCCTTCCGCTGGTTGTCTCGGGACAGAATGCCCGCACTGTATCATCTGGCGGCATGGGGACAAGTGCCCGCCAACCCGCCGACCGGCAGGCGCGGAGCCAACGCCGCACAATGTTTTCATATTTTTTCGACGGACTTGCGGCAAATTATGGCAGGGGCATTGCTTCCCTGAAAGACGACGCCGCGGGAATGACACTCGCGGGCCGCACCCTTGTACCGTGACGGTTCCAGCCCAGGAACGAATGTGACGCCAGACAGCGACAGGAACGAGACAACGCAGGAGACTGCAAGCAGCCGCCTGCTGCAGGAGGTGCTGGACAGTCTGCCGCACTGGGTAAGTGTGAAGGATCAGAACAATCGCTACCTGCTGGTGAACCGGCCGCTGGCAGCAGCGTTTGGCAATACACCGCAGGAATTCGTCGCCAAGAAGAACACCAGACCCCACGTCTCGCTACGGCTGGACGGGGAATCAACGTACGAAATGGACGCCCAGGTATTGCGAGACGGCCAACGCCAGGAAGTGCCGCACATGCCCGTACGCCTGCACGACGGCTCCGAACAGATTCGGCGCCTGGTCAAGTTCCCCCTGAAGGATGCGCAGGGACAGACCGAGGGCATCATCGGCTGGTCCGAGGACATTACCCAGCAGGTCGCGACCGAGGAGAGCCTTGCGCGGCGCAACCAGCAGCTGATGGAAGATCTGAATCTGGCCGCGGAGTTTCAGCGCACGGTGCTGCCGGACATCGAGGATACAACCTACCTGAAGGTGCGCTACCGCTTTCTGCCCCACAGTCTGGTCTCGGGCGACATGTACAAGTGGTTCTACAACCGGGAGCACGAGTACAACTTCTTCATCGGCGACGCCACCGGACACGGCTTCGCCGCGGCCTTTCTGGCCATGATGGTGCACGTCTCCCTGTCCAATACCCGGGGCGACATGCCACCCGTGGATGTGATCAAGCGCCTCAACACCCGGCTCTGCGAGCAGAATCTGGACGGCAAATTCATCTCCGGCGTGTTCTTTCGCATCAAGCAGGACGGCACGCTGCTCTACTGCTCCGCCGGCCACCCGCCCCTGGTGCTGGTACGCAACAACGGGCGCATGGAACTGCTGGCCACTGGGGACGGCATGGCCCTGGGCTGGTTTGCCGAGCCGCCCGGCGGCTACCGGGAGCATGCGCTGCAGTTGCAGCCGGGAGACCGCCTGTATGCGTACACCGATGGCATCACGGAATGGGCCAACACCGAGGGCCGGGAATTCGGCCTGCAACAATTTGCCACCTTCGTGGGCTCGCATCATGGCCAGGAAGCCGATGTGCTGCTGGACGGTCTGCTGTCCCAGGTGCGCAGCTTCAGCGGCGGCACCCCCAACACGGATGACATTTCCATCTTTTGCTTCGAATATACGGGGCAACCAGAGGACGCCGGGGGCCGCTGAGCAACCCGGTGCATGGCCGCGGGCCGTCAAGGGCGCCGTGGCCGCATCCGGGAGAACCCCATGCCCCAAACCGCCGACCCCGCCCTGCTGCTGGCCCCCCTGCACGCGCTGTCCCACCGCCTGGCCGCCGGCTCGCTGACCGCCGCCGCGCTCACGGAAGCCTGCCTGTCCCACATTGCCCGGGCCGACCCCAAGCTGCACGCCTTTGTCGAGGTCTATGCCGATGAGGCACGCGCCATGGCCGAGGCGGCCGACATCGTCCGCGCGCGCGGGCTGCCCGTGGGCCCGCTGCACGGCATTCCGCTGGCCCTGAAGGATCTGTGCGAGCTGGAGGGGCGCCGCACCACAGGCGGCTCGCTGCACTGGGCCGAGCGCGTGTCCACGCTCACCTGCACCGTCGCGCGGCGGCTGCTGGATGCGGGGATGATCGTGGTGGGCAAGACCCACATGGTGGAATTCGCCTTCGGCGGCTGGGGCACCAACGCGCGCATGGGCACCCCGTGGAATCCCTGGGACCTGACCACGCACCGTGTGCCGGGCGGCTCCAGCAGCGGCTCCGGGGTGGCGGTGGCCGCGGGCATGGTGCCGGCGGCCCTGGGCAGCGACACGGGCGGCTCGGTGCGCATCCCCGCCTCGGTGTGCGGGCTGGTGGGGCTCAAGACCACCGCCGGGCGCGTGAGCAATCATGGCATCTTGCCCCTCAGCCCCACGCTGGACACCATCGGCCCCCTGGTGCGCGCGGTGGAGGATGCCGCCCTGCTCTATGACGTGCTGCACGGGCCGGACGGGGCGGACCCGGCCACCTGGCCCCATGCGCCGGCCCTGGCCATGCCCCGGTTGCGCGAGCCGGTGCGCGGCCTGCGCGTGGGCCTGCCGGGCAGCCCCCATCTGGACGGGCTGGATGCGGACGTGGCGCGGCACTTCCAGGCCGCGGTGGAGGCCCTGGGCGGGCTGGGCGTGCACGTGGAGACCATCCCCCTGCCCGGCTCCTTCTTCAGCTACCTGGAACAGACGGGCACCATCATCAGCGCCGAGGCCTACGATCTGCTGGGGGATGTGGTGGAAGACGAGGCCGCGCCGCTGGATCCGCATGTGCGCGCGCGCATCCTGGGCGGCCGTGCCTTCAACCGCGATGCCCAAGGCGCCCATGGCTACCTGAGCGCCCTGCGCGAGCGACGCCAGGCCCAGGCGGCCCTGGCGCCCATCTTCGACCAGGTCGATGCGATCCTTACCCCCACCACGCCCATCCCGGCCCCGCCCCTGAGCGATGTGGACGAGAGCCGGCTGCCCCTGAGCCGCTTCACCCGTGCCATCAACTTCCTCGGCCTGTGCGCCCTGGCCGTGCCCATGGGCGTCACGGAGGCGGGCCTGCCCACCTCGCTGCAGATCATTGGCCGGCCCTTCTGCGAGCCCCTGCTGCTGCGGCTGGGCTGGGCCTATGAGCAGGCACGGGGGCCCCTGGGCGCCCAGCCGGACGTGACCGCCATGGGCTGACGGTACCTTGCTGACGGCCGCGCGCTCCGGTAGCGGCCCAAGGGCTTGGGGCCCGGGGGAGGGAATGGTATGAGATGCATACCGCCTGACAGGCTCCCGCGCCGTGCACCGCAACCCTAACCCACCGCGAGGCCCCATGCCCCTGCTCGACCTGACGCCCGACGACGTGCTGGCCACCACCCGCGCCGTGCGCAAGCAGCTCGACTTCGACAAGCCCGTGCCCATGGCCGTGATCCGGGAGTGCCTGGAGCTGGCCCTGCAGGCGCCCTCGGGCAGCAATGCCCAGCGCTGGCAGTGGGTGGTGGTAACCGATGCGGACAAGCGGCGCCGGCTCGGCGAGCTGTACCAGCGCGCCTTCGCCACGTACCGGGATATGCCCATCGCGGCGGGCAACCTGTATCAGGACGATCCGGCGCGGGCGCCCCAGCAGCGGCGCGTGATGGACTCCGCCCAGTTCCTGGCCGACCACTTTCACGAGGTGCCGGTGCATGTGCTGGGCTGTGTGCCGCGGGGCGGGATGAGCGGACCGGGCACCTGGGGCTCCCTGTTTCCGGCGGCATGGAGCTTCATGCTCGCCGCGCGCGTACGGGGTCTGGGCACGTCCTGGACCACGCTGCACCTGATGTACGAGGAGGAGGCCGCCAGGGTGCTGGGCATCCCCTTCGACGAGTATGCCCAGGGGGTGCTGATCACCGTGGGCTATGCCAAAAAGACAGACTTCAAGCCCGCCCGGCGCCAGCCCCTGGACGATGTGCTGCATGTGAATGGGTGGTAGCCACCGCGCCACGGCAGTGACCCGTCGGTGTCGGCTGGGCCCTGCCGACACCGGCGCACGGTTGCCATTTACCCCTGGAAACCAGTAGGACACTGACACAGCGGGGTCCCGCCCGGGCACCCGCGCAAGCATCCATGCGGCACCGCACACGCCATCACCGACAACCCACCACCGGCAGCGGAGGCACCCCCAATGACCCAGCAGAACGGCAAGCGGCACGTGCTGGACGGCGTACGCGTCCTGGACTTCACCCAGTACCTGGCCGGCCCCACCTGCGCCCGCGCCCTGGCGGAGTTGGGCGCCGAAGTGATCAAGGTGGAATGGGCGCCCACGGGCGACTATTCCCGTCAGATCACCTTCATGAAGAACGGGCGCAGCGCCTACTTCGTGCAGCACAACCGGGGCAAGAAGAGCCTGTGCATGGACCTGCGCAAGCCGGAGGCCATCGACCTGCTCAAGCGCATGATGCCCAAGGTCGACGTGGTGGTGGAGAACTACACCCCCGGCGTGATCGCGCGGCTGGGCCTGGGCTGGGAAGTGCTGCACGCGCTCAACCCGCAGCTCATCCTGTGCTCCATCTCCGGCTTCGGCCAGACCGGCCCGCTGCGCGACCGGCCCGGCTACGACCATGTGGCCCAGGCCTACACAGGGTTTTCCGACCTGCTGGGGCATCCGGGCGAGCCGCCCACCATCCTGGGCATGGGCATCGGGGACATCGGCACGGGGATGAACGCCGCCTGCGCCGTCAATGCGGCCCTGTTCCACAGCCGCCAGCCCGGCGGGGAGGGCCAGCACCTGGATATCTCCCTGCTGGATACGTACTTCAACTACAATGACGCCCCTATCGAAATGGTTTCGGCCAGCGGCGGCGCCGAGAATCCCACCCGCTCGGGCCACCATCACTACCAGTTCGCCCCGCTGGGCTTCTTCCGCTCCAACGGCGGCTCGGTGTGCATCATGGCCGTCAACCCGGGCCAATGGCGCGGCCTGCTGGAGGCCATGGGCCGCCCGGAGCTGGCCGACGATCCGCGCTTTCTGGATCATGCGGAGCGGCTGGCCAACCTGGATGCCCTGGTCAAGATCATCGAGGACTGGATTCTCGGGCTGGGCGACGACGAGACATTCTTCGCCCTGATGGAAAAGCACCGCGTGCCCTATGCCCCCGTGCTCAAGACCGCCGAGGCCATGGCCCATCCCCACGCGCGGGAGCGCGGCGCCGTGCGCACCATGCCGGACAAGGCCCTGGGCCAGCTGGACATTCCCGGCCCGCCGTTCCGCTTCTCCGCCTTTCCCGAGTTGCTGGTGCTGGAGGCGCCCTTCCTGGGCCAGCACAACCAGGAGGTGCTGGGCGGCCTGCTCGGCATGAGCGCCGCGGAGGTGGCGGCCCTGGAAGCCGACGGCACCCTGGCCAGCGAGCCCATTCCCGCCTGAGCGCGCACGCGCCTGGCCAGCGGCGGGTACCGCCGACCTTGCCTTTCAAGTACCGGGACGGGTAAGACCTGCATGGCCGCGGGCGGGCGACATTTGCCCGGCGGCCGTGGCAGAATCGTCGGACGGCAGCGCGGTCCGCCGGTGAGCTGACCCTGCAGGGACCACGCACGATTCACGACGCATCACACAGCGGAGTTGCCCATGCCCCCCACCCACGTTCTGGACGGCATCAAGGTGCTGGACTTCACCCAGTTTCTCGCCGGTCCCACGGCGAGCCGGGTGCTGGCCGAGCTTGGTGCGGAGGTGGTGAAGATCGAATGGGGCCCGGCGGGGGACTTTTCCCGCAATTTTCCCCATATCCAGGAGGGCCGCGGCGCCTTCTACGTGCAGCACAACCGGGGCAAGAAGAGCGTGTGCATGGACCTGCGCAAGCCGGAGGCCATCGAATTGCTCAAGCGGCTGCTGCCCGAGATGGACGTGCTGATCGAGAACTATTCCCCCGGCGTGATCGGGCGCCTGGGCCTGGGTTGGGACGTGGTGCACGCGCTCAATCCGCGTCTGATCATGTGCTCCATGTCGGCCTTCGGCCAGCAGGGGGAGCTTTCCGGCCGCCCCGGCTACGACCAGGTAGCCCAGGCCTTCTCCGGGTTCACCAGCCTGGTGGGTGACCCGGACGGCCCGCCGAGCATCGTGGCCATGTCCATCGGCGATGTGGGCACGGGGATGAACGCGGCCTGCGCCATCAACGCGGCCCTGTTCCACCGGGAGCGCACGGGCAGGGGGCAGTACCTGGATGTGTCCCTGCTGGACACCTACCACAACTTCAATGACTCCCCCATGGAGATGGTCTCCGGCAGCAAGGGCGCCTACAAGCCCTGGCGCACGGGCAGCCATCACCACCTCATCTGCCCCACGGGCTTCTTCAAGAGCGCGGAGGGCTACGTATGTCTGCTGGCCGTCACGCCGGCCCAATGGGCCGGGCTGTGCCATGCCATGGGGCGGGCGGAATGGGTGGATGCGCCCGGGTTCCGGGACAATGCGGAGCGGCTACAGAACCTGGACACGGTGGTGGGCGCCATCGAAGGCTGGATGCAGAGCCTGCCCTCGGACGATGCCGTGTGCAAGGCACTGGAGGAGCACCGGGTGCCCTATGCCCCTGTGCTGACCATCCAGCAGGCCATGGAGCATCCCCATGGCTGGGGCCAGAAGATGGTGCGCAACATCGCCGATCCGGTGCTGGGCGAGCTGACCATTCCCGGCCCGCCCTTCCGCTTCTCCGAGTTTCCCGACGGGGTGGAGGTGCAGGCGCCGCTGCTGGGCCAGCACAACCTGGACGTGCTGGGCCGCTACTGCGGCCTCTCCGCGCAGGACGTGGCCCGGCTTGAAGCAGACGGCATTCTGGCCAGCGCCCGCCGCTGAGCACCGCTCCCGGAAGAACAGCCACAACCACAGTCCGTGGGGCGCTGCCCCACACCCCGCCAAGGGGCGCGGGCCCTTGGAACCCTGCCCGGCTCGTTCTCCTGATCGGCAGGCAGCACCGCCGGCCAGGCAAGACCACACGGGATGCAGGCCCGACTTCTCCCCAATACCCCCTACCAGAGCTGCTGGCTGGCGATGCGCGCCCCTTCCGCCAGGGCCTTGAACTTGGCCCAGGTGATGTCCTGGTGCACCTGGGGATAGCCCGCGAAGGTGCTGAACCCACAGTCCGAGCTGGCCAGCACGCGCTCACGTCCCACGATGTCCGCGTAGTTGCGGATGCGCTGGGCCACCAGGCGCGGATGCTCGATGAAGTTCGACGTGGAATCCACCACCCCCGGCAGCAGCACCTTGTCCTCGGGAATGCGGGCCGTGGCCCAGACATCCCACTCATGCTCGTGACGCGGGTTGGCCCCCTCGAAGGACAGGGCCTGGGGCCGTGCCTGGAGCACGATGTCCAGGATGTCCTCCAGGGGCACGTCGTGGTGATGGGGCCCGGTGTAGTTGCCCCAGCACAGGTGCAGCCGCATCTGCTCGGGGGGAATGTTGGCCGTGGCGTGGTTCAACACCTCGATGTGCAGGGCCGCCCGCTTGCGGAAATCCGCCAGGCTCTCGTCCGCGTAGCGGATGTGCCGCCCCATGGCCAGGTCGGGGGAGTCGATCTGCAGAATGAAACCGGCCTTGGTGATCGCCTCGTATTCCACGCGCAGGGCCTGGGCCAGGGCATCCAGGTAGGCCTCGTGGCTGGGGTAATGCTGGTTGTCCAGGAACACGGCCACCACCCCGGGCGAGGCGGCGTTCATGAAGCCTTGCACCGGGCGCGTGGCGGCCACGGCGGCCTGGAAATTGGCCAGGTCCGCTTCCAACTCGTCCGTGTTCTTCAGCGCCACCGGCCCTTGGCAGCAGGGCTGGTTGCCGATGGGGGTCAGCCGGCCGGTCTTGATGGCCATCACGGCAAAATCGCGGAACTCCAGCATGTCGCTGGCGGCCGGCCCCTTCCAGGAACCGCCGAAGCCGGTCATGCGCTCCTGCACGTAGGTGGCATAGCTGATCTTGCTCAGCTCGCCGTCGCTCACCACGTCGATGCCGCAATCCACCTGCTGCTTGACGATGTCCGCCACGGCCCGCTTGAGGGTTTCGGCCAGGGCCTGGGTATCATAGCTTTCCCCGGCGTGGCGCGCGCGGATGATGGTCAGCAGATGCTCGGGGCGGGGCAGGCTGCCCACATGGGTGGTCAGGATGCGATCGGTGCTTTGCTTCATGGAATGGTCCTCCGATGCGGGTCGTCTTGTGTATCAGCGGCGTGCAGGTGGCTTACCATATTTTCGGTGCCGTGGCCTGCCCGGCGGACACTGTCTCCGGTGGACACTGCCCCCGGCGGCGTGTCGCGGAGCGGGGGCGCGCGGAACGCCGGCCCGCCGACGGAATGGATTGCCTGCCGGCCGCAGAACCGGTAGGACTCCCCCGGGGCGGCTGCCGCATGGCGGCAGTGGGCGCACCCGGCAATGCATCAACACATCAGGAGACGCACGCATGGCGGACCAGGGGCTGAACGGACGGGTGGCGCTGGTCACGGGCGGATCGCGGGGCATCGGGCGCAGCATCGCCCTGACCCTGGCGGCGCGGGGGGCGGACGTGGCGGT
>Ga0326597_10009813_pt1 | contig 12792 bp, 9 predicted proteins | sample RVTome_12_FD_203789 | JGI IMG/M metagenome (GOLD analysis project Ga0326597, IMG submission 203789) | Soil microbial communities from uranium-contaminated site in the Upper Colorado River Basin, Wyoming, United States - RVT100D185 | ecosystem: Environmental > Terrestrial > Soil > Contaminated >... | reverse complement strand
GGGGATTTCCCCTCTATGGCACGGTCGGTCTCGAGGGCGGCCAGACGTATTCGCACAGCCTTCTCGAGAACCGGGGTGCGCTCGTCCGGCCGGAGCTGCTCACCGCGCTCGACGTGCGCGTCGGCGAGGCCGTGATGATCGGCGAGGCCTCGTTCACGATCCGAGGGGTCATCACCACGGAGCCAGGACGACGGATCGGCAATTTCAGCCTGGGCCCGCGGGTCCTTGTCGACTTGGACGACATGGCGGCCACGGGCCTCCTCACGTTCGGGAGCCGGGTGCGGCGCGTCGTCCTGGCGCGGGTGCCGGACGCGCGGATTGACCCGCTCGTGGCCGTCCTCAGAGAGGACCTCGCCGAGGAGTTCGTGAACGCGCGCTCGTATCGCGGGAGCGACGACGAAGTGGGTCGCGACTTCGAACGGGCCGAGAACTACCTGAGTCTCGTCGGTCTCGTCATCGTGATCCTCGGCGGCATCGCGGTCTCGAGCGTCACCCGCGTGTTCGTGCTGCAGAAGCTGAAGAGCATCGCCGTGCTGAAGTGCCTGGGGGCCACGAGCGGCCGGATCATCGGGGCGTACCTGCTGCAGGTGATGGCGCTCGGCGTGGCAGGGAGCCTGCTCGGTGTCGGCCTCGCGCATCTCGCGGTCGGCACCCTGTCGGCGACGCTTGCGGCCGGCGCGCCGCTTCTGGCGGATGCGGAGTACGGCGTGACGCGGAGCGCCGCCGTGCAGGGCGTCGCGATTGGCGCACTGGTCTCGCTGTTGTTCTCCATCGTGCCGCTGCTGCAGGTCCGGCTGGTCAAGCCGTCGCTCTTGCTGCGCGACGAGTCCGTGCGGACCGCCAGGGACTGGGTGCGGGCCGCCGCGCTCGTGCTCGTGTCCGGGGCCCTCGTGGCGCTCACCGCCTGGCAGGCGGCGTCGCTGCAGGTCGGCCTCTCGGTGTGCGCCGGCTTCGCCGTTGTGGCCATCGTCCTCCAGGAGGCCGGGAGGCTGCTCGTGCGGGCGCTTGCACCGCTTGCCGCCTCGCCGTCGTTCCCCCTGCGGCACGCCGTCCTGCACCTCTCCCGCCCGGGCAACCAGACCCGGGTGATCCTGCTCGCGGTCGGACTCGGGGCCTTCTTCATCGTCGGCGTCCGTGCCCTGCAGGCGAGTCTGCTCGAGGAACTGTCACTCGAGTTCACCGAGGATTCGCCCGACATGTTCCTGATGGACATCCAGCGCGATCAGACGGACGGTGTGCGTCGATTCCTGGCGACCGCCAACCCCGACGCCGCCGTGCGCCTGATCCCCGTGCTGCGGGCGCGCGTGATTGGCATCGACGGCCGCCAGGTGGCGCTCGAGCGCCTCGAGGACGTCCGCGCGCGGGGCGGGCTCGGGAGGGAGTACACGATCACGTACCGCGACCACGTGCAGCCGAACGAGCGCGTGGTGGCCGGTGCGTTCTGGAGCGGATCATCCCCGGAAGCCGAGGTCTCGGTCGAGCGGGAGCTGAGCGAACGGGTCGGGATCACGGTGGGCGACACGATCCGGTTCGACGTGCTCGGCAGGGACCTGGCTGCCCGCGTGTCGAGCATCCGCGAAGTCGACTGGCGCGACTCGCGCAACGGCGGCTTCATGTTCGTCTTCCGGCCCGGCGTGCTCGACGAGGCCCCACAGAATTTCATCTCACCGTTCAAGGGCCCCGACGACCCGGCCGTGCGCGGGCGGTTCCAGCACGACCTGGTCCAGGCGTTTCCGAACGTCACGGTCATCGACTTCCGGGAGATCCTGCTGACCGTCCAGGACGTGATGGCGAAGGTGACTCTCGCCATCAGCGTCGTCGGCGGACTCGTGCTGTTTAGCGGGGCCCTGATCCTCATCGGCGCCGTGGCGATGACGAAGTTCCAGCGCGTGTACGAGGCGGCGGTGTTCAAGACCCTCGGCGCGAGCACGCGGACGATCGCCAGGATGCTCCTTCTCGAGTATGGCGTCCTCGGACTCCTGGCGGGCCTGATCGGGTCGGTCGGGGCCGTCGCCCTGACATGGGGAGTCAGCCGCTTCGCCCTCGAGATCCCGTGGCGTATCTTCGTCTTCGAACACGTGAGCGGCGTGATCCTGACGGGGCTGCTCGTGGCCGTCATCGGCGTGGCCAGCAGCCTGGACGTGCTGCGCCACAAGCCGCTCGCCACGCTCAGAGCCGAGTAGATGGCTGCCCTCGACGCGCTCCTCGAACGGCGCTTCGCCCTCGCCGCTCACGGGACCTCCGTTCGCACGGAACTCCTCGCCGGGACCACGACCTTTCTGACGATGGCCTACATCGTCTTCGTGCAGCCGGCGGTCCTCAGCGCCGCCGGGATGGACTTCGGCGCCGTCCTCGTGGCGACCTGCCTGTCGACGGCCTTCGCGACGACGCTGATGGCCCTGACGGCGAACTACCCGATCGCGGTGGCGCCGGCCATGGGACACAACTTCTTCTTCGCCTATTCGGTCGTGCTCGGGATGGGCGTGCCGTGGGAGGTCGCGCTCGGCGCCGTCGCGATCGCGGGGACGATCTTCGTGCTGACGGCGGGGATCGGCCTCCGCGAGCGTCTCATCACCGCCATTCCACCGGTGCTCAAGCACGCCATCGCGGCCGGTATCGGGCTGCTCATCGCCACGATTGGCCTCCAGTGGGCCGGGCTCGTCGTCGACGCACCGGGCACCCTGGTGACGCTCGGCGATCTGCACAGCCCCCCGGTGCTGCTGGCGATCTTCAGTCTCGTCCTGACAGCGGTGCTCATGGTGAGGGGCACGCGCGGGGCGTTCCTGTGGGGGATGCTCGTCAGTACGCTCGTGGCGTGGGCCGTGGGGCTCGTCGAGTATCAGGGCCTGGCGAGCCTGCCGCCGAGTCTCGGTCCGACGTTCCTGCACCTGGACGTGGCCCGTGCCCTGACCCCGGGGCTCGTGCCCGTGATCTTCGTATTCTTCTTCCTGGCGCTCTTCGATTCGGTCGGCACCCTTGTCGGCATCGGCACGCAGGCGGGTTTCATACGTGGGGGTGTCCTGCCGCGGGCCAGGCAGGCCCTGCTCGCCGACGCCGTGGGCACCGTGGCCGGTGCGTCACTCGGCACGTCCACGGTGACGGCCTACATCGAGAGCGGGGCGGGTGTCGCCGCGGGCGGCCGCACCGGGCTCACCGGCCTCGTCACCGCGGCGCTCTTCCTGCTGACGTTGTTCTTCTCGCCCCTCGTTCGCATGATTGGCGGCGGCTACGTTCAGGGCTCGTCGACGCTCTATCCCATCGTCGCCGCGCCGCTCGTGCTCGTGGGCACGATGATGATCGGAGGCCTGCGTGAAGTCGCCTGGGATGACCCGACGGAAGCGATTCCGGCGTTCCTGACGCTCATCACGATGCCGCTCACCGTGAGCATCACCGAAGGCGTGTCGTTCGGCTTGATCGCGTTTGCGGTGCTCAAGACAGCGACGGGACGGACGCGGGAGGTGCCTCCGCTCATCTACGTATTTGCGATTTTGTTCGTCGCGCGGTACGCGCTCCTCAGGTAGAGCGCAGGCCGGAAAGTGCTATGATCCGGCAGATATCGAGTCCTCTGGAGGGCCGTCAGGGGACGAGGAGTCGCAGGTCAATGGACGTGCAGGATTACAGGGACGCGTTGCTCAGGAAGCGGATGGAGATCCTCGGGTCGGGCGGCATCAAGCCGCTGCAGGCCTCGATGGAGAACAACACCCGACAGGGCGACATGGCCGATCAGGCCAGCGGCAACAACGAGGTGCACATTCAGCTGAAGCTGAAGCAGACGGACGCGAAGATTCTCACCGCCATCGACGAGGCGCTGTCGCGCATGGAGCGCGGCACGTACGGCGTGTGCCGCGACTGCGGCGAGCCGATCGCCGACGCCAGGCTGCGGGCCATTCCGTGGACGCGTGTTTGCATCTTCTGCAAGGAGAAGCAGAGTTCGTGAGCGACCTCGCCCGGGTCCTCGAGGCCTGTTATCGCGACACGCTGGCGAACCTCCTCCGTCACGAAGCAGGCGCGCGGGTGATGGCGCAGTACGACGTCAACAACGCGTACCAATACACGATCAACCGCGAGGAAACGCAGCTCTCGTGGCTGGCGCGGGCCATCGCCGATCTCGGAGGCACTGTGCCCGAGGAGCAGAGCGCTGCGGCGCACCCTGGCTCCAGGACGAAGCCGGTGTCGTGGCGTGCGATGGCCGAGGAAGACGCGAGACAGGCGCAGGCCTTCGTCGACAGATGGAGCCCGCAGGCCGACGCCATGATCCACGACCGCCATCGCAAGCTGTTGCGCGTCATCATCGGCGAGACCCTCGAGCAGAAGCGCCTCTTCGAGCAGGCGCTGGCGGGGCGCACCGATTTGCTCGGACGGCGAGGCGAGGGCACGGATCCGGCCGTCGGCGAAGTGCTGCCGACTCGATGGATCGAATAGCCGTCGCCATCGGCCTCGGTTCGAACCTCGGCCATCGCACCGCCCACCTGCAGTTCGCGCGCACCCGCCTGGCGGAAGGCCTCGCCGGAATGCGCGTGTCGTCCATTCACGAGACCGATCCGGTCGGCGTCTCGACGCCGCAGCCCCGCTTCCTCAACCAGGCCGTCGTGGGCGAGACGACACGCTCGCCGCACGAGATTCTCGACTGGTTGCTCGCGCTGGAGCGGGCGCGGGGACGGCGACGTCCGTTTCCCGGCGCGCCGCGGACCCTCGATCTCGATCTGCTGCTGGCCGGCAGCCAGGTGATGCATGGGCCGGACCTCACGCTCCCGCACGCGCGTTTTCGCGAACGGCGCTTCGTGCTCGAGCCGCTCGCGGAGATTGCGCCGGAGATGGTCGATCCGGTCAGCGGGAAGACGGTCCGGGAACTCCTGGCTGCGCTCGTAGCGCAGGGGTCGGCGGTCTCAGGCCTCTGACGCGAGCGTCCGCAGCGCATCACCGGTCAGGCGCTGCACGGTCCACTCGCTCATCGCGGTCGCGCCGACCCTCCGGTACACCGCGAGCGCCGGCTCGTTCCAGTCGAGGACGGACCACTCCATGCGCCCGTAGTCGCGCTCGACGGCGATGCGGGCCAGATGCGCCAGCAGGCGGCGGCCCAGCCCGCGCCCGCGCCATTCGGGCAGGACGAACAGGTCTTCGAGATACAGGCCGGGGCGGCCCAGGAACGTGGAGAAGCTCTGGAAGAACAGCGCGAACCCTGCGGGCTCGCCGCCCGCGTAGCCGATCACGACCTCGGCGGCCGGGGTCGCCCCAAAGAGACAGGCGCGCAGCGACTCCTCCGTGGCGGTCACCGTCGCGAGCAGATGTTCGTACTCGGCCAGCTCGCGGATGAACCTGAGGATGAGCGGCACGTCCGCTTCGCTGGCGGGCCGGATCTCGAACGCCGGACGGGACGGGAGGGCCATCGTCCCGGCGTCAGGTGGCCAGCGGAACGCGCCCGGCGAAAGGCGCTTCTGCGTCGAGCAGGCTGAGCTCATGGTCGGCGGTCCGAGAATGGGCGACCGCGGCGTCGGAGACGATCAGGCCGTCGCGGAAGACGAGCATCCTCGTCCCGTACTCCGCGATGTCGTGCTCGTGCGTGATGACGAGCACCGTGATGCCGCGATCCCGATTGAGCTGCTGGAAGATGCCCATGATCTCGATGCTCGTCCGCGAGTCGAGGTTGCCGGTCGGCTCGTCGGCCAGGAGGATCGAGGGGCGCGTGACGAGCGCCCGAGCGATGGCCACGCGCTGCTGCTGGCCGCCGGACAGCTGGTTGGGATGATGGCCGGCCCGATCGCCGAGACCGACCGCCTCGAGCGCCTCCCGTGCGCGCGCCCGCCGTTCGCCCGCCCGCATCGTGCCCCCGGCGCCATAGAGCAGGGGCAGCTCGACGTTGTCGAGCGCGCTCGTGCGTGGAAGGAGATTGAATCCCTGGAAGACGAAGCCGATCTGCCGGTTCCTGATCTCGGCGAGCTCGTCCCGGTTCATGCGCGAGACGTCCTGGCCGTCGAGCAGGTACTGGCCTGACGTGGGACGGTCGAGGCACCCCAGGATGTGCATGAGCGTCGACTTGCCCGATCCCGACGATCCCGTCACCGCCACGAACTCGCCGCGCTCGATCTCGAGAGAGACGCCGCGCAGCGCGCGGACTTCCACGTCGCCGACGACATACGTCTTGGTCAGATCGCGGACGCTGATGACCGGCGGCACGGTTGGGGCCTCGCTACTCGAAACGGAGCGCGTCGATCGGGTCCAGTCTGGCCGCCTTCTGCGCCGGGTAGAAGCCGAAGAAGATTCCGGTGGCCGCCGCGAAGCCGAACGCCATCGCGACCGCGGCCGGCGGCACCTCGGCGGGCCAGGACATCCACCGCGACATGCCGGCCGCGAGGCCGAAGCCGAGCGCGATGCCCACGGCTCCACCCAGGAGGCTGAGCGTCGTGGCCTCGACGAGGAACTGCAGGAGCACGTCCCGGCTCTTGGCGCCGAGGGCCATGCGCAAGCCGATCTCGCGCGTCCGCTCGGTCACCGAGACGAGCATGATGTTCATGATGCCGATGCCGCCGACGACGAGAGACACGCCGGCGATGCCGGCGAGCAGCGCGGTCATCGTCCCCATCGCCGCGGTCCGGATGTCCGCGATTTCCTCGGCCGTCCGTACGAAGAAGTCGTCGTCTTCACCCGGACCGATGGCGTGACGGGCGCGCAGCAGCACGGCGATGCTGTCAGCGACGCGACTCGTCTCACCCGCCGACGCCGCCGAAACGATGACCTCACGAATGGACGTCGTGCCGAGCAGCTTCTTCATGACCGTGGTGTACGGCACGAGGATCTGATCGTCCATGTCCGGACCCATCCCCGTCTGGCCCTTCGCCGTCATGACGCCAATCACCTTGAACGGCTGATTGCGGATCCGGATGATCTGACCCACCGGGTCGACGCCTGTGCCAAAGAGCATCTCGTTCACGCCGGTGCCGAGGACCGCGACCTTGGCCGCCCCGGCGACGTCCTGCGGGCTGAAGAACGTGCCGAAGCGGGGGGGCCATATCCGAATGAGAGGAAGGTCGGCGTCGGTCCCCTGGACCCGCGTGAACCAGTTCTGGTTCCCGGCAACGACCTGCGCGTTCATGGTCAGCCCGGCGGCGAGGTACTGCACGCCGGGAATCTCGCGGCGGATCGCTTCGGCGTCGTCGACCGTGAGCGTGCTCGAGCTTCCGGAGCCGCCACGGACGCCGCCCTGTGAGACGTTGCCGGCCATGACCGTCACGAGGTTCGTGCCCGCGCCCTTGATCTGTTCTTCGATCGCCAGTTGCGCGCCATTGCCCAGAGCCACGAGGGTAATGACGGCCGACACGCCGATGATCATGCCGAGCATCGTCAGCCCCGTGCGCATCTTGTTGCGCCCGAGCGCCCGAAACGCAATCCGGAAGGTCATGACAGGTGACATGGAGAGGGTCGGGCTAGCGCCGCGCGCCGCCGGGCTGAGCTCCTCCGCGACCCGCCGGCTGCACGAACAGGAATCCGCCCGCGCCGGGAGGCGTCGTTGTCCTGGTGGTGGCGGCGCCGGTATTGACCGCGCTGACGAGCATGTCGCCTTCCTTCAGGTCGCCGTCGATGAGTTGGGTCATCTGACCGTCCGTGATGCCGAGACGCACGCGGATCGGGACGAGCTGACCGTCCACCTGCACCCACACCCGGCCGACGCTCTCGACGGCGGGCAGCGGGCCGAAGAGCGCGTCGATGGTGCCGCCAGACTCCGCAGACGCCGCGGGCTGCGCGGGGTCAGTCCTGACTGGCGCTCGGCGTGCCGGCTCGGGCGCCTCGCTGGCGCCGTTCTGGCTCGGGTTGACACCGCGGGCGGCCAGCCGCTGCCGTATCCGCTCCCGCTGTTCGGGCGGCAGGTTCGCCAGGCGCTCGACGGCTCGCCCACGACCGGTGCCCGCGCCCGCTGCCGCCTGGTCGCCTCGCGGCGTCTGCGCCGCAGCCGTCGAGTCGGTCGGCGCCTGAGCCGTCCGAGCGTCGATCGGGGCCGTGGGGAGCGGAACCGGAACGGCCGCGCTGCGACGCTCGGCTATCGCGGGATCGTCGGGCGGCGTCTGTCCGAGCGCCGCGAAGATCTCGCTCGTCGGGCGGAAGCGCAGCGCCGTGTTCGGCACGCGGAGAACGTTCGCGACGCGGGCGATCTCGACGCTGACGTTCGCCGTCATGCCCGGCTTCAGCTTGAGCGCGGGATTGGGCACGTCGATCACGGTCGCGTAGGTGACGACGTTCTGCAGCACCTGCGGCTGCAGTCGCACCTGCGAGACGGTGCCCGCGAAGTCGTCGGCAGGGTAGGCGTCCACCCGGAAGGTGACGCGCTGGCCCGGCCGAATCCGACCGACATCGGACTCGTCGAGGTTGGCGATGACCTGCATCGCGGAGAGGTCGGCGGCCAGCACGAAGAGCGTCGGAGCCTGCATGCTCGCGGCGACCGTCTGGCCCACGTCCACGTTGCGCGAGACCACAAGCCCGTCGATGGGCGACCGGATGATCGTGTGTGCGAGGTTCACGTCGTTCTGGTGGAGGGACGCCTCCGCCTGTGTCACCTGCGCCTGCGCCGATCGAAGCTGGGCCTCGGCCGAACGCACGGCGACCTCAGCGCCCTCGATCTCGCTCTGCGGGATGAGCTGCCGCTGCCAGAGTTCGCGAGCCCGCGTGAGCTTCGTCCGCCCATCGTCGAGCCCGACCTCGAGACGCTCGAGGTCGGCCTGCGCGCGGATGAGATTCGCGCGCGCCTGCTCGATCTGGGTCTGGAAGAGCGACGGGTCGAGCCGGGCGACGACCTGCCCCTTCCGGACGAGCGAGTTGAAGTCCGCGTGGAGTTCCTGAATCGTGCCCGACACCTGGGTGCCGACCTGCACGGTTGTGACGGCCTGCAGGGTGCCGGTGGCGCCGACGGCGTCGATGATGTCGCCCCGCGTGACCACGGCCGTCAGGACGGTCGGCGGCGTCGGCTGGCTGCGATAGCGGTAGTACACGTACGCCCCGCCCCCGACCGCCGCGAGCAGTATCAGGGTGACGATCGCCTTCTTCATGACGCGACCGGGAGCGCTAGGACTCGGCGGCAGTCGACCGCCGCCACCGCCACCCGCCGAGCCCTTCCTCAAACAGGGTATAGACCGTGGGCACGAGGACGAGCGTGATGAGCAGCGACGTCGTGAGCCCGCCGATCACGACCCGGGCCAGCGGGGCCTGGAGCTCGCTGCCCTCGCCGATCGCGAGCGACATCGGGACGAGGCCGAGCGCGGTCGCGAGGGAGGTCATCAGGATGGGCCGGAGCCGCGTGCGTCCGGCGAGCTCCACGGCCTCCCGCAGGCCCCACCCGTCGCGCCGCCTGAGGACGTTCGTGTAGTCGACCAGGAGGATCCCGTTGCTGACCACGATGCCGGCGAGCATGATGATCCCGATGTACGCCTGCATGTTGAACGACGTACCGGTCAGCTTGAGGGCGAGCGCCACGCCGACGGCCGCGGTCGGGACGGAGAACATGATGACAAAGGGGTCGCGCAGGGATTCGTACTGGGAGGCCATGACCGCGTAGACAAGGACCAGGGCGAGGATGAGGACCATCCGGAGCTGATTGAACGCCTGAGCCTGCTGCTCGACCTCCGCGCCGAAGCCGACGTTGAAATCGCGGGGCATCATGTCGTGGAGCTCGGGCAGCCGTTCGTTGACGGCCCGCACCGCGTCGCTCAGCGCAACCTCGGGCTCCGCGTTGACGTACATGATCCGCTGCTGGTTCTTGCGCTCGATGGACGTTGGCCCGAGCGCGTCCTCGACCGTCAGCAGGTTCTTGACTGGCAGGACCTGCCCCTGAGGCGTGCTGACGAGCACGTCTTCGACATCGCTGATGCCCTGCCGCTCGTGCTCGGGCAGGCGCACGATGATCGGGTACTCGTAACCGCTCTGCCGGAACATCGCCGCTTGCGTGCCGGAGACGTTGGTGCGAATCGTGTTGGCGACGCCGGTCGACGTCAGGCCGAACAGCGCGGCCTTGGCCCGATCGATCCGCACCGACAGCTCAGGACGGGCTTCGTCCCGTCCGAGCTCGGCCCCGGCCACACCCGGGACGGTGTCCAGCATGTCCCTGGCTGCTCTGGCCACGCGCTCGGCATCGCCAAGGTCCTCGCCGCGGACCTCGAGTGACAGCCGGCCGCTCCCCGATCCTCCGCCCGAGACCAGTCGGTTCAGGAGAAAGTTGCCGCCCGAGGCGTTCGCGCGGACGATGACACCCGGGATGCCGGAGAGTTGACGGCGCAGATCGATCGCCACCTGGTCGCTCGACCGTGTGCGTTCGTCTTTCGGCGTCAGCAGGATCTGGATGTTGCCCCGGCTGACCGCGCCGAGGGCGGCCGGGCCGAAGCCTGTGCCGCCCGCGTTGACAATCACGTCGGTCGCCTCCGGGACCAGTTCGTTGATCATGGCCTCGACCCGGTCGAGCACAGGCCCGGTCACCTCGATGCGGGTGCCGCGCGGCAGTTCCACTCTGACCTGCACCTGCCCCTCGTCGGTCTGGGACGAGAGTTCGGTCGGCAGCGTCCGAAAGATCATCGCCGCCACGAGGACCGACGCGATGGCCGCGCCCACGACCGTCGGGCGGTGCGCGAGAGACACGTGCAGGATCTTCCGATAGCCCTCGTCCATCGACTCGAGGAGACGTTCGCTCATGGTGTACAACCGGCCGCCGAGGCCCTTCCGCCGGTCGACCGGGAGCGGAAGCGCGAGTAGCTTGGAGCAGAGCACCGGCACAAGCGTCACGGCGACGAAGAGGGACATGAGGAGCGAGAACACGACAACGTAGGACAGCTGCCGGAAGAGGATGCTCGAGACACCCGACAGGAAGAGGAGCGGCACGAAGACGGCGATGTGGGTGAGGATGGACGCCAGAATCGCCGACCAGACCTCCTCGCTGCCGTCAATCGCGGCCGTGCGGCGGTCCTTGCCGTACTCCTCCATGTGCCGGAACGAGTTCTCGAGGACGACGATCGAGGCATCCACGACCATGCCCACGCCCAGGGCCAGGCCGCCGAACGTCATGGTGTTCAGCGTCAGGCCGGCAAAGTGCAGGAGGGCGAAGGTGCCGATGACCGAAATGGGAATGGAGGTGCAAACGATGAGCGTCGATCGGAAGTTACGGAGGAACAGGAAGATGATCAGGATCACGAGGAGGCTGCCGATCATGACGTGTTCCTGCACGGCATTGATCGACCGCTCGATGAAGAGAGCGCTGTCGTTGAGCAGCGTCATCCGTACGCCCGGCACCTCGCGGTTGATCCGCTCGATCTCGGCGCGCACGCCTCGAGCGATCTCCACGGTGTTGGTGCCCGATTGCTTGGCGACCTGCAAGCGCACGCCGGGCCGGCCGTTGATCCGGAGAATGGATCGCGGATCTTCGGTCGCATCCTTCACATCGGCGACATCCTTCAGGTAGACCGGGACAGCGCCCTTCGTCATCACGACCAGACTCCGGATCTGGTCGAGGTCCTGGAACTCGCCCTCGCTCCGCACAAGGTAAGAGCGGTCGCCCTGATAGATCTCGCCGATGGGCACGTTCTGGTTCTCGGTGCGCAGGACGTTCACGACGCGGTCGACCGACAGATCGAGCGCCGTGATCTTCTCGCGCGACAGCTCGACATGGATCTGCCGCCGCAGGCCGCCGTTGACGGTGACGCCAGCCACGCCCGGCACGCGCTCGACGCGCCGTGCGAGGACGTTCTCGGACAGTTCCCGCAGTCCAACCCGATCGAGCGAGCCATCCGCGCTCTCGACCGCCAGGCTCATGATCGGCGCGGCGTTCGAGTCGAACTTCTGGATCGTCGGCGGGTCGGCGTCGACCGGGAGTCGCCCCCGCACGCGATCGATGCGCGTGCGAATCTCGTCCATCGCCTCGTTGAGGTCCGTGCCCCAGACGAAGTTCAGCCGGATGTTCGAGCCACCCTCGTTCGACGTGGAGTTCATCTGTTCGAGGCCGGCCACGGCGCTGAGCTGCTGCTCGAGGGGCCGGGTGATCAGTGATTCGATCTCGAGGGGGCCCGCTCCCGCGTAGTTGACACGAACGGTGATGGTCGGCGGCGAAATGTCGGGCAGGAGGTCGACCGGGAGCCGGGACAACGAGATGGCGCCCACCAGGACGATGACGCAACTGATCATCGTCATCATCACGGGGCGCTCGATGGCGAAGCGTGGAATGCTCATGCGCGGCTCCTGACGATCCCGAACGGGGAGTGCGAAACGCGTGAAGGTCTCACGGGTCAGCTCCCTGCGTTCGGCGCCCGGATCGCGGCGGCCGGAAGGCCCGGTGACTCGCCCCGGCGTCCGGCGCCACCCGGGGTCGCGCCGCCCGCCGGTCCGCGGCGCTGCGCCCCGAGCGCCGGGGCGGCTGTCGGACCGCTCGCGGGCTGCGGCTCACGGCCTCCCCGGGGCTGGCCCGCAATGAGGATCGGGTCGCCTTCGCGCAGGGCCGCGGCGCCGGTCGTCACAATCTGCTGGCCTTCGTCGAGACCGGCGACTTCCGCGAAATCCTGATCGATCAGGCCCACGGTTACCGGGCGGAACGTCGCCAGGCTGTCCTCCCCGGGCAGGAAGACCCCGCGGCTCTCGCCGACCTCGACGAGCGCGTTGGTCGGCACGACCAGCGCCTGGTCGCGCTCCTCCACGGTGAACCCGACCCGCGCGTACATGCCGGGCTTCAGCCGGAAGCTCGGGTTGTCGATCTCGATCTCGACCTGCGCCGTCCGCGTCAGCGGATCGAGGACCGGCGCGACGTGGGCCACGCGGCCGCTGAAGGTTTCG
>Ga0326597_10009812_pt1 | contig 12792 bp, 9 predicted proteins | sample RVTome_12_FD_203789 | JGI IMG/M metagenome (GOLD analysis project Ga0326597, IMG submission 203789) | Soil microbial communities from uranium-contaminated site in the Upper Colorado River Basin, Wyoming, United States - RVT100D185 | ecosystem: Environmental > Terrestrial > Soil > Contaminated >... | reverse complement strand
GCCGTTGCGGTGCGTCAGGTGTTGAACATTTGGGATATAGACGACAGGGTCTGCCGCCTGCGCCTCTTGAAGGCTGCGATGTCGTATCGTGGGCGCGACGCCAACGATGGTGGCCCAAGGAAATGGTGTGCTGGCTGGCGCGCCGTCGAACAGTACGCGAACCCGCTTGCCGATCGGATCCTGTGAGGGGAAGTACAGCTGCGCCAGCCGCTGATTGATGATGGCGACTTCGTGACCCGGGGCACCATCGCTTTCCAGAAGCGAGCGACCCCGCACAAACAGGACACCGAGCGTCTCGAAGTATCGAGGGCCGACACTGATCATGGTGACTCTCGGCGGAGGCTCAGTGGACGATGTGGCGCGCCCTTCGATGTGCAGTTGACTAGAATCGATACCTAGGAATGGAAGGCTCGTCGTCGTGCTGGCGACTTCGACGGTGGTTACCGAATTCATGCGCTCATCGACTTGGCGCAGAAAGGCCATGACGTGATCTCGCGTCGGGTATTTTCTCGCGGGTGCCTGAATCCGCATCGTCAACAGCCGTGATGTTTCGAATCCTGGGTCCGTCCGGTACTGGCTGAGGAAACTCCGCATCGTGTAGCCAGCACCCGACAGCAGCACGAGTGTCAGCGCCACTTGCGCGACGATGGCGCCGTTCGTCAACCGCCTCATCCGGAACCCGTTTGCTCCCGAACGCCCGCCTGCATTGAGGACCTCGCTCACGCTCGTGTTCGAAAGACTCAGGGCCGGCGCCAAGCCAAAGAGCAGGGCGGTCAGCGCGCACGTGCCAGCGACGAACGCGAACACGCGTGTATCCATGCTCAAGATCATCCAATAGGGCCGTCCGACCTCCTGCATGTTCACGTCAAACCAGTGGACGGCCAATGCGGCCAGAACCAGCCCGACGCTCCCGCCCATCATCGCCAGCAACGCGCTTTCGACCAGCAACTGGCGGACGATGCGCCATCGCGTGGCACCGACGGCCAGCCGCAGCGCGATCTCCCGCGATCGCTTTGCCGCGCGGGCGAGAAAGAGATTGGCGACGTTCGAACACGTAATCAGCAAGACGAACGCGACGGCGCCGGCCAACGCCCACGAGAGCGTGTACATCTGTGGACCGATCGCCCGTTCGAGAAACGGGATAGCGGTCGCCGACGTGTCTTTGTTCGTGTCCCCATACTGTCGCGAGAGCTCTGCCGAAATGCCGGCCAGTTCGCTGCGGGCTTGCTCAGGTGTGACACCGCTCGCCAACCGTCCGTAGGCGGCCAGGAAGCGGCTCGCGCGGCTTCGCTGTCGTAACGGCGGCGGCAGCTGAGACATCGGCATCCACACTTGAGAGTTCCCTGGGAATCCAGATTCTCCTGGCGTGATGCCGATCACGGTGGCTGGCACCGTCGAGACCTGCACCACTTTCCCAATGATGGAGGGATCTTCGCCGTAGCGGCTTTTCCACACGCCGCTGCTCAACAGCACCACCGGTGGGGCGCCCAGTTGATCGTCCTCTTCCCGAAAGCCGCGGCCAAGCAGGACCTGTTGTTGACCGATAATGCGGAACCCCGCCGCGGAAATGAACGCACCCGGATATTGCGCAGGCAACTGATTGTCGCCGGCGAGATTCATCCCGGGAGCGAAGACGACGGCCATGTCGGAGAACGTCCGACTGGCCCGCCAATCCTCGAAATCTCGGAGCGAGACGCCGAGTGAACGTCCCTGGGCGTCTTGCGTCTCGAGCCACATGATCCGGTCGGGTTGATCAAAAGGCAGACTGCTGAACAGAACCGCATTCACGATCGTGAACACCGCCGTGGTCGCGCCGATGCCAAGGGCCAGCGCGGTCACAGCGGCGAGCGCGACCAGGCGATCTTTGACGAGCGTCCGCACCGCGTATCGCAGGTCCGGCACGCAGCTGTCAAGAAACGGGAATCCACGCTGATCCCGGTGGGCCTCCTTCACCTGCGCGACACCGCCGAAATCACGTCGCGCGGCCAGTCGTGCGGCTTCCCGCGAGGCACCCCGACGCTCGTGTTCAGCGGTCAGCAGGTCGAGGTGCGCGTCAATCTCTGAACTCAGGTCGGCGTCGCGTCGACGTCCCTTGAACGAACCGAACAGGCGACACCACAAAGCGCGGAGCGCGGTCACGGCTCGTGCTCCATAAGGCGCTTGACCATGGCCACGGTGCGAGCCCAGCTCTCTGTTTCAGCCGCGAGCTGCTTACGACCGCTTCGGGTGATCGAATAGAATCGCGCTCGACGGTTGTTCTCGCTCGTCCCCCACTCGCTCTGAATCCAACCTTTCTGCTCCAGCCGGAGCAGCGCCGGATAGATGGTGCCCTGATTGAGGGCCAGCGAGCCGTCGGCCATCTGTTCGATGCGCCGCGCGACGCCATAGCCATGAAGCGGACTCATCCCGTCGAGGGTCTTCAGGACCATCAGATCGAGGGTGCCGTACGGAATGTCGGAAGAAGCCGGGCTCATGGTCCGTTTTCTGTAGATGGGCAACAGGACAATACTCAGTTCCCTGTTGGCTGTCAACAGAGAGTTGGAGGCATCTGAGTTGGATCGAAGACCTGTTTGTCCGCAATGCCATAAGTCTTGTGACAGGGACCTGCCCCCGTAATCAGGTTCACGATCGGCTTGGAGCCGTCGAGCCCGCTGTCCCGTGCGATCATGTCACCGGGGGTGCGGTTCACGCCGCGCGTTCGACGGACGCAGATAAACTGCCTTCTTCCTAGAAGACTCAGTCGCTCTCCGATTCGGAGGTTCCATGGGTGTGTGGCAGGACCTTCGCTTCGCGATTCGCCTTCTACTCAAGGAGCGGTGGTTCACCGCAGCGGCCGCGTTCGCGCTGGCGCTCGGCATCGGCGTGAACACCGCCGTGTTCACGTTCGTCAACGCGGTGCTGCTCCGCGGCCTGCCATTCGACGATCCGGATCGAATTATCGCGCTCGGCTCGACGGACGCGCGCGGACGGCAGCTTGGGATCTCCAGATTGGACTTCCAGGACTGGAGCGACGCGGCGAGGAGCTTCTCTGGCCTGGCCCTGTTCCTGGGAGCCCCGATGAACATCAGCGAGGAGACGCTGGCCCCCGAACAGTTCAGCGGCACCTACGCGTCGGCGAACATGTTCCGGCTGATCGGTCAGCGACCGGTGCTGGGACGAGACTTTGGACTCGAAGACGATCGACCCGAGGGCGAGCCGGTGGTCATCGTGAGCAACGGCCTGTGGAGGAGCCGCTACGGCGGCGATCCGAATATCCTGGGTCGGGTCATCAAGGTCAACAGCCTGCCGTGCATCATCATCGGGGTCATGCCCCCGGACATGCGGTTCCCCTTCAACAACGACATCTGGATGCCGTTGTCGAAGCTCCCGCCGGCGGCGCGCGACGCAGCCCGCGGCGTACGTAATTTCACGGCTTTCGGACGCCTTGCCCCCGACGTGACCCTGCCAAGCGCTCGTGCGGAGCTCGAGGGCATCGGCGCCCGACTGGCGCGCGACCACCCCGCGACGAACAAGGACATCCGTCCGACCGTGATGACATTCAACGACCGCATCACGGGGCCGCAGATTCGGCTCCTCTTCTGGTCGCTGATGGGAGCGGTCGGCTTCGTGCTGCTCATCGCGTGCGCGAACGTTGCAAATCTGCTGCTGTCGCGAGCGGCGCAGCGATCACGCGAGATCGCGGTTCGAGTCTCCCTCGGGGCCGGGCGCTGGCGGATCATTCGCCAGCTGTTGGTTGAAAGCGTCCTGCTGGCAACGTTCAGTGGAATGCTCGGCCTCGGCCTGGCGATCCTCGGAATCCGCTTGTTCGACGCGGCCACGACCGATGTCGGCAAGCCTTACTGGATGACGTTCACGTTGGATCCGGTCGTGTTCGTGTTTCTGGCCGGCATTTGCGTCTCGACCGGCGTCATTTTTGGCCTGGCCCCGGCCCTCCACATTTCCAGGTCCGACGTCAACGAAGTCTTGAAGGACGCTGGCGGTCGATCCGGATCGGGAGGGATTCGTGCTCGGCGCTGGACGACCGCGCTGATGGTCGTCGAAGTGGCGCTGACCATCGTGCTGCTGGCCGGCGCAGGATTCATGATGCGCAGCTTCCTGGCGCTGTATCAGACAGACCTCGGCTTCGACAGTAGCCGCCTCACGACGATGCGCCTGTTCCTGCCGCTGACGAAGTATCCGGAGCCGGAGCCGCGAGCAGCCCTCGTCCAGCGCATCGAGGAACGACTGGGAAACCTGAGCGCGCTGCAGGCGGTGGCGCTGACGACGAACCCGCCGGGCTTCGGGGGCTTCGTGCGACAACTGACCGTGGACGGAAGACCGGACATCGACGCCGACCGCCGCCCCGAAGTGACGATGGTCGGGATCACGGCCGGGTACTTCGACACCCTGGGTGTCGGACTGGTTCGCGGGCGCGACTTCAGAAGAGACGACGGTCTGGCGGGTCACGAGGCGGTCATCGTGAACCAGCGATTCGTCGCGATGCACTTCGCCGGGGAAGATCCCCTGGGACGCCGCATCACGCTGATCGATCCCAACCCCAGCGTTCAACAGTCGGCGCCAAGGACTGCTGCGATCGTCGGAGTCGTGCCCCCCATTCGTCAACGCAACTTCCAGGAACCGGAACCGGATCCGGTGGTCTATCTGCCGTATCGCGCCGATCCCCAGCGCAATCTCATGATGATCGTCCGAGTGTCGGGCGATCCGGCCCGAATGACGGCGCTCGTCCGTGAAGAGATGCGCGCGCTCGAGCCCGACGTTCCGCTCGTCGGCATTCAAACCATGGACCGACTCCTCGCGCAGCAGCGCTGGGTGTTTCGCGTGTTCGGCACCATGTTCGCGATATTCGCCGGCATCGCGCTGCTGCTTTCTTCGCTGGGCCTCTATGCCGTGACCGCGTATTCCGTCTCGCAGCGCACGGCCGAGATAGGTGTTCGCATGGCGCTCGGGGCGCAATCACCGCAGGTGATGTGGCTGGTACTTCGGCGGTCGTTGCTCCAGCTGGCGGTGGGGTTGCCGATCGGAATCGCTGGCGCGCTGGGCGTCGGCAGGCTCCTGCAGAGTCTGCTCGTGCAGACGAGCACCAGAGATCCTGTGACGCTGGCGTCGATTGCGATGATGATGATTGGAGTCTCGCTCGCGGCGTGCTTCTGGCCGGCGCGACGAGCCGCGCGACTGGATCCTGTCGTCGCGCTCCGGTACGAGTGACAGCAGACTTGCCGCGCTTGTCTATTTCTAAAGGGTTAGCAGCAAATCCACTGGAGTCAACTCCTTCACTGCATGGCATATGGTCAAACACTTTTCCCAGGGGTCACCCTCCAGGCTCTGAGAGGGCCTTGCAATCCATCGAGGAGCGCGCCCGCCCTTTTCTCTGGTTAGCCCCCGGTGTGCCGCCGATGGTGACGCATTGGAACGGCAAGTGCCCCGACTTCCCCGAGGTCGGCATGATGTGTGGCAGCAGGTGTACGACTTGCACGGGCGGTTCCAGCAGCCGATCTCGCTGGGCCCGACGGCTGAGGGCCGCTACACGACTCTGCTGCTGGCGACCAACGTCGTCATGCGGCCCGATCTGCCCCCCGGCTTATCGGTCTGGGCTACGACAATCGGTAAGCTCAATTCGTGATTGCCAGCGAGTTCGTCATCGTCGTGTTCGCCGCCTGCCTGGCGGCCGCTTCGGAGCATCGCAGCGCGCGTGGATTTCCCACGAATTGGGCTGTCTGCAGCGCCCTTGAGCCCCGACGGCATGTCGATGACGAGGATGTGGTTGGAGCCCTTTCCGGCAAAGTCACGAGCCGCCGGATGCTATCTCACCGACCGAGATTCGGTCTCCAGAAGTCGCTGGGCCGAGTTATGAGACATTACGGGATTCGCTTCTGGCGAGGGACGGGGTCGTGTAGAGTTCCTTCGTCGCCAAGGAGGCAGCCATGAAAGCGATCGCCTGTAATCCGAATATGTTGTGGAGACGTGTGGCTTGGACAACTGTATTGGCGGTCGGCGCGTGCCATTTGCTGACGACTGGCTCTTCCGCTCAGCAAGGCGGCGCGGCGACCAAGGGTCGGTTGAATCAAATCATCGCGCAGTTCGAGCAGGGGAAGCCGGCGTTCGCGAATGAACATTGGCGGCTGTTTGGGATAGAACACAACCCGTTCGCACTCGACGATCTCGAAAAGGGGCTCGCTGACCTCCGGCCGGCCGGCTCTACGCGGCCGCGACTTACACCAGTCGTCCGAATTGAGTACGAGGGAGACCAGGATTTCAAGCACGCCGTCAAGCAGTACCTGGATGTCGGCGTTATGGGGATCGTCGTGCCGCAGGTGAGAAAGGCGGAGGAGGTACGCAAGCTCGTCAGCGCGATGCGCTATCCGCCGCAAAAGGTTCTGACGAAGGTGCCCCGCGAGCCCGTAGGCGTGCGCGGGGTTGCCGCCGGACGCGCGGGCGCGTATTGGGGACTGACGCCGGATGAGTACGCTACGAAGGCGGACGTGTGGCCTCTCAACCCCGAGGGTGAACTCTTGGCGATCGTGATGATCGAACATATTGACGCCGTGAGGAACATCAGGGAGATTCTCAGCGTCCCCGGCCTGGGGGCCATACTGATCGGCCAGAGCGACCTCGTCATCTCGATGGGGCTCGGGACACCGGCCGCCACAGAGGCCGCGCAGAACAAGCCGGAAGTGCAGGCAGCCGTCGCAGAGGTCGCAAAGGCCTGTGTCGAGTTGAAAAAGCTGTGCGGTACGTTCCAGGGTGACATCAAAACCCGCGTCGCGCAGGGAATCAGGCTGTTTACCCAACAACGCGGAGACTATCGGGATTGAGGTAGGCCCAAAATACGCGCGTTTGCGGCTCGGTCGATGACGTGAATCGCACGGACCAGGCCCAGGCGGTGCCGGCGCTGCGGCACCAGTTCCCGCGCTGCGGCAAGGAAAAACTCGCCGTGCACCAGGCTCTCGGCTATCTCACCCCGCCGCGTTTCTCGCCCAATGGCGCGCGGCGCATCCCGAGTGTCACTGATCACGTGGACGAGTACACAAGCTTGACGCCGGGTCCCTCCGTCCAAGAGAATCGACGGCTGAACCAATGCGACAGTGGCTGCCCCTCACGGTGGCGCTTGCTCTTGGTGCTTGCGGAGGGTCGTCATCACCTGCGAGCCCGACCACACCCTCTACAATCTCGACGGCGACTCCGAGCAATCGCAGTCCGTCGGTCAATGCGTCCGTTTCGCCGAGCTTTGGGATCGCTACGTTAAGTAACTTTACGTTCACTGCGATAGGCAGCGATCCTGACGAGGATACTTTATCGTATCAGTGGTCGTTTAGCGATGGCTCCAGTGGAAGCGGCTCGCAAGTCTCACGAATTTATTTGAGCGAAGGGAATTACAGCGAGACCGTCCGTGTGACGGACGGGCGCGGTGGGACAGCCGAAGCGTCAGTAAATGTGACCGTCGCTTCGCTTACTGGCCGTTGGCGAGGGGTCTGGCGCACTTTCGATTTCACGATGGACTTGACTCAGACTGCATCAGTTGTTACTGGGACGTATGTGGATAGCGCTGGCAACGGCCGCACAGATCCAGCTGAGCCTGGCAGTATCAATAGTGGGGGTAGCTTCACGATACGTATGAAGCGGGGGGCATTTGGGGATTTCTATTTTCGAGGACAGATCGATGGGTCCGGCCGTCGCGCTGCTGGCAGCGTGTCGGGACCGGGACTCATAACAACCTATCAGTTCACCATGGACAAGGTGAGCTAGGCGCACCGGCAGGACTCGAACCTGACGCTGAGTGATCAGCGGTCGTCTGTCCGCCGATGACGGGCACCGGCGTACCCGTAGTGACGGTGGGCAGCTCGGCACACAGGGCAGGTTGTTCCTGGCAGGTGCGGCTATAGTGGTGCGCAGGGAACGTGTGCAGCGGCGCGGTCCGCTGGCTCGGTTGGTTACACTTGAGTGACACATGGCGCCCAGCGGGCGGCGATAGACGAGCGAACCGCTCGAATTCAGGCCAGTTTTCGATGCGGAGGGATGGCCGAGTGGTCGATGGCGGTGGTCTTGAAAACCACTGTACCCGGAAGGGTACCGGGGGTTCGAATCCCTCTCCCTCCGCCAGAAGTCCAGCCATTAGCGGCGTCGTCGGCACAGGACGTCTTCTCAGATCCACGCTCGGCCTCTGCGATAGGCCGGACGATCCGCGGCAGAAGGACCTGATCGGGATCCGCGCTTTCGGGCCGCGCAGGTCACGCTGCTCCAACCGCCTGGCGGTCTCGACTTGGCGTTGAAGAACACCAGCGACATGCGCCGCCAGTGGCAGCTGCGCGGATACGGTCAGTGGTCCGTGGTCGAAAGTGCGACGGGACAGGTGATCGGCTGTGTCGGCTTCTACCATCCGCAGGGAAGGGCCGTTGTCGATTTCGGCTGGGTCATTCACCGCTCCCGCTGGGGCTACGGGTTGGCGACCGAGGCGGCGACCCCCGCGCTGGCATGGGTTTGGGAACACACTCAGATCGACCGCATCATCAGCCTTATCGCACCCGATGATCAATCGCTCGATTCGGATTGCCACCAAGATCGGCGAACGCTTCGAGCGAGCCGACGTGGACCCCCTGAATGGAGAACCCGTGCACGTCTATACGATCGCGCGCACCTGAGCCGCCGATGGCGGGACCTACCTGTCCGGCGCCGGCGTCGAGGAATCTGTCTCTGAGCTCGATCTAACGAGGTCGATCGTCCTGTCATGGTCTACGACACGACGCTGTGGCCTCCGCTCTGCCGCGTCCGCCGGCGACCGGTCACCTAGGGCGGGCTCGCCGCCGCCTCGCCCGGAGAAGAGATCGTCTTCGTCTGTCAGGTTCACCCGTCCGAGCGCTGGCACTGGAGCCGGCTGACCGAACGGTGGCGGCGCCAACTCTGCCCCGCCCCGGTCCTGCCGCTTATAGTTGAGGAGGAGCTGTGCGAACGAGGACGCCGCGAATCGACGCCTGCCTTGTGAGATCGCTCATGGCGGTCGAACACCGAGCGCGTCTTGCCGCCGCGTTGGCAGCGACGGACGTGGCGATCAGGGGGAGGGGGCTTGAAGCTTGACGCCCGACGATGCTGGGATCCAAAATGGAGGATAAATGGAGGAACGCTATTTGGCAACATTGAATATCAAGAACTTGCCGGATGCGCTTTATCGCAAACTGCAGGCACGCGCGAAGCGAGATCGGCGCTCAGTGGCTCAGGAGGTGACGCACCTCCTCAGCGAGGCGCTAGAAGTCCCGAAGCCACTCTCGATCCTTGAACTCCAGGGCCTGGGGAAGGAACTGTGGCGTGGCATCGATGCTGCGGAGCACATCGAGCGTGAGCGATCGTCGTGGGATTGATTGAAGACCTCGGCAGAGGCCCTGTTGGTGTCGACACTTCAGCATTCATCTACTTCATCGAAGAGCACCCACAATTTCTGCCGGTGGTACTGCCGCTTTTTCGTGAAGTCGACAATGGCAAACGGGATGTCGTCACATCGGCACTGACCCTGCTGGAAGTGCTCGTCGTCCCGTATCGGGCTGGCAACCGCGCATTGGCGGAACGGTATGAGGCTCTCTTGACACGCGGTCGCGGCGTCCGGATGCTCGACCTGTCGCACGATCACTTACGCGCGGCCGCTCAACTGCGAGCAGCGACAGGTGTGAAGGTTCCCGATGCGCTTCAACTGGTCGCTGCCATCGGTGCAGGCTGCTCGACGTTCGTCACAAACGACCGCCGACTCCCGTCGATTCCAGGACTTCGCGTGCTGGAATTAGCATCGTATGCGAGTTGACGAGAGCGACCCGGATCCAGTCCGGTTTCAAGTGGAAAGCCTTGAAAACCACTGAACGGGAAACCATTCCGGGGGTTCGAATCTCTCTTCCTCCGCAATCGCTGACACGCCGCCGAACGGGTCGAGCCGCAGTCGCCTCACTCGATCGAACGGCGCGCGCGGGCGACCCAATGCCGGACGCGTGATTCGAGTCGCGCGCACAAAGCGTCGCCGACATCGACCCTGGGGCAGGTGTCTGCCACGTAATCGATCCAGCGCGCCAGATACGCGGAGAGCCAGCGCTCGTAGTCCTCCAACGCGCCCGGGGTCCTGACAATCGACTCGACGCGCTCGGCCCAGACGTCGAACCGCGACTCCGCCAGCGCGACCAGACGCACGGCATACGGGTCGGGATGCGGCCCGGCCCGCTCCGCCTCGTCCAGTTCCCGGTCGATGCGGACGAGCGCCTCCCGCGCGCGGCCCGTCGCCGCCTGCCAGACCTCGTGGCGTGAATCCTCCGCCGCAAAGGGGTTGCCCGCTTCGACCGGATCGCGTTGGGACCAGCGCGGAACCACACACGACCGGAGCGCGGCGGGGAACCGTCCAGGGTCGGACATCGTGCGATCCTAGACATCCCGTCCTTCGACTCGAGATCGAAAAACGGCGCAAGACGGCTGCTCGAGCTCGTGACGGTCGGGACGACCGGAAGGTGCCGAGCTGGGCCAGGTTCCTCCAGACCGGCCCGCCTTATAATCACAGCCATCGGCACGAACTTGATGTTCTGAATGGCGATGGTCGCCTCTGAGTAGCGGCCGATCGCGCCGCGCCGCCTCCGGACGATCCCGTTAAAGTGGCGCGGCTCGGCGGTCCACCTTCGCGAGGGATTCACGACATGACGGTCACGTCCGCGAAAGAAACGCTCGGGTTCCAGGCCGAGGTCAGGCAGCTCCTGCACCTGATGGTTCACTCCTTGTACGGCAACAAGGAGATCTTCCTGCGCGAGCTCGTCTCGAACGCCTCCGACGCATGCGACAAGCTGAGGTTCGAGTGGGCCACCTCCGGCGCCGTCGGTGACGACGACCCGGAGCTCCGCATCCGCGTGAGCGTGGACCGGGACGCGCGCACGATCACCGTGTCCGACAACGGCATCGGCATGACCCGGCAGGAGGTCATCGATCACATCGGCACCATCGCCAAGTCCGGAACGCAGGAATTCTTCCGGCGCCTGACCGCCGACGCCGCCAAGGACGCGCAGCTCATCGGCCAGTTCGGCGTCGGCTTCTATTCGTCGTTCATCGTCGCGGACCGGGTCGTCCTGCTCACCCGCAGGGCCGGCGCCGCCGGCGACGAGAGCGTCCGGTGGGAGAGCGCGGGCGAAGGGGACTACACCGTGGAGCGCGTCACGAAGGAGACGCGCGGCACGGACGTCGTCCTGCACCTGCGGCCGGCGGAAGACGAGCTGCTGTCCGGATGGCGACTCCGCGAGATCCTCCGCAAGTACTCCGACCACATCACGTTTCCCATTCTCATGAAGAAAGAGCGATGGGATCCGGAGAAGAAGGCGGAGGTGATCTCGGACGAGGACGAGCAGGTCAACCACGCGTCGGCGCTCTGGGCGCGGCCGAAGTCGGCGATCACCGAGGAGCAGTACCGGGAGTTCTACACGCACGTCGGCCACGACTCCGAGCCGCCGCTGGCATGGGCGCACGCGAAAGTCGAAGGGCGCCAGGAATTCACGCAGCTGTTCTACGTTCCAGGCCGGGCTCCGTTCGATCTGTGGGACCGGGATCAGCGGCACGGCGTGAAGCTGTACGTCCGGCGGGTGTTCATCATGGACGCCGCCGAGCAGCTCCTGCCCGCTTACCTGCGATTCGTTCGCGGCATCATCGATTCGGGCGATCTGCCGCTCAACGTGTCGCGCGAGATCCTGCAGCAGTCCTCCGACGTGGCGCAGATCCGCGCCGCCTCGGTCAAGCGGGTGCTGGGCCTGCTGGAGGATCTGGCAGAACATCAGCAGGAGAAGTACGCCAAGTTCTGGACCGAGTTCGGCCGGGTGCTCAAGGAAGGCATCGTCGAGGACGCCGGCAACCGGGAGCGGATCGCGAAGCTGCTCCGCTTCGCGTCCACCCGCGCCGACAGCGCCGACCAGACCGTGTCGCTCGCCGACTACGTGGGCCGCGCCAAGGCCGGACAGGAGGCCATCTACTACGTCACCGCGGAAGGCTTCCCGGCGGCGAAAAACAGCCCGCACCTGGAGGTGTTCCGGAAGCACGGCGTTGAGGTGCTTCTGCTGTCCGACCGCATCGACGAGTGGGTCGTCGCGCACTTGACCGAGTTCGAAGGCAAGCGGCTGCAGTCGGCGGCCCACGGCAGCCTGGACGTGAGTCAGCTGGGCGAGGAGCCGGCGACCGTCGCCGAGGAGCTGAAGGATGACGAGTACAAGGACTTGCTGGCGCGCGTCCAGGATGTGCTGAAGGACCGCGCGAGCCGTGTGCGGCTCACGCGCCGCCTCACCGAATCGCCCGCCTGCCTGGTGGGCGACGAGCACGGCATGAGCCGCCATCTCGAGCAGATCCTGCGCGAGTCGGGCCAGCGGCTGCCGGCCAGCAAGCCGATCCTCGAGATCAACCCGGATCATCCGGTCGTGCAGCGGCTGAAACAGGAATCGAACCCGGCGCTGTTCGCCGACTGGAGCCAGATCCTGTTCGACCAGGCGCTGCTCGCCGAGGGCGGCGAGCTCGAGGACCCGGCCACCTTCGTGAAGCGCCTGAACTCGCTCACGCTCGCGCTGGCCGGCGGCGGTCCGTCGCGGATCTGGACGCCGGGCAGCTGAGCGCTGTGCTGAGGGTCCCTCTATTACGTAGCGTTGACAGTCTTTTCAGCTGCGTTCGCGCGGAATTCCGATCATTGCGAGATATCGAAGTCGTTGACGACCCACACATCCGATCTCGACGAGTACACGGGAAAAACGAACGTGCGGCCGTCGGGGGTCATGCTGACGCTACCGACCTCCGCGAAGGGAAGATCCG
>Ga0326597_10009811_pt1 | contig 12794 bp, 10 predicted proteins | sample RVTome_12_FD_203789 | JGI IMG/M metagenome (GOLD analysis project Ga0326597, IMG submission 203789) | Soil microbial communities from uranium-contaminated site in the Upper Colorado River Basin, Wyoming, United States - RVT100D185 | ecosystem: Environmental > Terrestrial > Soil > Contaminated >... | reverse complement strand
TGAAAAGAAGTGGTTCTGTCGGGGCTCCGAGCCGATTCCGCCGTAGAATTCGCGTAACCGTTCTGAGACGTTTTCCTCGCCGCGAAACACTTGGTCGCAGTGATGAGCGATTGCCTGTCCCAGTCCTGTTCTAGTGAAGTAGCGAAACCAGAGCTGCCCTGTGTCGCGCCAGTCCGTTTCGTCCCAGTCCGGTAAAACGACCTCAAGCAAGGATGCGTCTGCGTGGCGTCGCATTGCATTACCCAACCTCCAACCAACTGTTGCATCAATGTGTTGGCACGCGGAAAAGTCGATGCGTGCCATTTGCAACGAATCGTCGGGGCCGCCTAGCTGTGCGACAGCGTCTTCAGCGTGTTGAGGATTGATTGCCTTCCCGAATGTGATTTCAGCGCCTATTGAAGGCATAACTCGCCTCCTTGATGAATTCGGTCGTGGTCGATCACAAGTACTGTCCTTCTTGTCTCAAGCTGACTCGTGAATCAATTCTGGCTGCGTCATCAAGTTTATCGCATTCGCTGACCGACTACGAGGGATCGTCTTCCTGCTCGCAGAATCGTATCCGCGGTCGTTCGGATCACGTCCCTGTTTGAGCCGCGATGGAACAATAGCGCCTCGCCTGGAGCGAGATGTGACACGAGCTTTTGTTTGACATCGGCCTTGCCGTCCTTGTCGTCAACTGCACTGTCCAGCAGATGCGTGACCACATTGGCCTGGTAGGAGTCGGTCAGAAATGCGTACGCGCCGCCGTCGAACATCACAAGACACGCGGACACTTCTGCCTCGGTGTCGTCCGATCGTGCTGCTCGGTAGATGCGCTGTCGATCGCCACTTCGGATGTCGTGCTGGATGGCCTCAAGTTCCTGGAGTCTGCTGTAGTGATCCGAATCTGCCTGGTTCGTCGCAAGGATATGCGATGCACGATCAGAATAGTGACGTTCAAGATCGGCTAGCAATCGCGCGTCCGGGCAGATAATTGCTGCGTCCGGGTGCTTGGCTAACAGACTCTGCATCCGGCGGGCTTTTGGATTCTCAGTCTTCAGTGAATCGAAAAGCTGCTGCACTCGGCTGTGAAAGTCCTCCAACGCAGCCTGTTCGTCTCCGGAAAGATAGTTGGAGCTTCTCCGTAATTCATCGAACTTCGCGAATTGCTGATTCAATGATTCGCAGGACGGAAGATGCTCGTCGATTGGTGTCGCGCTCCGAAGCAGATGCGACACAATCCAAAAGCTAATCGAAACCAATTCGTCAAACTCTGCGAGCTTGTCTTCGCCTCGTTGTCGCGCCAATCGCTGAACTCGCCGATGGGCCTCGAACGCTTCGGTTGCAGCAGGCAGCGATATCTTCTCGACAATCGGCGCTGTGGTCGCGCGGGTTTGCAACCGTCGTTCGTGACGCGAAATGACGCCAGAGGCGTTTCCACCATTTCGTTCGGGCCAAACCATTGCGCGGAAGTCGTCAGTGGTCCATTCCCAAACGGCCGAGTCCGCCGTTTCAATTTCGTGGGACGCTCGTTCACTCGCGACAACAATTGTCGGCACGTTGAAGCGTTTCAGCCGCCGCAGGCTCGCGTGCTTGCCCGCATTTCGGCCGGCGGCATCAACGATAACGAGGGCACAGCGATCCGGATCTTCTTCGACAAACGCGGTTGCCGTGTCCGTGTCCGAAGCGAACACCAGCAGCGGCTCCAAATTGCCAAAACGATTCGACCATCGGCTCACTTCTTCGCCGTCGGCGCTAAGCTGCCCCATCGGCAATCCATCCTTCAACGCCCATCCGTGAATCGAGAAGTCTTTCGCGAACTGCCCGGCTATCGCCAGAGGCGCGACGACAACGATGCGTTTTTGAACCGCTGATAGATGAGAGACTGACTCGTCGCCGAACAAGTAGTCCAATCCTGGCAAGGTGATGTCGGAGTGAGCGAGGTCGTAAGACAAGGAACCGCGAATGACGCGCGACGTGTCCGCTGGAGTCAGCCGACCCAGGTCGCTGATCGGCCAATATCGGACACTTTCAAGCCGCTGTCCGCGCTCCGTCCGGAACTGGCGGAGCTTGAACATACGGCGGCCGCCCGAGTCGCCGAAGCCCGCGAATTCGGCGATCGCCGAGTGGTCCACAAGCACCTTTTGGCCGTCGCGGAAATCGGATTCGGAAAGCTCGCGTTGACCGGTCGATTGAATCAGTCCGATGGTGGCAACAGCTCCCAGCAAAAACGGCGTTGGCCCCGTCGTGGGAACGATCAGTATAACGGAATTGGCGTCGCTTCCCGCACGCAAGTCCGCACACGAGAGAGCGGAATTGACAATCGTGAACTCAGACGGCAAGCGAACTCCGCCGCCGTCATCCAGCAGCAGGTTCGCCAGGAAGGGCCAGCTCGCGACGGTTGCATCCAATAGTTCCAGCCACGGCTCGCGATTCGGCTCGATCAATTCAGCCGCCAGATGAACAATGAATGAATCATCGATGAAACCGACCAGCCCCAACCGGTCGTCAATCGCATCCTCTTTGCAGGCAAGATAGGACAATGCGCCGCGAGCATAACCTTTGTGTTCGTCGCAACGTTCGTGGTCGTTTGTAACGCCGATCAGGAATTCGATGTCACGACGCAAGCGGCGAAACAGCCCGGCGTGGCGAAGGTTTCCCCACGAATCCGTCGTCCGCTTGACCGCTGCCACCAGCTCGGCGCCGCCAACCGTCGGTTGCCCAATGAATTCAAGGAAGAGGTTTTCGGCTCGATTTCGCTCGGAGTCGTTTAGTCGCGGCGGCACGTATGCGGCCGGCTGGCCCAGACGTCGTCGGATTTCATGAACGGCGTAATTGCAGACGAATGCGTCGTCGAGCAACCCAAATTTCCGCAGTCGATCCGTGTGGCCGCCTTTGTCGAGCAGCACGTAAACCATTGCCCCGCGCGCGATCTGTGCGACGTCCTCATCACTTTTGTGCAAGTCGAGATATCGCGACAGTGAAGCGACATCGCGCGTCAATGCGTGTTCAAAACCGTATGTCGGTGCCAGTTGTTTTACCCACTCCAAAAACCTGTCCCAACAGTTCAGCATCCGAGCCGTGCCACTCGTCCGTTATTGAATCGAGCGTTTGTAATAGCAGTTCTCTGTCGGCATAGGTTAGCTGTGCCATTGCGTGCCCCCGTGTGCTCCGCGCCGCGAAACTGGACCAAAGTTATAAGAGTAATAATGTCAAAGGGTAGCGGCAACAGGTCATTAGATCTTGAATCGTTGCTGGCGGGAATACTGGTCGCACTACTGCAAGAGCACGGCCCCATCTGTCGCATGGAAGAACTTCAATCGCTTGCTCTCGAATCGGGCAGGAGCCGGCCGTCGTTTTGGCGTTGCTTGCAGTTCTGCCCAACAGTCTGCCGCTACGGCCCGTGCGTCTACGGGCTGACTGGCGTGAGCATTCAGCCAGGAGAAATCGAGGCAATGGCCGGCGTCCGCCGTCCAAGAAAAGTTGCCCAAGACCACGGCTGGACAGCGGAAGGAGACATTTGGATCGGCTACCGTATCTCCCAGGGAGCGATCGAGTCCGGCGTCATCGGAGTTCCCGCCGCCAAGCGTGCCCTCATCCAAGGTCGGTACAAGCTAAAGGAATCGCAAAGCGACGCGGATGCCGGAACTCTAACCGTCAAGGAAGCCAGCGCTTGGGGTCTCGGACCTTATCTGCGGCGGAACGGCGTGGAACAGGGGGACTTTCTTGTCATTGTCTTTCAACCCGCGAAGAAAATCGCACGATTAGCCGTTGGTCGTGATGCGCTGATTGAGTGTTATCAAGATGCTTCGTGAAGAACGACGCGGCGGGCGCGATTCCTGAGTTGGCTGCCAGGTGAAATCAATCGCAAAGCCTGCTACAATGTCATTGTTTCTGACATGAAGCAGTTGTCGGTCCGAAGGCCATCACCATGAAAACGACCGAAGTCATTACGATCGACGGGCAGCAGGCTGTGAAGCTGCCGAAGGAATTCCACTTTCGCGACGGGACGGTGGCGATCCGCAAGGAAGGCGAGGCGGTTGTTCTTGAGCCGGTACGGGGGGACACATGGCCTGCTGATTTCTTTGCGACGATTCACATTGACGATCCAGCGTTCGCGCGGCCGCCGCAGGGCGAGGTCCCAGCCATGCCTGCAATCGATGGTCGGTAATCCATGCCGTACTTGCTTGATACGAACACCTGTATTGACGCGATGCGTAATCAACCGACCGTCGTCCGTCGCATGTCAGCCGTCGCACCTGGCGATTGTGTGATTTCGAGAATCACCAGCTACGAGTTGTACACGGGCATCGCGAAATGTGCGTCGCCCGGCAAAGAGCAATCCAAAGTTGATCGGTTGCTTCAAACCGTCGTCGTACTTCCGTTCGATCAGGCTGCTGCGCGAGAAGCGGGAAGAATTCTCGCGTGGCTTGAATCTCGCGGAGAGATGATTGGTCCCTATGATATCCTGCTCGCCGCCCAAGCTTTGGCGAGTGCGCTAACGCTCGTCACGGCCAACACCGGCGAGTTTCAACGTGTCCCAGGTTTGGCCGTAGAAAACTGGCAAATCGAGTCGCCGTGAAAGGGAACAAGCTGCGCTCCCTAAGTAATCCTCGCGGTCCTCGACGGCGAATCCATGTCTTGGGCGAGACGATGGCTGACGCGCCGTTGGTGGGATCATTCGTGCCAAGATTCACCCTCCAGCAATCGATTCGTGAGAGAGGTGCGAACATGGGTCGGCTCCACGTCGATTTCGACCACCCGCACGATGATCACGTCGGCCCCGAGTTCCTGCAGGCTTCGGTCCTGATCGGATTCTGACAGTTGATCGGCCTTTCGGCCAGCAGCAGCAGTTTGCCAGTCCGCCTGGCAAACGATGCGGTGAAATGTAAAATGCGTCGTTGCCAAAGATGGCGAGGCTCCCGAGTTCTCGTTCGACCAGGATGATGCTGATGCTGACTAACTCCGGAGAACAACCGATTCGCGCTTTCGATCTGTTCTGCGGGGGCGGAGGCAGTTCCCGAGGAGCTGTAATGGCGGGTGTCACGCCGGTTGCTGCCCTCGATATGTGGGAGTTGGCAGCCGAGACCTATGCTCTGAATTTTCCGGAAGCGACCGTTTATCGGATGAAGGCCAGTTCCTTGTCGCCACACCGCGTCGCGCAGGACGTTGGCCGGATCGACCTGTTGCTCGCCTCGCTGGAATGCACGAATCACAGCGTTGCGAAGGTGAACAAGCCGCGCTGCGAGAAAAGCCGCAACACGGCCTTCGAGGTGATTCGGTTCGCCAAAGTGCTCCAGCCGCGCTGGATCGTAGTCGAGAACGTCCTGCAGATGCAGCGTTGGTGCCGGGGACTGGCTCATTTTGCGGAGTCTTCGGAGCAAAATGTGCCTGTCCCCCTCTCCGCATGTCTCTCCGCAAACGCCTTTTGCAAGTTATCGTTCTGCGTCGAGTGAATTCGTAGGACGACCGGTTGCTCGCTGTCCCAAAGACTCTCCTGCACGTCGGTCGTTTGAAAGAAGCCGTAGTCATCGAGTTCTTCCAGCCGCGACATCAACGTCTTCAACCCGCGGTCCGGTTTCGGCTCCGCCCGCAAGATCTCGACAAACCGCGAAAACGGCGGCTCAGGCAGATTGACGGGGTCTGGCTCATTTTTCGGCGCGAGCAAACCGTCGCCCTTTGAAGTAACGTGGCCGCCGAAAAATGTGCCTGCCCCCTTGCCTTGCGCGTCGCCCCAACCGTGTTCGACGAAGCTGTCCTTAATCGCTTTGCGGATGCGTTCTCCCTGGATGTCGCCCAGTTCCGGGAAGATCGCCGTGAAGATGTCCCGCACAGCACCGGCGACGTCCAGATGCGCCATCGGTGAACTGCGGTTGAGTACCTGCAGCGGATTGAATCCGAGCCCTTGGAAGGAAAAAGGGGATAAGTCCAATTAACATGGAACGGAAGAAGACTATTGGACTTATCCCCTTTTCCCGTCGCTGTATTCGCCAGAATGCAGAAGCACTTTTCGTGGCCATCCGCGTTCTGGCGAACGCAGCTACAAAGCCAGGCCGGTATTTTCATGGATCAAAATGCTTCACAGCGTTGCCTGAAAGGGCTGCGGGTAGGGCACGCTCTGCGTGCCGGAAAACGGGTTGAGCCGAGCCAGCGGTATTACGGTCACCGGGGGTAACGCAAACCGCATTCCGTCATGCAGAGCATGACCTACTTCACTGGGCATCGCCAACTGCGGAACGCTCATCTTCCGTTAGATACCGAGAACCGTCGCGAATGGCGAGCAGTTCATGAAGCCCAGTGTCGATATCCTTCGTGGACGGTGTTGAATCGGACAACACCACGGCCGTTCGAAGCAACCGCGACATCAGGCCGTAAGATCGGGAAACGATGTTATCCATGTACTCGGAAAGCGATCTGACGCAGGAGCCATCATCCAAGTGCAAGTTGTTCAAGAATGGCCAGACGCCAACGGTCGCGTCGAGTAGTTCCAGCCAAGGCTCGCGATTCGGCTCAATCAGATCAACGGCCAGTTGCGCGATGAAGTTGTCGTCGAGGTAGCCGACGATTCCCAGCCGGTCGTCAATCGCGTCTTGTTCTTGAACGACGTATGCCAACGCCGCCCGCGCATACGACCGTTGCTCGGCGGTGCGGTCGGCATCAACCAGGACGGCGGCGAGGTAGTCGATATTCATTCGCAATCGACGAAACAGACCGCTGGCTGCGAGATTGGTAAGCGACTCACCAACTCGCCGAGCCTCGGATATGAGTTGCGAATCTTCCAACACCGGTTTGTCAACCAATTCGAGGAAGAGATTCTCCGCACGCTGCTGCTCGGCGGGAGTTAGCCGCGGCGGGTTGTAAGTCGCGGGATCACCCAGACGCGTGCGAATCTCATGAACGGCGTAGCTCGTGACAAAAGCATCGTCCAGCAGTCCAAAATCACGCAATTCCGACGGGCCATGTTCCGCGGCGTTCAAGACGTAGAGCAGGCCGCCGCAAGCGATGTCGGCAATATCTTGGTCATCTTGGCGGTCAACTAGGTATCGCGACAACACCGCCACGTCACGAGTCAAGGCATGTTCGAACCCAAACGTCGGCGCAATCGATTTTCCCCACTGGCAGGCACGCATTAGCAGTTCGTCGTCTGACCCATCCCACTGGTCCTTCAGCGAATCGAACGTTTGCAGCAGCAACTCCCGGTCGGCATAAGTGAGCTGTTTCATCGCGGCCCTCCCCACACGTTGACACTTCTGCTCTGCAGGCGAAGCAAACCGTCGACGGTGTTTTTCAGCGCACTTGCAGTCTCCGCATCTCAAATCCTTTTCGCTGTCCTGCCCCTTCGGGCCGCCGAGCAACATTCGTAACTTAACAAACCCAAACTGAGGTTGCTATCAGGCCGATTCGCAGTACCTGCGGGCCTCGCCGGCGGCACGGTCGTCAGCTTTTGCAACTCCGCGTTCCTGGCCAATGCCAAGCGGCTGCGCGAAATGGGCTGCCGGCCGGTCTGGGTCAACTGCATGACGTGCTATTCGACGCGGAGCGGAAGTTCTACCGCGAGTGCGGGCCGTTCGACGCCTTTGTGTTCCAATCCGAGTTCGAAGCAGGCAGGAGGCTGGAGACCGGAGGCGAGGGACTGCAGCAGAATTCAACCAGGCTCTCGATCCGCTTCTTCTCCTCCTGCCTCCTGTCTCAAGTTTCCGGCCTGCCGTAACGAGCGGCGGCCCTTTTGAATCAGTCGCGTTCGCTTAATGCGCTTTCCATCGATTCGCATGGTTCAATCCTCGTCGAAGAAATGCACGGTCACCAATTTCGCCACGCCGCTCTGTTTCAGATGGGACCAGACCGCTTTGAATTCGGTTCCGTCGGGCAACAATTTCCATCGCACGATCCTCGGCTTCATGCTAACACTGCGCCATGGTCAGTACAGAGCGGTTGATTCGGCCGCTCGATGGGGCAGCAGCGCCACCAAGGGCGACAAACCATGAGAAAGATGTTCCTACTGATTCTTGCCGGCGGGGTGCTTCATCCTTGGGGCCATGTGCTGACCCGCGCGGCCGAGCCGCCGCCGCTGGCCGTCGCTCCGTTCGACGCGGAGCACGCGCCGCAGTTTCAACAGCAATGGGCTAGGCATCTCGCCGAGGAAGTGACGGTGACGAATTCGCTCGGCATGAAGATGGTGCTTGTTCCGGCGGGCGAGTTTCGTCAGGGAGCCAGCCGGCGGGAACTGGAGGCGATCGCGCGCGAGATCGAGCAGGACGCGAGCGTCGTCGGAGGGATGAAGAAATGGAGCATCGATCACATCGTCCCCAACGAAGGGCCGGACCACGCGGTGCGGATCAGCCGGCCGTATCGGATCGCGGCTCACGAACTGACGTTGGGCCAGTTCCGCAAATTCGTCGTAGCGACCGGTTACTAGACCGACGCGAAACGGGAGGAGATCGATCCGGCGAGCGGCCGAGTGCGCCGCACCTGGAAGGACGAACCGGATTTCAAGAATCAGCAGGAAGACGAACCGGCGCTGAACGTCAGTTGGAACGACGCGATGACGCTGTGCCATTGGCTCGGCCGGAAAGAGGGACGCCGCTACCGGCTGCCCACCGAGGCCGAGTGGGAATTCGCCGCGCGGGCCGGCAGCGCGGGCCGCTGGTGTTTCGGCGACGACCGCGGGCGGCTCGGCGAGTATGCCTGGTACGAAGGCAATTCCGGTGGCAGACCCCACGCGGTCGGTACGAAAAAACCGAACGCCTTCGGACTGTTCGACATGCACGGCAACATGTTCGAATACGCCGCCGACTTCTTCGCCGACACCGATTTCGAGCAGCGGTTCGGCCCGAAGCCGCCGATCGCCGTCGATCCCACCGGCATCCCGTGGGGCACGCGCACCTGTCTGCGCGGCGGTTCGTTCGACACGAACAGCTATTTTCAACGGGCGACCAGCCGGCTCGGCGGTGCCACCCGCTACCAGTACATCTACCACATGGGCTGCCGCCTCGTGATGGTGCTGGGCGATGACGGCCCGTCCGAACCGGTCAACATCTCGCTGGCCGGCCGGCGCGGTCGCAATGCACACCCCGCCGCCCAACCGCCGAAGCGACTGGTCAAACACGAATCGAATCCGGTCTTGGAAATCGCCAGCGACGGCGCGGAGTGCCGCAAGTCGTTTTCGATCACTCGCATGGACGACGTCTGGTATCTCTGGCACGCCGCCAAACCGCCAGCAATCGAGCGCGTCGTCTCGGTCGATGGCATCCATTGGACCACGCCGACTGCCAAACCAGTCCGCGGCCTGGGAGCACTCTTCAACCGCGGTCTGCCGCTGCAATGGGACGATCGGGAAATTGCCATGCCTTACGCGCTGAAGGTGACCGACCACATGCCCCGCGTGCTGCAAATGGGCCGTTCGCTCCACCTGTGGTATCTCGGCAGCGACGGCCAAACCACGCGACTCGGCCTGGCCACCTCGACCGACGGCACGCACTGGACCAAGTCCGCCGCCAATCCGATCCTCGACGTCGGCAACAAAGACGCTTGGGACAGCGGCTCGATCCTCGCCCACGACGCCCAGTGGCACGACGGCCGCTTCCACATCTGGTACTCCGCCGCAAAAGGCAACAGCGAAGCGGACTCAACCATCCGCATCGGCTACGCGCTAAGTGCATCGACAACCACGGAGGAGATGTTGGAGTGTAATTGAGAAGCACAGAAATGCCTGGTCATCAACCTCCGCGAACGGTCACGGATGTTAATCCTTGAATCATGTCTCGAAATCAGTACGACGGCTCTCCGAAGCCGTCGAAATCACCCAGTGCGACGGCTTCGGAGAGCCGTCGTACTGGCCAACGCAAACTGTATCAGCGCGGCAGGGCACAAGCGGTGGAAAATTGATTGTCGTCGCACAGGTCGGTCACCTGCTTCGACTATATGTGAGCATACGAATTAGGGCGAACCAGCCCTGGGTGGGCGCTTCAGGCTTCAACCCGATGATCAATCGTTGACAAAGCACTAGCGCTCTTTCGCAATCGCATAAAGCCGCGATCGGGTGGTGATGTAGAGCGTGCTGTTGGCGTAGATCGGCGAGGTGTAGATGCCATTGTCCATTTCGATTGCCGCGCGCGCCACGCTTTCACCGTCCTTTTGCTTCATCGCTTGGGCGGGGTCTTTGGAGAAATGGAAGATCGAGACAATCCCATCCTCGTCTGCGATGAATATCTTGTCGTCCACGATCAGCGGGGACGCCCAGATGCTCGCCAGCAGATCGCAGACCCAGTGTTGCCGGCCGGTTTCCGCATCCAGGCAGTGGACCAGACCAGTGAAACTCGGCACCACGACCAGCCCGTCATGCACGGCGACGCTCGCCATGCTGCGGTGCATCTGGTCTTCGAACTTGTGCTTGTCGTAATCCTGGCCGATCTTGCCGCCGAATTCCCAGACCAGCGCCGAATTCGGGTTGGGGACCACTTTTTCGCCGTTCTTCGGATCGACGGCGTACGTTCGTCGCGGCGGAACGGCTTTGCCCTCTGGATCGACCGCCAACTCCGAGCTGACTTCTCCTTGCTTCGTGGGATCGATACAAACCAGCCGGCCGGGACCTTCACCCTCTTCGGCGCCCGCACCGCTGGCGATGTAGATCCGGTTCTTGTAGAGCACGGGCGGCGCCAGGAAATAATTACGGGCCCCGCGTCCGTATGCGTAGCGGCTGAGTTTGGGATTGACGTCGAACTTCCAAATCAGCTTGCCGGTGAGCGGATCGAACGAGCGAATCCAGCCGTCGCCTTGGGCCGCGATCACTTGGCCGCGGCCGGCGATTTCGGCCACCAGCGGACTGGAGAACCCGCTCACGAGAATGTTTTCTCCAGGGGAATTGTCCGTCCAGAGGATCTTTCCGGTCGCGTTGTCAAAACAGACCAGGCTGGGAGCGTCAGGTGCCGGGACCCTGGTTTGCGCGTCATTGACGGCGTTGGAGGTCGTGACGTAGATGCGGCCCTGGTAGGACGGGCCGATCGAGCAGAGCCGGTTCGGTCCCATCAGCAGCGCTCGCGGATGGACGCCCAGTTTTTCGATCATGTCCACCTTCCAGACCACGCGCGGGGCTGCGCCGTTTTTCCGCAGCGGGCCGATGTCCAGGCAGACCGTTTCCTGACGGTTGGTGACGAACCACAAAAGGTCGCCTTCGACCAGCGGCGAGCAGGAGAGTCCCTGCCAAAAGGTCCTTCGTTCTCCTGGGAGTCGGGGCGAGACGTACTCGTAGAGCAGCTCGCCGTCGCTTTCGCGGAAGCAGCGCAGCAGTGCGGCGTTGGTCTTCGGGTCGTCGTTGTCACCGGTCCACGAGTTGGCACCGACCCAGACCAATCCGCCGGCAACAACGGGGGTCGTGCCGTACGCGCCGAGCCCCAGTTCCGCCGACCACTTGATATGCTTGCCGGACTTATCGTCCCACTGCCTGGGCGGGTTCTTTTCCAGGCTGACGGGGTTGCGCGTCGCGTCGCGGCCGAGCGACGGCCAGTCGTCGGCGCGACACCACGGCGAATCAAGCGCGGTGAACATCGCCAGGACAACGAAACCCAGGATGTTGTGAAACAAATGGCACCGGCGGTGCGGAGTTCGAGTTGCTGTCATGGTTAGTTGCTCCTGCTGTTGTTCTTGCCGAATTTGGCTACATGGAGTTGCGTAATCCTGGGAATCGTAACCCGAAGTGTCAGCGAGGATGTTCGCGTCTTGTTATATCCCTCGCTTACGCTTCGGGTTGCGATCCATGTTCGACGTTAGCCTGCCATGTCCTAGAATCACGCAACGCGATTTAGGTCGAGGAACGTGGTTGATGGTCGCTGCGGGCTGAATTTTTGCGAATTCAGCTACGGTTGCTGTTGGTTGTTGTCTGCTGTGGTTTGTTTCCTCAGCGGCGTGGTGTACAGCAGCAGGCGGTGACGGTTGCCGCTCGCTTGGGACTCGAATTGAATCACGCGGTCGGGCTGCACGTCGGGGATGGCGAAGTAGTGCGAGACGATGCGCGAACCCGGCTTCATTTTCGCAAACTGCGGCTTCAGCTTTTCCAGCACCGCGGGATAAAGATAGACAGCCGCGACGCCGACCTGGCTCAAGTCGGCCGTGTACATGTCCTGCTGATGAATTTCGGCCCCCTGATCGACGCCGGCCTCCTTCAGCTTTTCCCGCGAGAGCGCGACCAGCTCTTTGTCGATCTCGTAGCCGATCGCATTAGCGCCGCGGTTCTTGGCGGCGGCGATCACAATCCGCCCGTCGCCGCTGCCCAGATCGACCAGCGTGTCGGCTTTGCTGACGGCGGCGAGCTCGAGCATCTTTTCAACCACGTCGTTCGGCGTGGGAACAAAGATGGGCTTGGGCGTACGCTTGCGGCGCGGATCGGCGGGCGGTTCCGTGGGCGAAGCGGCATCGGCGTCCTCTTGTCGAGCAGGCGGGATGACGATGGCTACTGTCGTCGGCTTTGCGGCTGGGTTCCGCGCGGTGTCTTTGCGGACGTCGAAGCAGAAGAGTTGGTTGTCGTCACGGAGATACAACCGCCCGCCGGCGACCACGGGACTGGTGGCGCCGATCGACGGTTTGTAATCGGGCAATCTCAACCGCCCTTGCTCCCGAGGCCCGTCCGCAGTGTCCTCGATCAGCACCGCGGTGCCGTCCGAGCTGAAGAGATACAACCGCCCGTCGGCAAACGTGGGTGAAATGCGCCCACCCACCTTGATGCGATCGCTCCATACGATGTCCCCCGTCTTCCAGTCCAGCCGCAGCAACACGGTTCCCGACTGCATCGTGTACGCCCGACCGCCGATCTGGATGGTGGG
>Ga0326597_10009810_pt1 | contig 12795 bp, 8 predicted proteins | sample RVTome_12_FD_203789 | JGI IMG/M metagenome (GOLD analysis project Ga0326597, IMG submission 203789) | Soil microbial communities from uranium-contaminated site in the Upper Colorado River Basin, Wyoming, United States - RVT100D185 | ecosystem: Environmental > Terrestrial > Soil > Contaminated >... | reverse complement strand
GACGGCTGCACCTGCTCTACTCCCTGGCGGAGCTGGACCGGCGCGAGGCCCTCACCCGCACGCTGGTCTACGGCCTGGCCGGCACGTCGTTCGTGGCTCTCCTGCTCCTGCTGAACCTGCTGATCGCTCGGATCGTGATCAGCCCCCTGCGCAGCGTGCAGCAGGCGATGTCGCGGGCGGCCACCGGCGACCTCGAGGCCCGGCTGCCCGTTCATTCCCGGGACGAGCTCGGGAGGATGGCCGACGCCTTCAACCGGATGGTGGAGCAGCTCGCGGCCTCGAAGCACGAGGTGCTCGAGCACAGCCGCAACCTGGAGGGCAGGGTGGCGGCCCGGACGCGCGAGCTTCGGGAGTCCGAGGCCGACCTCCGCGACCTGAAGAACCGTCTGTCCACGGTCATCGCCAACGTCGCGACCGGTGTCATCTCCCTCGACGACGAGGGCCGGATCGACACGTTCAACGAGAGGGCGGCCGAGATCCTGGGCGTGCCCGGCGACGTTCACGGCCGGCGTCTCGCCGAGGTCCTCGAGGGCGACGCCCGCCAGATCGCCGCGCTCGCGGAGGCGACGAAGCGCGGGCCGGGAGGCCGGGAGGAGGCCCAGATCACCTGCCGCCTGCCCCGCGGGCGGCGCACGCTGTCCGTGGTGGCGTCGGTCCTGCCCGGCGAAGGCCGCACGCAGGGAACCGTGGTCGTGGTCGAGGACCTCACGGAGATCCTGGCCACGCAGCGCCTCGGCGCCTGGAAGGAAGCGGTGGAGCGGGTCATCCACGAGATCAAGAACCCCTTGACCCCGGTGGCCCTGGCTGCGGAGACCCTGAAGTCGGCCCACGCCGCCGATCGGAAGCGCTTCGACGCCCTCTTCCCCTCCGCCATCGACATGGTGCTGTCCTCGGTGCGCGACCTGAAGGAGCTCATCGCGCAGTTCAGCCGCTTCAGCCGGCTGCCCGAGATCAAGCTCGAGCGATGCCGGCTCAACGACCTCGTCCACGCCGCTCTCGCCCCCTACGCCAACGGGATCCCCGGGGGCCCGACGGTCCGCGTGGAGCGCGCGGAGGGCCTTCCCGAGGTCCTGGCCGACCCGGACCCCTTGAAGCGCGTGCTCCTGAACGTGCTCAACAACGCGCTCGAGGCGATGGAGGGAGCCGAGGGCGAGATCGTGGTCACGACGGCGGCGGACGGACGTGAGGTCGTGCTCTCGGTGGCCGACCAGGGGCCGGGGGTGGAGGACGTGGAGCGCATCTTCGAGCCCTACTACACGACCAAGGCCAAGGGGACGGGTCTCGGCCTCGCCATCGCCCGCCAGATCGTCGAGGAGCACCATGGCCGCGTCAGCGCGGAGAGCCGGCCGGGCCGGGGCCTGACCGTCAGCATCCGGCTGCCCGCCGCCTGAGTCCCATTCTCCTGATCCGTCGCCCCAAAGGCCTGAACCAAGACCGGAGTTGCCTTAAACTCCCGGCCGCCACGCGCGTCAAGCACTCGGAGGAAGACCAGGGATGAATTCGAGCCCCGCTGTTCCCGTCGCAGCCGTTGCCGTCCTCCTCGCCGCCGCATCGCTCACCCCGGCCCAGGACAAGCCCCACGCCTTCGTGGGCGCCCGCGTGATCCCGATCGCGGGCCCCGAGATCACAAAAGGCGTCGTGGTCGTGCACAAAGGCAAGATCGTGGCGGTCGGGGTCGAGGGCAGTGTGAAGGTCCCGTCGGACGCGGTCCGCCGCGCCGCCGCGGGCAAGGTGGTCATGCCCGGGCTGGTCGACACCCACAGCCACATCGGCGGGGTCGAGGGCGCCGACGCGAGCGCGCCCCTGCAGCCCGACGTCCGTGCCCTCGACTCGATCGACGTGCGCGACGCGCGCTTCCAGAAGGCGCGGGCCGGCGGCATCACCACCGTCAACATCATGCCCGGCTCGGGCCACCTGCTCTCGGGTCAGACCCTCTACCTGAAGCTTCGCGCGGGCCGCACGATCGACGACTTCCTCATCCCCAACGCGAAGACCGGCCTCCTCGGCGGCATGAAGATGGCCAACGGCACCAACTCGCGGCGCAAGCCGCCCTTCCCGGGCACGCGGGCCAAGTCGGCCTCCCTCGTGCGCGAGCAGTTCGTGAAGGCCCAGGAGTACCGGCAGAAGCTCCGGGACGCGGGGGAGGATGCCACGAAGCGTCCCGCCCGCGACCTCGGCCTGGAGGCGCTCGTCGAGGTCCTCGAGGGCAAGCGCATGGTCCACTTCCACACCCACCGCCACGACGACATCCTGACCGCGCTGCGGCTCGCGAAGGAGTTCGGCTTCCGGGTGACCCTTCAGCACGTGAGCGAGGCGTGGAAGGTGGCCGACCAGATCGCGGCCGCGGGGGTGCCGAGCTCGATCATCATGATCGACGCCCCCGGTGGCAAGATCGAGACGAAGGACGTGAGCCTCACGAACGGGGCGGCCCTCGAGAAGGCGGGCGCCCTCTGGGGCTTCCACACGGACGACGGCATCACCGACTCGCGACTCCTCCTCCGGTCGGGCGGCCTCGCGGCGCGCGCCGGTGCTTCGCGGGAGAAAGCACTCTACGGCCTGACCCAGGCGGGAGCGATCATGCTCGACCTGCAGGACCGCGTCGGCTCGCTCGAGCCGGGGAAGGACGCCGACCTCATCGTCCTCTCCGGCGATCCCCTGAGCTACACGACCCACGTGCTCGAGACGTGGGTGGAGGGCCAGAAGGTCTTCGACCGCGCGCTGCCGAAGGACCGGCTCTACGCGGTGGGAGGCTACGGCGCGAGCCACGATCAGCCGCCGTCCGCGCTCCTCGACGTGGAGGAGGGGGAATGACCGCCGCGAGCCGGGTCCTGGCCGCAGCCGCAGTCCTTGTTTCGAGCGCGCCCTTCGCCGACGCGCAGACCGCGGTGCGCGGGGAGACCGTCTACACCATGACCGGCTCGCCCCTCCGCGACGGGGTGGTGCTGGTGGGCAAGGACGGCAAGATCGAGAAGGTGGGGACCGCGGCCCAGGTGGTCGTCCCTTCCGGCTACCTCTCGCTCACCGCCAAGGTGGTCACGCCCGGTCTCATCGACGCCCACACGGTCGTGGGCCTCGCGGGCTATCTGAACCAGCCCCACGACCAGGAGCAGGTCGAGGCCTCGGCCCCCATCCAACCCGAGCTGCGCGCGGTGGACGCGTACGACCCCGAAGAGCGGCTCGTCTCCTACGTGCGGAGCTACGGGATCACCACCCTGCACACCGGCCACGGGCCACAGGCCCTGGTGTCGGGGCAGACCATGATCGTGAAGACCGCCGGCCGCGACCTAGACGCTGCCACCGTGGTAGATGCCGCCATGATCGCAGCCACCGTGGGCGGGGCGGCGAAGGGTGAGGAAGGCAAGTCTCCGGGGTCGCGGCCCAAGATGATCGCGATGCTACGCGCGGAGCTCGTGAAGGCCCAGGAGTACGCGCGCAAGCGGGCGACCGCGGAGAAGGGCAAGGAGCCCGAGCGCAACCTCAAGACGGAGGCCTTCGTCCGCGTGCTCGAGGGCGAGCTGCCGCTGCTCGTGACCGTGCACCGGGCGAGCGACATTCTCACCGTCCTGCGCCTCGCCGAGGAGTTCAAGATCAGGCTCGTCCTCGACGGCGTGGCCGAAGCGCCCCTCGTCCTCGACCGGCTCAAGAAGGCGGGGTTTCCCGTGATCGTCCATCCCACCATGGCCCGCTCGTTCGGGGAGACGGAGAACCTGAGCCTGGAGACCGCCGCCGTCCTGAAGAAGGCGGGGCTCACCGTCGCCTTGCAGAGCGGCTTCGAGGGCTACGTGCCCAAGACGCGAGTTGTCCTGTTCGAGGCGGCGGTGGCGGCGGCGAACGGCCTGGGCCTGGAGGGAGCGCTCGCCAGCGTGACCATCGACGCCGCGCGCGTCCTCGGCATCGAGAAGAGGGTGGGCTCGCTCGCCCCCGGCAAGGACGGCGACCTGGCCCTCTACGACGGGGATCCGTTCGAGTACACGTCGCACTGCATCGGCACCGTGATCGAGGGCGTCCTGGTCTCGAGCGCCGTGCAGTAGGACGCGAAGAGGCGTTAGCGCTCCTTGCGGAGCGCGGCCACGATGCGCTCGGGGTCGTAGACGCAGCCGGCCCACACCCCGCCGCTCGCCTCCTGCAGCGCGGCCCACAGCCGTGTATCGGCGGGGAGATCCGGGCGGGGGGCGAGGCCGGGGTGCGGAGCCCTCGACGCGAGCAGGCTCGTCGCCTCCTCGGGGGTCAGTGGACCCTCGGCCGTGGCCACGAGGTCCACCTGTCCTTCGAGCGCCCGGCGATCGATGCGGATCTCTACGACGTCGCCGTCGCGGACTTTGCCGAGAGGCCCGCCCGCGAGGGCCTCGGGGCTGACGTGGCCGATGCAGGCGCCCGTGGACACCCCCGAGAAGCGCGCGTCGGTGACGACCGCGACCGACTTGCCCCAGGGAATGAACTTGAGGGCCGAGGTGACCTGGTAGGTCTCCTCCATGCCGGTGCCGTGGGGGCCGAGGCCCGCCATGACCACGACGTCGCCGGCACGGACCGGCGGGTCGGTGAGCCCCTTGATCGCGGCCACGGCTGCGGCCTCCGACGTGAAGACGCGGGCCGGCCCGCGGTGTCGGTAGACGTCGTTCTCGACCACCGACGGGTCGATGGCCGTCGCCTTCACGACCGAACCTCCGGGTGCTATGTTGCCCACCGGGAAGACCGCGGTTCCCGCCAGGCCGCGGCGCCGCGCCCCGTCCGCATCCATCACCACGTCGTCCGCGTCGACGCCCTCCGCCTCGCGCAGGCGTTCCTTCATCCGCCGCCGCCGCGCGCTCGCTTCCCACCAGTCGAGGGACTGGTCGAGGGTCTCACCCGTGGCGGTGAGGACGTTGCGATGGAGCAGGCCCATGCGCCGGAGGTGGAGCAGGACCTCGGGTACGCCGCCCGCGAGGAACACCTGCACAGTCGGGTGGTTGCGCGGACCGTTGGGGAGCGCGTCCACGAGCCGCGGGGTGGCCCGGCTGGCGCGCTGCCAGTCGGCCACCGTCGGCGTCCTGAGCCCGGCCGCGTGGGCGATCGCGGGCAGGTGCAGCACCAGGTTCGTGGAGCCTCCGAAGGCCGCGTGGGTCAGCATCGCGTTCTCCACCGCCTCGTTCGTGAGCACGCGCGAGAGGGGGACGCGGAGGGCGGCAAGGCGCAGCAGGGCGAGCGCGGAACGGCGGGCCGCGTCCAGCCACACCGGCTCGCCCGAGGGAGCCAGCGCGGAGTGGGGGAGGGAGAGGCCGAGGGCCTCCGCCACCACCTGGGACGTGGCCGCGGTGCCGAGGAACTGGCAGCCGCCGCCCGGAGAGCCGCAGGCACGGCAGGCCAGGGCCGCCGCCTCGTCGAGGGTGACGAGACCGTGGGCGAAACGTGCGCCCAGCGTCTGCACGGTGCCCGCGTCCTCGCCTCCCGCGGCGGGCAGGGTCACCCCGCCGGGGACGATCACGCCCGGCAAGTCGGCGCACCCGGCGAGGGCGAGCATCGTCGCGGGCAGGCCCTTGTCGCAGGTCGCAACCCCGAGGACGCCCGCGCGCCGCGGGAGCGACCGGATCTGGCGGCGCATGACGATGGCGGCGTCGTTGCGATAGGGCAGGCTGTCCATCATCCCCGGCGTGCCCTGCGTGCGGCCGTCGCAGGGATCGGTGCAGTAGGCCGCGAAGGGCAGGCCGCCCGCGTCGCGGATGGCCCCGGCGGCGGCGCGCACCAGGAGCCCCACTTCCCAATGGCCGGTGTGGTAGCCGAGGGCGATGGGCCGTCCGTCGCTCTCGCGCAGGCCGCCGTGGGTGCTGAGGACGAGGAAAGGCGTCCGCCCGGCCTCCGCGGGGTCCCATCCCATGCCCGCGTTCTGGGTGAGACCGAAGAGGTCGCCGCTGGGGGCCTCGCGCAGCGCCTCCGCGCTAAAGGACAGCCGGCCCGCGGGTCCCTCACCCCGCGAGCGAACGGGTCCCGGGTCCGCGTCGCTCAGCAGCTCGTCGATCGCGGGTGTGCGGCTCGTCAGCCTCATCTTGGGCCCCCTGGCGGGGAGCGATGCTACCCCAGCTCGGTATGACGCCCGTCATAAGCGCCGGCCCGGACCCGCCTGCTATGCTGGTCCTGGCTTCGGAGGATCTCTTGGCCTCTCATCCGCACGGCGGTCGCGGCGCCCGCCCGGGCTCGGGCCCCGGGCTGATGCGCTCGGTGGACTTCGCGAGCGCTCCCTTCCTGGTCATCTGGGAGACGACCCAGTCGTGTGCGCTCGCCTGCCGGCACTGCCGTGCCTCCGCCCAGCCGGGCCGCGATCCGCGCGAGCTCAGCACCGAGGAGGGGCGGCGCCTTCTCGACCAGGTGGCCGAACTGGGCACGCCGATCATGATCCTGAGCGGTGGCGATCCCGTGAACCGGCCCGACCTGCTCGACCTCATCCGCCACGGCAAGTCGCGGGGCCTGCGCATGGCCACCATCCCGGCCGCCACGGACTGCCTCACCCGCGAGCTGGTGGAGAGCCTGAAGGCGGCCGGCCTCGACCAGATGGCCTTGAGCCTCGACTTTCCGCGCGCCGACCTGCACGACGACTTCCGGGGCGTGCCCGGCGCCTTCGCGAAGACGATGCAAGCCGTCCGGTGGGCGCACGAGGTCGGGCTGCCCCTGCAGGTGAACACCACGGTCTGCGGGGACACCGCACCCTACCTCGAGGAGATGGCGGAGTTCGTGCGGGGTCTCGGCATCGTGTTCTGGGAGGTGTTCTTCCTGGTGCCGATGGGACGGGGCAGCGTCCTCACCGGGTTGAGCGCGGCCGAGTGCGAGAGCCTGTTCGAGGTCATCTACCGCGTGCAACGGACGGAAGGGTTCATCGTCAAGGTCACGGAGGCGCCGCACTACCGGCGCCACGTGGCGCAGCGTGAGATGAAAGACGAGGGCCAGCCTTCCGCGCGTCCGGAGGGCCTGGCGTCCATGCCCGCCCGCCTCACCCGATCGGAGGGGCCGGGCCACACGGTGGGCCTGGCTCCGCGCGGCGTCAACTCGGGCAACGGCTTCCTGTTCGTGTCGCACACGGGCGAGATCATGCCCAGCGGCTTCCTGCCCATTCCCGTCGGCAACGTGCGCGCCCTGGGCCTGGCCGAGGCCTACCGCGAGAGCCCGCTCTTCCGGCAACTGCGCACGCCCTCGAGCTACAAGGGCCGATGTGGGCGCTGCGAGTTCCGCGACATCTGCGGGGGCTCGCGCTCGCGCGCCTACGGCCTCACCGGAGACCCCTTCGAGACCGACCCCTGGTGCTCGTACGAGCCCCGGGTCAGCGCCTGATCGGGGTCCGGCGTCGGGACCGTTCGCGTCGAGCGGTCGTCCCGGGAGCCATCGCGCCAGAACCGGAGTTGCCGTAGACTCCCGGGCTGCACCCACCCCGAGATCCAAGGGAGAGCGAATCCGCATGAGCGTCGACGACAAGAGCCTCGCCCGCATGGCCCAGAAGCTGCGGCGTCACTCCCTGGAGATGACGGCGGAGGCGGCCTCCGGGCACCCGACCACCTGCATGTCCTGCGCCGAGATCGTGTCGGTGCTGTTCTTCGACGAGATGCGGTTCGATCCCCGGGACCCCTCCGGACGCGACCAGGACGTGTTCGTCCTCTCGAAGGGGCACGCGGCGCCCATCCTGTGGGCCGCGCTCAAGGAGGCGGGAGCGATCGGCGAGGACCTCCTGACCCTCCGGCGCTTCGACAGTCCCCTCGAAGGGCACCCCACCCCCAACTCGCCCTGGGTGCGCGTGGCCACGGGGTCTCTGGGGCAGGGCCTCGCGGCGGCGGCGGGCATGGCGTGGGCGCGCAAGCTCGACGGCTCCGCGGCCCGGGTCTACACGGTCCTCGGGGACGGCGAGGCGGCGGAGGGAGCGGTCTTCGAGGCCGCGCAGTACGCGTCCTTCAACAAGCTCGACAACCTTTGCGCGATCCTCGACATCAACCGCCTCGGCCAGAGCGGTCCTACGATGTACCAGCACGACGTGGGCGTCTACGCCGACCGCTTCGAGTCCTTCGGCTGGAGCGTGGCGGTGGTCGACGGCCACGCGGTCGGGGAGCTGCGCGACGCCTTTGCGCGGGCGCGAGCGGGAGGGGGGAAGCCCTCCGTCATCGTGGCCCGCACCCTGAAAGGCAAGGGTGTGTCCTTCCTCGAGGACAAGGAGGGCTGGCACGGGAAGCCGGTGAAGAAGGGGGACGAGCTGCAGAGGGCGGTCGCGGAGCTGGGCGACACCAGCACGACTCTCAGCGTCGAGCCGCGGCGGTACCCTTCGCCCGAACGGCCGTCCCCCGGCTCCCTCGACGTCACTCCCGCCTACACCCTCGGCCAGGAGGTCGCCACGCGGGAGGCCTACGGCGCCGCCCTGGCCAAGCTCGGGCGGAGCTGCCCCGAGGTCGTGGGCATCGACGCCGACACCAAGAACTCCACCTTCGCGGAGAAGCTCAAGGAGGTGGCCCCCGAGCGCTTCTCCGAGGCCTACATCGCCGAGCAGAACATGGTGGGGGTCGCCCTGGGCATGGCCACCGAGGGGAAGATCCCGTTCGCCTCCACCTTCGCCTGCTTCTTCACCCGCGCCTACGACTTCATCCGCATGGCCGCCTACTCGCGCCCGCCCCACCTCGTGCTCGTGGGCAGCCACGCCGGGGTCTCGATCGGAGAGGACGGGCCGTCGCAGATGGCCCTCGAGGACCTGGCCATGATGCGGGCGATCACCGCTTCGACCGTCCTCTATCCCTCGGACGCGGTGAGCGCAGAGAAGCTGACCGCGGAGGCGGCGAAGACCCCCGGCCTCGTGTACATCCGCACCAGCCGGCCCAAGACGAAGGTGGTCTACGGAAACGACGAGGCCTTCCCGGTGGGCGGGTCGAAGACGTTGCGGACGAGCGACCGTGACCAGGTCACCGTCGTGGCGGCCGGGGTCACCGTTCCCGAAGCCCTGGCCGCGGCGGAAGCCCTCGCCAAGGAGGGCATCGCCGTACGCGTGATCGACCTCTACTCGGTCAAGCCCGTCGACGCGAAGACCCTGCAGGAAGCGGCCGACGCCACGAAGCGCATCGTCACCGTCGAGGACCACAGCGTGTGCGGAGGGATCGGAGAGGCGGTGGCCTCCGCGGTCGCGGGCCGCGCCCGGGTCGAGATCCTGGGCGTGCGCCACGTCCCGCGCTCGGGCAAGCCGGGGGAGCTGATGAAGGCCCACGGCATCGACGCCGGCGCGATCGCGGAGGCCGTGAAGCGGCTGTTCGAGCCGTAGTAGGTGCCTCCGCGCGCCCGCCGTCTTCCGAGCTCGGGGACTTGAGTTATTCTCGGCGCGTGAAGCCACGGCGTTCCCTGTTCGCCGTTCTCACCCTGCTGGCGCTGCCCGCCTGTGAGCTCGAGGGCGTTCGCCCGCCGCCGGCCGCCCTTCCCAGCGAGGCCGCGCCCACCCCAACCCCCACGCCGTTGCCGACACCCTTTCCCGCGAACGCCTCCTGCGGCGGCTGCCCCGCCCTGCCGTGCACGCGTGAATGCCTTCAAGCACTCGCGGAGGGCGGGCCCGTCCTCCGCCCCTACCCCGGGGGACCGTGCCCCGCGCTCCAGCCCGGCTCGAACAGGGTCTTCGGCAGCAACCTCCGCGACTTCCTTCTCTACGTCCCCACCACGACCCGTGGGCCCTTTGGCCTCGTCTTCCTCTGGAGCGCGGGGGGCAAAGCCCAGGGGTTCGACTTCCTGGCCACCCGTTACGACGCCGACGGATACATCCTCGTGATCCCCGGGGGCGACGCGCGTTATCCCTTGACCTGGGCCATGGACGCGGGTGGGCTCGACCACGACCTGCGTTTCTTCGACGAGGTCGTGGCCTGCGTGAGCGAGCAGTTCCCTCTCGACCGCCGCCGGGTCCACTCCACGGGCTACTCCGTCGGGGCTGTCTTTTCGGCGTACCTCATGGCCCACCGGTCGGACACCCTCGCCTCTTTCTCGGGCTGGAGCACGGGAGAAACGGACCCGGGAGGGCGGAGGATGGTGACGCGTCCCCGGCGGCCGGTGCCCGGCCTGCTCTACCACGGCGGGATGAACGACAAGCCCGACTGGGCGGGACGCAAGGGCACCCTGGCCCTGGCCGCACACATGACCCAGGCGGGAGCACTCGCCATCGTGTGCGATCACGGCTCGGGCCACGTGGTGCCGGGACCGACGGTTGAGGGGACGATGGGGCAGATGTGGTCGTTCATGCTCGCCCATCCCTTCGGCGACGAGACGGCGTGGAAGACGGGAGGGCTCGCCGGCCGCCTTCCCGACCACTGCGCGGTTGCGGACTGACGGTGGCCTACCGTACCGCCAGGTAGCCTCCCGCCACGAGCAGAGCCACCGCGACGAGGCGCGACGCGTCCGCGGGCCGCACCGGGATCCCGAAGAGGCCGAGCTGATCGACCACCATGCCCGCGAGGAGCTGGCCGACCACGATGAGGGCGATGGCCGAAGTCGCGCCCAGTCGGGGGACGGTGTGGCTCAGGGTCAGGTAGAGGACGACGCCGAAGACCCCGGAGCCGAGCATGTACCAGGGGAGGCCGCGCCAACTCTCGAGCTGCTCGCCGCCACGCAGGAGAATGAGGAGGCCAGAGAGCGCGGCGCCTCCCAGGTGGACGACGAGGCTGCTCGAGGCCGCCCCGATGCGCTGGCTCATGGCTCCCGCCAGCGGCGACTGCACGCCCACCACGACGCCCCCCAGCAGGCCGGCGAGGGCCGTGACCACAGTCTCGAGCATGGTCGTCTCCTAGAGTGTCCGTCTAGAGCGGCGCCTCGGCCCGCTTCACGACCACGAGGGTGGCGTCGTCCTCGAAGGGCCGGCCCTCCCCGAAGGCCACCGTGGCCTCGAAGACACGATCGAGGATCTCCTGGGCTCCCGCGGCCAGGTGTCTGTGCACGACGGCCGAAAGGCCCTCGGTGCCCAGGAACTCGCCCTTCGGGTCGCGCCGCTCGAGGATGCCGTCGGTGCAGAGCACGAGCACCTCCCCCGGGCGCATGCGCGCGAACCCGCGGCGGAATCGGGCCTCGGGCAGGGGGCCGATCACGGAGCCCCCGGTCGCGAGCTCCAGCTGCTTCAGCGGTCCCTGGGGGTTGCGGAAGTACAGGATCGGCGGGTAGTGGCCCGCGTTCACGTAGATGAGGTTGCCGTCCGCCTCCAGCTCGCCATAGAAGACCGAGATGAACCGGCTCGAGAGGTTGCTGCGGTGGATGACGCGGTTGAGCTTCGCGAACACGTAGGCGACCTTCAGGTCCTTCTCGATGCCCATGCGCAGGCCGGTCACCACGTCGCGCACGAGGAGGGCCGCGGGCAGGCCGTGGCCGCTGGCGTCGCCGATGGCGAGCCCTAGCATCTCCCCCCCGAAGTCCGTGAAGTCGTAGAAGTCGCCGCCCACCTCCTCCGCGGGCACGGAGCGGCAGGCGAGCTCGAAGCCGGGGAAGTGCGGCGGCTCCTCCACGAGGAGGCTCGCTTGGATCTCCGCCGCCTCGCGCACGCTGCCCCGCACGCGCTCGTCGGTGAGGCGCGAGCCGAGGGCGGCGCGCACGGTGTTGAGGGTGAAGTCCAGCTCCTCGCGCACCCAGCCCTCGCCGAGCAGGAAGAAGATGACGTGCCGCTTCGGCCGCCGTCCGACGAGGAGGGCCGCGGACGCGGGCCGCGGGAAGAGGCCCAGGCGAGAGGGGGAGGTCTCCGCCTCCGGCTCCCCGAAGATGTACACGCGGTTGGGGAAGAGGACGGAGAGCGGGGGCTCCGAGGCGGACAGGGTCTCCGCCACCGGCCCCCCGGGCTGTCCGACGGTCTTCTTCAAGACGAAAGCGTCGCGTCCTTCCGCGTAGAGAAGCCCGGCGCGCAGCCGCAGCTCGGCCGCGAGGGCGGTGAAGCTCGTCTCCAGGAACGATTCGAGCACGCGGCCCTGGGAGCGCCGGGGATCCACGTCCACGAGGAGGGCGTCGAGACGGCGGTAGAGGTACTTGGCGTCGAGGGGCATGAAGGCCGAAGCGGCGGATTCTATCACCGCGGGCCGGCCGGTCCCTCCCGGGCGGGCCGCGCCGCCCTCTCGACGAGCGCCAGCGCCTCGTAGACCGCGCGATTCGCGGGCAACGCGCGGAGGTTCGCGGCGACGCGGGCGCGCCTTTCGGGATCGCGCCCGAGCTCGAGGACCGCCGCGGGGGCGTCGCTCCACCGGTCCACCACGGCCCCCAGCCCCTTCTCCGCTACGAAGCGCGCGTTGAAGCGCTCCATGGGGATGGTGTCGCGGTTCTCCGCCACCACCACGGGCAAGCCCTGGTGGAAGGCCTCCGAGAGCGAGCCGGGGCCGGGCTTGGTCACGAGCACGTCGCTCGCCGCCATGAGGTCCGCGATCCGGTCGGTGAAGCCGAGCGCGTGGAGGCGTCCTCCCGAGGCCGTGACGAGGGGCTCGAGGCGGGCGCGGAGGCCCGGGTTGTCGCCGCAGACCGCGATCACGTGCAGGGCAGGATCGCGGGCCACGAGCTCGCGGGCCAGGGGCTCGATCTCCGAAGATCCCTTGCCTCCGAAGAGGAGCATGGCGACAAAGGCGCCTTCCGGCACGCCCAGCTCTCCTCGAAGACGAACGCGGGCGTCGCCTGCCCGAGCGTAGAAGCGCGGGTGCAGCACCATGCCGGAGACGCGGTGGATGCGCTCTTCCGGAAGGCCGATCGTGCGCGCCTGGGCCGCGGCCTCCTCGGTGCCCACGATGACTCCGTGAAGCCCCGGCTCGATCCAGAAGTGCGGGGGCAGGTCGGCGAGGTCGGTGAGGAGCACCAGGAAGGGCA
>Ga0326597_10009809_pt1 | contig 12795 bp, 12 predicted proteins | sample RVTome_12_FD_203789 | JGI IMG/M metagenome (GOLD analysis project Ga0326597, IMG submission 203789) | Soil microbial communities from uranium-contaminated site in the Upper Colorado River Basin, Wyoming, United States - RVT100D185 | ecosystem: Environmental > Terrestrial > Soil > Contaminated >... | reverse complement strand
GCTCTCCCGTCTCCTCGCAATAGCCATAGGTCCCATCATCGATCCTGCGCAGCGCCGAATCGATCTTGGCGATCAGCTTGCGCTGGCGGTCGCGGGTGCGAAGCTCGAGCGCGCGATCGGCCTCCGATGCCGCCCGGTCGGCGAGATCGGGATGGTTGCCCTGCTCTTCCTGCAGGGCCGCGATCGTTTCGCGGCTTTCGCGCAGAATATCTTCGCGCCAGTTCAGCAGCTTCTGGCGAAAATACGCGCGCTGTTTGGCATTCATGAACGGCTCGTCGTCCGAAGGACGATAGGTATCCAGACAACCGTTCACTCGATTCACCATCGGCCAGCTCCGACGTTAAGCAACCCGCTGATTCCGCGCGCCTATATATTCGCGCCCCGGCGCGCTGGCAATCGCAGCCTTGCCTGAAGCCGACATTTTTTTTGGCAGGAACCGGCTGGACCTCCCGCCGGTCGGGGGCAACGGCGCGCTAGCGCCCGCGCTTGGCCATTTCGACTTTGGCCCTGAGCTCGATGGCATCGACCAGCATGTCGAGGCCGCTGTCTCCGGTCTCCTCGCGCGTGCTGCCGATTCCGTGCGCGATTCGCGTAAGCTCGCCCTGGCCGCCGCGACCTTCGAGAATGGCGAGCTTGAGCGCATCGAGCCCGTCCAGGATCAACGCCCCCCGGCGGGTCGCACGCCGCCTGGCGGCCTTGCGCTCCTCGATCGACTGGATGGCCACCAGCGTGGCGAGAGAGTTGACCGGCTGAAGCGGCGCCAAGGTGCTGGGCGGCGCGCCCGCCGGTCCGCGCGCGGCCTGGGCCAGGCCGGGCCCGGCCGCCAGGCCTCCGGTGCGCTCGGTGTGTCGCGCGCGCTGCGCCGCGCCATTGAATCTGATCGGTGTGATCATCGCTCAAGTCCGCTCCTTCGCCGCGCCGATGCTGCTCGCGAGTGCGTTAACAGTGCGTTAACCATGGCAATTATTGCCGGGCCCGGGCGGTCATTTCTGCCCGCCGGCGCCGCCGGCGGCGCGCCGAAATACCGCACCCGAATTTTTCCTTTTTTCTTTCAAGGGGATAAAGAACCCCGCCGGCGCCACCAATTGGCACGGCTCTGGCAAGACGCCACCGCGAGGGGGATATCATATGAACAGCATCTGTCTGAAAAATGCGGTCCTCGCCGTGACGATGGCGGCGGCCGCTCTCGCCGCGATGCCCGCCGAGTCGGCATCGCGCATCAAGGATATCGCCGATATCGAGGGCGTGCGCGAGAACCAGCTCGTTGGCTACGGGCTCGTCGTCGGTCTGAACGGAACGGGCGACTCATTGTCGGCCTCGCCGTTCACGCTGCAGAGCCTTCAGGCCATGCTGGAGCGCCTCGGCGTCAACACCCGCGAGGCAAGGCTGAGGACCGCCAACGTTGCCGCCGTGATGGTGACCGGCAATCTGCCGCCCTTCTCCATCCAGGGGACGCGGATGGACGTCACGGTCAGCGCCCTTGGTGACTCGTCGAGCCTTCAGGGCGGCACGCTTCTGGTAACGCCGCTTCTGGGCGCCGATGGCGAGGTTTACGCGGTGGCGCAGGGCCCCGTCGCCATCGGTGGCTTTTCGGCCGCGGGCGACGCGGCGACCATCGTTCGCGGGGTCCCGACCGTCGGCCGGATTTCGAGCGGCGCGCTGATCGAACGGCACATCCCGTTTGAAATCTCCAAGCTTGACGAGCTTCGCCTGTCGCTGCGCAACCCCGACATGACGACGGCAACGCGCACCGCCGATGCGATCAACCGGTTCATTGGCCCCAATACCGCCAGCGCCACGGATCCGGCGACCGTCGTGGTCACGGTCGCCGACAAGAGCCGTGGCATCGTTGGCCTCCTGACCGAGATCGAGCAACTGATGATCGAGCCTGACCTGCCGGCCAAGGTGGTCATCGATGAGAGCTCGGGCATCATCGTCATCGGCAGCCAGGTGCGGATTTCCAGGGTTGCGGTGGCCCAGGGCAATTTGACGGTGTCGATCACCGAGTCTCCCGCCGTCAGCCAGCCGGCACCCCTGTCGCCGCGCGGCGAGACCGTGGTCGTTCCGCGAACCGATGTCGCCGTCGATGACGAACCCGGAAACCAGCTCGCCCTGGTCGGCGGCGGTGTCAGCCTTCAGGAACTGGTCGGTGGCCTCAACGCCCTCGGTGTCGGACCGCGCGACATGATCGCCATCCTCCAGGCGATCAAGGCCGCCGGCGCGCTGCAGTCCGAGATCGAGGTCATGTAATGAGCGCGATTCCCGCCTTCGTTGCCGCCCCTGGCGGCACGTCCGCGCCCTCCGCCGCCACCCCCACCCCGCCGCAGGATCGCGGCGAGCTGCGCAAGTCCGCCGAGGATTTCGAGGCCGTGTTCCTGTCGACGGTGATCTCGCGCATGTTCGCCAGCATTCCGGTCGACGGGCCGTTTGGCGGCGGTCACGCCGAGGCGACCTACCGCTCGTTCATCGCCGATGAATATGCCGCCGAGATCTCTCGTCAGGGAGGGATCGGCATCGCCGACGCGGTCTATGCCGATCTCGTGCGTCTCCAGGAGACCAGCGCCCCATGAGCCTCGTCGCCGCAGTCGCGGACCGTCCCGAAATCACCAGTAGCAGCGAGGCGCGCGCCCTGTGCGCGGCGGTCAGGAGCGCGGCTTGCGTTCTCTCCGACCTCATCGACAGCGAAACCGAACTGATCGCGAGCGGCATGGCGCATGAAATCGAGAAACACCAGGGCGACAAGGCCGAGCTGTCGGCCGCCTATCTCGGTCAAATGACCAGACTGAAGCGCAATGCCGCCGCGGTGCGCGATCTCGCCCCTGACGAAATCGTGTCCCTGCGCCCGCTTCTCCAGGAGCTTGGCGCCAAGCTGCTCCGGAACCAGGATGCGCTGGCCGCCATTCTCGCGATCTCGGAACGGCTGATCCGGGCGGCCGCGCTCAAGGCCGTCGCCGCCGACAGCGGACCGTCCACCTACGGTATCGGCGGCGAGGTCACACTCCCTCCGGCCACTAATCCTGCAACCACTTTCGACCGACAATTGTAGACTCGATCCGGATCGCCCGCGCGTTAACCATGAATTAGCACGTCATCGCCATACTGCCCCAAGCTCAGACGGGCATTCGGGGCAAAAATGCGTCCTAGGAAAGGATAAGAGTAATGGCTGCTGACATCACACTTTCTGCGGCGGTGCGCAACAATCTGCTGGCTTTGCAGAACACCGCACAGCTCCTGGGACGGACTCAGGAAAGGCTGGCAACGGGTCTCAAGGTCAACAGCGCTCTTGACGATCCGACGGCGTTTTTCACCGCGTCCTCGCTGAACAGCCGCGCAAGCGACCTCAACCGACTGCTCGACTCTGTCGGCAACGCGCTTCAGACCATTCGCGCCGCCGACAACGGCATCGAGGCGCTCACCAACCTGGTCGAGACCGCGCAGGCCGCCGCTCGCCAGGCGCTGCAGTCTCCCGGCATTGCCAATGCTTCGGTTACCGGCACCGGTGCGGCGGTTGCGGCCGATACCGCGGCCACGGTGACCAACACCACCGCAACGCTCAACGCCGACGTCGATGCCTCCGAGGTCGGCACCGGAACGTTCGACACCTCGGCCGGCGCCGGCAGCTTCACGGTTAACGGATTTACCGTCAACTTCCTCCAGAACGACACGATTGGCACCGTCACCACCAACATCCAGGCCGTTCTGGACGCAAACACCGTCAATGCGACCGCAAGCAACAACGGCACCGTGATCACCATCGCGGCCGATGATGCCGATACCACCATCACGCTCGGCGGTGCCAGCCTCGCCGCGGTCGGTCTGGACACGACGACGAGCACGGCCAACGTGAACCTCATCACCCAGAGCGCGGTTGCACAGGGTGAGACGCTGACATTCACCGTCGGGTCCGGGTCCACCCAGACAATTACCTTCGGCACCGGTGCGCTGGAGGTTTCGACGCTGGCCGAACTCAGCACCGCCCTCGGCAACCTCACCGGGTTCTCGTCGGCGACGGTCAACGCAGCGAACGGCAACATCTCGTTCACCGCTCTGAGCTCGGCCGACGATGTCGTGGTCGACGGCACCGCCGATATCACCAATTTCGGTTTTGCCACCAACACGACGCTGACCTTCGAGCCGGCCAATGCCACCATCGGCGCGCTCACCGCCAGCTCGACCCTGACCATTCAGGTTGGCAGCAACACCACCACCACCGTCACCTTCGGGACTGTCGCCAATGTGGGCAACCTGCGCGATCTGAATGCGGCCCTGGCGGCGCTGGCGGGCGGTAGCGCCTCGGTCGACACGGCAGGCAACTTGTCCGTCACCGCCAACAACAACACCGACTCGATCACGATCGGCGGCACGACTACGCTCGCGACCTTCGGCGTCACCGCCGGTGTCACCGCGCCCGCCAACAACGCCGATCGCGCGGCCCTCGAGGCTCAGTTCAACGACCTCCGGACCCAGATCGATCAATTGGCGGGCGACACCAGCTTCAACGGCGTCAACCTGCTCGGCGGGGACAATTTGTCGGTGATCTTCAACGAGGACAATACAAGCTCGCTGGCCATCACCGGCGTGACCTTCAACTCCGCCGGCCTCGGAATTTCGGCCGCCGCGACCGACTCGTTCCAGAACAACGCCAACGTCAATGCGCGGCTGACCGAACTCGACGCCGCGATCCGTACACTCCGCCAGCAGGCCCGGACCTTCGGCTCGAACCTGTCGGTCGTGGAAATCAGGCAGGACTTCACCAAGAAACTGATCAACACGCTCGAGACCGGCGCCGCCAACCTGACCCTGGCCGATGCCAATGAGGAAGGCGCCAACGTGCTGGCCCTCGAAACCCGCCAGCAGCTTTCCTCGGTGGCCCTGTCGCTTGCGTCCCAGGCCGACCAGAACGTGCTGCGGCTGTTCTGATCAGGACCGGAGCAACCATTCTAGAGGGCGGGGCCGCAAGGTCCCGCCCTTTGCCTGTTGGATCTTCAAACTCGGCAGGTTGAGACCATGTCACTCAAGGTCGAACTGAAGCCAGGAGAACGGTTCATCCTCGGCCAGTCGGTTCTGACCAATGGCGAACACCGGACCACCTTGCTGGTGGAAGGCGGCGAGCCGATCCTGCGCGAAAAGGACATCCTGCGGGCGGAAGGTGCCAACACCCCGGCACGCCGGATCTATTTCGCCATCCAGCTCATGTACTTCGCCACCGACCCGCGCGTCCATCACGGCATCTATTTCCGGCTGGTCGGCGAATTCGCGGCGGCTGCACCGAGCAGCCGTCCGCTCTTCGAGCGGATCAATAATCTAATCTTAACGGACGCTTACTACAAAGCTCTGAAGGAAGCGAAGCGACTCATCGCTTATGAAAAGGAGCTCCTCGCACATGCGTAAAGCAGCAGATATCTACGGCAAGGTGGCCACGCAGACCGCCAGGCCCCGCGAACTGGAGGCATCGCTCCTGGTCAAGGCCGCCAGGCTGCTGCAGTCGGCGAAGGACGAGGGTGATGGTCCGGGCTCGGCGCTCAATGCGGCGCTCACCTACAATCAGCGCCTGTGGTCGATCTTCGCCTCGGCGGCGGTCGATCCCGACAGTCCGCTTCCCAAGGAGATTCGCAACAATATCGCGTCGATCTCGGTGTTCATCTTCAAGCAGACCCTGGAAGCGCAGATGAAGCCGGCGCCGGACAAGATCGCGGCCCTGATCAACATCAACCGCGAACTGGCCGCCGGTCTGCGCAGCATCGAGGCCGCCTGACACCTTCAAGCCCGAAAGGCGTGGAGCCCCCCGTGCCCCATCGAAGGCGGCGGGGGCCTGATGTCCGCCCGGCCGGTCACACGCGGATTCAAAGGAAATTGGCGAGCGTCAGCCGTGCCAGAATTGACGTCGTCTCGTAGCTCGCCTGGAGCTGGGTCTGAAGCCGCAGAAACTGAACCGCGATCTCCTCCAGATCGACCCCTTCGGCCGCATCGAGCGTCCCGCGGGCGAAGGCCAGAGCTTCCCGATGGCGATCCTTCACCGCCTGGACGGCGACGTGGCGATTGGCGAGCTCGGTCGCGATCTCACTGACCCGCGGGTAGCCGGGAGCGCCCGCCACCGCCGGCAAACCCCGCTCCCTTGACGCGGCGTAACGCAGGGAATCGCTCGCCACCTGCTCATCGAAGCGCGACACCGCGACAAGCGCGAACTGCTTGATCGCGTTCTTCAGCGCCGGTTCATCGGCCCGGGCGCCATAAGCGACGGTGTAGCCTTCATCGAGCCTGGCCACGGTGCTGTCGCGCGGCGATGTCGTCAGATCACCCTCATACCAGAACACCGTGTTGGCCGTCGTGGCATCGACGAGCGTGGTTGCGGTCTCGAACGGCGGACCGGCCACCCGCTGCGGCGGTGTCGTCGAATCGAAATCGAAGAACTGATCGGCGGCCCGCACCGCCGAAGCGGCACGCAGATCGATCGCGGCGACACGGGCGGTCTCGGCCCTGAGCGCCGTCTCGAAATTGGCCGCGGTCGCATTCTCGTCCGCCCCGATCGTGAACTCGCCCGCTCCCGGCGTGGCCGAACCGGTGGCGGTCAGCCGCACCTCGGCGGTGGTTCCGTCCGGCAGCGCGAGCGATATGGCAATCTCATCGCCGACATTGGGCAGGCTCGAGGAGAATGTCACGTCGATCGCCGGCGGCGAGCCCGTGGGTCCGGCGACGGTGGTGCCGGTCAGGGTCGAGCTGACGCCGGCAAGCTTGAAGCCGAACGGATGCCCGGCACCGTCCTCGGAGACCGACACAGTCGCCCCAGCCGCCGCGGGTACGCTCAGCCGGCCAAGCCCGTCGGCGCCAAGATCGGCGAGCGCGCGCTCGGCAACGACCTGGGCGAGCCCGGCCCGCGCGCCGTCACCTTCCAGAATGGCCTTGTCCGGGGCCACCGGCGGCGAAGCATTGTCCCGCCCCGCAAACAGATAACGGTCGAGCGATTTGCTGTTGAGAAGCTGGACCAGCTGCGACAACCCCGCCTCGGCCGTATGCTGGATCTGGGTCTTGCCGTCGGTTCCCACTTCGTAGGGTGCGACCAGCCAGGCGCCCTGAAGCTCGTTCACCAGCTCATGCGCGCTCTCGAGTGCCCCGTTCATGATTTCGAGGCGCAGTTCCACCATGGAGATGGTGGTGATGAAACTTTCGATCCGCGCGATCTCGCCGCGCATGTCGAGCGACAGCGCGCGCGAGGCGCCGAGACCGCCGAAGGTCTGTCCCCTGCGCCCGGAACCGAGCTGAACCTGCAGCTCCTCGATCCGCGACTTGAGATCGAGGATATGCTGGGGCAGCGCCCCGTTGATGCCGATGGTGGAAATGGTCATGGCCTACACCCTCACCAGAAGGTTGAGGAGCTCCTGAATGACCGAGATCACCCGGGCATTGGCCGAATAGGCACCCTGCAGAACGATGAGACGCGCCAGTTCCTGGTCAACGTCCACGCCCGACTCGTCGCTGAACCTCTGCTCGATTGTCGCCGTGACCGCGGTCTGGGCATTGCTCTCCGCCTCGGCCGCCGCCGCCCGTCCGGTCTGCAGGACGATGAGCTCGCGCGCATAGCCATCGATCGAGGTGACGAGCGGTGAACTGGCAGAGCCGAGACCGCCGGTCGGCATAAAGCCGACCGGTGTCTCGGTGAGCCGTGTCAGGAGCTCGAGCGGCCGCGACTGGTCGCCCGGCGGCGTCGGCGGGCTGGTCGAATAGACGACCAGCGTCGAGCTGTCGGCCCTGACCGCCGGGTTGACCGCGATCCGGCCGGCAAACCCGATCTTCTGGGCCCCGCCATCCAGCGCGTTGGTGTAGACCGCGCCTCCCGGCCCGTCGGTGAACAGCGCGAGCCCGAGACCCTGGTCCGCCGTTCCGGTCGCGGTCACGCGGGCTGTCAGTTGCGAGATGTCGATGGTGCCGGCCGCCCCGTCATCGAGAACGCGCAAGGTGTCGCCGCTCGGATTGGACACCGAAAACGACCCGCCGAGCGCCGCCCCGAGCGCCGCCGCCGCCGCACCGATCCCGGCCGAGAAATCGATGCCGATGACCGTGTCGCCGGGATCGGCGGTGAGCGCATTGTCGAGCGGCAGGAGCGATGCGTCCTCGACCCGCACGACGGTCACGGTATGGGTCTGTCCGGGCGGCGTCTGGGTATAGGTGATCGAGACCTCGTCGCCCGGCAGCAGCGCCGCGAGGTCGACGTCGAAGCCATCCTGGGCACCGAGCGAGACCGCACCGCCGCTGATCTGTCGTTCCGACAGCGCCGAGGCCAGGGCGTGGGCGAGCTCGTCAAGTTGCGCCTGGGCGTCGACCAGAAGATCGTCGCGCAATTCCCGGTAACCACCGATCAGACCGCTGCGGATATCGCCGGACGCGAACAGATCGAGAAGCTGTCCGGCGCCATTGTCCAGCAGCAGCGTGCCCACCTGGCGCTTGGCGGGATCGGTGTCGTAGAGATTCTGCGCCGAAAGTTGCGACTTGGGATCGAACACCAGCGTCTTCGCCGTCCGCCCGTCGAGCAGCAGATTGCCGGCCGCGGTAAAGACTCGGAGCGAGCCCGTGTCCGCTTCCTGTACCTGGATGTCGAGGAGAACCGACAGGTCCTTCAGCAGTTGGTCCCGCTGGTCGAGAAGATCGACGTCCGAACCCGTCGAGGCGACGATCAGGCCGTTGATCTCGGCCAGCCTCCCGAGGATCTGGTTGGCGCTCGCGGCGGCCTCGGCAAGGCTGCGCTCGGCATCGGCGCGCATGTCCTGAATGCCGTCGGACAGCGCGTTGAGCCTGACCGCGAGGGCTTCGGCCTGGGCGACGACCCCGGCCCGCGCGGTTTGTGATTCCGGGCTGTCGACCAGCCCCTGCAGGGAGGCGGCGAAATCGTTGACCGCGGTGTCGAGCGCCCCTGCGCCACCGGGAATGCCGAACAGCGCATCCAGCCTCGACAGCACGCTTGCGAGCACGTCGGTTCTCGCCTTGGCGCTGGTCGAGGCCCTGAGCTGGAGCTGCAGCAGCGAGTCGAGGACCCGCGTCGTCTCCGCGCTGCGTGCCCCGATCGCCTCGCCGTTGACGACGACCGCGACCTGCTGGGAGAGCTTGCGGGTATAGCCGGGCGTATCGGCGTTGGCGACGTTGCGCGAAACGATCTCCACGCCGGCCTGCGTCACCTGCAGGCCGGAGATCGCGGAATTCAGTGCTGTGGAAAGGCCCATTGCGTTCCCTTTGGCGATGTCCGCGCCGGGGGCATCGCGTCAGCCGCCCCCGCCCGTGCGGTTCATCGGACCATATTGAGCGCCTCGGTCATCATCTCGTCGGCGGTCGTCACGATCCGAGTTCCCGCGGCATAGGCCTGCTGGGTGATGATCAGCTTGGAAAACTCATCGGCGATGTCGGCGTTCGAGGCTTCCAGCGTCGCCGCGACGATCGAGCCCTGAGCGCCCAGGATGGCGGCGCCCGATTCCGACGTCGCCGCGAAGGCTCCGCCTTCGAGCTTGGCCAGCATCGAGTCCGCGTTGAAACTGGCGAGGGTCACCTCATAGAGCTCGAGCTGCTCGCCGTTGGTGTAATTGCCGACGATCCGCCCGCTCGACGAGACCTCGATGCTTTCGAGCTGCCCGGAGCCGAACCCGTCCTGTTCGAGCCGGGTGATCGAGACCACTCCGTTGGCATCGGCGAACTGGGTGATCTGCGAGGTGCCGTGGTCAAGCGTGATGTTTCCCAGGTTGATCCCGTCGACCACGAAATTGTTGAGCGCGACGGTGGTGATCGGCGGCGTGAGTTGGCCCGAGGAATTGAACGTGTAATCGATGCCGACATTGCGCCACGCAACCTGTGATCCCGTTGCGCTGGAATTTGTCAGGGCGAACAGGTTCCACTGGCCGTCGCTGATCTTGCCCCAGCGAAACTGGATATCGACTGCGGCGCCGGTGCTCGAGAACGCCGTCAGGGCGCCGCCCGCGATGGTTGAGTCGATGAACGGCGTCACCTCGCTCGCAATCACGGTGCCGGCCCCCGTGGTCGGATTTGTGGTGCCGGGACTCAGCCCGAAATTGGCGAGGGTGGCGGAGCCGCCAACCGTGATGCCGCTGTCATTGTTCGGGGCGTCGAGAGAAATATTGCCGGAGGAATCGATGCTTGCCGCGACACCGGTGATGCTGTCGACCGCCGCCTGCAGTTCGGCGAAGGTGGACACCTGGCCGGACCCGGTGCCGAACGTGATCGTCTCCGCCGTCGCGCTGCCATACTGGATGGTCAGCGTCTGGCCGGCGCTGGCCGCGCCCTGTGTCAACAGATTGTTCGGACTGGTGATCGCAGCGGTCAGGCCGAGTTCGGTGAGCGTGGTCGCATCGCTGGTGCCCTGAACGTCGATCGCGGTATCGGCGTTGCCGCTGGTGAGGACGAGCTGGTTCGATCCGTTGATCGAGGCGCTGACGCCCGTGGTCCCGGAAACCGCGTCGATCGCAGCCTCGACCGCGGCCGCGTTCGCGCCCGCACCGATGGCGATCGAGGTGCCGTTGATGTCGAGATTGCCGCCGGTCGCGCTGAGTGCGGACAGATCCGCCGTGCCGGTCCTGGCGGCCGCGGCATCGGCCGTGATGGCGGCGCCGGAGCCGGTAACGCTTGCCCGCACCGCGGTGACCGGAATGTTGGAAAAGGCGCTGCCGTCCAGCAGCTCCGAGCCCGGAACAAGAGGGTCCGCGTCCGCCGTGTTCGGATAAATCGGCAGATTGGCCTCATAGTCGATGGTGGTGGTCGACTGGGCCGGCAGAAACCCGTTCGTGATCGTGATCACTTGTGGCGTTCCGCCAACCGGGTTGCCGGTCACCGCATCGACGGGGATGCCCTTGAGATAGTATCCGGCGGTGTTCTTGAGCTGGCCGTTCTTGTCGAGCTCGAAATCGCCCCGCCTGGTATAAAGGTCGACACCGAGAAAGATTGGATTGCCGTCGGATTCGCCGGCCTTCTCCTCGACGATGAAATAGCCGTCGCCGCTGATCGACATGTGGGTGGCGATCGAGGAGTCCTGGATGTCGCCGGCGACGGTGTTGGTCGCGCGCGACATCGCGAACACCGAACCGCCCGGCTGGGTTCCCGGACGCGACTCGGTCACCAGATCCTTGAACACGGTCTCGGTACGCTTGTAGCCAATCGTTTGCGAGTTCGCGATGTTGTCCGACACGTGCTCGAGCGCGAAGGATTGTGACTGCAGACCGGCAATCGCCGTCGTCATCGCCCCGAAAATGCCCATGACCTGCCTCCAATTTGACGACCGCCGGCGTGCCGGCTCGCAGCAGACGAAGCAAGGCCGGGGCCAAACCAGCAATTCCTGTAAAATCAAAGGATTGGATAAGTCATCGGGGGCCGCAACCGGCGCCACGATGGATGAATCTACCGTTTCGCCCGGCAATTCCTGCCGGGCAGGACGCCACCTGCCGATACGGGACGGGAATGCTCGCCGGCGCGCGGCAAATGCCGCGCCCCCACCCTATCTCAGTTCGATCACCATGCCGCTGAGATCGATCGAAAACTCCAGCCCCACCTTCTTTCCGCTCAGCTGCAACTCGACGCCACGCGCGTTCTGCAACAGCGCTGCCGCTTCGCCGCCGGCAACCGCGTAGCCCGACTCTGTCGCGCTGTAGACGCCCTGGATGTCGTAAGGTGAGTGCAGATTGTAGACTTCGCCGACCAGATCCGCGCCCGACGCCCCGATCGTTGCACCAAGGCTGATCCCGCCGATGCTCAGCGGGTAGCTGTTGCCCTGGAAGTAGAGGACGCCTGACCCGCCGCTGATGCCGACGATGAAGCCGGCCTTGTAGAACTGGAGCTGGACCGTCCCGCTGGGCGCCTGGGCTCGCGGCCCCCCGCCGACCGCGACCATGGCCAGCACGGTCAGTGCCAGGATCAATCCCGACCTGCGCAATAGTCCGATCATGTCTAAACTCCCCGCGCTCTTCGGCCGCCACGGCCCGATCCCTGCCTTGCGCTCCCAGCATAGGCTTCCGCGTCACGCAGTTCCACCACGGCGCGATTGATGCGATTGTCATGCGGCTCGTGCTATACGCTTGAACCGGCATCGAATCGCGGCCGGGCGATGGCGTCGCTTCACGCCGGCCGATCGTCAACACGTCTGCCGGTCGAGGGAGTTCGATCCTGCTGTTGCTCATCCTCAGGCACGCGAAGGCCGATGCCAACCGGCCCGGCGGCAGTGACCTCGAGCGCAAACTGAACGGGCGCGGCAGGCGCGCTGCGCGCGAGATCGGCAGGGCCATGCGCAAGCACAATCTCGAGCCGCGCCTTGCGCTGTGCTCGCCGGCCACGCGCACCCGCGAGACCCTTGATCTGGTCAGCGCCGAACTTTCGCGCCCGATCGAAGTGCGCTTCATCGATGAAATCTATGACGCCGATCCCGAGGCGCTGCTCGCCATCCTCGCCGAACATGGCCGCAGCGCGTCACCGCTGCTGTTGGTCGGCCACAATCCGGCTGTTCACCAGCTTGCGCTGTCCATTGCCAGAAGCGGGCGTCCTTCCGATCTGGATGCCTTGCGCGCCAGGTTCGCGACCGGCGCACTCGCCGTTTTCGACGTCGCGATCGAGAACTGGCGAAAACTGGGTAGGCATGGCGCCCGGTTACAGGCATATCTGAACCCCCGCGAACTTGTGTGAGTCAAATGTCTGTCAAACCGGAAAGCGAAGATGCCGCCCTTGCGGCGGGCGGGCGGGGGTCGCGGTCGATCATCCGCATGGGCTTCGGCCTCGAAATCCTCGGCCACTGGGCGCTGAGGGCGCCGCGGCTGA
>Ga0326597_10009808_pt1 | contig 12796 bp, 7 predicted proteins | sample RVTome_12_FD_203789 | JGI IMG/M metagenome (GOLD analysis project Ga0326597, IMG submission 203789) | Soil microbial communities from uranium-contaminated site in the Upper Colorado River Basin, Wyoming, United States - RVT100D185 | ecosystem: Environmental > Terrestrial > Soil > Contaminated >... | reverse complement strand
CATTGAACGCCACACGAATCGACGAGTTGATGCTGACGAATCCCAAGAGTCTCGATGTTGACACACCGCTGGAAGAACTCGAACGATTCTTCGATCATCACCAGTGGCTTGGCGTTCCCGTTCTCGAAAAGGACGCACACCTTGTCGGCATCGTCAGGCGAGTCAACGTCGAAGAAGCCGCTGAGGAAAGGTCCAGCCGGCACTTCCTTCAGTTCATGGGAATTCTCGGAGGCGAAGAGCTGCGTACGATGCCATTGCGGTTGCGCAGCTTTCGTCGGCTGTCGTGGTTAAGCATTAACATCGTGCTGAACATCGTGGCGGCAAGCGTAATCGCGATGCATCAGGAGACGCTTTCGGCGGTCATTGCGCTGGCCGTCTTCTTGCCGATCATCTCCGATATGAGCGGCTGTTCTGGGAATCAAGCCGTCGCAGTTAGTATGCGCGAACTGTCATTAGGATTGATCCGACCTCGTGAGTTCTGGAGGGTCTTCTCGAAGGAAGCAGGCGTCGGGCTGATCAACGGAGTCGTGCTTGGGCTCATGCTGGGCTTGGTCGCCTTCATGTGGAAAGGGAATCTCGTGCTAGGCGCCGTTGTCGCGATCGCTTTGGCGTTGAACACCGTCCTGGCAGCGGTGATCGGCGGCACCGTCCCACTGTTGCTTCGAGGCCTCGGACAAGATCCAGCGCTCGCGTCTGGACCGATCCTCACGACGATTACTGATATGTGCGGGTTTCTGCTGGTGCTGAGCCTGGCAAGCTACTGTTTGCCTTGGCTGACGACATGATGCAACTTCGTTTAACCGCAAGCCGGAGGCGCGCGCTCCGTGCGAGGACAGCGCACGCCTCCGGCTTGCGGTTAAACTCCGTCCGTTCTCGGACGAACGGCTACATGAAGCCCTGGCTTTGCATTTGCAGTCGACTGCCATTAACTTTCGTCGAGTCGACTGCCATGAACGCCTCGTAGATTGCCTCGCCGATACGATTCAACTTTGTCTGGAAAGCGTCTAAGAACTCATGTAGCCCGACTTCGATAATGTCGTCATCGACATGCGCATAGGCGAGTTCGCTGCGGAGCTTGCCCATTTGCTTTTCGGCGGGATTCCAAAACGTTCCCAGCGGCGACCCGGAAATTGCATGCAGCGACTGGTCCGCTTCGTTGACGCAATACATGATCGAGCGAGGAAACATACGATCCAAAATGAGGAAACCGACAACCCGCTCCGGGGTGATCCCGTGGTGGCGTTTTCGGAACATCTCCAACCCGCTGACGCTTCGCAAGACCGCCGACCATTGCAAATCGTCAAACGCCGTTCCGACGTCGCTTAGCTCGGGCAACAGCAGAAAGTACTTCACGTCGAGGATGCGAGAAGTCTTGTCGGCTCGCTCGATATACCGGCCCAAGCGGGCGAAATGCCAAGGCTCGCCGTGGGGCATCGTTCCATCCGTCATTCCTTTGAAGCGATAGCTGGCGTTCTTCACCTCGTGGAAAAAATCTTGGGGCGATTGCAGCGAGTCGCTGGAAGAAGCCTCATCCATCACCAACAGGTAAAAGGAATTCAGATCCTCCCACATTTCGGACGAGATTGTTTCACGGACGCTGCGTGCGTTCTCTCGGGCAGCTTGCAGGCAACACAGAATCGAATTCGGATAGTCTGGATCAAACGTCAAAAACCGGACCACATTCTCTTGCGTCGGCTCGCCGTAATGCTCGTCAAACCATTCATGCTCGCCCGTCGCACTGACCAGCGGCTGCCACTGGCCGGCGGAACCAGGCGGGAGATCGAGCATCATGTTGAAAGTCACATCGACGAAACGAGCCAGATTCTCCGCTCGTTCAACGTAACGTGACATCCAGTAAATCGAATCGGCGACGCGACTGAGCATGTTAGTGGTACTCGACGTTGCGGCATTTGTTTTTGACTACCTCAGCTCTGTTCAATGACCCACGTATCCTTGCTGCCGCCACCTTGCGACGAGTTCACGACGAGCGAGCCTTTCTTCAACGCCACTCGGGTCAAGCCGCCGGGCAACACGAAGATGTCTTTGCCATACAGGATGTAAGGCCGCAAGTCGACATGTCGACCTTCGACGTCATCGCCGACGATCGTTGGCACGCGGGAGAGCGAAAGCGTCGGTTGGGCGATGTAGTTGCGAGGGTTCGCCTTGACCAAGCCGGCGAATTTCTCCTGTTCGGAGGTGGTCGAATGTGGTCCAATCAGCATCCCATACCCGCCCGATTCGTTGGCCGCCTTGACGACCAGCTTGTCAAGATTTTGAAGCACGTATTCGCGTTGTTTCCGTTCCCAGCACATATAGGTTGGTACGTTCGGGATGATCATGTCTTCGGCGAGATAATATCGGACGATCTTATCGACATACGTGTAGATCACCTTGTCGTCCGCGATGCCCGTCCCTGGAGCATTTGCCAGTGCGATTCGTCCGGCACGGTAAACACCCATAAGTCCTGGAACACCCAGCATCGAATCCGCGCGGAAGGCCTTGGGGTCAAGAAAGTCATCATCGATGCGGCGGTAGATCACATCGACTCGCTTGAGACCCGCCGTCGTTCGCATGTTGACGAATCCGTCGTGAACGACCAGGTCGCTGCCTTGCACCAATTCGACCCCCATTTGTTGTGCGAGGAACGAGTGCTCGTAATAGGCCGAGTTGAAACTGCCCGGAGAGAGGACGACGACGGTCGGATTCGGCAGGCCGTCCGGTGCCAAGTGTTGCAGAGTCCTTAGCAGTTGGCCAGGGTAATCCACAACAGGTTTGACGTGGGATGCGGCAAAGATCTGCGGAAAGCTCCGCTTCATCACCAGGCGGTTTTGCAGAACATACGAGACACCGGACGGACACCGCAAGTTATCTTCCAGCACGTGGATCTGCCCGTCCGCACCGCGAATCAGGTCCGTTCCGGTGATGTGACACCAAATGCCGCGTGGGGGATTCATGCCTTGGCAAAGCTTGCGATAGCTGGCCGCACCTAAGACGATATCCCGCGGGATGATCCCGTCGTTCAAGATCTCTTGATCGTGATAGATGTCGTCGATGAACTGGTTGAGCGCCTGAATACGCTGCTTCAGGCCGCGTTCCAGCCATTCCCATTCGTGGGACGGGACGATGCGCGGAATGATGTCGAACGGAAAGATTTTCTCCTTCCCTTTGGTATCTCCATAGACAGCGAACGTAATTCCCAGGCGGAACAGCGATCGTTCCGCGCCCGCTTGACGTCGCAAAAGTTCATCGAATTCGAGTGACTGGAGTTTCTCGACCAGTAGCTCCGCACCCGGCCGGGGTTTGCCCGTTTCGTCGACTAACTCGTCAAAGAATCCTGCCGTGTCGTACGTGCTGAAATCGAGTCTGCTCGTGGGGCTTCGGCTCATGCCATCCCTGGGTTTTGCAAACGACTGTGTTCGTGTGAGATCTCAGTTTCCGTCGAGGTCAATACGGCCGCCAAGCGTGCATCATCGTCATCATGTCTAAGTTTTTCAAGGGCACTGTGGTACGTCAGGCTTTCCAGCCTGACGTACTACGATGGCGTCACATCAACAGCGACGGTCAAGCGATGAGATCCGCCACCGACGAACATTCCCGCCACGGGGCAGACGTCTCCGAAGTCACGTCCCCAAGCGACGGTGATGTGGTCGGTCGACGGAAGAAGATCGTTCGTCGGATCAGCGTCGATCCAACCATGCTCCCCGCAGTAGAGCGACACCCACGCGTGCGACGCATCGGCACCGATCAGCCGTGGCCGATCTTCGGCCTGGTGCGTTCGTAGATAGCCGCTCACGTAACGAGCGGCGACCCCGAGCGGGCGGAGGCAACCGAGCATCACGTGCGCCAAGTCCTGGCACACGCCGCGCCTTCGCTCGAAGGCTTCCGCGGCGGGCGTGTTCACGGTCGTCGCGGTCGGGTCGTAGATGAAGTCCGTCTTGATCCGATGCGTCAAATCACGAAGAGCCTCGACTAGGGGCCGCCCAGGCGTGAAGCTCTGCCGACCGTAGTCTGCCATCTCCGCCAGCATTGGGACACGCGGCGACGGAAAGCAGAATTGATACTCCGCCAAACCTGCCTCGGTCCGATTCTGAGGCAAGGCATCTCGCACTCTCTCCCAGGCCGCCGTCGACGCATCTGGCGGCAACGGTCGCTCCAGCATTTCGACCGTGCTATGCGCTGTGATTTGTAGCTTGCGATGCCCCGTGCTGAGCGAAAACAGCGATGCCGAATTGCCGAAGTAGTCGGTTCGTCGGTGGGGCGAGGCAGGTACCGGGCGTACCATCAATCGATGATAGGTACAGTTTTGGTAAGGCGTCGCTCGCGGCGTTAGATAGACCACGTTTTGGCAGACCGCGACCGGCGCATCGTACTCGTAAGTCGTCGTATGGCTAACTTTGTATTTGATCACGTGCTACGGCCTCGCCTCACTCATCTGTCGTGGCAGGTCGGCATGGATTAAATAGCGATGGCCGATCAGGTTTGAGAGCTTGGGGAGTTGCGTGCCGAGTCGGGTCAAGGCCCGTTCCAGAGTCGTCGACTTGGCCGACGTGCGATGCTCCTGCAATGCGTCGAGATCAAGCATTCTGGCACGATGAAGCATCGACAACGCGATTCGTTGATCCGCGCCTCGCAGAGGCTGCGATTCGTCTCGCGGCAGGTGTTCGACGTGGTCTGCGATCGCTTCCAATTGAAAGACGAGCGACCGGGGATTCGTCTCGTCGGTCAGCAGCAGGTCTAAGACCGGCGCAAGATTCATGCCCGCAAGATAACGACCGCGGTAAGTCATGATGCTGTCGGCCACCTCCAGCACGGCCTCCAAGGCCCGCGCATCATTTTCGTTCGAGACGGCAAACAATGACTGGACGAGCGCCAGCGTGTGTTGCGACCGCTCCAGCCGTCGTCCCAACTCGAGGAAACGCCACGCCGGAGTCCGGGTCATGCTTTCGCCAATCATTCCGTCGAAGGCCGCCAGATCCCCAATCAAGTCGTTCAGCAAGTCAAGCAGTTCGGCCAAGCCGAATCGTGGCGTCGCGGCCGTCGTTTCGAACTCTCTCTTGACGCGATGCAAGACTCGCCAACTGTCAAGCGACAAGCGATCGCGAACAAGCCCGGCGTTTCGGTGAGCAGCCGTAAACATCGAACGCAAGCTGTCCGGTTGAGCCGCGTCGAGCATGGTCGTCGGCAGCACCTGGCTGATCGTTGGCATCAGCTCGCGCATCGATTCTAACGCGAAGCCCGGCTCGATGAGCCCGTGCTGGGCGAGACAATGGACGAGGACGGCGAGATCTGGCAAGTCCTCGCTACCCGACTCGCTTGTGAGCCGGGAAACGACGGGGCGCAACAGCCGGCAGGCGTTCTGCGCCCGCTCAATGTTACGCCCCAGCCAGAATAAATTGTCCGCGACACGGCTGGGCAACTCGGCTCCGGTTCGACGCAACGCAACTGGCTGCCTTCCGGAACTGAGCAACGTGACCGGGCGCACGGGCGAAGTGGACAAGACCCACGCATCTTTGCTGACCTCGCCCGCGAGTACGGACAGATCCAACGGAGCCGACGTGCTCGCCATGCAGACAAGCCCGCCTGGCATCACGTGGTAGGAATCCTTCGTGGCCGCCAAGAAGACGCGCAGCGCCACGCGTTGCGATTCGCAGGCTCCGTCACGCCACACCGGCGAACAAGATCGCGACACTTGTTCTTGCCCGATCAAATCGCGGGGCCGCGTTTCGATCAATCGAGACAACTCGTCGGTTGACTTGGAGCAGAGCGATTCGGGCGAAGGATTTTCACGACGCCCGACCCGGAAGGCGGCTCGAACCGAGATCGTTTCGAGTCGCGTGCGGACATCGGATTGAGCTTGCTTCTGGCCACACCACCAGGTCGCCGCGGAGGGAAGCAGTAGTCCTTCTCCCATCCACTCTCGCGCGATGCGAGGCAAGAAGGGCATCAACGAGGGAGACTCGACGATCGAGCTGCCAAGCGAGTTCGCAATCGCGACGTTGCCAAGCCGAGCGGCTTGCAACAGTCCGGGGACGCCATAAGACGCGTTGCCATGCAGCTCCAACGGATCGCAATACTCGTCGCTCAAACGCCGGAAGATGACATCGACAGGCAGCAGGCCGGCCAGGGTTTTCATAACGACTCGGTCGTCGCGCACCGCGAGATCGCCCCCTTCGACCAGCGTGTAGCCGAGATACCGGGCAAGGTAGGCGTCCTCAAAATAATTCGGGCCCGTCGGTCCCTGGCTCAAAATGACAATGCGAGGACTCTCGCGGTGGGACGCCAACTCGGTGAGTGTTTTGCGGAGCGAGATGAAGAACGGTGCCAGCCGCTCGACTTTGCATTCGTGCATGACCTTCGGCAACATCCGCGACATGACCACCCGATTCTCCAGGGCATAGCCGACACCCAAGGCAGAGTCGGTTCGATCCCCCGCAACCCACCAGCGTCCATCCGGGGCGCGAGCCAAATCGACGGCGTACAAATGGAGAAAACGGCCATCGCGAGTCCCTTGCCTGTGAAACTCGCGATGAAAGCCCGGATGCGAGAACAGCCAATCCGCCGGCAAGAGGCCTCGCTGCAATAGTGTCTGAGGGCCAAACAAATCGCGCAGGACGCGGTCCAGCAACTCAGCCCGCTGTCGCAAGCCGATCGCCAGTTCCGACCACTCCTCGGGCGAGATTACCAGCGGAATGGCGTCCAGCTGCCAAGGCCGCGTGTTGCCGTTGACGTCTTCGTACGCATTGTACGTGATGCCGTTCTCGCGAACTTCCTCCTGTGCTTGTTGCCAGCGACGAGCGATTTCTTCGTGGCCCAACGCTTCGATGGCTTCCACGAAAGGTTGCCAGCTCGGACGGATCGCTCCCGCCGAATCAAACATCTCGTCATAAACTCCCGTCATGGACGAGTAGTTTCCGAAGATGTGGTTCGGCTTGGCGGGGAGGCGAGTCATAAGCTGCGTGGCGAGCACACTTGGGTCCTTGTCAAAATGGCCTTCTGAATTCGCGTTCGGCAGGAAGCCGACTCGCGAGTGGCTCCTGTCCCCAACGAGCTTGTCTCGTTGGAACAAAAGATTCGTGAGTCGATGGAACAGCCCAGCTTCAGCTGGGCGCGGCACGCCGTAAGTCGAGTGTCAATGGAAACTGCGGATTCGGTTCGTCGACAGCTATCTTTATCGGCCCACCTGTGTGTCCCGACGCAAAGAATCTCGACGCTCGGCGAGATTCGGCTTCGTACGAATTGATCGGAAAGGTATCGTAGTGACGCCCGCCGGGATGTGACACGTGGTACGTACAGCCCCCGATACTCCGCCGATTCCACGTGTCTACCAGATCGATCACCAGCGGCGAATGGACGGGAATGGTCGGATGCAAGCAACTGGGAGGCTGCCAGGCGCGATAGCGGACGGCCGCCACGTACTCGCCTTGCTCGCCCGTCGAGTGCAGCGGCAGCTTGCGGCCGTTGCAGGTCACGACGTGCCGCGTGTCTGTCATGCCGCTCACTTTGACTTGCATTCGCTCAACCGACGAGTCGACATACCGCGTGGTGCCGCCGCCGCCGGGCTCTTCGCCCAACACGTACCACGGTTCGATGGCCTGCCGCAATTCGAGCTTCACATCATCCTTCTGGATCGTTCCGATCGCGGGGAAACGAAACTCGAAATGTGAAGCGAACCAGTCCAGTTCAAGCGGAATGCCGAAGTCTCGCGTCTCGGCAATTACGTCTCGCAAGTCGCTGTGGACAAAATGCGGCAGCAGATAGCGATCGTGCAGCGTTGTCCCCCAATGAACAAGTTTCTCGCGGTACGCCTGGTTCCAGAAACGGGCCACCAGCGCACGGAGCAAGAGTTGTTGCGTCAGACTCATCCTGGCGTGCGGTGGCATCTCGAAGCCGCGAAACTCGACCAGCCCCAACCGCCCCGTGCTGCTGTCGGGCGAGTACAGTTTGTCGATACAGAACTCGGCGCGATGCGTGTTGCCGGTCAAGTCGACCAGCAGATTGCGGAAGATCCGATCGACGACCCACGGCGAAATGTCTTCGCTCCCTGCCGAGCGATCCGGGACTTGCTGGCAAGCGATCTCCAGTTCGTAGATCGCGTCGCGGCGTCCCTCGTCCACCCGCGGCGCTTGGCTCGTCGGGCCGATGAAGCCGCTCGAAAACAGATACGAAAGTGACGGATGGTTGTTCCAATACGAGACAAGACTTTTCAGCAGATCGGGGCGACGCAGGAACGGGCTGTCGAGCGGCGTTTTGCCTCCCAAGACGATATGGTTTCCGCCACCTGTTCCCGTATGTCGACCGTCCAAGTCGTACTTCTCCGTGCCCAGCCGCGTCTGGCGAGCTTCTTCGTACAGGATCGTGGTGTTCGTCGTGAGTTCGTCCCAGGATCTGGCGGGATGAATGTTGACTTCGATCACACCCGGGTCCGGAGTCACGCTGATATGACTCATCCGAGGATCATGCGGCGGCGTATAGCCTTCGAAGACGATCGGCAGTTCCATGGCCGCCGCGGTGTTTTCAACGGCGGTCAGCAGATCCAAGTAGTCTTCCAGTCGTTCTGTCGGCGGCATGAAGACATGCAGCCGCCCTTCGCGCGGCTCGATACACAACGCCGTTCGCACAATCGATTGCGGCGATGTCGGTGGGTGTGTCGAGGCCGACTCATTCACACCCGAGTCGCTGCGTGCGTGCTCCGGAAGCGGTCTTCGACCTGGATGCTCGGGCAACGGTTCGCGCGGCGCAGTCGGATCGCTCGGGAAAAAGTCGCCGTAGCGCGTCGGCGGCGTCCACGGAAGGGATTCCATCGGCAAGCGCAAGCCAATTGGCGAATCGCCCGGAAGCAAGAATAAGACTCCCGATCGCATCGGCCACGGGCTGCTCGTCCAACGCGGATTGGCTTGCCACCACTGGCGCTTCAGCGGCAACACATAACCCGAAACCTCTCCCAACCCTTGCTCGACCAGCCGCGCCAACCTGACTCGCTCTTCCACATTCTTCAGTTTGCTATCGCTGGGATCGACGTTGACGGCGAGCTTCCGTTCTTTGTCGATGTAGTGCCAAGCGTCTTCGTAGGCGGGCATCGCGCACTTCTTGTCAACTTCTAGTTGCGTTGTCAATTCGTCGACAAAACGCTTGGCGTCCTTACTCGTGTGCCCGTAATCCTTTCCTTCTTCGGCAACCAGCGACGGTTCGAGCCACACCGGCTTGTCGTCCGTTCGCCAGTAGCAGCTGAACGCCCAGCGCGGCAGCGGCTCGCCCGGATACCATTTCCCCTGCCCAAAGTGGAGCAGGCTGTGCGGTGCGAAACGCTGTTGCAGACGGGACAGCAACTCGGCCGCAAGACGCCGCTTGGTCGGCCCGACCGCCGCCGTCGTCCATTCGGCTGCTTCCATGTCGTCGATCGATACGAAAGTCGGCTCGCCTCCCATCGTCAGCCGCACGTCGCCTCGCGTGAGCCGTTCGTCCACTTCCTTGCCGACCGCGTCGATTCGCTGCCACTGCTCCTCCGTATACGGTTTCGTGACTCGCGGATCCTCGTGAATGCGATTGATCGACATGCTGAAACTGAATTCTGTTTCAACGGTTTCGACTCCACCGCTCACCGGCGCAGCGGTCGACGGATCCGGGGTGCAAGCGACCGGAATGTGTCCTTCGCCGGCGAACAATCCTGACGTAGGGTCGAGTCCGATCCAACCGGCTCCGGGAATGAAAACTTCCGCCCAGGCGTGCAAGTCGGTAAAGTCCCGTTCCGCTCCCGACGGACCATCCAGCGCCTTGATGTCCGGGATCAGCTGGATCAGATAACCCGAGACAAATCGGGCTGCCAACCAACACCCAAGCGGTATCCCGGCAGGAGCCTTTCTTCAGCGTCAACGTCTGTTCGCAGGTTTGCACACCAGGCTCCATGCGGATCGCGTATTCGATTTCCTTCTGCAACAGCTGGTTCAGATCGACCAGGAAATACACCGTATGCCGTTTCGTGCAATCAACGGTCTTCAGAAACTCACCCAGCCGCGGTCCGGGAGCTTCGCATTCCAGGAAGGGCAGCAGGTCCTTCGCCAACAAGGGTTCGTACTTGAACGGAAACTCGTCGGCACTTGGCTCGACAAAGAAGTCGAACGGATTGATCACTGCCATGTCGGCGATCAGGTCGACCGCAATGCTCAGCTCGCGAACTTTCTCGGGAAAGACGATTCGTGCCTGGAAGTTGCCGTGCGGGTCTTGCTGCCAATTGATGAAGTGATCGGGCGGCTGAACCTTGAGCGAGTAACTCAAGATCGACGTCCGGCAATGCGGTGCCGGCCGCAGTCGCACCACTTGTGGCCCCAGCGAGGCCGGTCGAGCGTAGCGATAGTGAGTCTGATGATTGAGCGCGACGCGAATTGCCATGCATGCATTCTATTCGACGCCGAACGCTTCAAATAGGCGGCGTTACAATTTGCACCGCGAACAACTCTGCTCAACGAAAGCCGGCAGCAACGAGTTGTCGGCGCTATTCGTGAGTGAGCGGCATAACGAGATTGTCGTACAGGTCCGGCCTGCGTTGCTGGAAGTTACGGCTGTTCGCGCGGGCATTGCGGATCCGTTTCAAGTCGATCGTCGCCGTGATATACGCTTCCGTCTTGTCGGGACACCGCTCGACGATTTGTGCCGGCCACGCGCCGATCATCGTGCCGCTGCCGTAGGCTTGGTTTGCCGCGATCATTCCGACGTGGCTTTGGAACATGATCGACTTGACGATGAAGTCCTCGACCGATCCGCCGCGACCGTTAATCCAAACGATCAGCTCGGCCCCCTTGAGCGACAACACCCGCGCGGGCTCGGGGAACCAACCGTCGTAACAGGTCAGGATGCCAACTTTACCGAAGTCGAACTCGAATACCGGCAGGTCTTTGCCTTTCTGCATGATCCATTCGGGATCGTTCTCGATGAACCACTCCTTGGTTTTGTCGCTCGGAGGCTTTGACCAGGCGGGGGTGCCTTCAAAATGATCGACTGCGGCGTGCGTTTTGTGATACTTACCGGCAATCTTTCCCTCGCGGTCGAAGACCAAAGCGGTGTTGGCGAACGTGCCGTCGCCGTAGACTTCCCAGCAACCGACGATGACATAGATCTTGTTCGCCGCCGCGGCCGCGGAAATCTTCTCCGTCGTTGGCCCCGGAACAGGAATGTGCCCCAGCACATACTCGGGGAAGACCACCAACTGTACCTCGTCGTGGCCAGCTCGATGGATGTACGGGACAATCGCATCCGTTGGATCGAAGTTGTCCCGCGGCGGATCTCCCTTGTCATAGCCAGAGATCTGCACGGCAGCAACTTTGACAAGGTCTCGGTGCGCCGTTTCGGGTGGGTCGGCTCCGACATCGGAGGCTGGCAAACTCCCTAGTAGAGTTGCAATGAGGCTTGCGAGCGTGAGTCGTCTCGATAGCATGGCGAATTCTCCGGGCGACGCCTCTATCGCGAGATCCGATAGAGATGTGTCTTGGTGCGAATGAGCAAGTCGTTTCCAATAACTGCGGGCGAAGCCATGCAGCCGTCGTCGAGTTGATTCTCGGCAAGCAATCGAAACTCATTTGGATCGGCGGCGATGACTCGCATCTTGCCGTCTTCAGCAACCGTGTAGATGCGTCCATCCGCTGCGATAGGCGACGCGCTGTGCGGGCTTCCCACACGCTCGGTCCAAGTTGCCTTTCCGGTTTCTAGATCGAGACACGAGACAATACCTTTGTCGTTGACCATGTAAAGATGATGGCCGACAATCAACTGCGACGGACGCGTGGGAGTGGACTGTTTGGTGTCCCACACGATGTGTGTCTTGGTGACGTCGCCGCTTCCGTCTGGGCGAACAGCCAGCAAGCAAAGCCCGCCTTGCAGGTTGATAACAACTTTGCCATGACTGTACAGCGGTCGCGCGGCCGCGTTAAAGCCGCCGTGATAGACGGTCCAGAACACCTCGCCGGTCAGCGGGTTGTACGACTCGGTCCCCACCGACGCGGTGCTGACTAGTTGCCAGCGTCCATCGTGCTCCAAGACGGTCGGTGTTGAATAGGCCTTTTTGAAATCACCGTTGTCGGTCCCATAATCGATCGCGCGATCTTTCTTCCAAACGGTTTCGCCGGTGTTTTTATTCAGTGCAACTAGGTATTGCAGATCGATGCCATCAAAGTTCAGGTAAAGCAAATCGCGGAAGATGATCGGCGACGACCCAGGACCGCGATGATGGTCGCAGGGGAAATCTTGTCGCGACCACAAGATGTTGCCGTCGGCCGTATCGAGACACGCCGTTCCCGCGCTGCCGTAATGCACCCACAGCCGGCCTTCCTCGATCACGGGGGTTGGGCTCGCATAGCTGTTGTAGTCGATGCAGTACATCGGCTGGGCGATCTCGAACACCGTGATGTCTTGAACGATCTTGCCGGAACTGGCACTAACGCAAACCGCGGACAGCCGTTTGCCATCCGGCGTCGCATTTGTCATCCAGATCTGATCGCCCCAAACCACGGGCGACGACCATGCCTTGCCATCGATCGCCGTCTTCCAAGCGACGTTCTCCGTCTCGCTCCACGTGATCGGCAGACTGGCCGGTGCAGCATCTCCGTTACCGCGCGAACCGCGAAACTGATCCCAATATTCGGCTCCCGTCACCAGGGAACATGTCAAGCCAATGAGCAGCGCTGCAAGAATCTGTGGCATCCGTTGTTTCTTTCCGCGAGAGTCACGTGTCGGCGAATGATTGCCGTTTTCAAAGATAGTCAATCGGGCAGGGACTTCCCAGTGAACGTGACGGGGTCGGGAGTCT
>Ga0326597_10009807_pt1 | contig 12796 bp, 9 predicted proteins | sample RVTome_12_FD_203789 | JGI IMG/M metagenome (GOLD analysis project Ga0326597, IMG submission 203789) | Soil microbial communities from uranium-contaminated site in the Upper Colorado River Basin, Wyoming, United States - RVT100D185 | ecosystem: Environmental > Terrestrial > Soil > Contaminated >... | reverse complement strand
ATCCCCTACGACTCCGACGAGGGGGTGGCGCTCGGCCGCCGGCTCCAGCAGTTCGTGGATGAGGAGGCCAAGGTCGAATCGGAGCGGTTGGCCCGGGAGCGCGGCGTCTTTCCGGAGTGGGAGCGGAGCATCTGGGGACCGGACCAGACCTGCGCCCGCGGCCCCGGCGGGGAGCGGATCCGGCCGATGCGCCGGCTGCGCAACTGCAACGTCACCACCGTCGCTCCTACCGGGACGATCTCGATCATCGCGGGATGCAGCTCGGGCATCGAGCCACTCTTCGCGGTGGCCTTCATGCGCAACCAGGCCGGCGTGCTCATGCCCGACGTCAACGAGGACTTCGTCGCCATCGCCCGGGCCGAAGGGTGGTATTCCGAGGAGCTCATGCGGCGGATCGCCGAGGCGGGGCACATCGAGTTCCCCGAGGTGCCCGACCAGTGGCGCCGGGTGTTCGTCACCGCCAACCACATCAAGCCGGAGTGGCACATCCGGATGCAGGCGGCGTTCCAGGAATACAACGACAGCGCCATCTCCAAGACCTGCAACTTCGCCTACGATGCCTCCGAGGAGTACGTCGAAGAGATCTACCGGTTGGCGTACCGGCTGAACTGCAAGGGAGTGACGGTCTACCGCGACGGCAGCCGGGACATGCAGGTGCTCTCGACCGGGTCCACCGCGAAGAAGGTGAAGGCCCAGGCGACCGCCGCCGGGACGGGGCAGGCCCGGGCCGGGACGGGTGCCTTGCCCGAAGTCCTCGGGCGGCTGGCGGAGGTGGGGGCGGAGAACGAGCGGTTGCGGAAGATGGTGCACGAGCTCGAGGCCGAGAACCTCCAGCGCCGGCAGAAGCGCTCCCGGCCGGAAATGCTGCGCGGGACCACCCGCCGGCTGGAGACGCCGCTGGGCACGCTCTACGTCAATATCACCGAGGACGACCGGGGGCAGCCGTTCGAGGTCTTCATGAGTCTGGGCAAGGCCGGGGGCGCCCTCATGGCCGATGTGGAGGCGCTGGGCCGGCTCATCAGCCTCGCCCTCCGCTCCGGCATTCCGATGAAGGAGATCTACCGGCAGTTGCGGGGGATCAGCTCCGACCGGGTGATCGGCCTCGGTCCCAGCAAGGTGCTCTCCGTTCCCGACGCCGTCGGTATCGCCATCGAGCGCTGGATGCAGGAGCGCCAGGGAATCCAGCAGGAGCTCCTTCCGGGCGGCGCCGTGGCCACCGAGCCGGTGCCGGTCGAGTCACCCCTGGTGGTGTACGCCGCCGGTGGCGGCGAACAGATGGTCTTCGGCGGGCTGCAGCAGACCCTTTCCGGTGCCTGTCCCGACTGCAATTCGCAGCTCGAATTCGCCGAGGGATGCATGAAGTGCCACGTGTGCGGCTTCAGCGAGTGCGGGTGATCGTGGTCATCCACAGATAACGGGAGGTCGTCACGGGTACCCACGGGATGCCGGCTCGCCGGCATCCTTGTTTCGTTGAGGGGGTGCTTAGATTTCACCTGCTTCCGCTCGCCGACCTTCGCCCCGAGAGGGCGCCCTCACCATGCATCCGGATCCGTGACCTCCGGCGCCGCCTCCTTCTTCGACGAGCTGCGTGACCGCTATGTCCTCGAGCGGGAGCTCGGCCGCGGGGGCATGGCGACGGTGTACCTGGTGAGGGAGCTTCGCCATCGCCGCCACGTTGCGCTCAAAGTGCTCCGGTCCGAGCTTGCGGTGGAAGTCGGCTCCGCGCGCTTTCTCCGGGAAATCGAGACCGCCGCGCGCCTGCAGCACCCGCACATCCTCCCCGTCTTCGATTCCGGCGCGGCCGCTGGACGGCTCTGGTTCACGATGCCGTTCGTCGAGGGAGAGAGCCTGCGTGAGCGCCTCGACCGGTCGCCGCCGCTCACGGTCCAGGAGGCGATCCGCATCACGCGCGAGGTGGCCCACGCGCTCCACTACGCCCACCAGCACGGCGTCATTCATCGCGACATCAAACCGGAGAACATTCTGGTCACCGGCGACGGCAGCACCCTCGTCGCCGACTTCGGCATCGCCCGCTCGTCCGATTGCGGGGATGAACGGCTCACCACGGCGGGGCTCGTGCTGGGCACGCCGAGCTACATGAGCCCGGAGCAGGCGAGCGCCGGCGCTGCGGTCGACGGCCGGAGCGACCTCTACTCACTCGGCTGCGTGCTCTACGAGATGGTGGCAGGGCGGCCGCCGTTCGTCGAAGCAACTCTGCGCGCGGTGGTGGCACGTCACCTAACGGAGGCGCCGCCGCCCCTCCGCTCGCCGCAGGGGCGCGTCCCGCCCGGGCTCGAGCGTGCCGTGGCTAGGGCCATGGCCAAGGCGCCGGAGGATCGGTTCGCCACCGGCGCCGAATTCGCGGCGGCGCTTGAGGAGGCCGAGGCGGCACCGACTCGCCGACCCTCGACCGGAACCGTGGCGATCGCGATGGCCCTGCTGGTGCTCGGCGCCGTCGCTCTCGGGTACCTCCGCCGGCCGCACGTGGGCGCGGCGGCGGGTGCCGGCGGCGCCATCGCGTCGGGATTCGCTCGCAAGATGGCCCAGCTCACGACCGGGGAAGGGGTGGAGGAGTGGCCCGCCTGGTCGCCCGACGGGAGCCGGCTGGCCTACGTGGCAAAGGTGGACGGGTTCCGGCAACTGTTCGTCCGCACCCTCGCGAGCGACGAGATGCGGCGCCTCACGCGCGGGGCGCGCGACGACATTCAGCCAGCGTGGTCGCCCGACGGCCGTCGGCTGGTGTTCGTCCGGGCAACCGCCGACAGCGGCAAGCTCGAGCCGTCCGACCTCAATGGTTGGTACTTCGGGGGCGGTGACGTCTGGAGCATCGACCTGGCGACCGAGCAGGCCACGCGCCTCGTGGTTGGCGCGTTCGGTCCGGCGTACTCACCCGACGGGCGCCACCTGGCCTTTGACGCCGCCTGGGCCGGGGCACGGCGTATCTGGATCAGCGACAGTGCGGGTCTGAATCCCCGGCAGCTTACATCAGACTCGACCGAGGCGGTGATTCACGCCGGGCCGCGGTGGTCGCCCGACGGGCGCCGCCTCGTCTTCCGCCGGATCGAGAAGACCAATTCCGATCTCCTCACGGCCGAGGTCGCCACGGCCGCCACCGCACGACTGACCGACGACTCCGCCGTCGATCTCGACCCCTCGTGGTCGCCCGACGGCCGGTGGATCTACTTCTCGTCGAATCGCGGTGGTGGGCTCAACGTCTGGCGGATCGGCGTGGGAGCTGACGGTCGCGCCAACGGCTCGCTGCAACAGCTCACCACGGGCGCCGGCGACGACGTGGAGCCGGTGCCGTCGCCAGACGGGCATCACCTCGCCTTCGCGGTACGTGGCATCAATTCCGATCTCTGGCAGCTTCCCGTGTCGCCAAAGACCGGAGTGACGGCCGGTCCGCCCGGGCCCGTCGTCGTCACCACGCGGGTCGAGAGCCGCGGCGCGTGGTCTCCCGACGGACGCACAATCGCGTTCAACTCCGACCGCGACGGCGAGATGAACATCTGGCTGCACGATGTCGCCAGCGGCGCCGACCACCGGATCACGAGCGGACCCGGTGGCGACTACCAGCCGCAGTGGGCCCCCAACGGGCGATCACTGGTGTTCTTCTCCGGCCGCGGGGGGAGCATCGATATCTGGTCGGTCTCGTTGGAAGGTGGGCCGCTTGTACGCCTCACCGACGACCCCGGGATGGACACGAACCCGTTCTACTCCCCGGACGGGCTTTCGATCGGCTTCATGTCCGACCGGTTGGGAAGGACCGACGTGTGGGTAATGACCGCCGAAGGCTCCGAGCAGCGCCGAGTGACTACCACGGGCGCGGGCGGGCACTTCCTGCGCTGGACCATGGACGGCCGCGCGATCATCTATCGTGCGGAAAGCGGCACCCAGACGCGCGTCGTCCGCGTGACCCTCGAGGACGGCACGCTGACTCGGCTGCCGGACGTTGCGAGCGGGGGTCATATGTCGTGGTCGCCCGATCAGTCACTCATTCTGGACGTGCGCGGGCATCGGACACTTTGGGTCTATCCGGTCGACGGCTCCCCGCCTCGGCGGGTGTTCGAGTTTCCGGATCCCGACGTACGCATCGACTATCCCACTTGGTCACACGACGGCAGGCTGGTGCTGTTTGACCGAGCGGCGGCGCACGACGGGGACCTCTGGGTACTCGATGGAATCGACTGAGGCGCCGCTCCAACCCTCGGACAACTCTCAGGGGAAACGGAGGTCATGATGGGCATGCACTACCAGCGGGAATTCCTGGGCGAGTCGCAAGTTCCGCGGGCGCGGCTGCCGCTGCTCCAGCACCTGGTTGACACCTACGCGTCGGAAACCAACAAGGTGGCGTCGGTCTGGAGCGAGCTGCGGGACGATCAGTTGGAGTTCCGCCCCCACACCCGGAGCAGCTCCGTGAGGCAGATCCTGGCCCACCAGCTGTTGTCGGAGCGCCGCTTCTTCGCCGAGTTCATCGGGATTTCGGAGCCCGCGGCGGACACGGTACTCCCGGCCGGGGAGGCAGCGGGCGTGCAGGCCTACATCGAGCGGTTGGTTTCCCTGGCCGCCCCCCGGCTGGCGCTGCTGGCGGAGGGCGACGAGGCCTTCTGGCTCGCCGAAGTGCCGTTCTTCGATGTCCGGCGGGAGCGGATCTGGGTCTTCTGGCGGCGGGTGCTTCACACGGCCCACCACCGGGCCCAGGTCGGGGTCTGCCTGCGTCTGCTGGAGGACCGAGTTCCCGCCACCTACGGCCCCACGGCGGATGTCTCCTGGACCGGCGCGGATCCGACGACCACCCTGGACGCGGCCCGTCGGAAGTAGCCATTATCCAGGGGAGATCGCCTCCCTTCCCTTTTTCGGCCCCCGCCAGAGGTGTGACATGTCGGCAGACGAGCAGAGCGGCACCCTCAAGCCCGTGACCCCAGCCCGGGTGGCCGAGGAGCTCAGGAAACTGAGTGCCCAGCGCGCCGGTGGCGAGCTCAATGCGAACGAGTACGAGCACCGGTTCGCGCGGATGATCGGCGAGCTCCGCGATCGTCGGATCGATGGGTCGAGGGCCGATATCCTCGCCACCCTGAGCCCGCTTCTGGCGGAGGGGGTGGTGACGGCGGAAGACTGGCGCCGGCTCACCCGCCAGTTGGGGCTCGCATGAGGCTGGCGCGGCTGGAGATGTCCGTGCCCGCCGGGGACGGGCTGATCCTCAAGGGCACGCTCACCTATCCCGAGGGCAATCCGGGTTCCGTCTTTCCCCTGGCCGTGCTGGCCCACCAGTATCCCGCAACCAGAGACTGCTTCTCTCCCCTGGTGGACGACCTGCTGAAGGAGGGGGTTGCCACTCTCGCCTTCGACCAGCGGGGCCACGGTGCCTCGATCGCGTCTCCCGGGGGGCCGGTGGTCATCGACACCCCCGCCGGGCTCGGTCTCGCCGCTTTGGGCGCGGCCTTCATGGGCAGCGTGGAGAAGGTGGGGTTCGCCCGGATCGACAACGACATCCTCCGGGTGGCGAGCTGGGGCGCATCGCAGAACTTCGTCGATCCGTCTCGCCTGGTGCTGGTCGGCGGGAGCGTGGGGGGCAGCGGCGTGCTGCTTGCCGCCCCGGAGATCCCGGGCCTCCGGGCCGTGGCGACCCTTGGCGCGGCCGGGGCTCTCGCCTTCGGAGCTGACGGCCCGGCCCGAATCCGCTCCTCCGTGGAGCGGGTGCAGGCGGCGTTCTACCTGGCCTCTTCCCAAAACGATCCCTTCGACGGAGCCAAGAACGTGGAGACCTGGAGCCGGGGTGTTGCCCGCGCGCAGGCACGCATCGTCCCCGGCGCGGGGCACGCGATGGCCATCTACTTCGACGTACGCGAGGAATTGCTCGCGGTGCTTCGGAAGGCACTCCAACTCTCGTGAGGGCTCGTCCCCTCGGTCCCGGCGGGCCGCCGGTCTCCGCCGTGGGATTCGGCGGCATGCATCTGTCTATCCAGGGGCGGCCGGATGAGGCGCAGGCGGTCCGGGTGCTCCACGCGGCACTCGACGCCGGGGTCACGCTGATCGACACGGCGGACGTCTACTGCCTGGATCAGACCGACATCGGTCATAACGAGCGGCTCATCGCAAAGGCCCTGGGGAGCTGGCGGGGAAACCGCTCCGGGGTGATAGTCGCCACCAAGGGGGGGCTGGTGCGGCCCGGCGGGCGGTGGGAAAACGATGGCCGTCCGGAGCGGTTGCGAGCCGCCTGCGACCGATCGCTGCGGGCCCTGGGCGTCGAGCGTATCGAGCTCTATCAACTGCATGCCCCCGATCCGGCCGTCCGGTTCGAGGACAGCGTCGGCGCCTTGGCTCGACTGCGGGAGCAGGGGAAGATCCGCTGGGTCGGCCTCTCCAACGTCTCCGCCGCACAGATCGGGATCGCCGAGACGATCGTCCCGGTCACCACGGTACAGAACCGGCTGAATCCGTTTTTTCGGGAGGCCCTGACGGGGGGTGTGGTGCGGGAGTGCGCCGCTCGCGGCATCGGCTTTCTGGCCTACAGCCCGGTGGGCGGGGGCCGCCTCAATCGCAAGCTGCCGGCCCACCCGGTCCTCTCCCCGATGGCGGGACGGCTCGGCGTCTCCGCTCACGGGTTGGTGCTGGCCTGGGTTCTGGCCCAGTCACCAACGGTCATTGTGATCCCAAGCGCGAGGACGGTCGAGCACGCGCTCGACAGCGTGCGGGCCGCCGACTTCGAACTCTCGACCGCCGACCTCGCGGCGATCGACCGGGCGGAGTTTTCCAGGCAGTAGGTCGGACCCAACCGTTATATTTCCCCCATGCCCCTCGCCTGTCGCCGCTGTACCGTGACCGCCATCGTGGGTGGCGTGGCCGTCGGCTCGGACCACCCGGTGGTGGTGCAGTCGATGACCAACACCGATACGGCCGATATCGACGCGACCATTCGCCAGGCGGCGGACCTGGCGCGGGCCGGGAGTGAGTTGGTGCGCGTCACCGTGAACAACGAGGACGCCGCGGTCGCGGTGCCCGAGATCGCGGAGGGGCTCGATCGTCTCGGGGTGGGCGTTCCCCTGATCGGCGACTTTCACTACAACGGACACCTGCTGCTCACCAAGTATCCCGCGTGCGCCCGGGCGCTGGCCAAGTACCGGATCAACCCCGGCAATGTCGGGGGGAAACGGCACGACGAGAACTTCCGATCCATCATCGAGGTGGCCCTCGCCCACGACAAGCCGGTCCGGATCGGGGTCAACTGGGGGTCACTCGATCAGAATCTGCTGACGGAGATGATGGATGAGAATGCCCGGCTCGACGAGCCACGCGAGGCGCGGGATGTCACCATGGCGGCGATGGCGGAGAGCGCCCTCCAGTCGGCGGCGCTGGCGGAGGCCACCGGGCTGGGGCACGACCGGATCATTTTGAGCGCCAAGGTGTCCGGGGTACAGGATCTGGTGGAGGTCTACCGGATGCTGGCCGCGCGGTGCGACTACCCGCTGCACCTCGGTCTGACGGAGGCGGGGCTCGGCGCCAAAGGGATCATCGCCAGCACGGCGGGTCTCAGCATCCTCCTCCAGGAGGGGATCGGCGATACCATCCGCGTGTCACTCACCCCCGCGCCCGGCGGCGACCGCACCGAAGAAGTGCGGGTGGCGCAGCAGGTCCTCCAGTCGCTCGGACTCCGGAGCTTCACGCCGCAGGTGACCAGCTGCCCCGGCTGCGGCCGCACCACCAGCACCTTTTTCCAGCAGATGGCGCAGGAGATTCAGACCTACCTGCGGGAGCAGATGCCGCTCTGGCGTAGCGAGCGACCCGGGGTCGCGGAGATGAAAGTGGCGGTCATGGGGTGCGTGGTGAACGGGCCGGGGGAGTCGAAGCACGCCGACATCGGCATTTCACTCCCGGGGACCTTCGAGGAGCCGAAGGCTCCGGTGTACGTGGACGGCCGCCTTTTGGTGACCCTGAAGGGTGACGGGATCGTGCCCGATTTTCTGCGCATTCTCGAGGAGTACGTGGCCTCGCGGTATGGGGTGGGGGAGGTGGCCGGCCCGAGCTGAGCGCCAGCTCCGCGAAAGCCGGCTGACCTGAAAGCGGTCCCCGGCGGCTCGCACCGGGGCGCCGCTCCCTGCGGGCGCTGCAGGCCGCCCCGGGACACCGGGTGCCCGGCAGGGATCGCCCGGCCTGACGCGCCCTTCGGGAGCGCCCCGTCCGGTGCTCGTGCGACCGGACCGGTCTCGGGGCTGGCTCCCGTGCGGAGGTGGAGGAGGGGCTCCCGCAGCGAGCCCCACCTCCGCCGGAGCCAGTTGATCCGAAGCGACTCGGGCGGCTCGCAACGGGGGGCGGCTGCGGCTGGTCGGAGAGCCCGACCGGATAACGGACAGCGAGCGTTGCAGAACCCGGGTGCGCCTCCTACAATAGCTCAAGGCTACACACCAGCTGAAGGCTACACACCGAGACCACCGATTCCTCAGACCGATCTCCTCAGCACCCTACGTGAGAGTCTCGACCAGCGTTACCGGGTCGAGCGTGAGCTGGGCCGGGGCGCCATGGCCACGGTCTATCTCGCGGAGGACGTCAAGCACGCCCGCCAGGTGGCACTCAAGGTGCTCCGCCCGGATCTCGCCGCCTGGGTGGGCCCCCGCCGATTTCTTCAGGAGATCCAGCTGGCTGCCCGTCTGACCCATCCCCACATCATGCCGGTCTACGATTCCGGCGACTCCGACGGCCTGCTGTTCTACGTCATGCCGTACATCGGCGGGGAGACGCTGCGAGGCCGTCTGGACCGCGAGCGGCGCCTGCCCCGGGAAGAGGCGCTCCGGCTCGGCAGGGAGATCGCCGACGCGTTGGACTACGCCCACCGCCAGGGAATCGTGCACCGCGACATCAAGCCGGAGAACGTCCTGCTGGAGGACGGACACGCGGTGGTCGCCGACTTCGGCATCGCGCGGGCGATCGACCCGGCCGGCTCCGCCCACCTGACCCAGGCCGGCGGCGCCATCGGTACCCCCATGTACATGAGCCCGGAGCAGGCTGAGGGCGAGGTTGACATTGACGGGAGGAGCGACATCTACAGCCTGGGTTGCGTGCTCTTCGAGGCCCTGGCTGGCGCACCGCCGTTCACTGGCCGAAGTGCCCATGCCATCGTGGCCCGGCGTCTGGTGGGCCCTCCTCCTTGCCTCCATGATGCTGATCCCAACACTCCCCCGATGCTCGAGGCGACCGTGGCGCAGGCCATGGCGACCGACCCGGCTGACCGGTTCGCCACTGCGGCCGAGTTCTCAGCTACCCTGCTGCGGCTGGAGCGGGGCCAATTGCCGGCGCAGGGGGTTCCGACCGCGGGGGGACACGGGGTGGTCGAGGCGTCGATCGCCGTGCTGCCCTTCCTCAATCTCAGCCCCGATCCGGAGAACGAGTACTTCAGCGACGGGATCACCGACGAGATCATCAGCGCGCTCACCCAGGTGCCCGGCCTGCGGGTGGTGGCGCGGACCTCCTCTGCGGCATTCAAGGGGACCAATACCGACGCCCGGGAGATCGGCGAGCGCCTCAAAGTGCGCACCCTGCTCGAGGGAAGCGTACGCAAGGTGGGCGACCGGGTCCGGATCACGGCCCAGCTGATCAACGCCGCCGACGGATATCACCTCTGGTCCCAGAGTTACGAACGAACCCTGGCCGACGTATTTGCGGTGCAGGACGAGCTGGCCCGGGCCATCGCCAGCACGCTCACCCGCACCGTCGTCGGTAGCGCCAGCTCGCCCCTGGTGGAGGCCCCGACCACCAACCTCGACGCCTACGGGCTCTACCTCCAGGGCCGCCACGCGTGGGCCGGAGCGTCGTCCGAGGCATTCCGCAGCGCGGTGCGGTGCTTCGAGCAGGCGGCTGCACTCGACCCCGACTACGCCGAAGCCCATGCCTGGCTCGGCTACGGCTACGCCATGCTGGGCTTCGACCTCTTCGGGGTGCTACCACCTCGAGAGGCGATGCCGAAGGCCAAGGCGGCGGCGATTCGGGCGATCGAGCTGGACGACACCCTCGGGGACGCGCACTTCGTGCGCGCGCTGGTCGCGTGGCTCTACGACTGGGAGTGGCTGCTCGCCCAGAGCGAGTTCGCGCGAGCCATGAGTCTGCCCGGACTCTCGGCGCTGGCCCAGCACTGGTACGCGTTGTTCCTGTGCTTCCTGGGGCACCCGGATCAGGGCCTGCAGGTGATCCTGCGGGCACAGGTTCTTGACCCGCTCTCAATCACCGTGCAGACGACGGTGGGCCGCTGCCTCTACTTCGGTCGGCGGTACGATGAGGCCATCGCCCGCTTCCACCGTCATCTCGAGCTGAATCCGGACTCGATGCAGGGGTACGTGGAGCTGGGCCGGGCCCGGTTGGCGCAAGGCAATCTGGTCGAGGGCCTCGCCGAGGTCGAACAAGGCATCAACCGGATCGGCCGGAGCCCGCTGCTCCTCAGCCTCGCGGGACAGTTTCATGGCCGGCTGGGGCACACCGCCGAAGCACTCGCCCTGCTCGGAGAGGTGCGGCAACAGCGGAGGCGGCGGTACGTTCCCATCGTGTACGACGGCAGCATCCTCGCTGCGGTGGGGGACCTGGACCAGGCGTTCCAGTCTTATGAGGCCGCCTATGAGCAGCGATCCGGCTGGCTCCTGTTCCTCCGAGCCGACCCTGGCTGGGAACCGATCCGATCGGACCCCCGATTCGTTTCCCTCTTCCGACGCTTGCAGCTCGACCCCTGAGCGTCTTCTCCCGGCTCCGCCGGGGCACCGTTATACTCTACTCCGTGTCTCCACTGCCTCTCCTGGCTGGGGCCGACTCCGCCCTTCGCGATCAGTGGCTCGCCGTCGCGCCGCTTCTCTTCGCGGCTGGCGCCGCGACGAGACGGCGGGGTCTTCGCGATGGGCGCGTCATGACCCGACGGAACCCAGGTCGATCTGGGTCAGCTCATCGGGCGGAGGCCAGTGCCGCTTGAGTCCAAGAATGAACTCTCGGGTGAGGGAGCCGTCGTCATGCGAGCCTGTCGCAACCTTCTGACCACCGCGGCGTTGCTGATCGCCGCCGTTCCTGGCCTCCGAGGCCAGGAGCCCGACCGAAGCACGCCGACCGCGGTGCTCCTCTCAGGGCCGGAAGTGGGGCGGCGGGCCCCGGATTTCACTTTGCCCTGGGCCAGCCAGAACGGGGTGGGCCCGGCCGATTCACCGTATCAGCTCTGGCGGGACCGGGGGAAGGCGGTGGTGATCGCGTTCTACCCCCGCGACTTCACCAGCGGATGCACCAACGAGATGCGGACCTTTGCGGAGCAGTACGACTCCCTGTTCGGTCCGGATGTGGTCGTGGTCGGGATCAGCACTGACTCGCTGAGCACCCATCAGCGTTTCGCCGCCAGCCTCGGCGTTTCGTTCCGGCTCCTCAGCGACCCGGAACAGAAGGTCGCCAGGAAGTACGGCAGCCACGACAATAGCGGATTTGCCCGGCGGACCGTCTACGTCGTCGGACCGGACGGCCGGGTGAAATATCGGAACATGAAGTTCAATCCGCTTGACCCTACCGAATACGCCCGGCTCGGAGCAGCGGTCCGGGCCGCGTCAGGCAGTTGAAGCTCCCCGTCCCCCCAGCGTGCGGAGGCACTCTTGTCGCGTCCATTGCCGGGCCTCGGAGCCGTCTGCGTGGTGCTGCTGTGCGCCGCGAACCTGTCGGCGCAGGACGAGGCGAGCAGCCCCACACGCGCTTGGCGCCTCGCCGGGCTGCGGCGAGGCTTTTGTATCCACCTGCTCCTCGATCCGGCCGACCCGCCGGCTAAGGCAGCAGGCGTCCGCCTGCTGCCGGCAGCCGAAGTCAGCGACCTCCACCCCGCGCTTCGCGGGGTCATCCAGCAACAGCCCGAGTTTGTCTCCTGGATCCCTTCCAGCCTCTGCCTCTACGCACTGGACACGGTAGAGACCGCCTCCTTCCGGGTGGTCAACAAGAAGGGCCGCGACCCCATTCTGGTTGGACTGTGGACTGCGGCCGCGACCGAGGGGGTCTCCGATCCTCGGCGGGATTTCGTCATCGAGCTGCTCACCAGCCACAGTAGGCTCCGAAACCAGACCCAGACCACCGGGCCAGGTTTTCTGCCGGCCGATGTCGAGGCGGGCTTGGCGGTCGAGAAGGACAAGGACGGGGTGGCCACCGAATACGACCGGTTTCGGCTGAAAGTCGAGAAGACCACTCTGACCTGGGACGGCCCTCCGGGGGGGGACAGTACTCCCGTCACTGAGCGCACGGCGACCGAGTGGGTGACTCGACGCGGGCGAGGCCTCAAGGGTTTGCTGCCGGGGACCTTGTCCTTCTCCCCCGCCTGGTCGCGCGGCATGGCAGGGTTCCTCAGGATCCAAGGGAAGGACGCGTTCGCCAAGTCGTTGACCGCGTCACCCATTCGGTTCGTGGGGCCGGCGTGGTGGGGAGGGGAGGGGGAGTTGCGCCTGGGGAGGTAGGGCGTGGGGCCATGTTAATGATGTTCATAATCGGTCAATCTGAATAAATAACTGTCCACTAGTGACACTGTCGCAAGTGGAGTATGTACTCGATATCTGCGGTTGTAATATGTTGTTGCTAAATAACTTCAGTGCTATGCATGAAGTAAATTATCAGCCAGGTGTGGAGCGTTCTCCCCTTTCTTCCCCTCCATCAAGATATTCACTTCGGCGACTTTTCAACATGTGGGAAAACGCCTACAACGAGCCGACCTGCTAAGCCAAATGACTCTGGTTCCCTCCACGAGCGGGCTGCTTCATGCCCGCCGGATCCTGACCCTGTCCTCCCGCTCGGAGGGCCAGGCGATCTG
>Ga0326597_10009805_pt1 | contig 12798 bp, 14 predicted proteins | sample RVTome_12_FD_203789 | JGI IMG/M metagenome (GOLD analysis project Ga0326597, IMG submission 203789) | Soil microbial communities from uranium-contaminated site in the Upper Colorado River Basin, Wyoming, United States - RVT100D185 | ecosystem: Environmental > Terrestrial > Soil > Contaminated >... | reverse complement strand
GGCCCCGAGAACGGGCACAAGTGGCTGTTCGAGATGTCCAAGCGCCTCGCGCAGCGCATCCCCGACCGCAAACAGCGCACCGAATTGCTGAAGACGGTGCAGTACGAGGCGATACGCGCCGGGCTGGACCCGCAAATGGTGCTGGGACTGATCCAGGTCGAGTCGGGATTCCGCAAATACGCGGTATCGAGTTCCGGCGCGCGCGGCTACATGCAGGTCATGCCGTTCTGGATCAAGCTGATCGGGGAGCGCCACCATAACCTGTTCGCGCTGCGCACCAATCTGCGCTACGGCTGCGTGATCCTGCGCCACTACCTCGATATCGAGAAGGGGGACCTGTTCCGCGCGCTCGGCCGCTACAACGGCAGCCTGGGCCGCGCCGAGTATCCCGACGCGGTGCACGCCGCCTGGCGCGGCCGCTGGAAATACGACGGTGCCACGAGCTGAGCGCGGCGAAATCGTGCTCGGCCACCGGCGCGTTTACATCGTGCCCAGCCGCCTGGGCCTGTTCTTCGGCGCCACGCTGGCGATCCTGCTGGTGGGCTCGATCAATTACGCGCTGTCGCTGGGCTTTGCGCTCACCTTCCTGCTGGCGGGGATGGGGCTCGCCGCCATGGTGCAGACCACGCGTAACCTGGCGCGGCTGACGGTGCGCGCGGTCCGCAGCGAACCGGTGTTCGCCGGCGATGCAGCGCATTTCCGGCTTGGAATGATGAACGCAGGAGATTTCGACCGGCCAGAAATCCTGGTGCGCCACCTGGCATCGAACGTGCAACAGACCATCGACGTCGCCGCGGGCGACTCTGCCGAGGCCGTGCTGGCGGTGCCGGCGCCGCGGCGCGGCTGGCTGGCGCTCGGCCGCGTGATGCTCGAAACACGGTTTCCCGTCGGCCTGTTCCGCGCCTGGAGTTACGTCGAGCCCGAGTGCCGGTGCCTGGTCTATCCGCGGCCCGAAGCGAGCCCCCTGCCGCCGCTCGCGCAAAGCGCTAGGGCCGGCGGGGCGCGCGCCCACGCCCAGGGCAGCGACGACTTCTCGGGCCTGCGCACATATCAGCCCGCGGATTCGCCGCGCCATGTCGCGTGGAAGTCCGTGGCGCGCAACGACACACAGCACGCGCGCAGCGACGCCATGCTGACCAAGCAGTTTGCCGGCGATGCGGTCGCCGAACTGTGGTTGGACCTCGGCGACCTGCCGCCCGCGCTCGGCCTGGAGCGGCGCCTGTCGCGGCTCGCCGGCTGGGTGCTCGCGGCCGAGCGCGCGGGCGCGCTCTACGGCCTGCGACTGCCCGGCACCGGGATCGAACCCGGCCGCGGCGCGGCGCATGGCGCCGCCTGCCTGGAAGCGCTCGCCTTGCACCGGACGGCATGAGCAAGGCCAAGCCCTCCCTGTCCGCCCCCCCCGCGCAACGACCGATCGCCTGGCGCGAATTCGCGTTCCTGCTCGCCGGCCTGCTGATCGTGGCCGGGCCGCACGCGCTGCGCGCGCCCTGGTGGCTGGTGGCCCTCACCCTGTTCCTCTATGCCTGGCGCAGCGCGGGGGTCTGGAACCGCAGCCTGCTGCCCCCGGCGTGGGTCCTCGTCGTCGTCGTGGTGCTTGGCATGGCCGGCATCTGGCTGCAATACCGCGCCATCTTCGGCCGCACGCCGGGAATGATGCTGCTGCTGCTGTTCTCGGGCCTGAAGCTGCTGGAGTCGCGCCACCAGCGCGACCTGGCGGCGGTGGTGTTCCTCACCTGGTTCCTCGCGATCACCAACTTTCTCTACACGCAGTCGATCCCCACCGCCCTCGGCATGTGCACCGCCGTCGCTGCCAGCGTCGCGGCACTGGTCACCTGCGCTGCGCCGCGCCGCGCGCCGCGCGCCAACCTGCGCACCGCCTCGCTGCTGCTCGGACAGGCGGTGCCGGCGGCGCTGGTGCTGTTCCTTCTCTTCCCGCGCGTCCAGGGCCCGCTCTGGGGGCTGCCGCAGGACGCCTATGCCGGCATCAGCGGGCTGGCGGATTCGATGTCCCCAGGCAGCCTGTCCCAGCTCACGCTGTCCGACGCGGTCGCGTTCCGCGTCGATTTTCCCGGCGACACGCCGCCCCGGCGCGCGCTGTACTGGCGCGGGCCCGTGATGTGGGACTTCGACGGCCGGACCTGGCGCCAGGGCAATCCGGCGATGGGCGAACTCGATCCGCCGGCGAGCGGCACGCGCATCGAATATTCGGTGCTGCTCGAGCCGCACAACCGGAACTGGCTCTTCGCGCTCGAGGTCCCGGCCAGCCTGCCGCCGCAGGCACGCTACCTGGCCGATGGGCAGATCGTAAACCTGACGCCGGTGCGCGCCCGGCTGCGCTACGACATCGCCTCCGCCATCGACGCCGAACCGGACCCGGACGAGTCGCGCCAGACGCTGGAGCGTGCGCGCCGGCTGCCGCCCGGATTCAATCCGCGCGCCCGGGCGCTGGCCGAAAGCTGGCGCGGCGCGGCCCCCCGCGACGCCGACGTGCTGGTGCGTGCGATCGAGCATTTCCGGCGCGAGCGCCTGCGCTACACCACCGAACCCCCGATCCTCGGGCGCGATTCGGTGGACGAATTCCTGTTCGAGACCCGGGAAGGATTCTGCGAGCACTATGCCTCGGCGTTCGTCTTCCTGATGCGCTCGGCCGGCGTGCCGGCACGCGTGGTGACGGGCTACCAGGGCGGCGACATGAATCCGGTGGACCGGCGATTCACCGTGCGCCAGTCCGACGCCCATGCCTGGAGCGAGGTGTTCATCGGCGGGCGCGGCTGGGTCCGCGTGGACCCGACCGCGCTTTCCGTGCCGCTGCGGCTGGACGCGGGACTCGAGCGCGCGGTGGCCGAGGGCGGCGCGCTGCCGCTGCTGATGCGGCCCGGGCTGCAGTGGCTGCGCACGCTGCGCTACAACTGGGAGGCGCTCGCTCACCAGTGGAATCTCCTAGTGCTCGGCTACAACCCGGACCGCCAGCGCGAGCTGCTTTCAATGCTGGGCATGAGGGACGCCGACTGGCTCGATCTCGCCTCGACGCTGCTGGTGGTGCTGGGCGCTTTCGTCGCCGTGTAGTTTGCCTGGATGCTTGGCCGGATGGTGCGCCCCGACCCGGTGCAAAGCGCCTGGAACCGGTTCTGCCGCAAGCTGGGCGCGAAGGGCGTCACGCGCTCGCCGCACGAAGGCCCGCGCGACTATTCCGAACGCGCCGCCCGCAGCCTGCCCTCCGCGGGCGAGCCGATCCGGTCCATCGCGGAACTCTATATCGGTTTGCGCTACGGCAAGGACGTCGCGGCGGCGAAAGTGGCGGAACTGCGCCAGCGCGTCAGGGACCTGGGGTTCGGGTGAAGCGATTTGTTCTTCTGGCGGCTCTTGGCCTCTCGTTCGCCGCACACCCGGCCCCGCCCGCGCAACAGCCCTACGGCAAGCGCGACGACGTGCACGACTTCGTCCGCCAGATGGCCGAGCGGCACGGCTTCGTCGAGCAGGAATTGAGATTCCTCTTTTCCCGCGCGCGCCGCGAACCCGCGATCCTCGCCGCGATCGCGCCGCCGAAAGACCCGGTGGCACGCTCCTGGCTTGCGTACCGCGCGCGCTTCGTCACCGAGGCGCGCATTGCCGAGGGCGCCGAGTTCTGGCGGCGCCATGCCGCGGACCTGGAGCGGGCGGCGCGGCAGTACGGCGTGCCCGAGGAGATCATCGTCGCCATCATCGGCGTGGAAACGGTGTACGGGCGCCAGATGGGCACCTGGCGCGTGATCGACGCGCTGGCGACGCTGGCCTTCGACTATCCGCCGCGCGCGGAATTCTTCCGCAGCGAACTGGAGCAGTACCTGCTCTACGCGCGCGACGCCGGCGTCGACGTCTTCAGCGTGCGCGGGTCCTACGCCGGCGCGATCGGCATCCCGCAGTTCATGCCCGGCAGCTACCGGCGCTTCGCCGTCGATTACGACGGCGACGCCGCCATCGACCTGCGCGCCAGCCCCGCCGACGCGATCGGCAGCGTCGCCAATTTCCTCGTCAAGCACGGCTGGCGGCGCGACGAGCGCGTGCACCTGCCGGCGCGCGTCACCGGAACGGCGCACCGCGAACTGGTAGACGCCGGGATCGAGCCGAAGACCAACCTTTCGGAAATGAAGCGCTACGGCGTGGAAACGCGCACCGACCTCGCGCTGGAAACGCCGGTGGCGCTGATCGAGCTGGAGAGCCCGGGCGCGGCGGCCGAATACCGCCTCGGCCTGCGCAATTTCTACGTGCTCACACGCTACAACCGCAGCATTCTCTACGCCTCGGCTGTCTACGACCTCGCCCAGGAATTGAAAAGCAGACGTTGACGAAGCCGCCGGCCCGGCAGGCGCGCGTTCATTTATGCTGGGTTGCCGGCGCCTGAAGCTGACGCAACAGCGCGTCCTGCTTGTCGTGCATGCGCATGCCGGCCGTCAATATCAGGGCGAATCCCGCGGCGATCGCCAGCACGCAGATCACTGCAGCCCAACTCGTCTTGCGAGTTGCCATTCCGGGCCGAGCCGTGGATTTCCGGCGGATAAATCTCCATGTCGCGGGGATCGCAAGGCAAATCAGCCCTAACCCGATCAACGCAAAGAAGGCGAAAAAGACGAATGCCACTTCGGCGTTCTTCAGGCGCAGGCTGTCCCACAGCATCAATGCGCCCCCCCAGATGACGCCATTCCACAGGAGGATGAATAACCATATGGCCAGCACCGACTGAATGTCCGTCTTGGGATCGCCCGACCCGTCCGCAGCCGCTTGCCCTTGCTGCGCAGAATTGAGCGCATTTTGAATGTAGGAATCGCGATCATCCGGCGCGGGAACGCGTTGCGGCGCCTCCTGAAGCGGCTTCAGGCCCAGGCGGCTGTCAATTTCCTGTTTGACGCGCATTGCCTGATCGACGTCCGTGAAGCCGCCAACGAGCTTCAGCGTCTTGCCGTCCTGCAGGTCGGCGAGGACGACGTAGGTGTACCGGCGATATTGCCCCTTGCCCGAGGCCCAGGGCGACACGTCGGTGTGCAGACGCCGGATCTGCGCAGCCGCCACCTTCCGGTTTCCCGGCCACGGCAGCGGCCCGTGCCGCACCGAAACATATTCAGGATCGACGACGATCCAGGTCCGATTCAGCCATTCCGCCGCCGCGCGGTAGGCCAGAAAGAACCCGACCACGGGAAACGCATAAATGAAGTGAAGGGGAGAGAGACCCTCTTGCAGCGCCCAGTGTGAACTCATTTTCGCGCAGAAGAAGAAGGCGAATCCATTGAAGATCAAGGCGAAAACGGTGTGCCCGACGGTTCTGTCATTGAACCATCGGCGCACGATTTCCGATTCCGCGCCGTGGTGAAAAATCGCCACCGCATCCGCGGCGCCGGGCGATGGCTGCGTCACGATTCCCGCCCCGGCGAGCCCGGCGCAACGAAGCATGCCAGCCAGCCTTCAATGTAATTTTCGAGTTCGCGACGCAGGGGAATGCGCTGCATCCGGCGCTCGGCGAAGTGAAATTGCGCGGCCAGCCTTCGCACATAGGCGGGCGAGTGCGCGTAGCGCCCGCTCGGCCTCAATGCGAAATCGCCTTCGTCCAGGCTTTCGAGCGAAAACGCGAACAATCCGCCGGCAACGAGCACCCGCGCCGCCGCGGCAAATACGGGCTGCAGGTCGCCGAGATAGATGAAGACATCCGTGGCGAGGACCGCATCCACGGTTGCGGCGGGAATGCGCTCGAGTTCCTCGACCAGGTCTGCCTTTACCAGCCGCGCATACTCACCGCGCTGGCGCGCCCGCTCCAGCATTTTTCCCGAAAGGTCGATCCCGACGATGTTCGCGCCGGCACCGGCTTGTGCGAGCGCGGCGCCGAGCAGGCCGGTGCCGCATCCGAGGTCGATGACCCGGGCCGGGTTCGCACGCGACAACATCGGCGCGACGAGTTCGGCCAGCTGCTCCGGCGCACGATAATCGAGATTCACGCGCATCACGTGATCGAAGTTCTGCGCGAAATCATCGAACATCATGCTGACGTAGCCGGTGGGGGCGCGCTCGGTCGTCTGGCCGCGCACCGCGGAGACCATGTGGCGCAGCGTTGGATGGTCCGGAAGCAACTCCAGCGCTGCCGCCAGGGGCGCCTCGGCCGCAGCGTAGTCGCCCCGGGAAATGGCGAGTTCCGCCTCCCTTATGCGCGGCAGAACACGCGGCGACAGGAGTTCCATTGCAGTGCGATACGACTCGGACGCCTCCGCCGTGCGTCCGAGCGTCGCCTGGGCTCGCGCCAGGGCGCCCCAGGTATCGGCATTCGACGGATCGAGCGACGCCGCCCGCTCCAATAACGTCGCCGCGCCCCCTGCATCCCCGAGCCGCAGAACGGCCTGGGCCAGATTGAGCGCTGCCTGCACCAGCGTCGGGTCACTTTCTACTGCCCGGCGATAGGCTTGCGCGGCAGGCGTGTCCTGCCCGAGCTTCTGGCGCGACGCGCCTATGTTGTTCCACGACTTCGCATGCGCCGGATCGAGCGCCACGACCCTCTCAAAGCACTCGATCGCCCGATGATCATTGCCCTGCTCCTGGCACACGTTCCCGAGCCTGTACCAGACCTCGATGCAGCCGGGCTCCAGCGCGAGCGTCTTCTCGAACGCCTGAGCGGCCTCAGTCCATCGTTGCGCGTCGTAGTGAACGTCGCCAATCGCCCGCCAATCGTGTGCGCTGCGATTCATGCGCTTTCACCCTGCCGGGGTCAGGACGGCGGCAGATAGCGCGCCGGGTCGACCGGCTTGCCGGACTTGCGGATCTCGAAATGCAGCTTGGGCGTGTCGGCGTCGGTGTCGCCGAGTTCGGCGATGCGCTGGCCGCGCGTCACGTTTTGGCCTTCCTTGACGAGGATTTCGCGGTTGTGCGCATAGACGCTGTTGAAATTGTTGTCGTGCTTGATCACGATCAGCTTGCCGTAGCCGCGGATCCCGGTGCCGGTGTACATCACGCGGCCGCTTGCCGCCGCGAGCACCGGGTCGCCCGGCTTGCCGGCGATGTCCAGGCCCTTGTTGCTCGGCTCCGAAAACACCGCCAGCACCTTGCCACGCACCGGCCAGGCGAAATCGATCGCATCCGGGTCGCGGTCCACGGCGGGCTTGGCGGGCTCGGGCTTCGGTTCGGGCTTCGCTTCAGGCTTCGGTTCCAATTTGGTTTCGATGCGCGATTCCGGCCGGGTTTCCGGCCTCGAGAGCAGGGCGAGATTCTGTTCCGAATAGGGAAGCCTCAATGCCTTGGGCGCGGTCCTGATCCCGCCTTCGGCCGTCGCGCCGCCCGGCGGGGATGTGCCGAGCGGCCGCGCCTCGATCGGCCTCGGCGCGCGCGCGGCGCCGACCTGCACCGCGGCGCGCTCGTCGGATGCGGCGATGCGCAACTCCTGGCCGACGCGCAGCTTCGACGGATCGTCGAGCCTGTTCAGTTGCGCGAGTTCGCGGTAGTCGATGCCGTGTTCGAGTGCGATCGAGTAAAGCGTATCGCCGCGCTTGATGATGTAGCTGCGCGACGCGGCAGACGGGGCGCCCGGGACGGGTGTCGGCTGCAGCACCGGCAGCCTGGGCTGGGCCACGGGTCCCGGACGGCGCTCGTCCACCGGCGCCGGCGCGCGCGAAACGCAGCCCGCCGAGGCGAGGACGGTGCCGAAAACGGCAATCAGTGCGATCGGTCGCATCAGGCCTTTCCTGCGCGCAGCGGAACGAAGCGCACCGGATCGAGCGCGGTTTCGGTGTAGCCGCGCGCGCCGCGCTCGACCAGCACCAGCCGCTGCGCACCCGCTCCGCCGTCGCGCAACGGCAGGATCATTCTGCCACCCGGCGCCAGTTGCCGTAAGAGGGCCTGCGGCAGCTCGGAGGCCGCGGCGGCGAGGATGATGGAGTCGAACGGCGCGGCCTTTTCCAGCCCCGCGGCGCCGTCGCCGTGCGCCAGGCGCAGGTTCTTCAGCCGCAGTTCGCGCAGGTTGGCGCGCGCGCGCTCCAGCAGTTCCCGGATGCGCTCGACGGAGTACACCTCGGCGGCGACGCTCGCCAGCACCGCCGCCTGGTAGCCGCAGCCGGTCCCGACTTCCAGGACTTTTCCCGGCTTTCTCTGCTGCACGAGAGCTTCGATCATGCGGGCGACCACGTAGGGCTGCGATATGGTCTGGCCGAAGCCGATCGGCAGCGCGGTGTCCTCGTAGGCGCGGCTGGCGAGAGCTTCTTCCACGAACAGGTGCCGCGGCACCCCCGCCATCGCTTCCAGCACGCGGGCGTCGGTAATGCCCTGCTCGCGCAACCGCTCGACCATGCGCTCGCGAGTGCGCAGCGAGGTCATGCCGATGCCGGCGAGGTTCCTGCCGGCGGGTCGGTGAGAAGGCGGCGCGTTCATGGCTGCAGCCATTCGCGCACCAGCGGCAGCTGGGCGGGGAACGTGAGGTCGACCTGCAGCGGCGTCACCGAGACGCGGCCCGCGGCCACCGCGTGGAAATCGGTGCCGGGCCCGGAGTCCTGCGCCTGGCCGGCGGCGCCGATCCAGAACGCCTCGCCGCGCGGCGTTTGCATTTTCACCACCGGCTCGGCCTTGTGGCGGCGGCCCAGGCGCGTGACCTCGAGCTCGCCGAGTTCTGCCTGCGCGATGTCAGGAACGTTGACGTTCAGCAGCACCGGCTGGCCGATCGGCGAGCGGCCGAAGCGTTGCACCAGTTGCACCGCGACCGCGGCCGCGGTGTCGAAGTGCCTGCCGGCCTTGCTGGCGAGCGAGATTGCGATCGACGGCAGGCCGAACAGGAATCCCTCGGTGGCGGCGGCCACGGTGCCGGAGTAGATCGTGTCGTCGCCCATGTTGGCGCCGAAATTGATGCCGGAGATCACCAGGTCGGGCGGCGCCTCCAGCAGGCCGGTGAGCGCCAGGTGCACGCAGTCGGTCGGCGTGCCGTTCACGTAGCGAAAGCCGTTGCCCGCCGTGCGCACCATCAGGGGCCGGTCGAGCGTGAGGGAGTTGGAGGCGCCGGAGCGGTCGCGCTCGGGCGCGACGACGGTGACCTCGCACAGCGCCGCAAGCCGCTCGGCGAGGATCGCGATGCCAGGGGAAAAATATCCATCGTCATTCGAAACAAGGATGCGCATCTCTGGGAGGGATTCTATATGACCGCTAGAATCGGCCGATGACTGTTGCTGCAGGTAAAGTCCCTTCCCCGCACTCCGAGCCCGAATCGCCTTACGCATGGACGCGCCTGATCGCGTCGCTGGCGATCATGACCATCAGCGGCGTCGGCATGTACGCGGTCGCCGTCGCGCTGCCGGCGGTGCAGGCTGAATTCGGCGTCACGCGCTCGAGCGCCTCGCTGCCCTATGCCGCGACCATGATCGGCTTCGGCCTGGGCGGCATCCTGATGGGGCGCCTGTCGGACCGGTTCGGCGTCATCGTGCCCGTCCTGCTCGGCGCGGCGGGGCTCGGGCTGGGCTTCGTTGCCGCGGGCAACGCCGGCAGCCTCTGGCAGTTCGCGCTCGCACAGGGACTGCTGATCGGGCTGCTCGGCACCTCGGCGGGCTTCGCGCCTCTGGTGGCCGACACCTCGCTCTGGTTCACGCGGCGGCGCGGCATCGCGGTGGCGATCTGCGCGAGCGGCAACTATTTCGCGGGCGCCGTCTGGCCGCCGGTACTGCAGCACCTGTTCGACACCATCGGCTGGCGCGAGACCTTCACGGGCGTCGGCATCTTCTGCTTCGCGACCATCGTGCCGCTCGCCTTCGTCCTGCGACGCCGCCCCCCCGTGCTGACGTTGCATGAAAGCACGTTTCACGCAACAAAAAAAATCGGCATTTCCCGCCAGACCCTGTTGCTGCTCCTTTGCATCGCAGGCGTGGCCTGCTGCGTGGCGATGTCGATGCCGCAGGTACACATCGTCGCCTACTGCGGCGACCTGGGGTTTGCGGCCGCGCGCGGCGCCGAAATGCTCTCGGTGATGCTCGCTTTCGGCATCGTCAGCCGGCTCGCCTCGGGCTGGATCTGCGACCGCATCGGCGGCTTGAGGACGCTGCTGCTCGGCTCGGGCCTGCAGGGCGTGGCGCTGCTGATGTTCCTGCCTTTCGACGGCCTCGCTTCGCTGTACGTGGTTTCGGCGATGTTCGGCCTGTTCCAGGGCGGCATCGTGCCTTCCTACGCAATCATCGTGCGCGAGTACTTCCCGCCCGCGGAGGCCGGCGCCAAGGTGGGCCTGGTGATCATGTGCACGCTGCTCGGCATGGCGCTCGGCGGGTGGATGTCCGGCGCGGTGTTCGACCTCACCGGCTCCTATCGCGCCGCGTTCCTCAACGGCATCGGCTGGAACCTGCTGAACCTGTCGATCGCCTTCTGGCTGCTGCGCCGCAGCTTGGCGCCCGCCGCTTTACGCCCGGCGTAGCGCCTTTTCGACGATCGCGCGCAACGGCGCCGGAAGCTTCAGGGCCAGCGCCGCCTCGTGCCCTCGCGGCGACATCTTCCGCCAGGTCTTGCGCACGATGTCCACCAACTTCGCCTCGTCGTGTTTTTGCGCGAATGGCGCGAAATAATTCTCCAGGAAGACCAGGCAGCCTACGTCCTCCAGCAGCTGCGCATCGGCGTCCTGCTTGAGCCTCTCCTTGCGCAGCAGCGACTGCACGCGCTGCACCGTCGCCCCGTCATAGCCGGCTTGGGCCAGAATTTCCCCTGCGGTCGAGGCATGGGCGTTCGCTTCGTCCACGCGCCACGTCCGGTAGCCGGCGGCACCCGCGGGGTAGTCGCTGCGCCGGATGGCCCAGCGCCGGATGTGCTGGCAGCGCACCGCGAGGCGCAGCGCTTCCGAGGCATCGGGCGCGAGCTTCGCCAGCCAGGCGCTCATGCGCCGCGCGTAGACGAGTTCCGCCGGCTGGCCGGCCGCGTCCCTTGTCGGATCCTCCGCGTGCGCCGCGTCGAATTGCGCGATGGCCTGCGCGAAGTGCGCGCGATCGGTGCTCACGCCGGCCCGGACTCCGTCGCCAGCCATTGCATCGCCGCCGGCTCGTCGCGAAAAGCCCGCAGGTTAACGCCGTGCTGCCGCGCCAGGAGTTCGATGTACTGGTGCGCCGAGTAGAGCTCGTTGCTGTCGCCCACCAGCGCGACGCGGACCGATGGGTTGCCCGCAAGTTCGGTCAGAAAGGAGGAGATCCCGTACTGCTGGACCTGGAAAATGGCCTTCGAGGAGCGCACCACCACCAGGGCCTTCGACAATCCGCGCGCCACGCCCTCCCCGATGGCCTCGCGCAGAAACTGCTGCGTCTCCTCGGCGGATTCGCGCTCGTACAGTTCAGCTCTCAGGAGATCGCCTTCGACAGTGACTTTGGACCGCATGGCGGGCGCAGCGCAGGAGGCAGATGTTCCAACAAATTCACTCCGATCGCAACGTCTGGCGGCCACCGCGGTATTTCACCAGGATTCCATCCACGGCCGCAGGTCCAGTTCGTGCGTCCAGGCGCTGCGCGGCTGCTGGTGCAGCCGCCAGTAGTTCTCCGCGATCGCGCCTCCGGTCGCCTCCCCCGCGCCAACCGCCAGCGCCACTTTCGATTCAGCCATGGTGCCCGCAGTTTAAACTGCCGCGATGCCCGCCTCACGCCTGTCTGCATTCCTGCTGCTCGCGCTCGCCAGCCTGTTCTGGTCCGGCAACTGGATCGCCGGCCGTGCGCTGCGCGACGTGTTCGATCCCGTTACGTTGAACTTCTGGCGCTGGGTGGTCGCCGCCGTGGCCCTGGCGCCTTTCGCCTGGCCGGGGCTGCGCGGCAAATGGCCACTGCTCCGCCGCCACGCCGGCATCCTGCTGCTGCTCGCCTTTACCGGCGTCGCCCTCTTCCAGAGCCTGGTCTATCTCGGTTTGCGCAGCACCGAGGCCGTGAACGGGGTGCTGCTCAATTCGTCGCTGCCCCTGTTCATGCTGCTGTGCTCCTGGGCGATCGAGCGCGAGCGCGCCTCGCCCAGGCAGATCGCCGGCATGCTGATCTCGCTCGTCGGGATCCTCGTGATCCTGTCGCGCGGCGATCCCGCCGCGCTGCTGCAGCTCGAGCTGCACCCGGGCGACGCGTGGATCGTGCTCGCGATGCCGGTCTGGGGCGTCTATTCGGTGCTGCTCAAGCGCCGGCCCGCGCAGCTGGGAGGCATCGCGTTTCTCTTCGTGATTTCGGCGGCCGGGGTCCTGATGCTCGCGCCCCTCGCCGTGCTGCAGGCCGTGCTGGCGCCGCCGCGCCTGCCCGGGGCAGCGGCCTTCGCCGGCGTGCTGTACATGGGAATCGGCGCCTCGGTGCTCGCGTTCATCTGCTGGAACCGCGGCGTGGCGGCGGTGGGGGCGAACGCGGCCGGATTCACGGTGCACCTGCTGCCCGCGTTCGGCACGATGCTCGCGATCCTGTTCCTGGGCGAGGCCTTCGCCGGCTTCCATGCCGCCGGCATCGCCACGATCCTCGCCGGCGTGCTGCTTGCAACGCGCACCGGTCCGCCTCCGGCCGCAGCGCCGAAAGCGCGCTAGGTATACTGGTCACTGCGATGGACAAACTCGACCTCACGATCCGCAACGGCACCGTCGCGACCGCGGCCGAAACAACGCGTTGCGACGTCGGCATCGTCGGCGAGAAGATCGTTGCCGTCGCGGATCGCCTTCCGGCGGGCACGCGGGACATCGACGCCGGGGGCCGTTATGTACTGCCGGGCGGCATCGACAGCCATTGCCACATCGAGCAGCTCTCGGGCATGGGCATCATGTCCGCCGACGATTTCTACAGCGGCACGGTCTCCGCGGCATTCGGGGGCACCACCACCATCATCCCG
>Ga0326597_10009804_pt1 | contig 12798 bp, 11 predicted proteins | sample RVTome_12_FD_203789 | JGI IMG/M metagenome (GOLD analysis project Ga0326597, IMG submission 203789) | Soil microbial communities from uranium-contaminated site in the Upper Colorado River Basin, Wyoming, United States - RVT100D185 | ecosystem: Environmental > Terrestrial > Soil > Contaminated >... | reverse complement strand
GGTCCTCCGAACCCCCCCCCGCGGTCTCCGGAGCTCCTGATGCAGTCGAGCTGCATCAAGCCCGAAGACGCTCCGTCCGGCCTCCGCTCGGCTTGCCGGCCGCCGACGTTACCCGACGACCCGGGTCTGCTCGGCCCGCAGGTGCGCGTAACCGGGCTTGACCACCTCGTTGATCAGGCGGAGCCGCTCGTCGAACGGGGCGAACGCACTCTTGAGCGCGTTGATCGTCAGCCATTCCATCTCGCCGAGACCGATCGCGAACGCTTCGTCGAGCGCCCCGAACTCGCTCGACAGGGTCACGCCGCTCATCAACCGGTTATCGGTGTTGACGGTGACGCGGTAGCGGAGCCGACGGAGCAGGTCAAACGGATGCTCGCGAACGGACGGCGCGGCACCGGTGTGCACGTTGGAGGTCGGGCACATCTCCAGTGGGATGCGCCGGTCCCGGACGAACGCGGCGAGCCGGCCCAGCTCGACCGAACCGTCGGCCAGCGTCTTGATGTCGTCGACGATCCGGACGCCATGACCCAGGCGCTCGGCGCCGGCGAACTGGACGGCCTCCCAGATCGAAGGCAGCCCGAATGACTCGCCGGCATGGATCGTGATGTGGAAGTTCTCGCGCCGGATGTAGTCGAAGGCATCGAGATAGCGGGTCGGCGGATACCCCTTCTCGGGGCCGGCGACGTCGAAGCCGACGACGCCCGCGTCGCGCCAGCGGACCGCGCATTCGGCGACTTCGACCGAGCGGGCCGCCTGGCGCATCGCCGTGACCAGCATCTTCATGACGATGTCGCGGCCCGCCTCGGCCGCCCGCGCGGAGCCGAGCATGAACCCTTCGAGGTTGGCGTCGACGACCTCGTCGAGGGTCAGGCCGCGCTCGGTCGAGAGCTCGGGCGCGTAGCGGACCTCGGCGTAGACCACGCCGTCCGCGGCGAGATCCTCGGCGCATTCGGCGGCGACCCGGATGATGGCATCGCGTTCCTGCATCACCCCGACGGTGTGGGCGAAAGTCTCGAGATAGAGCTCGAGCGACTTGCGGTCGGCGCCGCGTCGGATCCAGGCGGCGAGCTCGTCCGGATCGCGCGTCGGCAGCCCGTCGTAGCCGTACTCGGCGGCGAGATCGACGATCGTCGCCGGTCGCAGCCCGCCATCGAGATGGTCGTGGAGCAGCGCCTTGGGCGCTTCACGGATCCTGTCGGGCGCCAGCATGCAAGCCTCCGGTCGATGGCGCGATGGTAGCGCGCCCGGGCGACGACGAAGCGGCCCGCCGGCACGCGGCCGCGCCCGCACTCCCCGCCCGCTCAGTTGAGTCCGAACCGCTCCGCGGCGGTGTCGGCCAGCGTGCGCCCGATGGCGAGCGAGCTCGTGGCGGCGGGCGACGGGGCATTCTGGACATGCAGGATCCTCCCGGACCCGCCGAGGCTGAAGTCGTCGACCAGTGACCCGTCGCGCGACAGCGCCTGGGCGCGGACGCCCGACGGCCCGAAGGTGAGCTGATCCGCGCGGATCTCGGGCACGTAGCGCTGCAACTCGCGGACGAACGCCGGTTTCCACCAGTCCCGCCACATCTCGGCGAGGCCGGTCCGGAGATAGCGGCCGGCCAGGCGCCGGAACCCCGGGTAGGCCAGCGTGCCCACCAGGTCACGGACGCTGAGGTCCCGCCGCCGGTAGCCCTCGCGGGCGAACGCCAGGACCGCGTTCGGGCCCGCCCAGACCTCGCCGTCGATCCGCCTGGTGAAATGGACGCCGAGGAACGGGAAGCGCGGGTCCGGGACCGGGTAGATCAGCCCGCGGGCGAGGTGCCGCGCGTCCGGCGTGAGCGTGTAGTAGTCGCCCCGGAACGGGACGATCCGGGGTGCGTCACTCGACCCCGCCATCGCGGCGAGGCGATCGGCCTGCAGCCCGGCGCAGACGATGACGTGACGCGCGACGAGAGGCCCGGACGTCGTCTCGAGGACGACCTCGCCGGACATTTGGCGAATGGCCGTGACCTCGTGCCCGAGATGGATCTCGGCGCCCTGCGAGCGGATCTCGTCGGCCAGCGCGTGCGCGACGCGACGGAAGTCGACGATCCCCGTGGTGGGGCTCCAGAGCGCCCGGATCCCGGCCGCGTGGGGCTCGATCTCATCGATCCGTTCCCGGCCGACCTCCTCGAGACCCGGGACGCCGTTGGCGACAGCCCGTTCCTTGAGCGCCGCGAAGCGCGGCAGCTCGCTTTCATCGAGGGCGACCACGAGCTTGCCGCACCGTTCGATCGGAATGCCGTGGACCTCGGCGAAGCGTTCCAGCTCGAGCTTGCCCTCCCGGCACAGGGTCGCCTTAAGGGAGCCAGGCGCGTAGTAGAGCCCGGCATGCAGCACGCCGCTGTTGTGGCCCGACTGGTGCGTCGCGATGCCGGCCTCCTTCTCGACGACCGCGAGCCGCAGCGCCGGTCTCGCGCCGAGCAGCCGGTAGGCGGTCGCCAGCCCGAGGATCCCGCCGCCTACGATCGCGAGGTCGACGTCCCGACGTTCGTTCATCCCGGCACCGCCTGCGCGACGCGCCTCGGGCGCGGCGCCCGGACCGTCCGGGCGCCGAAGCACCCGAGCGCGCCGGTCACGAGGAACCGCTCGTCCGCGCGTCTGTCACGAAGGCAGGCTCGTCGGGCATGCCTAGAGCCGGACCTCGCGGTGCGCATCCGCCGACTCGTACAGCGCGGCGATCGTGCGGGCCTGTCCCAGCGCGTCGTTGCGGCCGAGCAGGGGGGCCGCCTCGCCGCGGATCGCGGCGCTGATGTTCTCGAGCTCGAGCTGGTACGGGTTGCTCGGCTCCATCCGCATCTCCTCGTCGTTGAGGAGGATCAGGCCACGCTGGTTGTGCCATGGATCGGGCAACCGGAGCATTCCGGCCGTTCCGATCACCTCGAGACTCTCGCTGAACGTCGTGAAACCGGCGGTGAGGTCGCCGACGACTCCGCCCGGGAAGCGGACAAGGCCACTGAACCGCATGTCGACGCCGGTGGGCCCCACCTCTTGCATCCCGAACACCGACGCCGGTTCCTCGCCGGCGAGCAGCCGCGCCGCACTCACGCAATAGCAGCCCACGTCCATCAGCGATCCCCCGTCGAGGTCCGCCCGGAGCCGGATGTTGGCCGCGTTCTCGAGCGCGAACGAGAACGTCGCCCGGACGGTCTGCAGCTGCCCGATTCGTGGCAGGAGCTCGAGGAGGCGCTGCGTCTGGCGGGTGTGCCGCCACATGAACGCCTCGGATAGCACGAGGCCGGCTCGATCCGCAGCGTCGAACGCTTCCATGACCTCCTCGGGTCGGCGCGTGTATGGCTTCTCGCACAGCACGTGCTTGCCGGCCGCCAGAGCGGTCATCGTCCAGGGATGGTGGAGCGCGTTCGGGAGCGAGAGGTAGACGGCGTCCACGTCCGAATCGGCGAGCATCGCCTCGTACGTGCCGAAGCTGCGAGGGATCCCGTGTTCGCTGGCGAACGCAGCGGCGCGCTCGGCATCGCGGCTCGCGACGGCCACGACCTCGACCTCGGTCGACTGGCGGGCGCCGCGCAGGAGCTTGCGGTTGATGTCGCCCGTGCCCAGGATTCCCCAACGAACGCGTTCCGCCATGCCAACCTCCGATCGAACCTGATCGTACCGTTACGGCAGAGCCGCCATCGGTCATTCGACCGATGCCATCTGGACACGGCTGCGTAGACTCTGCAAATGAGCCGCGGCGTCCCCGTCCTCTGCCCGATCCTGGTCGGACGCGACGACCTTCTCGAGCTGGTCGATCACGTGATCGCCGAGGCCGCGCAGGGCCGCGGTTGGACCCTGTTCCTCTCGGGCCAGGCGGGCCTCGGCAAGACGCGGCTACTCCGGGCGGCGGTTCGCAAGGCCGAGGCCGCCGGTCTCCGGGTCGACGGCGGCTCGGTCGCGCCGCAGGACCGCCAGGTCCCGCTCGCATCGATCCGCGACATGGCGACCGGGATGCGCGGCAACGAGGCCTTCGGCAGCCTGTCGGCCGATCTCCTCGCGATCGACGGCCGGCACAACGGCGACGCGCTCGGATCGCGCCGATTGATCGTCCGGTCCACCGCCGACCGGATCCTCGACGCGATCGACCGGCCGACGATGCTGATCTTCGACGACCTCCATTGGACCGACGAGCTCAGCCTGGAGGTGATTGGCGAGCTCGCCCGACACATCGCCGATCGGCCGCTCCTCCTCCTCGCCGGGTACCGCGCCGACGAGTTCCCGGCCGAGTCGATCCACCGGGAGTGGCGGGCGCGCCTCCTGAGCCAGCGCCACGCGGAAGAAGTCCGGCTCCGGCCGCTGACGCTCGATGAGACCGCGGTTGCGACGACCCTGATCCTGGGCGGCGAGCTCCCGGCGCCACGCGACGTTGTCGCAGCCGTCCATGAGCGCACGAACGGGATCCCGCTCCACATCGAGGAGCTGCTCGCCGCCCTCGACGACGACGCCCGGAGCGACGGCCGGCGCATCCGCGAGGCGCATGTCCCGGACACGATCGGCGACGCCGTCCTCGCCCGGCTCGCCCGGCTCTCAGTCGATGCCCGAGCGGTCGCTCGGGCTGGAGCGGTGGTCGGGCGTTGCTTCAGCCCGGAGATCCTTGCCGGGCTGGTCGACCGGCCGCTGAGTGAGCTCGAGCCGACGCTCGACGAGCTCGTCGAGGCGGCGATCATCTATCCGTTCCAGTACATCGACCAGGGCTACTACGACTTCCGGCACCAGCTCCTACGGGATGCGATCTATGGGTCGGTCCCGCCGTCGCAGCTGCGCAAGTTCCACGCCCAGGCGGCCGAGTTCGTCATGACCCTAGAGGGGTCGAGCGTCGTCCACGCGTCGCGCCATTACGAGCGGGCCGGCCTTCGCGCCCAGGCGTTCCGGGCGGCAAAGGCGGCCGCGGAGGCAGCCAGCAGGATCTCTGCCCGCCAGGAGGCGTACGAGCTGTACCGCCGGGCGATTGACAACATGCCGCACGACCTGCCGGTCGGCGAGCAGGCCGAGTTGTACGAGCGGTTCGCAGACTCGGCCGGGGCAATCGAGCGTAACGAAGACTGCGTGGCGGCCGCCACGCGAGCCCGCGAGCTGTACCTTGAAGCCGGTCGGCCGCTCGACGCAGCCGGGATGCTGCTCTTGATGTCCGTGCTCGCGGCCCGCGGTGGCGAGCCTCACCAAGCAATGCGCTCGTTCACCGAACGGGCTCTCGCGGAAATCGACGCCCAGCCGGCCAGCCCCCGGCGAGAGAAGCTCCGGGCGTTCTTCCTGAGCGTGCGAGCCAACAATGGGCTGTTTGCCTCGGACCTGACGGCCGCACGCGCAGACGCTCTTGCGGCGCGGGAGCTCGCCGAGACCGTTGGCGATCGCGAGACGATCCTCGAGACGGAACTGACCCTTGCCCGGATCGATATCGTCGACGGCCGCTTCGAGAGCGGCCTTCGCGACGGGATGCGGGCCGCTCGGGAGGCTCGCGACGCCGGGTTCGAATCGGTCGGCGTGACCGGCTACCGGAACCTCGCGATCATGGCCGCGAGGGTCATGGACCATCAATCAGCCGAGATCGCGATCCGCGAGGGGCTCCAGTACGCCGACGCGATCGAGCAGTCGCACTGCCGACAGATGATGTCGACGACGACCGCGATCGTCGACTGGGGCGCCGGTCGCTGGGACGCCGCCGACGAGCGGGCGCGGCAAGAGCTCGTCGATCGCGGCTGCCGGCGTGGTTTCATCGGCGCCCTCGACGTCATCGGACTCGTCGCGCTCGGGCGCGGCCGGACGGACGAGGCGCGTCGCTGGCTCGACGAGTCGCTCGCCTCCGGTCGGGGGATCGGCGAGGTTCAACTCATCCTGACGCCGCTCTGGGGCCTCGCCGAAGCGGATCTCCTGGCGGGCGATCCGGCGGCCGCAGTCGCGCGCTGCGAGGAAGCCTGGGAGATCGCGACCTCGTCTGGCGAGCGGGCGCTCTTCATCCCGTTTGCCGTGACCGGTACGCGGAGCCGGATCTCGGCGCGCCGGCCCGCCGACGCCGAGCGATGGGTGGCCCGGGTTCGCGAGCATCTCGCCGCCTGGGAGTCGGTCGCCGGGCCGGCCCTGGCTCACGCCGACGGGCTCCTGCGACTGGCCGCCGGATCGCTGACGGCGGCTCACGAAGCGTTGGAACGCGCGGTCCGCGGCTGGGAGGAGCGCGGTCGAGTCTGGGAGACCACCTGGGCGCGCCTCGATCTTGCCGCCTGCCTGATCCGGATGAACCGCCACGCTGACGCTGCCGTAGTCCTGGCCGATGTCAGGGCGACGGCCGGGACGCTCAAGAGCGAGCCCATTCGCGCGCGCGCGGATGAGCTCACCAAGGCGGGTCGCGGACGCGGTCTCGAGGACGAGCCGTGGCGGCCGCTGACGGTCCGTGAGTTCGAGGTTGCCCGCCTCATCGCCGACGGGCTGACGAACGCGGAGATCGCCGGCGATCTGTCGATCGCCCCGAAGACGGCCAGCGCCCACGTCGAGCACATCCTGGCCAAGCTCGGGGTGGCACGGCGGGCGGAGATCGCCTCCTGGGCTGCGACGGTGTCACGTCCGGCCGAAGACACCTCCGCCCGTCGGCAGGTGGCCGTTGCTCATAGGTGACGTCGACGCGGCGGCGTTCCATGAGCGCAGCCGCGTTTGAGCAAGCCCTGCCGCGGGCCACCGGAGCCGATCGATCAATCTGATCTCGTTGCGGAAGCGGCAGGCGGCTGTTTGAGGTCCTGACACGGCCAGCGGTTATCGACGGCTGCTCGGAAGTCGCCAACCGGTGACACCGAGCCGTAGGGCACGTACGCCAAAGGCAGCGAGGACCGGCAGCACCGAGCGAAGTTCTATCAATTGGCGCCGCCCGACCAACGAGCGGACGCCCCGGATCCTGGTTGGATCTTCGTCGGCGGTCCCGCCTGCCGCGAGACGTGCCGCACGCATCCGGGCGTTGCCTGCAGCCTCGCGATTGAGATCCGCGCGGCGCCCAGCGGCCAAGTTGCCGACTGTGTGCCAGTGATTCATTTGCGGCTCTCCTCAGAAGTCGAGATCCAGACGGGATCACCCATGCGGCGACAGCTGATGCCGTGGCTCGTGACCCAGGCTCATCAACCAGGCGGTGCCGACGCTCGCGCCCGGCGCCACTGCCACCCCAGCCCGACGAGCAGCGGCACGGTCTCGCCCAGGTTGTAAACGAGATGGAGCTCCGGGCGGGCGAGCGGCAGGCCACCAGCGAGCAGACCGCCGCCCGCCAGCAGGCCCGGGCCGCCCGCCACGCCCGTGGCTAGGTAGCTCGCCAGCAGCACGACGTGCTCCGCCAGGTGCCAGCCCGCCAGCAGCAACGTGACCCACAGCCACCGGTTGTTGCGGAATCGAATCAGCAGCAGCCCGACCGCCAGCAGGATCCAGGCATTCCACACGAAGTGCACCGACTCGATATCGAAGGCGCCGAACACGCCGTGGGCATGTTCGCCATCCAGGCCGAACAACCGCAGCTGGGCGATCTGGACCACGTGCTCGGCCACGTGCCCGACCTGGGTCAGCACCAGGGCCAGGTAGAAAGCGAGCCCACCGTCGGTTGTACGCCAGGTTCGGAGGACGGCGATCGCCAGCATCGGCAGCCAAGGGGCCAGGCCGATGGCGCCGATCAGCCAGATCGGCACATCCAAGTCGACGGCCAGGGCCACGCCCGCGCCGGCGATGGTGAGGGCGACCGCCGCCCAAGGCAGTACCGGTCGCCAGGCGAAGGCGGTGGGGGGCGTCATGGTGTCGACCTCATCGCTATCCAGGTGGCCCGGCGCACCCGGCCCGCCCACCTGGACTGGTTTCCGGGACTACGGCAGGTGCAGCGAGCCCTGGAGCGTGGCGCACTCGCCGACCGCGTCGGGAACGTCTTCCGGCCCATCTGCGAGGCCCGAGCCTGGGAGCTCCAGATCGCCGAGGAAGGTCGTGCACCCGCCCGCGAACGAGCTGATCTGCGACGCGAGCGTCTGACCGGGGACCATCGGTCCGTGGCTGTGGAGCAGGAGGCTGACCTGCGCTCCCCACGGATTCGTCAGCCCGATGGCTCGCCCCGCGGGGAAGCCGATCTCGGGGAAGAACGAGCCCGACGCATCTCCGACCTTCAGGCTGCCGCCGAGGTTGGCCAGCCCGCTGCCGCCGACGACATGGCCACCACCGACGAGGGCGTCGCCCTGGGCGTCCAGGTTGAACAGCAGATCCGCCAGGCCGCAGGTCGCCGAGCAGGCTGATGGGTTGTTGAAGACGATGAACCAGAGCGTCACCGCCTGCCCGGCCGGTATGCCGGACGACCTGAAGGTGGCGCTGAGGCCGGCATCGGTCCGCACCAGGCTGGACGTACCGATCGGTGTGCTCGAGTCGTAGAGCCAGGTCACGTTCTCGGTCGAACGCGCTGCCGGTGCGGCCAGCGCGCTCCCGATGCCGAGGCTGAGGGCCATGAGCCCTGAAAGAACCAGTGCCATCATTGAGCGTCTCATTGTTCCTCTCCGTTTCCCTGCTGACCCTCTACCTGTGGTAAAGGGCAAGGGCCGCCAGGCGGTCTCACGCGACCTCGACGGGTAGCTCGTAGACCTCGGCCGTCGGGTGGCCGGCGCGCTCGTGGATGCGCATGACGGCCTCCTTGGTCGGGGCGGTTGACAGGCAGAAGACCTTGCCGATTTCGGGATCGAGCCAGGCGCGCTCGAAATGCACGCCCTCGTCTCTCTCGATGGCTAGGTCGCGCTCGTGCGCCTCCCTGAGCTGCTGGGCCGTCACACCGACGAACCCGCTGTGCACGTCCATGAACGTCGCCATCCGACACCTCCATTCAACGGCCGGAACTTGGTGCGCCGGCAACCGATGAGGCGAGGTTCGCGGGGCAGCCAAACGGCGTCATCGGGCAACCGACCGACGGGCTCGCGCGGAAATGACCTATGCCCCGAGCGGGTGACCGATACGCGATCCGCGTTACGCGATCCGCGTCGAACTACCCGAGCCGCCTCCGCGCGACGTCCAGGGCCTCCGCCACCCTGCGCGGTGCGGTGCCCCCGGTGACGTCGCAGCTGGCCAGGGCGCCGTCGATCCCTGCCGCGGACCGCAGCGCATCTCCGATGTCGGCCTCCTCGGCCAGGGACCGAGCCTGATCGTCGCCTGCCGCGGCCAGGGCCATGCCGAGCATGGCATCCGGCACTTCGTCGAGGCCGAGCCCGGCCTCCTCGGCCTGCGCGACGAGCGACCCGACGATGTGATGCGCGGCCCGGAACGGGACGCCACGCCGGACTAGCGCGTCCGCCACGGCCGTGGCCGTCGTGTATCCCTCGGCCGCCGCCGCGCGCATCCGCTGCGCATCGATCGTCAGCGTGTCCAGCAGGCCGCTCAGGATCCCGAGCGACGCCCCGAAGACGGCCACGGCGTCGAACAGCGGCGCCTTGTCCTCCTGGAGGTCACGCTGGTACGCAAGTGGGAGCCCCTTGAGCAGGGCGAGCGAGGCGGTCAGCTCCCCGATGACGCGGGCCGCGCGGCCACGGACCAGCTCCGCAGGATCGGGGTTCTTCTTGTTGGGCATGATCGAGCTGCCGGTTGAGAACGCATCTGATACCCGGACGAACCCGAACCGCGGGTTGGACCACCAGGTCAACTCCTCGGCCAGGCGGCTCAGATGCACCATCCCGAGCGCGACCGCCGCCAGCGTCTCGACGACGAAGTCCCGATCGGAGACGGCGTCCATCGAGTTGGCGGTCACCCCCTCGAACCCAAGCTCGACCGCCACCGCCGCGCGATCGAGCGGATACCCGGCACCGGCCAGCGCACCCGCCCCCAGCGGCGATACGTTGACGCGCCGGCGCGCATCGGCGAGCCGGGCCCGGTCGCGCTCCGCCATCTCGACGTAGGCCAGCAGGTGGTGCGCGAAGAGCACCGGCTGGGCGGGCTGGATGTGGGTCGTGCCCGGCAGGACGGCCGTCCCCTCGCGCTCGGCCAGGTCGACCAGCGATCGTTCGAATGCGACGAGGCCCGCGTCGAGGTCGTCGATCGCTCGCCGCGTCCAAAGCCGGAGGTCCGTGGCGACCTGGTCATTGCGCGACCGGCCGGTGTGGAGCTTGCCGGCCACCGGCCCGACCCTGTCGGCGAGCGCCGCCTCGAGGTTCAGGTGGACGTCCTCCAGGGTCGGATCCCAGGCCAGGCGGCCTGCGGCGACGTCATCTGCCAGCGCGCGCAGCCCGGTGACCAGCGCCTCGACCTCGGTCTCGGTCAGGAGACCAGCACGACCGAGCCCATGCACGTGGGCGATCGACCCCGCAATGTCGTCCGCGGCGAGCGCGGCGTCGACCTCGATCGAGCGCGTGAAGTCGACCATGCGCTGGTCGCTCGGCTCGGCGAACCGACCGCCCCACAACCGCATGCCGCCCTCCTGCTACCGGGAATCCCGTGCCATCGTACCCACAAGCTCCGCGCGGCGGTCGGGTCCCGCGCGGGCCTTGCGCCGCGTTCGCGCCCGCCGTCACTCGATCGGGATGGCCCGCAGCCGCGCGGCGGCATCCTCCGGGGTCAGATCGCGCTGCGCCTCGGCCAGGAGCTCGTAGCCGACCATGAACTTGCGGACATTGGCGAAGAGGAGCGGCGGGTAGACATGGCCGTGGACCTGCCAGGCATCCGTCTCGCCACCCCCGAAAGGTGCCTGGTGCCAACCCATCGAGTATGGGAAAGGCCGGTTGAACAGCCCGTCGTACCGCCCGAGCAGGTCGCGCAGGACGCCGGCCAGGTCGTCCCGGGCCGCCGAGTCCAGCTCGGATAACCGGGTGGCCGGGCGCCTCGGGACCAGCAGCGTCTCGAATGGCCAGGCCGCCCAGAAGGGCACCACCGCGAGCCAGTGGTCCGATTCGGTGACGACCCGCTGGCTTGCCGTCTCGCGCTCGACGTAGTCGAGGAGGAGCGGATGGCCGGTCCTGGCGCGGTAGGCCCGTTGGGCGGCGTCCTCGCGAGCCCCCTCGTTGGGCAGGGCGGTGCCCGCCCAGATCTGGCCATGCGGGTGTGGATTCGAGGCCCCCATTGCCTCGCCGCGGTTCTCGAAGACCTGGACCCAGCGATGGCTGGCGCCGAGCTCATCGGTCTGATCGGCCCACAGGTCGATCACGCGACGCACGGCTCCACCGGGCATCCGCCCGAGGGTCAGGTCGTGCCGCGGTGAGAAGCAGACCACCCGACAGAGGCCGCGTTCGCCCTCCGCGCGAAGGAGGCCGTCGTCGAACGCAGCGGTGGAGGTGTCCGGTCGAAGGGCCGAAAAGTCGTTGGTGAAGACGAACGTCTCGGCGTAATCCGGATTGACGTCGCCGTTGGCGCGCACGTTGCCCGGACAGAGGTAGCAGTCGGGATCGAATGTCAGTCCGGCGCCCACGGTCTCCGCTTCCTCGGCGCCGAGCCAGGGACGCAGCCCACGACCCGCCGATACGAGCACCCACTCGTCGGTCAGCGGGTTGTAGCGCCGATGCGGCTCGGCCGCGAGCCGCTCGAGCGAGGCGGGCGTCATGCGGCCATTGTCGCAGCCGCACCCGACCAGGAACGCATCGGGCAGACTTGACCGGTGAGCGTCCTCGATCCCGTCATGATCCGCACGGCCGGCCTCGGCCGCCGGTTCGGCGCGGCCTGGGCGATCCGGGACATGAACCTGGAGGTTCGTCGCGGCGAGGTGCTCGGGCTGCTCGGCCCGAACGGAGCCGGCAAGACCACGACCGTGCGGCTGCTCACCGCGCTGATCGAGCCGACCGAGGGCGGCGCATGGGTGGACGGGCTCGACGTCCGGACGGCGCCAGACGCGGTCCGTGCCCGGGTGGGCATCCTGACCGAGACACCCGGGCTCTACGAAAAGCTGTCGGCCACGGACAACCTCGATTTCTTCGGACGGCTGCACGGGCTCGACGCCGCGACGCGGGCCGAACGGATCGAGCGCTACCTGCGCCTCTTCTCGCTCTGGGAGCGCCGCGACGACGCGGCCGGGACCTTCAGCAAGGGCATGAAGCAGAAGCTGGCGATCGCCCGGGCACTGCTGCACGACCCGGCGGTGGTCTTCCTCGACGAGCCGACTGCGGCGCTCGATCCCGAAGCGGCCTACATCGTGCGCGAGGCGGTCGAAGGGCTGCGGCGCTCCGGCCGGACGATCGTGCTGGCCACCCACAACCTCGACGAGGCAAATCGCCTTTGCGACCGCGTGGCGTTCATCCGCGGCGCGCTCCTCCGGGTCGATTCGCCAGCCGAGTTGCTCGGGACCATGGGCGCCCGCGGCGTCGATATTGCCCTCTCCCAGGAGCCGGACGCGGACCTGCTCGCGGCAGCCCAGTCGGTCGAGGGCGTGGCGGGCGTCGAGTCGTTCGATCGGCGGCTCGTCGTCTCGGCGGACGAGCCGGCCGCGGTGACGCCAGACCTGATCCGCGCCCTGGTCGCCGCCGGCGCGGACATCCTGGAGGTCCGCGAACGGGTGACCACGCTCGAACAGGCCTACTTCGAGGTCATGGGTGTGCGGCCCGATCGAGACGAGGCGGCCTGATGCGGCTCTCGATCGTCGGCACGATCCTGCGCCGGGAATGGGCGGAGACCGTCCGCAACCGCTTGCTGATGGCCACGATCCTGGTGCCCCCCGTCATCCTCACCGTGGCGCCGATCGCGGCCGGCGGCCTGGTCGGTGACCGCTCGCTGCCGGCCGACTTCGCCGCCCAGATCATCGCCCAGCGACCTGATTGGGCAGCGTTCACGCCCAGCGAGCTGGCCGGCGCCTTCACGGTCCAGCAGTTCCTGGCCTTCT
>Ga0326597_10009803_pt1 | contig 12798 bp, 11 predicted proteins | sample RVTome_12_FD_203789 | JGI IMG/M metagenome (GOLD analysis project Ga0326597, IMG submission 203789) | Soil microbial communities from uranium-contaminated site in the Upper Colorado River Basin, Wyoming, United States - RVT100D185 | ecosystem: Environmental > Terrestrial > Soil > Contaminated >... | reverse complement strand
GCGTGGGGCCGCGCGCACGAGTTCCATGGCGCATACACTCAAGTCTGGCCGCGATAACAGCTTCGCTGCCGGTGCTCTTGCTCGACGCCCGACCGTGACGGATACAAGCCTCCGTTCCCTGCGTCGCTAACATTCGCCAAGGAGGTTCGTCATGGCGACGTACGAAGGCTCGATCGACGTAGACGTCCCAGTCCGCACCGCATACGATCAGTGGACCCAGTTCGAGACGTTCCCGCAGTTCATGGAGGGCGTCGAGGAAGTTCGCCAGACCAGCGAAACGACGCTCGCCTGGCGCACCGAGATCGGCGGCCGCACTGAGTCGTGGGAGGCCGAAATCACTGAGCAGGTCCCTGACCAACGCATCGCGTGGACAAGCCGCACCGGAGCCAAGAACGCGGGTGTCGTCACGTTCCACCCAATCGACGACGCCACGACGCGCGTGATGCTCCAAATGGAGTACGAGCCGGAGACAGTGGTGGAGCAAGCCGGCGCCGCGCTGGGCGTCGTCGGCCGCCGGATCAAGGGAGATTTGAAGCGCTTCAAGGAGTTCATCGAGGCGCAAGGCGAATCGACGGGCGCCTGGAGGGGCAGCGTCGAACGCTGACAGAGTAGGAAGCAAACCAAGCCGGGCGCGGATCAAGAAGAACATCCTCGATCCGCGATCTCTTGTCCCTGACGGTATTTCTTGTGGTGGGCTATACTGGAATTGTACCAGTGACCCGACGTGTGTGAATCAGGCTTGACATCTCATGACAGATCACGCCTCATCACGACGGAACGTCTTAGACGACGAATCTCCACCACCACCACGCAGCGAGGAGGGTGGCGAGCATCTGAATCCCTAGTCGACTGGCAGTAAGGCGACAGTAAGCGCCCGTGCAACCGTGACGCATGACGAAACTGACGAACCTGGTTTCCGCGTGACTTTCCGTGCCTGCGATCCAGAGTCGCAACACCGCGGTACCGTGACGCATGGCCGTACCCGACTACCAGTCCTTCATGCGTCCCCTCCTCGAGACAACCTCTGACGAGAAGGACTGGCGCACGGGCGACCTCAAGGACACCGTCGCTGATCACGTCGGCCTTACCGACGAAGATCGCGCTGAGATGCTCCCCAGCGGCAAGCAGCTCACGTACGCCAACCGCATCGGCTGGGCCAAGACCTACCTGACGAAGGCAGGACTGCTCGATGCACCCGAGCGAGGTTGGGTACGCATCACGCCAAGAGGCCTAGACGCCCTCAAGAGCGGCGAAGCGATCAACAACGCCTACCTAGAGAAGTTCGACGAGTACCAGGACTTCAAGTCCCGCAGCTCCGGCGGCGCCCAGGAGACCACGCAACCGGACGAGCAGGACGACAGAACACCGGACGAGCGCCTCGACAAGCTCTACCGCACTATCCGAAGCGCCCTCGCCCAAGAACTCCTGGACATGGTCATGTCCGCCAACCCCGCTTTCTTCGAGCGCCTCGTCGTCGAGTTGCTCGTCGCTATGGGCTACGGCGGGTCCGTCACCGACGCAGGCCAGGCCATCGGACGAAGTGGCGATAACGGCATGGACGGCATCATCAAGCAAGACCGTCTAGGGATCGACAACGTCTACATCCAGGCTAAGCGCTGGGCGCGAGGTCGCACGGTCGGTTCCAGCGAGGTCCGCGATCTGGCCGGCGCCTTGTCCATGCGTCGCTCCACGAAGGGCGTGCTCATCACCACCAGCGACTTCACCCAGAGCGCCATCGATACCGCCAGGCAGGTCGGCAACATCGTCCTCGTCAACGGCGAGCGCCTGGCTGAGCTCATGATTGACCACAACGTCGGGGTGACGACCAATCAGCAGTACGAGCTCAAGAAGGTCGACCAGGACTACTTCGAGGATGCGTAGCGATCAAAGGCGGTACGCGTCGGATGCCAAGCCCGTGGCGCGAGGCGTTTCGGGCGGGAATCACCCCGATGCGGAGTAGTGCGGGCGCCGGCATAGGCATTGACCGAAATCGGCGTGAGGAGGCGCTATGAACGAACAGGATGAAGTCCGTGGACGAATCCTCGAAGCGGCCTACCAGGACGCTATTGATGCCGGCGGGATCGCGGCCGCGAGTTTCATGAACACCGAAGTCGCGCAGAGACTCGGGTTGGACGGGAAGCGAACGAGAGATGCGCTCACGTCCCTGAAGGCAAACGGCTTGCTCGAGACGGTCACCGCCTTCCTCGGAGGCGGGGAGTTGTTGCGGGTCACGGCCTCGGGGTTCCAGCAGATCGAGCGCCTACGCGACGAGGGGTACAAACCTGCCGCACCTGACGCGCCCACGAAGCAGGGCAACACCTACGTCACGTTCAACGGCAGCGTCTACGGCCAGGCGATCCAGGGCGCCGGTTCCACCACGAACATCACGCAGCTTAACTACGCAGCGAGTTCCGAGGCCCTGGAGCTGATCGAGCGAATCATCGCGGTTGCCCAGGGGCTTGAAGATGATGAAGTGCGTGCGGAGGCCGTCGAGAGCGCCGAAGCGCTTGAGAGTGAGCTCCGGTCAGAGCAGCCGGATCCAAAGAGGGTTCGGACCCTGGCGCGGGGGTTCTGGTCGGTCGCTCAGAATGCGGCCGCACTCACGACGCTTGGAATCGCCCTCATGAAGGCCCTCGGCATCGGCTGAGAGGAACGATCCTGATCAGACGGCGACACGGGGCGGTGACGCCGCGGCCCACTGGTCGTGGTTGCTCGGCTTGTCGAGGGAGACGTGAACCTCGCGCCCGAGAGCCTCGGCGACACTGCGGAGCGTCCGGCTGGTGTGCCCGAAGTAGAACGGGTTCGTGATGCGGGTGACGACACTGCGGGGTGCGTTCATGCGGCGGGCGAGCTCGGCGTAGCTGATGCCCTCCTGCCGGAGCGCCGTTTCGATGGCGATGCTGATGGCGCTCATCGCCGCGGGTTCGGCGTAGACGATCTCCGGCGCGTCGCCCGCGTCGCGGTAGTCCTGCAGATCGAGCTGATCCTCGGGCATAGGCGACTCGGGATCACGACCTTCCAGGTGACAGTCGAGCAGGTACAGCGCGGCCTGCTGCTCGAGGAGCACGTGGAGCGCCTCCGTCGTCGCGGCGGTCGCCATGGCGGGGAACTGGAGGCCGCCCGCGGCGAAGCCGGTGTCGGTCTGGAGTAAGGCGAACGGGTAGCCGCGGTGCTGCGTGGCGGTGCGGGCCATGTGGATGCGCCATCCTCCCGGTGCGGGGGCTGGAGGTGCCTCGACGGGGGATCCACGTCGACGTGCGGTCGCGCCTCCAACTACTTCTTCTTCTTCGATACGGGCGGCCAGCGGAGGCCGGCCTGCTTGTAGATACTGCGGAGTGTTCCGGCCGGGATCTCGTCTCCGAGGTTCCCAGCGACCGTGACGGGCGGGCCGGATTTGTCCGGATGCTTCAACTGGCGGTGCGGACCCGGGCGGGCCACGTACCACCCCTCCTGATCGAGGAGTTTCAGGACCTGACGTACGGTGAAGGTCTTCACGCAGATGATCTCCCTATGGTGGTGAAAGTGCGCCCATGGTCATCTCCTTCCTTCCTGAGACCTTTCTGCCTGGTTTCCTACCTACTGTTTGAGATGCGTCCGTAACCGGACACGAAGATGTTATCAGAAATGCGAACACTCGTGGGCCTGCGCCGCCACCGCACTCAATGGCATCGCTCACAGCTGCATTGTCAATTCGAATCGCCGGGCTCTTGTTTCGAATTCAATTTACAATCCTAGCGAATCTCGCGTCGTCCGGACAGGCCGCGACACAGCGACGGTGGGAGCCAACTTGAACAGTATGGAGGCTGACTTGCGCCTGTGACGCTGTTCGGTGAGTTCATTTCCACTTTGCAGTTTTGTGCTGGGGTGGAATTTCAGTCAGATCAAGCCGAACGCGGATCGAGAGCAACAACCTCGATCCGCGTTCTCTTGTCCCTGACGGTATTTCTTGTGGTGGGCGGTACTGGATTTGAACCAGTGACCCCTCGCGTGTGAAGCGAGTGCTCTTCCGCTGAGCTAACCGCCCGAGCGTTCAGGAGTCTACTGCGGCGGCCGAAGGAACGTCAACCGAGCGGACGCTCCGGTCGGCGGAGCGCGCGACGCGAGCAGGCGAGTGCATGCACGCGACATAGGGAGGGGCCCGGCGGACGCGCCGGGCCCGTTCGTGCAACGCTTGAAGGAGCTCTGTCCGAAAGGTGGGCTCTCGCTCAGGTGGCTTGCGGGGTCCGGCCGCCTGCTGCCTGCCGCTTGGCCGTGTCGCTATCCTCGTCGCCGAAGCCGTCGCGCGGGGCGCCGATCCTCGGGAGCACCCAGTAGTCCAGGCCGTAATAGCCGGCGGTGCGCCAGGCGAGCACCAGCCAGGTCGCCAGGATGAACATCACCGGGTTGCTCGAGACGGTGCCGGCCAGCAGGAAGGCCGCGTTCATCAGGCCGCCCAGGAAGGCGCTGGCTCCGGTCAGGAAGCCGACGATGAGGGCGATCCCGACGAGGACTTCGCCGATGGCCACCAGGTGGCTCATGATCGCGGCGTTGGGGATGAAGATCCTCTCGATCATCCAGGCGTACCAGCCGGCGACCGATGGGTGATCCCCGCCGGTCAGTTCGAGCGCGCGGCCGAGGAAACCGCGGACGGCACCTCCGGCGTCGGCGCCGACCCAGCCCGTGCCGGTGACCTTGCCCCAACCGGCGGTGAGCCACTGCCAGCCGAGGTAGATGCGGATGATCGTCCAGAACGGGGCCATCGTCTTCGATGCGAAGAGGAACTTGCTGACCTTGGGTTCAGGGTAGTGCGTACCTTGCAACATGTTCGTCTCTCCCTTCGAGCGACATGTTCGCTCGGCACCTCCCGGGGTGGGAAGGGACGGTCGTCATCCGACATTCGTCACCCGACATTCGTCCCGCACCTGGCGAGCCCTTCACGCCAGATCGACGCGACCGGCCCGTAGCCAACCTTCGACCTCGTCGACCTCGCCAGGCCGTGCGAACAGGTAGCCCTGCGCGATGCGGCAACCGTGCTGTAGGAGGAAGTCGCGTTGCGCCTTGGTCTCGACCCCTTCGGCGATCACGCCGATGTCGAGTGCCTGGGCGATGCCGATGATGGCACGCACGATGGCGGCGTCGTGGGGTGCGGCGTCCGGGTCGTCGCCCAGGTCCCGCACGAACGACTGGTCGATCTTGAGGCTGCCCACGTCGAGTTGCTTCAGGCGGCCAAGCGACGAGTGCGTCGTGCCGAAGTCATCGATACTGACCGCTACGCCCAACTCTTCCAGGGCGCGCACCTTCTGAACCGTTTCGCTCACGTCGGCCATGGCGGCGCTCTCGGTGATCTCGACCTCGAACAGCTCGGCCGGAACGCCCGCCTGTTCGAGCGCGGCGGCGACGACGTCGACGACGTTCCCGTCGACGAACTGGCGGGCGGCGACGTTCACCGCTACGGGGACCAGTGGAAGTCCCGCAGCGCGGAACGCGGCGATCCGGCCGATCGCCTCGCGAATCACCCAGTTGCCGAGCTCGATGATGAAGCCGGTCGCTTCCGCCACCGGAATGAAGCTCCCAGGAGGTACGTCACCGAACCGTGGCGAGCGCCAGCGCGCCAGCGCCTCGAGGCTGACGATGCGGCCGTTGGCCATGTCGACGCGTGGCTGGTAGACCAGTCGCAGCTCGCCGTTGGCGAGGCCGGCACGCATGGCGGCATCCATGCGGACCCGCTCGTCCAAACGCTGCTGCATCGACTCGGTGTAGTACGCCACCGACGCCGCTCCGCTCTCCTTGGCGCGGTGCAGCGCCACGTCGGCGTAGCGCATCAGGGCGTCGGCGTCCTCCGCGTCGCCCGGGTAGACGGCTGCGCCGATCGTGACAGAGACCTGCGCCGGCCTTCGTGCCACCTCGAACGGCTCGCGGAACCCGTCACGGATCTTGCTGACGACGGCCGCGACGTCGTCCAGGCTGCCGACCCGCTCCAGCAGGATGCCGAACTCGTCGCCACCGACACGGGCGACGACATCGGCCGCGCGAACCAGGCTGCCAAGTCGCCGCGCGACGGCGGTGAGCAACGCGTCGCCGGCTCGCTGGCCCAGCCCGTCGTTGACGGTGCTGAACGCGTCGACGTCGATCATCAGCACGGCTATCCGGTCGTGGTGACGGCGGGCGGCCTCGAACGCCCCGGTCACCCGTTCGGAGAAGTAGGTGCGGTTCGGCAGTCCAGTCAGGCGGTCGTGGGCGGACAGGTATGCGACGCGCTCGACCAGCCGTTCGCGGACGGTCACGTCCTCCGCCAGTTTCAGCAGGTGCGTCGTCTTCCCCTCGCCGTCGATCAGCGGGCTGACGGTGGCCTGTTCGCGGTAGCGGGTGCCGTCCGCGCGCCGACTGTCGAAGCTGCCGACCCATGGCGTGCCCGCCTTCAGGGCCTCCCACATGGCCTGGCTCGAGGCGCACGCATCCTCCTCGTCGGCCGCGAACCTGCTTGCCACCTGGCCGAGAACCTCGCTTGCTGCGTAACCGCTGGCCACCTCGAACGCGCTGTTGACGTACTCGATGCGCCCCTCGAGATCGGTGAGCATCACGATGCTGGGCGCCTGCTCGACGATGGTCGCGAGCCGCGTGGCCTCGTCCTGACGGCGCTTGGCCTCGTCGACGTCCTGCACCGTTCCGACCAGGCGTGGCTGGTCGCTCTCGGCGCGCTCGGCTCGGAGACGGAGGTACGCGTCCTTCCCGTCGCGCTGCATCCGTACCGTGACGTCCAGCGGCTTCTTGCCGAGGAGCGCCTCGCGCCACTCCCGCTGCGTCCTACGAAGGTCGTCGGGGTGTATGCGACGCCGAAGCATTGCGACGAGGTGCCGGTTCGGGAGCGGACCCAGCACCGCCTCGACCGCCGGGGCGAAGGTGAACTCCCAGCTATTGAGGTCCAGAGCCCAGGTGCCCAGCCCACCGGCACGCTGCGCCCGGTCCAGCAGGGCGTCGCGCTCGCGCAGCGACTCCTGTACCTTGCGGATTTCGGTGGTCTCGAAGGCACTTCCGACGATGCGCCTCACCCGGCCTTCGGCATCCATGATCGGTACCAGGCTGGTTCGGTGCCAGGCGCCAGGGCGGGGAATCGGCAGGTGTTCGTCCAGCACGATCGGACGGCGTTCGCGCACGCAGACGCGGTAGCGGCCCTCGATCACCTCGGCGTCCTCCTTCGACACGAAGTCGCTCGCGCGCTTGCCAAGGAAGGCGGCGTTCGGAATGTCGTACAACCGCTCGTGCGCAGCATTGGCCGCCGAGTAGCGAAACTCGTCGCCATCGACATCGACCACGAACAGCGACGCCTCGGTCGCGTCGAATACCGTCTGCAGAAGCTTCTGCGAGTCCTGTAGCGCCGATTCCATCGCTTGAAACTCGGTTACGTCGGCGGCATAGCCGTACCAGACGGTACCGCTATCGTCGAGGCGCTCCGGGCTCGCCTCCTCCTGCAGCCAACGCAGTCCGCGAGTCGGATGCTGAACCCGGTACCGTTGGCGCCAGACCGTCCCCTCACGCTCGGAGGTACGAATCGATGCCGCCAGGCGCGCGCGATCACCGGGGTGAACATGTTGCAACGCCAGTGAGGCATCGCGCATCGCCTCCTCCGTGGTCACCCCGTAGAGGCGCTCCATCCCCTCGGTAGCGCAGGGAAAGGTGCGTCGCCCGTCCGGCCAGACGCGGTACTGATACAGCATTCCCGGCAGGTGTTCACCTACCGCCCGGAGCGACTCGATCACCGCGCGGGCTTCGCGCTCAAGCGCGCCGGCCCGACTTCGGTCGCGCAGTAGCCAGAACTCGCCACCACCGTCCCGAATGGTGGTCAGCTCGATCGGCCGCTCGCTACCGTCCTGGTCAACGATCGGCAGCAGTGTTGGTCCGGGGGTTCCAGCGACCCGCTTGGCGACGTGCTCCTGCTGGTGCTGCGCAGCGTCACTACCGTAGACGGCGGCGAACCAGTCGGTGACGGTGGTCAGGTCCGTTACCGACCTGCCGACCAGGTCAGCACCGAGCTGGTTGACGCACAGGCGCTCACCGTCGGTCCAGGCCGCACCGACCGGCAGGCGACCTATCCAGATACACGCCTGTTCGAGGGCGTCGAGCGGATTGTCCGTAGCGAGGCCATCGAGGTGCACGGCAGGAGAGATCGTACGGCGTGTCGGCTCACGGAGTTCGCACCCGCCCCACACGCCCATGTGCGGGCCGGCTCTGACGCCGCTGGCGCCTACCCCGCCTTAGGTCTGCGTGGCCTCGACCCTTCGCTGCCGGCCGCCTGGAAGCGCGCCCTCGCCCGCTCGAGGCGCGGGTCAGGCGGACCGGGCGGGACCACCTCTCCCGCCGTGGCGGTCCTAGCCGGCAGTTCGCGTCCGATCGCCCGGGCCGCCAGCCGGGCGGCACCCAGGGCCGAGGCGTCGGGCGTGTCGGTCGGCGCCAGCGGCCGCTGCAGCACCGTCGCCAACAGCTTCCGCCAGCGCGGATCGAGGCTTCCGCCGCCCGCCAGACGCACCACCGCCGGTGGGGCGACGGCGACCCAGACGGCATCGGCCGCGTCCGCGATGGCGAAGGTGATCCCCTCCAGCACCGAGCGCGCCATCGCATCACGGTTGTGCCGCAACGCCAACCCCGACCAGCCGCCGCGCGCGTCGGCGTCGAGGATCGGCGTGCGCTCGCCGGTGAGGTAGGGCAGGAAGGTGACCCCTTCGCAGCCGGGCTCGGCCCCGTCGAGGCTGGCCAACATCCCCGCCACGTCCAGCCCGAGCGTCCGGGCGGCCCAGTCGAAGGCGATGCCGGCGTTCTGGACCGCGGCCAGCAGGTAGCTGCCGGTCTCCTCGGCCCGGCGGAACAGGTGCACCCCTGCCACCGGCTCGTGGTACCTCTCCGCTACCGGGTGCGCGAGTTGCGCGCCGGTCCCGATCGACAGCTGCGCCTCACCGACCGACCCTCCGCTGCCCAGCAGCGCCGCGGGCGTGTCGCCCGCCCCGGTGGCGACCGGGATGCCGGCAGGCAGGCCGAGGTCCTCCGCCGCTTCGCGACGCAAGACCCCTGCTTGCGACGCCGACGGCCTTAGCGGCGCCAACAACCGTGCGTCGATGCCGAGCGTCTCGGCCACGTCGGTCGCCCAAGCGTCGGCTGCCAGGTCGTACAGCAACGTTCCCGACGCGTCGGACGGCTCGGCGGCCGCCTCGCCGGTCAGGCGCAAGCGCAGCCAATCCTTGGGTTGAAGCGCCCAGGCCGACGCCTGCAGCACCCGCGGCTCGTGCCGCGCCAGCCAGGCCAGGGTGGTGCCGGCCATGCCCGCCGTGACCGGGTTGGCCAGCCGCGCAAGGGTCGATCGGGGAAGACCCCGATACGCCCCGATCGTCTCCGAGCCGCGACCGTCGGCCCAGCTGACCGCCGGGCGGGTCGGCCGGGCGTCGTCGCGGCAGAGGACCACCCCGTGCATCTGACCGGAGAGGCCGATCGCAGCGATGCGGCCGGCCACCGAGGCAGCCTGGCCCGCCCCGCCCAGCACCTCGCGTGTCGCGGCGACCACCGCCCGCCACCACGCCTCGGGATCCGCCTCGGCCCAGCCGGGCCTCGGCGTGTCGAGGGGGTAGGAGGCGCTGGCGCGCCGCCGCGGCGTGCCGTCGCCAGCGAAGGTGACGACCTTGACCGACGAGGTGCCCAGGTCGATCGCCAGCAATAGGCCGTCGGAATCGCCCCCTGATCGGTGCGGCACGGCGCAGTCTACGCCGAGGCGGGCGAGGCGCCCTGCCGCCTCGCCTCCACCTCCGCCCGCACGACCGGCGCGACCTCGCTCCCCAGCAGACGGATCGCTTCGAGCACCTGCTGGTGCGGGATGCTGCCCACGGTGAGTTGGATCAGCACCCGGTCGTGATCGAACAGGGCGTGGTGGGCCAAGATCTTCTCGACCAGCTGCTCGGGCGAGCCGATCAGCAGCGCGCCGTCCGGCTGCGCGTCGCGCTCCACCTGACGCCGGCCGTACGGCGGCCAGCCGCGCTCCCGACCGATCCGGTTCATCAGCACCGCGGCGGCGGGGGCGAACCGCTCGATCGCCGTGTCGGCATCCTCGGCCACGAACCCGTGCAAGGCGAGGCTCATCGGGATGGCGTCGGCGTCGTGTCCCGCCGCGGCCGCCGCGCGGCGCCACAGCTGCGCCAGCGGGGCGAAGCGGGCAGGTTCGCCCCCCAGGATCGCCAGCGCCAGCGGCAGGCCCAACCGCCCGGTGCGCACCGCGGATTGCGGGGTTCCACCGACCGCGATCCATACCGGCAACGGGTCTTGCAGCGGTCGGGGAAGAACGTCGAGGCCTGGCAGCGGCGGGCGGTGACGGCCCGACCACTCGATCGTGGTCCGCTCGCGCAACGCCAGCAACAGCTCGAGCTTCTCCTCGAACAGCTCCTCGTAGTCGCGCAAGTCGTAGCCAAACAGCGGGAACGATTCGACGAACGAGCCGCGGCCGGCCATGATCTCGGCGCGCCCCCCGGAAAGAAGGTCCAGCGTCGCGAAGCGTTGAAACACCCGCACCGGATCGTCGGAGCCGAGCACCGTCACGGCGCTGCTGAGCCGAATCCGCTCGGTGCGGGAGGCTGCAGCGGCAAGGAGCACGTCGGGCGCCGAGGCGAGGTACTCCTCGCGGTGGTGCTCGCCGATCGCGAACAGGTCCAGGCCGACCCGGTCGGCCTCCTCGATCTCGGCCAACAGCTCTTCGATGCGTCGCTCGGGGCGTTTCCGTACGCCGCTGGTCGGATCGGCGATGTTCTCGACGAACGAGTAGATGCCCACCTCGAACGGTTTCGAGCGGCGGTGCGGCAGGACCGGTCCTAGCGCAGCTTCGGGACTGCTCACGCGGGCACCGCGGCGAGCCGCCCTCGGGTCCAGGCGTTCAGGAGACGCCAGGCAATATCGCCGCTGGCGAGCCGGGCCGGGTTGGTCAGCACGCCGTGGATCGTTCCGGGCAGCAGGTGGTGCTCGACCTCGACGCCGGCGTCCCGCAGGCGCTGGGCGTAGGCGTCTCCCTCGTCCCGCAGCGGGTCGAACTCGGCGGTCAGCACGAAGGCGGGCGGCAGGCCGCGAAGGTCTTCGGCCACGATCGGCGAGGCGTCGGGGTGTTCCGCGTCGTCCTCGTGAGCGAGGTAGCGCGCGCCGAACCAGTCCATCGCTTCGCGCGTCAGCCCGAACCCCTGCGCCAGCGCGGTTCGTGACGACCAGCGGTCTCCGGGCCGCATGTCGGTGGCGGGGTAGACGAGCGCCTGTCCAGCGAGGGGTGGTCCCCCCTCGTCCCGCAGCCTGCGGGCGACGACCGCCGCCAGGTTCCCGCCGGCACTATCGCCGGAAACGACGATCCGGGCCGGATCGCCGCCAAGCTCGGCCGCGTGCTTCGCGACCCAGCGGGTCGCGGCGACGCAATCTTCGACGCCGGCAGGGAAGGGGTGCTCGGGCGCAAGGCGGTAGTCGACGGAGACGACCAGGACACCGGCGCCGACGCTGGTGCGGCGGGCGGCCTCGTCGTGCGTCTCGAGGTCGCCGAGCACGAAGCCGCCACCGTGGAACAGGACCACCACGCCCAGCGGCTCGACTCCGGGTCGAGGCCGATAGAGGCGCGCGCCGATCGTGCCGGCCGGGCCGGGAATGGCGAGGTCGCGCACCTCGCCGACGGGGGTGGGAACCTCGACCTCGTTGGCGGCGCGGTCGTCGAGGCGGACCACCTCGAGCGGAAGCTCCCAGATCGGCGGGGCGGCCAGCTCGAGCTGTTGGCGGAGGTAGGCGCGGACGTCGTCGTCGAGGTGGGGTTCGTGAGCCATGGTGCTCACCAGGATGCGCCGCCCGTGGGCCACGCTCCGTCGTACGGGTCACCCGAAGTGCGAGCCGGGCGCGCCGAAACCGGGCGCGACCGTCACAGACCGGCCCGCGCCGCACCCCTCCGCAGGAACTCGAGGCCCTCGCGTGCCAGCACCTCGGGCGGCTGGTTGGGTGGGCGCCACAGGCAGGTGGCGGCCGCCAGGTCCGGGTTGATCGCCGAGAACGATTCCAGCACCAGCGGACCCTGATAACCCGCCTCGGCCAAACCGCGCCAAACGTCGTCCCAGTCGACGGTTCCGGTGCCCACCAGGCCGCGGTGGCTCTCGCTCATGTGCAGGTAGCGCAGCGTGCCGGCGACGTCCGCCAGCGGCTGCGCGAACCCTTCCTCCTCGATGTTCATGTGGTAGGTGTCCGCGTGCACGCCGAGGTCGCTCGTGCCGACGGCGCGCACGGTGGCGTCGACGTCGGCGAGGGTGTTGTAGAGGTAGGTCTCGTAGCGGTTACACGCTTCGAGCGCCAGCGCGATGCCGCGCCCGCGGGCGTCGGCCGCTACCTCGCGCAGGACCTGCTCGACCGTGGCGCGCTCGTCGGCGCGCGGTGGCGCGCCGGTGAGCACGCCGAGGGAGTAGCCGAGGCAGCCGCACAACACCTCGGCGCCGACCGCCTCGGTCTGCTCGAGCGCCCGCTTGAGGAAGGCGACCGCCCGCTCCGGATGGTCGGGCGCATGCGCGTCGCTGGGCAGGCCCAGCGAGCAGGTCGCGCCGATGCCGACGCGCCTCAGGGCGTCGCGGTGACGACGCGCGTCGAACCGTTCCGGATGCAGCAGCGGGATCTCGAGGAAGTCGAAGCCGGCCGCGCCCGCCTCGGCGATCGCCAGGTCGCCCGCCTCCGGCGTCCAATCGGCGATCCAGACGAAGGCGTGGGCGCCGAAGCGGATCATGCGGCGTCCAGACGGGTGGGAGCGCGGGCGGTTCGTAGCATCGCGTCCTCTACCATGCC
>Ga0326597_10009802_pt1 | contig 12799 bp, 14 predicted proteins | sample RVTome_12_FD_203789 | JGI IMG/M metagenome (GOLD analysis project Ga0326597, IMG submission 203789) | Soil microbial communities from uranium-contaminated site in the Upper Colorado River Basin, Wyoming, United States - RVT100D185 | ecosystem: Environmental > Terrestrial > Soil > Contaminated >... | reverse complement strand
ACTGCGAGACAGCAAAGAGTTGCCTGCCAAGCAAAGAGAACGCCTCAGCGCCCTCATCCGGGCAGAAGCCGTCGCCTTCGGCCTCGGCTGGTCGAGCGTCGCCGAGATCGACGCCCACGGCATCGGTCCCGCCAATCAGACCGCGATGGCCCGCGCCATTGCCGGCCTCGGCCGGGCGCCCGACCATGTCCTGATCGACGGTCCATCGACCATCCCCGTGGCGCTGCCGCAGCGCGCCATCGTCGACGGCGACGCCCTCTGCAGCTCGATCGCCGCCGCCTCGATCGTTGCCAAGGTTGCGCGCGATGCCGTCATGCGGGCCGTCGGCTACCTCTACCCAGCCTACGACTTCGGCCGTAACAAGGGCTACGCGACCCGCGATCACCTCGCCCGCCTCGCCGAGCACGGCCCCTGCGTCTATCACCGCCGCAGCTGGCTTGCCGTCAGCCGTTTCGACCGCAGCGCCGCCGCCGCGACCGTGACCATCGATGCCGCGCGATAGCCAGCGGCGTCGCCGCCTCGGCGACTTCGGCGAGCGCATCGCCAGCGGCCACCTCGAGGCGAAGGGCTACACGATCCTCGAGCGCAACTGGGCGACGCGCGACGGCGAAATTGACATAATTGCGAGCCGGGGCCGCTACCTGATCTTCGTAGAGGTGCGCAGCCGCTCCGGCCGTTCCACCGGCACGCCCGAAGAGTCGATCACCGGCCGCAAGGCGTCTCACGTGCGCGCCGCCGCCGCCGCCTACGCTCAGGAGCATCCGGAGGCGCCGAAGGACCAGCGGATCGACGTCGTCGCGATCGAGCTCGACCACCGCGGCCGCCTCATGCGCGTGGAGCAGATCGAAAACGCGATCGAGGACGAATAGCGCGACGGCGCGCGAATAGCCCGTCGTACGGGCGGGCGACAAGGAACGATATGCGGCGACTCATACCGGACATCGAGGCGATCGGCGCCGCCGCGGCGGACGCCCTCGCGGCGAAGAACCTCGCGCGGGAGGCGGCCTTCGGCCGCTGCCGCGAGGCGACGCGCCACGCCGCCAACGCCATCCGCGCCGTCCATCGCGGCGATTTCGAGCGGGGCCGGCAGCTGATCGAGCGCGCCGCCCTCCTCTTGCGGGAGGCCAAGGAGGCGCTGCGCGACGCGCCCGACATCCGCTACGCCGGCTTCGTCCACGACGCCGAGAAGGAGTACGCCGAGGCGGAGCTCACGCTCGCCTTCATCGCCGTGGCGCCGCGCCTGCCCCGCGCCGAGGACCTCGGCGTCGAGATCGCCGCCTACCTCAACGGCCTCGGCGAGGCCGTCGGCGAGCTGCGCCGCTACCTGCTGGACACGCTGCGCAAGGGCGACGTCGCCGCCTGCGAGGTCTGCCTCGAGGTCATGGACGAGGCTTACGGCATCCTCGTCAGCTTCGACTACCCGGACGCGATGACCGGCGGCCTCCGCCGTACTACCGATAGCGTGCGCGGCATCCTCGAGCGCACCCGCGGCGACCTCTCCGTCGCCGTGCGCCAGCGCGACCTCGAGCGGCGCCTGCTCGACTTCGAGGGCCGTCTCTCGCCCTAGCTGCTCTTGGCTAGCTCAGCGCTGGCTCAGCCGACGAACAGCGGCCCGAAGACGACGGCGACGATCGACATCAGCTTCAAGAGGATGTTCAGGGAGGGGCCGGAGGTGTCCTTGAAGGGGTCGCCGACCGTGTCGCCGACCACCGCCGCCTTGTGCGCCTCCGAGCCCTTGCCGCCGAGATGGCCGGCCTCGATGTACTTCTTGGCGTTGTCCCAGGCGCCGCCGGCGTTCGCCATCATCAGCGCCAGGAGCGCGCCGGTGACGATCGAGCCGACGAGGAGGCCGCCGAGCGCCTCGGCACCGATGATCGCGCCGATCGCGATCGGTACGGCGACGGCGAGGACGCCGGGCAGGATCATCTCCTTGATCGCGCCGTTCGTCGCGATCGCGACCGCGTTGGCGTAGTCCGGCCGGTCCGTGCCTGCCATGATCCCCGGCTTCTCGCGGAACTGACGCCGCACCTCCTCCACCATGCTCATCGCCGCCCGGCCCACGGCCGCCATCGTCAAAGCGCCGAAGATGAAGGGCATGAGGCCGCCGATCAGGGCGCCGACGAGGACGTCGACGTCGAGCAGGTCGAGGGTCGAGATGCCCACGACCTGCGCGTAGGTGGCCATCAGCGCCAGCGAGGTGAGGACGGCGGAGCCGATCGCGAAGCCCTTGCCCGTCGCCGCCGTCGTGTTGCCGAGGCTGTCGAGGGCGTCCGTGCGCTCGCGCACCTCCGGCGGCAGGTGGGCCTGCTCGGCGATGCCGCCGGCGTTGTCCGCCACCGGCCCGTAGGCGTCGGAGGCGAGCGTCACGCCCAACGGCGAGAGCATGCCGACGGCCGCGAGGGCGATGCCGTAGAGGCCGGCGATCTCGTGCGTCAGCCAGATGCCGACGACGAGCGAGAGGATCGGGATCACCGTCGAGAGCATCCCGAGGCCGAGGCCGCCGATGATCACCGTGCCGGCGCCCGTCTCCGCCTGCTCCGCCAGGCTACGCGTCGGCTTGTACTCGTAGGCCGTGTAGTACTCCGTTGCCGTGCCGATGACCTGGCCGACGACGAGGCCGATGAGGACGACGAAGAAGAGCGCGACATCGAGGCCCATGACGGCGACGGCGGCGCCGGTGCCGACCAGGACGATGCCGCTGGCGCCGAAGATACCGCTGCGCAGCGCCCAGAGGAGGCGGCCCATGTTCGCCTGCTCGCCGGTGCGGACGAGGAAGGTGCCGATTATCGCGGCGCCGATGCCGATCGCCATGACTAAGAGCGGCAACACAAACGCATCCGAGTCGAAGGCTCGCTCGACCTCCTCCTCGAAGCCGGCGTCGGCGGCGATCACCGCCACGGTCGCCAGCGACATCGTCGCGACGATCGCGCCCGTGTAGGACTCGAAGAGGTCGGCGCCCATGCCGGCCACGTCGCCGACGTTGTCGCCGACGGCGTCGGCGATAACGGCCGGGTTGCGCGGGTCGTCCTCCGGGATGCCCATCTCGACCTTGCCGACGAGGTCGGCGCCGACGTCGGCCGCCTTCGTGTAGATGCCGCCGCCGACGCGGGCGAAGAGGGCGATAGACGACGCGCCGAAGGCGAAGCCGGCCAGCGGCTGGACGCTCTCGAAGACCAGGTAAAGGACGCTGAGGCAGAGGAGGCTGATGCCGACGACGCTCATGCCCATGACGACGCCGGAGGAGAAGGCGACGCGCAGCGCCGGGTTGAGGCCGATGCGCGCCTTTGCGGCCGTTCGCACGTTGGCGCGGACGGCGATCTGCATGCCGATGAAGCCGGCCGAGGCGGAGGCGAAAGCGCCGAGCAAGTAGGAGAGCCCGGTCCGCGGCAGGTCGGTGAGGTTGCCGCCCTGCTTCTCGAGGCGTTCCAGCGCGTCGTAGTCGACGAAGGCTACGAGGATCACGAAGATCAGGACGACGAAGGCGAAGAGGAAGGTGTACTCGCGCCGCAAGAAGGCGCTGGCGCCTTCCTGAATCGCGGCGGCAATGCCGCGCATGACGTCATCGCCCTCGTCCTCGCGCAGGATCGTCTGGGAGGCGCCGAAGGCGAAGAGCAGCGCGCCGGCGCTGGCGAGCAAAGCGATAACGATCGGCAGCATCAAGTCCTCCGATTTTGCAGGGCCCTTCCCGCGAAGGGCTACGCGGAATCTACCCAAACTCCCTGCTTCGAGCAAGGCGCGCCGCCGCTCGCCGGCCCGCAAGGCAGCGAAGGCGCACAAGGAAGGCGATTTGCTGCCGATAACTAGCTATAGGCCTCGCGCGGCTTGGCCCATCCTTTTTCACGAAGGCGGGAAGAGTGAACTCTACGAATCTGAGCCAGCAGGAGCAGCAGGCCGTAACGGAGAGCACGGCCGAGCAGCCGCCCGTCCAGCGCAGGCTGCCCTCGCATAGCCTATCTGACCTGCTGATCCCGCTGAGCGGGGCGATCGACCTCGCCGAGGGGCGCGATCCGGGCCACGCTCAGCGCGTCGCCCACATCGCCCTCTCCCTCTCTGGCTCCCTCGGCCTCGCCAGCAGCGACCGTCTCGCCTGCGCTTACGCCGCCCTCTTTCACGACCTCGGCGTCGTTGCCGCCGGCGCCCAGCTCGCCGGCCTCACGCTCGGCGACGAGCGGCTCGTCTTCGCATCGATTCCGCCGCTCGCCCCCGAGGAAGCGGCCCTCGGCATCGCGAGCAGCTCGCCCAGCCTCGTCGCCGACCGGATCATCGACCACGTCGTTCTCGGCGCCCGCGCCGCTCAGGACCTGACGCTGCCGGAGGCCGCGATCAGCGCGATCTCGGCTCATCACGAGCGCTGGGACGGCGGCGGCTACCCGGACGGGCTCAGCGGCGAGGAGATACCCCTAGCCGGCCGCATCGTTGCCATCGCCGACGAGGTCGAGAGCCTGATCAGCCAGGAGCAAAGCCCGCTGCTCGCCCGCCGCAACCTGCCTAGCTGGCTGACCCGCTTCTCCGGCAGCCACGCCGACCCCGCCATCGTCAACTCGATGCGCGACCTGGCGAGCGGCGACCTCTTCTGGCTCGGCCTCTACGGCGCCGACCTGCCCGCCGGGCTCGCCGCCCAGTGCTCCCGCCTCAAGGAGCCGAAGGCGGCGCGTGTCCTCGGCATCGCCGAGAGCTTCGGCCAGCTCGTCGACTCGCGCTTCAGCTTCACGCAGGGCGTTTCGGGCCGCATCGCCACCATCGTCGAGGCCCTGGGCCGCAGCGCCGGCCTGCCGGAGATCCGCCTCAAGCAGCTAAACGCCGCCGTCCTCCTCCACGATATCGGCCAGCTCTGCGTCTCGGAGCGGATCATCGCCAAGCCGGGCATTCTTACGGTCGAGGAGCTCGATGTGCTCCGCCAGCACCCGGTCTACTCGCGCGATATCGTCGCCGGCATCACCGGCTTCGAGGAGGTGGCGGAGTGGGTCGCCGCTCACCACGAGCGGCCGGACGGCCGTGGCTACCCGGACGGCCTCAAAGGTGACGAGGTCCCGCTGGAGGCGCGCATCCTCGCCGTCGCCGACGCCTACGTCGCGATTACCTCCGACCGGCCCCACCGCGCGAAGGCGGACCGCTCGGACGGCGTGCGGATGCTCCGCCGCGCCGCCGGCAGCCAGCTCGACGCCGAGCTCGTGGAGCTGTTCGTAAGCAGCGTTGCCTGAGGCGCCCGCAGACGATCAGGACGCGACCAGGCGCCGCCGCGACGGGCCGGCGCCTGACTTGCGTATCTAGAGCTCGATCAGGCTTGAGGATGCATGCGGGCGAGGACGCCGCTCAGCGGTCCCTCCTCGCCTTGCGAGAGCAGGCTCGCTACGGCAAAGCCGGCGAGCAGACCGATGAGAAAACCGAACAAAAACCGCATTCCGACTCCGCCTCTCCCCGCTTGAAGCTCGTCGAGCTTATCGCCGCCCTCGCGGCTGAGTCAAACCGTCAGCCCCTCGCCTGCTTCTGGCGGTAGCCGGCGATTGCCCGGCGCAGCGCGTCGATGACCAGGGCGGCGCTGTGGAGCTTGCTCGGCGGCAAGCCGCCGACCGCCGCCGAGATGTCGGTGTGGGTCAGCGCCGCCGCATCGTCCAGCGTCAACCCCGTCACAAGCTCGGTGAGGATGCTGCTCGTCGCGACCGACGCCGTGCAGCCCTCCGTCTGAAAGCGCGCCGCCGCGATCCGGTCGTCCTCGACCCGCAGGGCCAGCGCCAAGACGTCGCCGCAGACCGGGTTCATCTGGTAGCCGCGGGCGTTGGCGTCCGCCAGATCGCCGGCGTTGCGCGGGTTCGCCGCGTGATCGAGCACAATATCGCTGTAAGACTCCATCGCGCCTAGTCTAGGATTCGGGCTCCGAGGGCGTCAACGAGGGGAGAGCTCGCGAAACCCGAGCGGCAGCGCCTCCAGGACGTCGCGACCCTGGCAGAGGACGCTGATCCGCCCGAGGCCGGCCGCGTCCGTGAGCTCGACCAGCGCCCGCCGCAAAGCAAAGTGCGCTGCGAGGCCCTCGGCTGGCGGCGAAGACCGGAGCGCCTCGCCGATGCCGAGCGCGGCGAGAAAGTCGGTCTGAGTCGTTACGCCCAGCATCCGCAGGCCCGCGGCCTCGCCGGCACGCCTCAGAGTCGTCAGGTCCACGCTCGCCGTGATGTCCTGGCGGCCGACCCGGACGTAGGGGTCGGCGCCGGCCGTGTGGCGGCAGAAGGTCAGGAGCGTGCCCTGGCGACGCCAAGGCGCGTAGAGCGCCGCCGTCTCGTAGCCGTAGTCGAGCGTCAGCAGGTAGCCCCGGCGCAGCGCCCGCGCCGCGCTCCCCAGCCAGGCCGTCGCCTCCAGCCCCGCCTCGGCCTCGCAGCCCTCGCCCGGCAGTATGCCGAGCGCCGCGAAGTGGGCGACGAGCTCGGGCCCCGGCTCGCCCTCGACGTCGACGAAACGATCGCCGTCGGCGCCGACGCGGCGCTCGCGTAACGCGCCCTCGCGCAGCGTGACGCGGTGGAAGGGCAGGGCGTCGAGGAGCTCGTTGCTGAGGATGCAGCCCTCGATCTGGGGCGACGGCGGCAAGGCCTTCGCCACCTCGACTTCGGCGAGTGGCAGGCGGGCTTGCGATAGGCGCTCCGCCGCCGCCGCCGTGGCCGGCGTCAGGTCTTGCATTACATAACGCAAAGCCGCGAGGAAGCCCGGCTCCTCGGCTGCCGCAGCGCCGAGCACGGCGGCGGCGAGGGCGCCGTTGGCGGCGCCCGCCTCGAAGACGTCGAAGCGCGCCGGCCGGTCGAGACGGCGCCAGAAGTCGGCGAGCTGGCGGCAGATCGCGGCGCCGAAGGCGGGGTGGAGGTTAGGGCTCGACTCGTAGTCGAGACCAGGGTCGGCGGTGAAGTAGTAGCCAGCGGTTGGGTCGTAGAGGGCGAGGCGCATGAACTCGGCGAAGGAGATGCTGCCGGCGGCCGCGATGCGGTCGAGTATGAGGCGCTTCAGGCTGCGGTCGTCGCCGGGGAGGCCGTCAGCAGATTCCATAGATGAGAGGCTTCGTCAGGCGCCGGGCGGCGGGCGATGGCGTTGGCCGCGGCCGCGCCTAGGTGCGACGCTAAACGCGTCCTAGCAGCCGACGACCGTGACCAGCACCTTGCGGACGCGCGGGTGGTCGAGCTCGATGAGGAAGACGCGCTGATAGGTGCCGATCGCCGGCTTGCCGTCGATCACCGGGATCGTCTCGCTCGACGCGAGGAAGAGGTGCTGGCAGTGGGCGTGGCCGTTGGCGCACTCGTCCTCGTTCATGTTGACCGTGCGCCGGCCGAAGTCGTTGTGCTCGTAGTAGGCGTCGGAGGGGGCGATCTGGCGCAGCGTCCGCGCCAGGTCGCGCAGCAGCAGCGGCTCGTTCTCGTTGATCCGGATCGCCGCCGTCGTGTGGGAGGAGAACACCGTCACGTTGCCGAAGGTGACGCCGGAGTCGGCGACGATGGCGACGATGTCGCTCGTGATGTCGTGAAACTCCGGTGCGCCCGTCGTCTCGACCTCGAGCGACTCGCAGGTCACGGTCGCCTGCGCCTCGTGACGGAGCATCGCCCGGCGGTGGATATGTACGGTGGCGGCCTGCTGATCCAGCATCTCTACCCCTCTTACCCCGTTCGCCGCGGTTAGTTTAGCAAATGCCGGCTTAGGAAACAGCCCGCTGGCGGCGACGATTGATTGTCCGGCGTCCCTGCCGTCTCTATAATCAAACAATGCCCAAGCGACCGCGTCAGGCCCACGTCCCGCAGCAGCCCCGGAAGCGAAAGGCGCGCCGTCAGCCCGGCACCGCCGCACCGGGCACGCCGGGCGAGGACGAGGCGCCAGTCTTCGCCGAGGCGCCGCCGCTGAGCAGCGTTGCCGGCGCCTACGGCGACGCCAGCGGCCCGGTCGAGACCAGGCCCCACCGTCGCGTCGACCGTCTCGTCCAGTCGCGCGAGCGCGTCAGCGTCCGAGCGGTGCCGGGCCAGCTCCCCACCTACGAGCGGAGCTACATCATGGCCGAGATGCGCTCGATCGGCATCATCTCCGGCGGCCTCCTCGCCGTGGTCCTCGTCCTCGCCGTCGTCCTTCGCTAGAATCGAAGCCGGGAGCTCGCGTAGAAGACGGCGACGCCGGCCGCCACGTAGCCCCAGGCATCGTTCGCCGGCAGGATGTCGACCCCCGCGACGATATTACGGACGAAGTAGGCGAGCACGCAGCCGCCGATCGCTATCGCCTGCAGGGCGATCGCCCGCTTGCGGTTGGTCGCCAGGCTCACGGCCTCGCTCACCGCCCAGCCGATGCCGAGCCCGATGAAGACGATCAGGAAGCCAAAGAAGCCGAGAAAGGCGTAGCCCCAGACGGCGCCGGCGGCTGCGCCGCTTGCCGTGGCTGCGCCGACGCCACGCAGGAGATAGACCGGGCTGACGTCGATCGTCGGCAGGCGGCTGACGTTGGCGCAGGTCGGGCAGCGGGCGCCCACCGGCGACTGGACCAGGCAGCGCGGGCAGATCAGGGTATCGCAGCGGCCGCAGTGGAGCCCGGTTGGCGTCTGGGGGTGACGGGCGCAGAAGGTCTCGTCCGCCGCCGGCTGGTCTAGGCCAGCGCCGCGGTCGGAACCCAACTCAGCTCTCTCTCGAGGAACTCCCTGGCGACGGCGTCCGGCAGCGGTATGTCGCCCGGCTCGCGCTCGCCCGGCCCGTGCAGGGCGTGGTAGTCGCTGCCGCCGAGCGGCAGGAGGTCGTGCGCCCGGGCCGTGGCGGCGAGGCGGCCGATCATCTCCTCGTCGTAGTCTTTGTAGTAGACCTCCATGCCCACGAGGCCCGCGGCCTTGAGCGCCGGCAGCACCCCTTCCAGGTCCTTGATGTAGCTGGGGTGGGCGAGGACGGCCGGAGCGCCGAACTGGGCCAGCGTCGCGACCGCCTCCGCCGGCGTCATCTTCTCGCGCTCGACGTAGGCCGGCCCGTCGCGGCCGATGTAGCGGTCGAAGGCATCCGGGATCGATTCGACGTGGCCGGCATCGAGCAGCGCTTGCGCCACGTGGGGCCGCCCGACCGAGGCGTCGCCGGCGATCTCGAGGACGTGCTCCCAGCTCACCGGCGCCCCGACTGCCGCCAGGCGCTCGGTCATGAGGCGGCCGCGCTCGTAGCGGCCGGCGCGGAACTCGCTTAGGCGCGCCTGGAGATCGGCGTTCGCCAGCGTCTCCGGCTTGAAGTAGCCGAGGATATGGACCTCGTCTCCCTCGATGTCGGTGCTGAGCTCGGTGCCCGGCAGGAGGAAGACGCCGGCCTTCTGGGCCGCCGCCTGCGCCTCGGCGATGCCTTCAGTCGAGTCGTGGTCGGTGAGGGCGAGGATGCGCAGCCCCCGTCTCGCCGCCAGCTCGACGAGCTCGGTCGGCGTCAGGCGGCCGTCCGAGGCCGTGCTGTGGTTATGAAAGTCGGCCTTAGCTTGCAACCACGTGCTCCCGGTCTACGCGCTCGATCGAAAGGGCGCGGCTCGTCTCGTCGTCGATCTCGACGAGGACGCTGTTGAGGATGAGGCAGGTCGCCTTCTCCTCCACCGGCAGGCGCGTCGGCATCTGGGAGAGGAAGAGGCGGTGCGAGGCCGCTACCTCGAAGCCGATGACGCTGTCGCGGGCGCCGGCCATGCCCGCGTCCGTGACGTAAGCGGTGCCGCCGGGCAGCAGGCGGGCGTCGGCGGTTGGCACGTGAGTGTGGGTGCCGATCACGGCAGAGACCCTGCCGTCGAGGTACCAGCCCATCGCCACCTTCTCGCTCGTCGCCTCCGCGTGCATGTCGACGATCGTCGGGCCGCCCTGCCCTTCGAGGAGAGCGTCGGCGGTGCGGAAGGGGCAGTCGGTGTTCTGCATGAAGGTGCGGCCCTGGAGGTTGAGCACGGTCAGGCCCTTATGGCTCGTCATCCCCCGGCCCGGTGTGCCGGGCGGATAGTTCGCCGGCCGGATGATCGGCGCCTCGCCGTCGAGCTCCTCGATGATCTCCTTCTGGTCCCAGATGTGGTTGCCGGAGGAGATCACGTCCACGCCCGCCCCGAAGAGGTCGCGCGCCGTCCGGTTCGTCAGGCCGCGGCCGGCGGCGGCGTTCTCGCCGTTGGCGACGACGACGTCCAGCGCCAGCTCCTGGCGCAGGCCGGGCAGTAGGGCGCTGAGCGCCCGCCGTCCCGGCTGGCCGACGACGTCACCGATGAGGAGCACGCGCAAGCAGCGCTCCTAGCGGGCGAAGTCGGTGGCGCGGGTCTCGCGCACGACCGTCACCTTGATCTGGCCCGGGTACTCCATCGATTCCTCGATCTTCTTGCTCACGTCGCGCGCCAGGCGCATCGAGCCGAGGTCATCGATCGTCTCCGGCTTGACGATAATCCGCACCTCGCGGCCCGCCTGGATCGCGAAGGCCTTGTCGACGCCGCCGAAGCTGGTCGCGATCTGCTCCAGGGCCTCGAGCCGCTTCGTGTAGGACTCCAGCGCCTCCATGCGGGCGCCAGGCCTGCCGCCGCTGATCGAGTCCGAGATCTGGACCAGGATCGCCTCCAGCGTGCTCGGCTGGACCTCCTCGTGATGCGCCTCGATGCAGTGAACGACGGGCTCCGGGATGTTGTAGCGTCGCGCCAGCTCGGCGCCGAGGAGGGCGTGCGTCCCCTCCAGCTCGCGGTCGATCGCCTTGCCGATGTCGTGGAGGAGCGCGCCACGCCGCATCACGTTAACGTCGACGCCGATCTCGCGCGCCAGGAGCGCGCCGATCTTTGCCGTCTCGACGGCGTGCATCAGCTGGTTCTGGCCGTAGCTGGTGCGGTACTTCAGCCGCCCCAGGGTGCGGATGATCTCCGGGTGGAGACCGGGGCAGTTCGCCTCGATCGCCGCCTCTTCGCCCGCCGTGCGCAGCTCGCTCTCCATGTCCTGGCGCGAGCGCTCCACCACCTCCTCGATCCGGCTCGGGTGGATGCGCCCGTCCGAGATCAGGCGTGTAAGGGCAAGGCGCGCCACCTCGCGGCGGACGCCGTCGAAGGAGGAGAGCATCACCGCGTCCGGCGTGTCGTCGATGATCAGGTCGACGCCGGTCGCGTGCTCGAGGGCGCGGATATTGCGGCCTTCGCGGCCGATGATCCGGCCCTTGATCTCCTCGTTCGGGATCGGCACGACCGAGACGGTCGCCTCCGATACGGTCTCCGCCGAGATCCGCTGGATCGTCGCCGTGAGGATCTCACGCGACCGCGGCCCCGCCGTCTCCCGCACCTCCTCCTCAATCTGGCGGACGAGGCGGTTGGCGTCCTCGCGGACCTCCGCCTCGACCTCGGTCATGAGGATCGTTTTCGCTTCGCCCGCCGTCAGGTGGGAGACACGCTCCAGCTCGGCCATGCGCTGGCCCTGGATCTCTTCGACGATCTTGCGCGCTTCTTCGAGCTTCTCCTCGCGCTCGCCAACGCCACGATCGCGTCGATCTATCGTTTCCTGCTTGCGGTCGAGGTTCTCTTCTCGCTGGGCTACGCGCTGCTCGAGGCGAAGCGCCTCCTGACGGAGCTCCTTTGCCTCGGCGTCGGCCCGACCGCGAATGCGGATCGCCTCCTCCTTCGCTTCGAGGAGGAGCTCCTTTTCCCTGGTCTGGGCTTCAAAGATAATCCGCTCCGCATCAGCCGATGCGGCGCCGGTCCTTGCCTTATCCTTTCGATTGCGTAGCGCCTGGCCGACAAGAGCCCCAATAACCAGCGCCAGGGCGCCGACGATAATGACGACGCCCAGCACAGCGGCCCAGGGCATTGTGTCCTCCCTTTCCGGTACTCTCCGCCAATATCAGCATTTAGAACCTGCGAAGGTTACTTAGCTATTCGCACTACGCCGATCATAGGATTCCCTCGATCCCAGTGTCAACGCGGGTCGCCGGCGAGCTCTCCTCCTGGAGGCCTTTAGCTGCGGCGTCGATATGTGTAGACGCCGGACAGTCGGCGCTCAGCGGGCAGGCACCGCAGGCAGGCGATCGCGCGGCGCAGGTATGGCGCCCGTGCCGGATCAGGAGGACGTGGAATAGATAATGGTCCGCCGGCGGCACGAGGGCTTCGAGCGCGTCTTGAGCCTTCGCCGGCGGCAGCTTCGCCGGCACGAGGCCGAGGCGGCCGGCGACGCGGTGGACGTGCGTGTCGACCGGCAGCCCGGGCCGGCCGAGGCCGAAGAGGAGCACGCAGGCCGCCGTCTTCGGACCGACCGCCGGCAGCGACCGCAGCCACTCTCTCGCCGCCTCTAACGGCATCTCGTTGAGGAAATCGAGGTCGAAGCCGCCGCGGCGCGCCTCGATCTCGGCCAGCATCGCCTTCAGGCGCGGCGCTTTCGTCGGCGCCAGGCCGCCGGGACGGATCGCCTCCTCGATCGCCGCGACCGGCGCCGCCAGCACCGCCTCCCAGTCGGCGAAGCGCTGGAGCAGCCGCGAGAAGGCGCGGCCGGAGTTCGCGTCCGACGTGTTCTGTGAGAGCAGCGTCAGCACCAGCTCGCTCATCGGGTCGCCGTGCGGCCGCCACTCCGGCTCGCCGTAGAAGGCCTTGAGCCGCTCGACGACCGCGGCCGGGTCCAGGCTCCTGCTTTTTGCCATCGTTCCTCCAGCCCTCAGTTTGCCAGATAGCGCCGGGGGAAGCATGATCGATCCACCTCGCGCGAAAGGAGCACCGATGACCCGAGACCAGGTCCGCCTGACCTCGCTGGCCTCTTGCGCCGGTTGAGCCGGCAAGGCCGGCCACGGCCTGCTGGCGCAGGTCCTGCGCCCCCTGACTGAGCGGTTCCGCCCCGAAGAGCACCCACGTC
>Ga0326597_10009801_pt1 | contig 12800 bp, 7 predicted proteins | sample RVTome_12_FD_203789 | JGI IMG/M metagenome (GOLD analysis project Ga0326597, IMG submission 203789) | Soil microbial communities from uranium-contaminated site in the Upper Colorado River Basin, Wyoming, United States - RVT100D185 | ecosystem: Environmental > Terrestrial > Soil > Contaminated >... | reverse complement strand
ACAGACCGAACTGTCTCACGACGTTCTGAACCCAGCTCATGTACCACTTTAACCGGCGAACAGCCGGACCCTTGGGACCTTCTCCAGCCCCAGGATGTGATAAGCCGACATCGAGGTGCCAAACCGCCTCGTCGATGTGAACTCTTGGAGGCGATAAGCCTGTTATCCCCGGCGTACCTTTTATCCGTTGAGCGATGGCCCGTCCACACGGAACCACCGGATCACTATGACCGACTTTCGTCCCTGTTCGAGCTGTCGCTCTCACAGTCAGGCGCCCTTCTGCCATTGCGCTCATCGTGCGATTACCGACCGCACTGAGGGCACCATCGTGCGCCTCCGCTACGTTTTAGGAGGCGACCGCCCCAGTCAAACTACCCACCTGTCACGGTCCCCGTCGTTGTGAGCGACCGGGTGAGGGCGTCAACAAGGCAAGGGTGGTATTTCACTGTTGTCTCCCCGCCAGCCAAAACCGGCGGTTCATTGACTCCCACCTATGCTACGCATGTCAAGCCGACGTCCAATAACAGGTTGTAGTAAAGGTGCACGGGGTCTTTTTGTCCTATGGCGGGTAATCGGAATCCTCACCGATACTGCAATTTCGCCGAGCTTACGGAGGAGACAGAGACCAAGTCGTTACGCCATTCGTGCAGGTCGGAACTTACCCGACAAGGAATTTCGCTACCTTAGGACCGTTATAGTTACGGCCGCCGTTTACCGGGGCTTCAGTTCACAGCTTCGCGGCCGAAGCCGCTAACCGCTTACCTTAACCTTCCGGCACCGGGCAGGCGTCAGTGCGTATACGTCAGCTTGGAAAACGCTTTAGCACGCACCTGTGTTTTTGCTAAACAGTCGCTTGGCCCGATTCTCTGCGGCCAGCTCCCGCTTCGCGGCGCGAAGCCGCTGACGGTAACTGGCACCCCTTATCCCGAAGTTACGGGGTCATTTTGCCGAGTTCCTTCTCCGTAAATCACTCGAGCACCTTAGGCTTCTCGCCTCGCCTACCTGTGTCGGTTTGCGGTACGGTCGGAACAGCGCCTCGTCTGCGAAGCTTTTCTCGGCAGTGTGCTGCATCATCCCTTGGCGGGGTCCGAAAACCCCTTCGGCATCGGCTCTCGGCTACCCGGGCGGATTTGCCTACCCGGGACCGCCTACCGCCTTGCATCGGATAATCCACCACCCGACGGACAACTCGCTCCTGCGTCCCTCCTCAGACTCAAACGGCACTGCACCGGTACGGGAATATTGACCCGTTTCCCATCGGCTACGCCTCTCGGCCTCACCTTAGGAACCGACTAACCCTGAGCTGATCGCCATGGCTCAGGAACCCTTAGGCTTTCGGTGACAGGGGTTTTCACCCTGTTTCTCGCGTACTCATCCTGAGATCCTCACTTCCCGTCGCTCCACCAGAAGGCTTCCGCCCTGGCTTCGGTGCTCCGGGAACGCTCCCCTACCACTCCATGCTTGCGCATGAAGTCCGCTGCTTCGGCGGACGGCTTAAAGTCCCGACCATTATCGGCGCGGCCACGCTGGACTGGTGAGCTATTACGCACTCTTTAAAGGAATGGCTGCTTCTAAGCCAACCTCCCAGTTGTCTCAGCATGACTACATCCTTTGCTACACTGAGCCGTCACTTTGGGGCCTTAGCAGGCGGTCTGGGCTCTTTCCCTCTCGCCAGCGCACATTATCGCACGCCGACTGTCTCCCTGGCAGCATCCAACAGGCATTCGGAGTTTGGTTGGGGGAGGTACGGCTGAACGCCGCCCGAACCCATCCAGTGCTCTACCTCCTGCGGACTCAATTCCAGAGGCCATACCAAAATATGTTTCGGGGAGAACCAGCTATCGCCGAGTTTGATTGGCCTTTCACCCCTATCCTCAAGTCATCCGAGCGGTTTTCAACCCACAACGGTTCGGGCCTCCACGACCTGTTACGGCCGCTTCACCCTGCTCAAGGATAGATCACCACGGCTTCGGGTCTGCCGCCAGCAACACACGCCCTATTCAGACTCGCTTTCGCTCCGGCTCCGGCCCTGAGGGCCTTAACCAGCTGCTGACGAGCAACTCCTCAGGTCATAATGCAAAAGGCACGCGGTCAGGAGACGCGCAGCCGAAGCTACGTGCTCCCTCCCACCGCTTGTTGGCACACGGTTTCAGGTTCTATTTCACTCGCCACCTGGCGTTCTTTTCACCTTTCCCTCACGGTACTGGTGCACTATCGGTCACAGAGGAGTCTTTAGCCTTGGAGGGTGGTCCCCCCAGTTTCCCGCAGGATTGCTCGTGTCCCACGGTACTCGGGATCCCGCTAGGGGCCGTACGCGAGCGCTTACCGGGCTATCACCGTCTCTGGCGGGTCGTTCCAGACCACTTCGGCTTGGCGTCGTGCTCCCATGTCGCGGTCCCACAACCCCGGGAGAGCAAGCTCTCCCGGTTTGGGCTGGTCCCCGTTCGCTCGCCGCTACTAGGGGAATCGCGGTTGCTTTCTCTTCCTCCGGGTACTGAGATGTTTCACTTCCCCGGGTTAGCTCGCCTTGCGGCGTGACGCGGGTTGCCCCGCGCCGGGTTGCCCCATTCGGACATCCTGGGATCACAGCTTGTGTGCAGCTCCCCCAGGCTTATCGCAGCTTACCACGTCCTTCATCGCCTCTCTGTGCCAAGGCATCCACCGTGCGCCGTACGCTGCTTGATCCCATTGTCAGGGATCACAGCTGTCACCGTGCTACTACTTCGGTGCGATGATTCTCGACACCCTACTACCCATCACGTCCGTCAGTTGTCAAAGAGCACATCGAATCAACGCGGGTCGGATTATCGAGAAGTGCGGGCGACAGGAGAAACCTTTCGTCAGCCGCCACCCGAAGGCGCGGCGCTACTCGGTATTCCAGAAAGGAGGTGATCCAGCCGCAGGTTCCCCTACGGCTACCTTGTTACGACTTCGCCCCAGTCACTGAGTTGACCTTAGACGGCTGCCCCCTTGCGGTTAGCCCACCGGCTTCGGGTCCCCCCAGCTTCCATGGCGTGACGGGCGGTGTGTACAAGGCCCGGGAACGTATTCACCGCGGCGTAGCTGATCCGCGATTACTAGCGATTCCGGCTTCATGCAGTCGAGTTGCAGACTGCAATCCGAACTTAGACCGGCTTTTTGCGATTGGCTCCCCCTCGCGGGATTGCGACGCTCTGTACCGGCCATTGTAGCACGTGTGTAGCCCTGGACGTAAGGGCCATGATGACTTGACGTCGTCCCCACCTTCCTCCGGTTTGACACCGGCAGTCCCCCCAGAGTCCCCGGCCGAACCGCTGGCAACTGGGAGCGAGGGTTGCGCTCGTTGCGGGACTTAACCCAACATCTCACGACACGAGCTGACGACAGCCATGCAGCACCTGTGCACGTGCTCCGAAGAGGGACCGATGTTTCCACCGGCTTACACGTGCATGTCAAGCCCAGGTAAGGTTCTTCGCGTTGCCTCGAATTAAACCACATGCTCCACCGCTTGTGCGGGCCCCCGTCAATTCCTTTGAGTTTCAGTCTTGCGACCGTACTCCCCAGGCGGGGCACTTACTGCGTTAGCGACGGCACCGAAGGGGTCGCTCCCCCCAGCGCCTAGTGCCCATCGTTTACGGCGTGGACTACCAGGGTATCTAATCCTGTTTGCTCCCCACGCTTTCGCGCCTCAGTGTCAGCAATGGCCCAGCGAGCCGCCTTCGCCACCGGTGTTCTTCCCGATCTCTACGCATTCCACCGCTACACCGGGAATTCCACTCGCCTCTACCACGCTCGAGCACGCCAGTCTCGGATGCAGCCCCGGAGTTGAGCCCCGGGATTTCACATCCGACTTAGCGCGCCACCTACGCGCCCTTTACGCCCAGTGATTCCGGACAACGCTCGCACCCTCCGTATTACCGCGGCTGCTGGCACGGAGTTAGCCGGTGCTTTCTTTGGAGGTACCGTCATTCCCCTTGCGGGGCGTTCGTCCCTCCCAACAGTGGTTTACAACCCGAAGGCCGTCATCCCACACGCGGCGTCGCTGCGTCAGCCTTGCGGCCATTGCGCAAGATTCCCCACTGCTGCCTCCCGTAGGAGTCTGGGCCGTATCTCAGTCCCAATGTGGCTGGCCATCCTCTCAGACCAGCTACCCGTCGTCGCCTTGGTAGGCCGTTACCCCACCAACAAGCTGATAGGTCGCGAGCTCCTCCCCCAGCGCCTTGCGGCTTTGACCTCAGAACCATGTGATCCCGAGGTGTTACGCGGTATTACCCGGCCGTTAGGCCGGCTATCCCCCACTGGAGGGCAAATTGCTCACGTGTTACGCACCCGTCCGCCACTGAACTGGAGTTGCCCCCAGCTCCGTGCGACTTGCATGTGTTAGGCACGCCGCCAGCGTTCGTCCTGAGCCAGGATCAAACTCTCCGAAGAAAGTTCAAACAGCTCTCACGAACGACTCGTTGTCGTCCGAATCATTGATCGGAGTTTGTCCCTCACGACGGCCGTCCGAACGACCGCCGCTGCAGACGGGACCGCACTCTCGATATATCCGAACCCACGTCAATTCGATTGTCAAAGAGCAGAGCCGGGACCGCAATACCGCCGGTCTCGGCGAGCACAGAATTGTAGACGGGATGTAAAACGGAGTCAAGGGCTTCCACCGCCCCGCACCACCCATCCACCGCCCTCGTGAACGGCCCCGAGAAGGCTGCCGGACGAGGGCGCGAAATGTCGCCGCGCCCCCGCACCCGGTCAACCCCTCAGGCCACCGTCTGCCCGAGCACCTCGCGGACCGCCTGCACCAGCGCCAGTGGGTGGACGGGATCTCGCAGAACCACGGCACCCACCAGGTCCGGGGGCGGAACGAGGTCCGCATTGGCGGGCCGCACGAGCACCACACGCAGTCCGTGCGTCAGCGCCCGAAGATCTCGCGCCACATCCTCGGCATCCGCCTCGCCCTGGCCACGAATCACGACCACGTTGACCGCGGCGGCATCCGTTCTCAGCAGCTTGATTCCCCCGGTTCCGTCCTGGGCCTGGAGGACCGCAAAGCCAGCCCGCTCAAGCGCTTGCGAGCCTTCCCGGAGCACGGTCTCCCGCCCGCCGACGAGCAGGACAATCCCCCCGCTCCGCTCCTCCCCTCCCGGGTGCGGCGGCTCCCAACGCTCGTCCGCCTCCGCCGCAGGGGCATGCGCGCCCTCGAGCGCGATCTGCGGGTCCGAGTTCCGGGCGCCCGGCTCCTTGGCGACCCGCACCACCCATTGATAGCCCAGCAGCCGATCCTGTGCGTCGCGCCGGCGAGAGGCCGAGAGCACCGCCGCGAACGCCGTCCCATCGCGCCGCCGCAGCGACACGTCGAGTCGGGCCACGAACCGCTCCGCCGCCATGGTGCGCTGGAACCGGCGGATGTCGTTCACATCGGGCATCACCGTGCGGGCATCGAGTCCGATGAACTCTTCGCGCCGGTAGCCGAAGAGGGTGAGGGCCGCCGGGTTCGCCTCGACGATCTCGCCGCCGCGCGTGGTCAGGTAGATGGCGTCGAACGATTGCTCCACCAGGGCCCGGTACTGCGCCTCCGCCTCGGCAATAGCATCCTGGGCGCGGCGCCGGTCCTTCACGTCGCGGGCGACCGCGAGCAGATAGTCGTGTCCCTCATACTGGTGCGCGATGACGGACACCTCGACCGGAAACGTGCTGCCATCCCGGCGCGCATGCTCTCCCTCGAGAATCAGCGGCCGACGGTTGTCACGCGTTTCCGTGAACCCGATGTCGAAGCTCGCCGGCGGAAGCAGCGGGAACGTGAGATTCAGGCCGGCCACCGCCTGTCCGCGCAGCTCCGCGCGGTGCCGACGCAGCCACCGCGACGCGGTGTCGTTGAGGTCGACCAGGATTTCGCCGTCCGGGTCCACCAGGAAGATGGCCTCACCCGCCGTCTCGAGGGCGGCGCGGAAGCGGACCGCCTCGGCGTCCCCGCGGGTGCCGGTGCCCTCCACCACCGCCTGGGCGCGCATCAGCTCGATGTCGGCGCGGCGGTCGTCCAGCTCGCGCTCGAGGCTCGTGGTCCGCTCGCGCAGGGAACGTTCCGTGTGCTTGTAACGGGTGACGTCGCGCGCGATCACCGTGACGGACACGACCTTGCCCTCGCGGGTATTCGGCGCGATCCGGCACTCGAACCACGCGTCGGGATCGTGGCCCTGGATCCCCTGCAGCTCGACGCCGTCCGCCCGTCCGGTCGAAAACACCCGGCCGAGGGCGTCCCGGACGGCCGCGTGCTGTTCGGGGAATACCCAGTCGGTGAACTGGGAGCCGACCACCTCTTCTTCGCTGCGGCGTCCGAGCGGGCGGTTCACATACAGGATGGCGCCACCCAGGCGCACGATGAACACCACGTCGGGTGGGAACTCGGGAGCGTGGGCGGCCGCGTCCGCGGGCTGGATGCCCGTTGCAGGAGCGGCGGGCGCTCGCTCCACGACGCTCGCGGGCTCGGCTCGCGCGGGCTCCGCGGCTGGGGCCGGCCCCGTGGGGACATCGGGCGGCGGCGGCGCCGAACCGGCCGCGAGCTCCGGGATGACGCGGGTGGCCCTGCGTCGCCCGTTGCCTTCCTCGTCCGTCCGCTCCGCGAACAGATGGGAGGGCGTCGGGCGGGAGAGGCGCGGCCTGCGCTCCGCCGCCGCGGCTGGGCCGAGTGGCTCGTCGCTGGCGGGTGGCGTGGGTTCGGTTGGTTCGTTCATCGCGCCGATCGTCCTCGTCTCCAAAACTGCACCCTCACCCTTCACACACGCCAGCCGCCGTCGGTGGTCTCGGTTGCCCCGGGCCACCACAACCCCGCGCGGACAATCTGTGCCGGAGCCCATACCCATTCCGTCACATGTATCACAAAACCTCAGACCACACCTGAGGTGCTCACGCTAAGACGCTTATCAACAATCACTTACAACGGTTTCATCCGCTCCTGGACAACCGTTCTACACGCGCGGGCCCAGGGGTCAGGACCAAGTTCGGTCCATTCGGGCCCCTCGAGGAGACACGCCCTTCGCGTGCGCCAAGGAACGACGGCGTTGTGGCCGAATTCCCTTGCGGGGCCCGACCCCGGACGATAGCCTTGCATCGCCTGTGCCCTCCTGTCACGAGAGACCCGATGCCGCGCCAATCGATGCCCCGCTCCTCCCTCGCCATGGCCCTGCAGGACTACCGGGGTCCGCGGCCAGGGATCGCCCTCACCCTTGCCGCGGCCGCCTTGCTCCTGGCCCTCGTCGTGGGAGTGTTCCACCTCATCGGATTGGGGCGCTCCGCCTCGATGCTGGCGGAGAGCCAGCGCGCGATCCAGACCCTGAACCGCTACAACGCCACGCTCGAGGTCTGGCGGCAGATGGCCACCGACACCCTCGAGTTCGAAGCGCAGCGCCGTCTGCGGGACAGCCTCGCGTACGCCTTGCGCACCGACCTGGACCGCACCCGGCAGGAGCTGACGGACTCGACCGACCGCGCGCTGGTGAGCACCATCCTCGCCGACCTCGACGCGTCCGCCGAGACGCCCCAGCTGCGGCTCGGCGTGGCGGGACGCGAAGCGATCATCGTGCTCACCGCACGGCAGGACTCGGTACTGCTCACCGCCGCCGCGGACAGCCAGCGCTCCCGGGTCGTGGGCGCGGTGCTGATTGCCCTCACCGTGGTGGCGGCGGCCGTGCTGATCGTGCCGATGTCCTGGGCCTACGTGCAGTTCAAGCGCGGCGTTCCGCCGGGCATGTAGGCAGCTGGCCGACTGGCCGGGCCGGACGCGACGCCGGCCGGCGGCGTTCCGTCGGCCCGTCCCGTCTCGCGCCGGGAACGGGCTCGCCCGAGTGAGGCTTTCCTGACCGACGTCACCCTGATCGAACCTCGATGGGTCGTCCCGATGGAACCGGACGGCTCGGTGCTCGAAGCACACGCCGTCGTGGCGCGCGGGGACCGGATCACCGCGGTCCTGCCGGTGCGCGAAGCGCACGCCCGGCATCCGTCGGCGCGGCGGGTAGTCCTGCCGACCCACGCCCTGGTGCCCGGCCTGATCAACCTCCACACGCACGCGGCCATGGCCCTGCTGCGGGGGATCGCCGACGATCTCCCGCTCAAGGCCTGGCTCACGGAGCACATCTGGCCCGCGGAGGCCCGGCACGTCTCGCCGGAGTTCGTGGAGGCCGGCACGCTCGTGGCGGCGGCCGAGATGCTGCGCAGCGGTACCACCTGCTTCCACGACATGTACTTCTTCCCGGAAGCCGCCGCCCGGGCCGCCGCGCGGTGCGGGATCCGAGCGGTGCTGGGCCTGGTGGTGCTGGAGTTCCCGACGGCCTACGCCCGCAATGCCGACGAGTACTTCGACCGCGGCCGTGCGGCGTGCGCCGCGCTCGCCGACTACCCGTTGGTGCGCTGCGCGGTGGCTCCGCATGCGCCGTATACGGTGAGCGACTCGAGCTTCACACGATCCGTCGCCCTGGCGGACGAGCTCGACGTGCCCCTGCACGTGCACGTGCACGAGACCGAGGACGAGGTGGCGGAGAGCATGGCGGAGCATGGGCGGCGGCCCCTCGCCAGGCTGGATGCCCTTGGGGTGGTGACCAACCGGCTGATCGCGGCGCATGGGGTCCACCTGACCCCAGCCGAGCGCGACCTGCTCGCGACGCGTGGGGCCGCGGTGGCCCATTGCCCGGCCGCGAACTTCAAGCTCGCGAGCGGCTTTGCACCGATCGCGGACCTGCTGGCGCGCGGGGTCACCGTCGGGATCGGGACCGATGGTGCCGCCAGCAACAACCGGCTCGATCTCTGGAGCGAGGTACGCCTCGCGGCGCTGGTCGCGAAGGCGGTGGCCGGCCGAGCGGACGCGGTGCCGGCCTACCAGGCGCTTGCCATGCTCACCCGTCATGGCGCCCGCGCGCTGCGAATGGACGCGGACCTCGGGTCCATTGCGCCCGGGAAGCAGGCCGACCTCGTGGCGGTGGACCTTGGCGCGCCCGAGCTGCAGCCGTGCTTCGATCCGGTCTCGCACCTGATCTACGCGTCCGGGCGGGAGCACGTCTCACACGTGTGGGTCGCGGGCCGACCGGTCGTCGTGGACCACGTCCTCCAGACGGTGGACGTCGCGGAAGTGACCGCGGCCACGCACGAATGGGGCGGCCGCATCGCCAGGGGCGCCTGACGTGAGCGTCTTTCCCGGGCAGCCGCCGACCATCGCGCTGGCCGCAAACGGGTGGGCGGTGGACATCCTCGATCAGACCGCCCTGCCCCACCGGGTCGTGATCCGCACGATGCGGTCCGCGGGGGACATGGCCGAGGCGATCAAGAGCATGCGCGTCCGGGGGGCGCCGCTCATCGGGGCGGCCGCGGCCTACGGCCTTGCCCTCGCACTGAAGCACGATCCGTCCGATGCGGCGATGGACACCGCGGTCGCCCTGCTGCGGGCGACCCGACCGACGGCGGTCAACCTCGCGGGTGCGCTCGATCGCGTGACCGCCGCGGTCCGGCCGCTCGCTCCGGAGGTTCGGGCCGAGCGGGCGTACGCGGCGGCGGCGGCCATCTGCGCCGAGGACGTCGCGGTGAACCGGGCGATTGGCGAGCACGGCATCGAGTTGCTGCGGCGGTTGTCAGTGTCGGAGAGGCCGGTGCAGGTGCTGACGCACTGCAACGCGGGCTACCTGGCCACGGTGGATTGGGGGACCGCCATGGCGCCCGTCTATCAGGCCCGGACCGAACGCCTCCCGGTCCACGTCTGGGTCAGCGAGACCCGGCCCCGTGGCCAGGGTGCGCTCACGGCGTGGGAGCTGGGGCGGGCGGGCGTGTCGCATACCGTGATCGCAGACAACGCCGCCGGTCACCTGATGCAGGCCGGCAAGGTCGACATCTGTCTCGTCGGTACGGATCGAACGACCGCTACCGGCGACGTGTGCAACAAGATCGGCACGTACCTCAAGGCGCTGGCGGCCCGGGAGAGCCACGTTCCCTTCTACGCCTGCGTGCCGGGACCGTCGATCGACTGGGCGGCGCGATCGGCCGCGGACGTCCCGATCGAGGAACGTGACGGGGATGAGCTGCGGGTTGTCCGGTCCGGTGATGGTGCCGACCGGCTCGTCCACCTGCTGCCGGCGGACACTCCGGTCTCCAATCCCGCATTCGACGTCACACCCGGCAGGCTCCTCACGGGCCTGATCACGGAGCGCGGGGTATGTCCGGCGAGCGCGGCGGGGCTACGGGCCCTGTATCCGGAGCGTGCGGCGCCCCTCCACGGTGGATCCCGCTAAAGCGGGCCCTCGGCAGCCACTTGTCGCCGAGGGCGACGTGGATGTCGCACGTCGCGCGCCCTCATCCGGACGCCTACGCTCGCGGCTGTCCGCCCGCCGCCTCGTCATCAGGCACGGCGCGGAGGGCGGCCAGCTGCCGCTCGGCCGCCTCCGCCTGGGGCGTTCCGGGAACCAGCGTCGGGATACGCGCCAGCTCGGGAATGGCGCGCTGCGGCTGGTTGAGCCGTTTGGTGTACAGCTCGATCAGCTCCTGCGTCACGAGCAGTTCCTGGCCCTTGTTGAGGGTGGCGTCGCGGCGAGCGCGTCGGAACCACGCGCCTGCATCCTCGAGGTCGCCGAGGTGGTCGCGCAGGATGCGCGCGATCGCGAGGTACGGCTCGGGGTCCCCGTCCGACTCCGCGGCCCCCAACTCGTAGGCGGCGACCGCTTCTCGATAGCGACCCTGGGCCGCGAGCGCCTGGGCGGCCGAGTACTCGCGCCTGGGAGGGGTCGTGTCCCCACTCAATCCGGTGTACCGGCTGGTGAGGCCGCCGGTCAGCCGAAGCACGCCCTGCACGAACGCCCAGACGGCGGCCGCGATGAGCGGCGGCGTATACAGGGGCCATCCCAGCCAGACGACCCAGACGAGCCCGACCCCGAAGCCGAGCACGGCCGGGAGCACGTGCTGGACACTGTTCGAGACGTCCCGATCACGCGGGCCCCGGCCCTGAGGGGTCGACGCGTAGCGCCGGCGTGGCGGGGGGACGTGAGGGGGGCCGGTCACGCGGCCGTAATCCCGCCGTCCACGGGCAGCACGGCGCCCGTGATGAAGCCCGCTTCGTCGGACGCGAGGAAGAGGATCGCGGCCGCGATCTCGTCAGCGGTGGCGATCCGGCCCAGCGGGTGCTTCTCCTCCCAGGCTTTGCGGGCGACCGCCGGATCGGGGAATGCCGCCCATGCCGCGTGGATCATGTCGGTGTCCACGCTCCCCGGGCAGACGGCATTCACCCGGATGCCCTCGCGGGCGTGGTCCAGGGCCAGGGAGCGCGTGAGGTTGATGAGCGCCGCCTTGGACGCGGCATAGGCCGCGGCGCCCGCGAAGCCGACGAGGCCGGCGTACGAGGCCACGTTCACGACGGTCCCGCGGGATGCGCGTAACGCCGGCAGGGCCGCGCGGGTCATGAGGAACGCTCCCTTCACGTTGACGTCGAAGGTCTCGTCCCATTCGGCTTCGGTCAGGCGGTCCACCGTGCGGTTGCGGTAGATCACGCCCGCGTTGTTGACGAGGATGTCCAAGCGCCCGCACCGCGCGAGCGTCTCGGCCACGACGTGGTCGCAATGGGGTGCCAGCCGGACGTCCCCGACGACGAACCGGGATCCCGGCACGGCGTCCGTGGCTGCCGCCCCGCGGTCGGGGTTGCGACTCATGACGACGACTTTGGAGCCCTCATCCGCGAGTTGCCGCGCCACGGCGAGCCCGATGCCGCGGCTGCCACCCGTCACGAGGGCCACGCGGTCGGCAAAGCGATAGGATCGGTCGGCGGGCATCATCGGGATACTACGGTCCGGCCATCGAGGCGCCAGCGTCTGGGATCGATTGCGGCGGCATCGCGGTCGGCCTCTCCCGGGAAGGGGGATCAGTCGCAGACCATGCGCGCCTCGACGTGCTATCCTCCGACCTCTATCTGGAGGCCGCGACGACCGCCGCTACTCGACGGGCTTCTGCGGTGCCAGAGCGTCCCTGGCATGCTGGATCTCGCGCATCCACTGCTGCCGCCCGAAGACGACGAAGCGCTCCTCCTCCTCGCCGGGCAGGAGCAGGGCCAGCCCGTCACCCACGATCGCCAGGCCGCGACGCGGCTCCACCGCGGTCACGGCGCGCAGCGGGTACGACCGCTCGTACGTTTCGAGGTTGAGGCGGCTGGCCCGGAACGTCAGGTGGGTGCCCGTGAGCGTGAGTTTGCCGTTGACGGCCAGCACGCCGCGGAAGTGATTCGCGTTGCCCGTCTTGATTACCGGGCTCCCGTCCAGCGAGTCCTCGTTCACCCGCCCTCCCGGTCGCGATTGATGCAAGCCCGCATCCCCGATATGCAAATACGCATAGGGGGGATTGTGGCGTTGGGACGGCGACGCGCCCGGGAGGACTCGAACCTCCGACCGTCGGCTTAGAAGGAGCGCACCGCGCGCTCGCAAGCGCCGAGCCAGGTACGGCAGATCAACGACTCACGGAATCGCACCACCGGTGAGCACCAGCCAGAAACGACCCCGTTTGGCACAGGGATTGGCACAGTTCCCCCATTCGGTGGCCGCGCTGCGCCTCCCGTACTCTGACACCCGGGGTCCTAGTCGCCATCCTGTACCTGTGATGCCGGCGCGGCGGACACTCCTAGGAACGGGTAGAGTGCCGTACCGGCAACCTTGACCGCCGCGATCTCGGCGGCCAGCGATTCGCCCTTGAGGGCGAGGAGGTCGGCCGGGATCGTGGGTCCCTCCAGGCGACTCAACCACCGGAGGTTGGCCTCGTACTCGGCCAAGCGGTCGACCATCCGCGAGCGAAAGACTCTCGCCGATCCA
>Ga0326597_10009800_pt1 | contig 12802 bp, 11 predicted proteins | sample RVTome_12_FD_203789 | JGI IMG/M metagenome (GOLD analysis project Ga0326597, IMG submission 203789) | Soil microbial communities from uranium-contaminated site in the Upper Colorado River Basin, Wyoming, United States - RVT100D185 | ecosystem: Environmental > Terrestrial > Soil > Contaminated >... | reverse complement strand
ATCGGTCCCGCGCCGTTGCACGCCCGGCCGTTGCACCATCAGTCAGGGCGCCTCTCGGACCGGCCACCGATCCGGCGGCAACGTGGCCTCTCGCCATCGGCCAGGCGATGCCCAGGATGTGAACCCCTGTTGCGCTACGGGCCCGTTGCTGGCGCCTGGTGTTTCGTGCGCGCCGTGGCCGCCTCCGTCGTCCGTAACATCAGTTCGTCTGCCTCGCTCGTGTCAGACCCGACGTACCGATACTCCTTCGCGTGGGCGACGAGTCCGGCGCGCACCGGAGTCCCCAGGACATAGCGCTTCACGACATCCGCGTCCTCCCCTGGGCGCAGCACGTGATCGATGTGACCCCGTTGCCAGAGCTCTCCGCCAGTTGCGTTTCGATACTCGTGGGTCGTTCGCTGCTTCCAGTCGCGTATGAAGCGACGAAGGTCTGACGAATCCGACAGTCCTTCCAACAGGAGATGGACGTCATTCCTCATGAAGCAGTACGCATGAATTGCGAACCGATGATCGATCGCGCGCTGTCGAAGCTGCATCAGCACGCCTTCGACGACCGGGTCCGTGCACCAGGCATGCGTCCGGTGAAAGGTGCAAATGGTCAAAAGATAGCGCCGGCGGCCGATGTGCCTGGACCCGGCCATGCGTGGTACCACTTCGCGCGACATGCCCGGGGTGAGGCAGGACGCATGCCACCCCTTCCATCAGTCGTTTCACCGGTGCATGACTGGAGGCGCTCGCGCGTCTCAGGTATAGTTGGATCTTCCACAGTCCACACACGCGTTGCCGGTCCGCAACGCTGAGGCGAATTCAGGTGTGCTTCCCTATGTGTCGATCGCGCATCCTCGTCGTAATCATCCTGTCAGTCATCGCCGCTGCCTGTGGAGGGAACGAGAACGCCCAGGGCAGTCCCGGCGCGGGGAATGGAGCCGGAGGGCCTGGCGCGTTCCCTCCCATGGAGGTCATGACCTTCGTCCTTGAGCCGCAACCGATTCCGCAGTCGTCCGAGTTCGTCGCGACGATTCGATCGCTGCGGTCAACGACGGTGCAGCCGCAGGTGGAAGGGATCGTCCGACAGGTCATGGTCTTGGCTGGTGACCGTGTGGGCGTGGGGCAGCCGCTGATTCAAATCGACCCGGACAAGCAGCAGGCCACCAACACCGTGACCGAATCCCAGCGCGCCTCACGCGATGCGGATCTCGCGTACGCGAGTCAGCAACTCGCGCGCATGCAGACACTGCACGAGGCCGGAGCGGTAAGCCGTGCGGAGCTCGAGCAGGCCGAGACGGCGCACAAGAACGCTGAGGCGCAGCTGGCCGCCGTGCGATCGCAAATTCGCGAAAACCAGGTAGAGCTCGAGTACTACCGCGTGACCGCGCCCAGCGCCGGCATGGTCGGCGAGGTGGTTGTCAGGCAGGGCGACCGCGTGACACCGTCGACCGTGATCACCACAATCGACCAGCCGGAAGGCCTCGAGGCGTACGTCTACGTGCCGCTCGAGCGCGCCGCGGACCTCAGGCCCGGTCTGCTCGTGGAGCTGCTGGATCCCGACGGGGACGTGATCGCGTCAAACCCGATCAGCTTCATCGCGCCGCGTGCCGAAGATGCCACGCAGTCGGTGCTGGTCAAGACGACCCTTCGCCAGATGCCGGCCTCCATCCGCGTCATGCAGTACGTCCGTGCGCGCGTTATCTGGAGCAACGAGCCAACACTTGCGGTACCGATCGTTGCGGTCAGCCGTCTTGCCGGCCAGTACTTCGTATTCGTGGCGGAGCAGGGCGAGCAGGGCGTCGTGGCACGACAGACACCGGTCACGCTCGGCGAGGTCTCCGGGGAGGCCTATCTGGTTCGCGGCGGGCTCGCGGCCGGCGATCGCGTCATCGTGTCCAACGTCCAGAAACTCCGCGATGGAGCTCCGGTGAATCCTTCCTAAGGCCCAAAGACTAGAGACCAGAGACGAGGGACCAAAGCCTACCGTGTTCGTAGACACCTTCATCAAGCGCCCGGTTCTCGCCAGCGTCTGTTCGCTCGTCATCGTCCTGGCCGGCGCGCTGGCGATTCCGACGATGCCGATCGCCCAGTATCCGGACGTGACACCGCCGACCGTGATGGTCATGGCGGTGTATACGGGCGCCAATGCCGAGACCGTCGAGACGGCCGTCACCACGCCGCTCGAACAGGCCATTAACGGCGTCGAGGGCATGCTCTACATGTCGTCCGCCAGTTCGAACAGCGGCGTGAGCCAGATCACGGTGACCTTCGAGGTCACGCGCAACCAGGACCTCGCCGTCGTCGACGTCCAGAATCGGGTCAACCAGGCGCTCGGACGCATGCCCGCGGAAGTCCGGCAGACCGGCATCATTGTCCAGAAGTCGGCCAACAACTTTATTCTCGCGGCCGGCGTGTACGCCGAGGGCGGCGAATACGACTCGCTGTTCCTCTCGAATTATCTCGATATCTACGTGAAGGACGCCCTCAAGCGTGTGCCTGGGGTGGCGGACGTCATCATCTTCGGCGAGCGCAAGTACTCGATGCGCCTCTGGCTCGACCCGCCGCGACTCGCGGCGCGGCGGCTCACGGCCGGCGATGTCGTCAATGCCCTGCGCGAGCAGAACGTCAATGTGGCTGCCGGCAGCGTCGGGGAGTCGCCGGCACGTACGGGTCAGACATACCAGATGAGCGTCCGGGCGGCCGGGCGACTGAGCGAGGCCTCCGAGTTCGAGAACATCATCGTCAAGGCGGGTGCTGATGGGTCGCTGGTGCGTTTACGCGACGTCGGAAGCGCGGAACTTGGCGCCGAGACCTACGGCTCGGCGCTGCGTTTCCAGGGGATCGAGGCACTCGGCTTTGCGGTGGTCGGTCTGCCGACGGCCAACGCACTCGAGGTGCGACGGGGGGTCGACGCGGAACTGGACCGCTTGAGCCAGTCGTTCCCACCCGGGCTGGCGTATCGCGTGGCCTTCGATACGACGACCGTTGTGGAAGAATCGATCACCGAGGTGATCTGGACGCTCGCGGAGGCGATCGGCCTGGTTGTCATCGTCATGTTTCTGTTTCTCCAGAGCTGGCGCGCGACGCTGATCCCCGCGCTGACGATACCCGTGTCGCTTGTCGGCGCCTTCGCGTTTGCCAACCTGCTCGGCTTCTCGATCAACACGCTCACGCTCTTCGCCATCGTTCTGGCCACAGGCATCGTCGTGGACGATGCGATCGTCGTCGTCGAAAATATTGAGCGGCATATCCATGACTATCGGAAGAGCGCGCTGCAGGCGGCGTCGGATGGGATGCATGAAGTGTTCGGCGCCGTCATCGCCACGTCGCTGGTGCTCGTCGCCGTGTTCGTGCCGGTGGCGTTCTTCCCGGGCACGACGGGGCGGCTCTATCAGCAGTTTGCGTTGACCATTGCGTTCGCCGTGGCGATATCCTCGTTCAACGCCGTCACGCTGACGCCCGCGCTGTCGGCACTGCTGCTAAAACACGCAGAGTTGGGGAAAGGCCGTTTCTTCGCGACGATCGAGCGCCTGATTCGGGGCGGTACGCGCGGGTACGTAGGGGTGATCACCGGCCTGATGCGGGCGCGGTGGGCGATGGTCGTGGTGTTCGTGGGTCTGATGGGTCTGACCTACCAGGTGTACACGCTCGTGCCCCAGGCGTTCCTGCCGGAGGAGGATGCCGGATACTTCATCACTCTTATTCAGGCGCCGCCAGGGGCCTCGCTCGAGTACACGACGAACGTCATCAAGGAAGCGGAGCTCGTCCTGGCCTCCATCCCGGAGGTCGAGTCGGTGTTCTCCATAGCCGGATTCAGCTTCGTCGGTAACGCGCCGAACTCGGGGATGATGTTCACCCTCCTCAAACCGTTCGATGAACGGGAGGCGGAGGCAAGTCGCATCCAGGGGCTCCTGCCTCGCATCCGCGGAAGGCTCTTCGGGATCCAAAGCGGACTCGTGATTCCGTTTACGCCGCCGGCCATCTTCGGGCTCGGTAACTTCGGCGGGTTCACGATGGAAGTACTGGACCAGAGCGGCGCCGGCGACATCCAGAACCTCAGCAACGGCACGCAGTCGCTTATCGCGGCGGCGCAGCAGTCGCCCGCGGCTACCGGATTGTTCAGCGGGTTCACGGCCAACGACCCGCAGCTCGCCGTGGACATCGACCGTGAGAAGGCACAGAGCCTCGGTCTGCCGATGAGCGAGATCACGAGCACCTTGCAGATCTATCTCGGGTCGTCCTACGTCAACGACTTCGACTTCAACAACCGCGTCTATCGCGTATACGTGCAGGCCGATCAGGCGTATCGATCGGATCCTCGAGACCTCCAGCAGTACTATGCCAGGACGGTCACGGGCGAGATGGTGCCGCTCTCGAGTGTCGTCCGGGTTCGAGAGACCGCCGGGCCGCAGGTGATCAACCATTTCAACCTGTTCCGCTCGGCGCAGCTCACTGGAGCGGCGGCTCCGGGATTCAGCTCCGGGGAGGCGCTCGCGGAGATGGAGCGGATCGCCGACGCCGCACTGCCGCAGGGGTTCAGCTACGCCTGGTCCGGTATTTCGCTCGAAGAAGTCGAGGCAGCGGGGCAGTCGACGCTGATCTTCGGCATCGGATTGCTGCTCGTGTACCTCACGCTGGCGGCACAGTACGAGTCGCTCGTGCTCCCGTTCATCGTGCTGCTCAGCGTGCCCGTGGCAGTGCTCGGCGCGCTTTCGGCGCAGTGGGCGCGCGGGCTCCAGAACGATCTCTACTGCCAGATCGGACTGGTGATGCTGGTCGGGCTGGCGGCCAAGAATGCCATCCTGATTGTTGAGTTCGCGGAGCAGTTGCGGGCGAAGGGGATGCCGGTCATCGAAGCGGCGATCGAGTCGGCCCGCATCCGGCTGCGGCCAATTCTCATGACGTCGCTCGCACTCATCCTGGGTGTGATGCCGCTCGTGTTCGCGACCGGGGCGGGGCAGGAAGGACGGCATTCCGTTGGTACCACAGTCGTCGGCGGGATGTTCTTTGCGACGTTCCTCAACGTCCTGCTTATTCCGATTCTGTACGTGCTCGTGCGCACGTTGTTTCCGGGCAGACGACGGGATGGCGCGGAGGCCGAGACTCATGCGTAAGTCGCGTGCGTGGTGCACGGTCCTGCTACTGGCAGTCGCCGGGGGTCAGGTGCGCCTGAACGCGCAGACGATCGAGCGGGTGACCTTTGAGGAGGCGGTCCGGCGCGCGGTGACAAGCCATCCAACCGTCCAGCAGGCTGCGGCCGGAATCCTGCGCGCCGAGTCGATCCTGCAGCAGGTTCGCGCCCGATCTCTGCCATCTGTCGAGGCCTCGTTCGGCACAAGCGTCATCGATCCCGTCACCAGCTTTGCCGGAAACAGCATCAATCCGCGCACGCAAACGGTGACGACGGCTGGGCTGACGGTGCCGCTACTCACACCGGTGCGCTGGGCGGAACGCCACCAGGCGGAGGATGGCGTGCTGGTCTCGCTCCGCGAGGCAGACGAGGCACGCAGAGCGGTGGGCATCGCGGCTGGAGAAGCGTACCTGGCCATTATCACCCAGAGACGCGTGCTCGATTTGAATACGCGCGCGAGAGACAATGCGCGGGCGCACTACGAGTTTGCCAATCAGCGCTTCGAGGGGGGCATCGGCAGCCGACTCAACGCGCTTCGGGCGCAGCAGGCACTATCAGGCGACGAGGCGCGCGTCGAGGAGGCGCGGCTGGCGATCCGGCGCGCACAGGAAGCGCTGGGTGTGCTGATCGCCGCGGACGGTCCAATGGATGCCGCCGCCGAACCGGCATTTGAGGTGCCTCCTGAAACAGACTCGGCTGCGGGGAGCCTTCCTGCCGCCAGGGCAGGCCTTGAAGCCTTTGGGAACGGTGACGTGACGCGCCGCCCGGATATTCAGCTTCTCGCCCAGCGCCAGCTCGCTGCGGAACGGCGTGCCGGCGACGCGTGGAAGGACTTTCTGCCCTCGGTGACGGCACTGTTCAGTCCCACGGTGCTGGCGCCCACCGGTCTCTTCGCCAACGCGCGCTCCTGGCGCGCCTCGGTCCTCTTCAGCGTGCCCTTGTTCGACGGGGGCCAGCGCCGCGGCCAGGCCCGCGAGCGCGAAGCCCTGGTCGATGTCGCACGCGCGGAGCGGATGAACGCAGAGCGGCAGGCAGGCTCGGAGATCCGGACAGCGCGTGAGGCCGTGGCTGCGACAGAGCGCGCGCTCGAGCACGCGAGAGCCGCCGCCCAGCAGGCCGACGAAGTGGTACGCATTACCGACGTGGCGTTTCGGGAGGGGGCGACGACGAACATCGAGGTGATTGACGCGCAGCGTAGCGCTCGGGATGCCGAGACAGCTGCGGTGATCACTGAAGACGCCGTCAGGCGCGCCAAGTTGGAACTGCTCTTCGCGACCGGTCGATTCCCACAGTAGAACGATCAATCTTTAGGAGAGCCTGCGAGCACGACGCGGGGAGGGAGCATCCGTGTTCTGGCGGTCGCGCCCAGGTGCCGTGGTCGCGGAACGTGTAGCGCCTACTGCCGCAGCCAATCCGTTGGAAACGGTCCGATCACCTCAAGAGCCCGCCTCGATTCGAAGCGACGCTCCTGCCAGTCGTACACTCGGCGATCACCTTCAAGCACAAATGCAGTCACCGAAGACTCCGCCTCCACACACGGACCAAGCAGACTTCGCAGTTGGTCGCGCTCTTCCGAAGCGCCGGCCGCAGCTGCGGGCAGGAGTGCGGCGGTTCGGTCGTCCACGAGACAATCGGGCAGATCCCGTAACCGGCCGTTGTCGTACACCACCACCCGGTACACCAAGTTGCTGGCGTTCTCGTAATCTTCAGCGCTCGCGTACGTGGCCGAGTACATGTCATAGGCCGATACCAGCGGCCTTGCCTCGATGTGGAACGCTGAGGCAACGAATTGCTGCGCGACGAGCACCAGTACAACCGCCACGTGCGCGCGGCTGAGGGACGGAAGCTCGAAGGCTGGGCGTGGTGTGTTATGAAAATACTGCCACGGGAGAAATGCGATCAACAGAATCCACCACGCCGGCCAGATGACGCCTTGAAAGAGCGCAAATCCTGCCAGCAGCAGCAGCGAGGCTGCCCCGCATAGTAGAACGAGTGCCGTCGATCGCGAGAAGGCGGCCGTAATCACCACCGCTTCGACAGCGACAGCTGAACCGGACATGGCGACGGCCACCCAGTGGCTTTGGGTCAGGCGAGGTCCCCAGTCAACGAGTGCATGGCCGAGATCGGTGATGAAGTGATACTTGACCGTCCCGTTCACAATCCACCCTGGCCCACCACCGATTTTCGACCATGCCGCTGCCAGGAACGCGACTCCCAGTACGAGACGCGGGATCCAGATCGCATAGCCGTAGCGCCCGTCCGTGGCAGGGCGGCGCGGTCGCGTCCGGACGCGATCCAGCCAGGCATCGACGCTCCACGCGTCGCCCCAGCGGGCTGGTAGTAGGCAAATCAGGGTGATGCCGAGCGCGGCGACGGCATGGGTCGACGTTGTCAGCGTGAACAGACTCGCCCACAACAGGAACCCGCCGACGAAGCACGCGAAGCTAAGCCGTGTGTAAAGACCAGCAATAAAGAGCGCTCCTGAGACATGCAGCCAGCGACCCAGCTCCTGCGCCGAGGCCGGGTGTGCGCTGAGGTAGCGCGCGAGCGCTCCGTCGACTCCTTGAGCGGCAGTGGCTTCATACGATCGAAGCAGCTCAAGACTTACTGGTTCCGTCGCAACGAATGCCAGCACGGCCGTCCCGAAGGCGATTCGAAACAGCCCCGCGGCTTCCGCTGAAGCCGCGGGCACTCCGCGCTCCATCCACGTGCGTGCCTGTGAAGGCAGCGCCGTGAGTGTGCCCACTGGATGTGAGAGCAGTCCCGAAAAGGGGGTACGCAGCCACGAGTGCGGCGGAAGGAAGGGGGATGCCGCCGCGCGGAACAGCATGAACATCGCAATCGCGGTCAGACTGTAGGCGAAGAGCTTTGCCGCCCGCGCCATCCACGCTGGCGCCCCACCTAGAAGTCCGCCGCGCCGCGGCGAGAGCGGCGGTGACGGCACCATCTTCAAGGCGCGCGAATCGATCCCGTCGGCAGCGGCGACGGACGGATGCGTCACGATCGCGCGCAACATCACGGGCGACGTATCGGTCGGCGAGTACCCCCAATCGCCGTCTTCGAGCAGTACCGGATCGGTGAGGCGAAAGCCTCGCTCCAGTGCGCTCCGCTCACCTGGATTCATATCGCGCCAGGTGATGCGGACCATAGGATGCGGCGAGCCGAACAGAAGGGGAATACTTGAAAAGACGATGGCCCCGACCACACCACACGCGGCGGCCCAATACAGAGACGCTGCGATCGGGCCTCTCACGGGCAGTCCCATGGATAGTGTCGAAATCCTGATTAGTACCGCACTGCCGCGCCCACGCTGACGCGCCAGAAGCTCAGGCGTGAGGTGCCCGGAGGCGCGAGGGCGCTGCCCGAGCCACGGATTACCCTGAAATGCCGGAGATCGAAGCGAATGCCCGTTCGCTCTGTCAGAAAACCGATGGCGCCGACACCGATGTTCACGGCGGGCAGGTTCTCGTCGATCGGGAAGAGGTCTGCCGCGTGCTTGCTCCGCGCTTGTATCAGGCCGAGCCCGCCCACGAAATACGGGCGAAGCGATTCGCGCGTCAGGGCCAGCGGCGCGGCAATAATCGCGCTACCGCTGATAGTGGTCACCCGGCTGGTGAGGACGAGTCCAAGACGGTCATTCCCTTCGAAGAAGCGGGGCGTGTGGGCGACTTCCGCCTCGAGACCGAAGAGACCGTCGCTGAGGAACGACACCGCCGCGCCAAGCGTCAGCTTTCGCCCCGCGAGTTCTTCGAAGATCCGTAAGGTCGTTCGGCTGGAAAACGAGGTGCCGAGAAACGGCGTGATCAGCCAGTCTGCGTGCGCGGTCGCCGGCGGCATCCATAGGCAGAACGCGAGAGCGACCGCGAGCCGCCGGCGCATTATCCGGCGAACAATCTGAGGAAGAGGCTTGCGAAGAGATTGGAGGTGACGCTGCCGTTTGAGAGATTGTACGGCGGTCCCGCCAGGCCGTCGCTGTTCGCGAGAAGGATCAGCGTGAGGCCGCGGTCCGGCGCCTTGATGACGAGGGAGGAGTATGCACCCCGAGCGACGCCGAAATGCCAAACGATGCGCTCGCCGTTGTGTCTCTGGACGAACCAACCCAGGCCTGTCGGCATCGAACCGACCGGTTCCCACGCGCTTGAAAGCGTGTTCGACTCGAGCAGCACGCCGTCGCGAAGCGCGGCGTCGAAACGCGCAAGATCACGCACGGTCGAGACGACTCCCGTCGACGCGCTCAGTACTCCGCCCGGCACGCTGGAGCGCGTCGGGCCCTGGCTGTCCACGCTATAGGGAACAGCCTGACGGCGGAGTACCGCGGAGTAGCGGTCGAGTACGCTCGCCGAGAACAAAGGACGGCTGGGCGACGATTCATCACCCAGGTCGATGCCCGGGACCGACGCTGTCATACCCAGGCGGTCGAGGATCTCGTCTGCGAGCAGTCGCGGATAGCGATCGCCGGCGCACTGTTCGAGGACGCGGGTCAGCGCGGCAAAGCGGGAGGCGTCGTAATTGAATCCACCCGACGGCGAGGCATGCGACAGAAGTTGCGTGACCGTCGTGGTGTCATCCGTGTACTCCGGGTCCCAGCGGAGCACCCGGTCGGTCAACTCGAGGTGGCTCAGGTCCAGGCACTGTTGGAGCAGGAGCGTCGACGACAGGGTCTGCGACAGATCGAGAATCGGATACGGCGTGTCCGCGGTGGCGGCGACCAGGCCGTCGACATCCTGATAGCCGAAGCCCTGGTCCCACACGATGCGACCGTCCTGGACGATCGCGGCCGACATTCCCGGGATTCCGGTCTGCTGGCGCAGCGACTCGACGAACCGCTCGAAGAGCGAGATGGGCAGGCTGCTTTGCGCCTCGGTCGACGAACCAAGGGCGGCAAGCGCCAGCAAGGCGACTAGAGCGATCTTAGCGGTGCGCATGGAACCCCACATAAATCTTACATCGGTTGCACGTGACCTGTGCTACAGTGCAGCTCAATTCAATGCGTCCTGTTATGAGACATCCGGCCCGAACCGCGCCCTTCTCGCTCAAACAGGCACTTGCCTGCGTGCTCGCGCTCGCGTCTGTAACCGTGACGCTCGCCGCGGCGGAAGGTCTTCGCATCGTCCCTCTCGTCCGCGACGACCGGGTGTTGGTGACATTTGAACTGGCGGATGGTTTCACCGATGAGGTCCGCGCGGCGGTCCGCTCCGGTCTGAAAACGACATTTACCTATACCGTGGACCTGCGTCTCGAGGTGCCCGCCTGGGTGGACCGCACGATCGCCACTGCGGTGATCACCAACAGCGTGGAATACGACAACCTGACGCGGCTACACAGCGTCGTCCGCGTGCTCGACGGCAAGGTGGAGCGCACGGAGGTCACTGACGACGAGGCGATGGTGCGGCAGTTGATGACCAGCTTCCAGCGGTTGCCTCTGTTCCGGACGTCAATCCTCGTGCCCAACCGCGAGTACTACGTGCGCATCGGCGCCACTGCTCGCCCGAGCAACGGGGCGTTCCTGTGGCCATGGGGCAGCGGCACGTCCGGCCAGGCGAAGTTTACGTTCATCCGATAGGCTGGCTTGCCGTCTTGATTGATTCGGGCGGACCTTCAGGTCCGCCCTTGCTACGTACGGGCCCAGAGTCTACGCGCGCGCCGACTCGCCATCCGAGCAACGAAGAAATGGCCTGAGGATCGGCCTACGCCTGGACCGCGGTGCCACAGAACTTCTCGAAGGCTGCGGTGAGTGCACCTGCGATCTGCTCTGGCCCCTGATTCTCAATCTGTCGCCGCTCGAGCATCCACACCAATTGACCGTCTCGCAACAGGCCGATCGACGGCGATGACGGCGCGTAGCCAGTGAAGTAGCCTCGCGCACGATCGGTGGCCTCGAGGTCGGCTCCGGCAAAGACCGTGGCGACACGGTCGGGCCGGACGGAGTGCTGCAAAGCGAGCGCGATACCAGGCCGGGCCTTGCCCGCCGCGCAGCCGCAGATCGAGTTCACGACGACCATCAGCGTGCCGGCCGTGTCTTTCACGGTCGCATCGACAGCCTCTGCGGTTCGCAGTTCTTCGACGCCGAGACGGGTGAGTTCTTCGCGCATGGGCGCCACAAACGATTCAGGATATGCCATAGGGATCATTATGACTCGCGCGGACCTGGGTCGAACCATTACTTTCACCAAAGCAGTGGGGAGCCGGGCAAATCCGCTGGACCGGTATAATCTCTCGTTCCTCGGCCTTCGCCACTATTGGCTTCCGCGGGGTCAGCGTATGCGAGTCGCACGGCGGCTGGTCGTCAGCGGGCGTGTCCAGGGCGTCGGGTTCCGGTATTTCACCCGGGAGGCCGCGGCCCGGGAAGGCGTTACGGGCTGGGTGCGTAACCTGCCGGATGGCCGAGTGGAAGCGTACGTGGAAGGCGAGAGCGACGCCGTCACGCGTGTCGAGCGCGCGATCCGGCAAGGCCCGCGCGGCGCGAGCATCCTCACCGTAGAGGTTGACGCGGAGGAGCCGGGCGGGGCGTACCAAGAATTCGGAATCGCATAGCATCCGGGGCACCGGGATCACCAAGAGCGAGGAGCGATCGAAGCTACATGGACCTTAAAGCGCGCATCAGGCACGTCCCCGATTTCCCAAAGCCGGGCATCCTCTTCTACGACATCACCACGCTGCTGCGAGACCCCACGGGGCTCAAGGTGACGATCGATCGACTCGCCACACCCTATGTGGGGCAGGGGATCGACCTCGTGATCGGCGTCGAGAGCCGCGGCTTCATTCTCGGCGCACCCGTGGCGGAGCGCATCGGCGCCGGATTCATCCCGATCCGCAAGCCAGGGAAGCTTCCGGCCAAGGCGCTGAAGGAAGTCTACGATCTGGAGTACGGTCAGGACGCCCTCGAGATCCACGCGGACGCGATAGCAAAGGGGCAGCGGGTGCTCATCGTGGACGACGTGCTGGCGACGGGGGGGACCGCGGCGGCCGCAGTGAAACTTGTGAAGAAACTCGGGGGCGACCTGCACGGCCTGGTGTTCCTGATCGAGTTGCTGTTCCTGGACGGGAAGGCGAAGCTGGCTGGGGAACAGGTCTCTTCGGTGCTCCAGTATTAAGATACAGGCCTGGGTCCCCGTAGCTCAGCTGGATAGAGCAACGGTTTCCTAAACCGTAGGCCGGCAGTTCGAATCTGCCCGGGGACACCACTTGGAAATTGCGCAGTTGTCTTTCGTCTTTGGCCTTCGGTCTGTGGTTGGACCCGAGACGAGAGACCAGAGACCAGAGACTGGGTGACATGAAACGAAAAGAACGGCATCATCTCAAGGAAAACGATCTCGCACAGACGATCGTGGCCGCGCGAGAGGCGCTCGAGGCACGGAAGGGACAGCTGACCGGGATCCTGCTCGCCCTCCTCGTCATCGCGGCGGTCGTCGGCGGCATCGTCATGTGGGAGCGGCAGGACGAGGTGCGCGCGCAGCGACTCCTCGCCGATGCCATGGTCATCTTCAACACCCGGGTCATCCCGGCCACCAGTTCGGCGGACGCTCCGGGCGAGTTGCCCGCAGCGGCCACCATCGGGGCCACGGGGACGTACTCGACCGAGTTCGCGAAACTGACCGACGCGCTGCCCAGGCTGAAAGCGGCAGCCGACGCCTATCCGGACACCGATTCCGGTATCACGGCGCGGTACCACTACGCGTCATC
>Ga0326597_10009799_pt1 | contig 12802 bp, 11 predicted proteins | sample RVTome_12_FD_203789 | JGI IMG/M metagenome (GOLD analysis project Ga0326597, IMG submission 203789) | Soil microbial communities from uranium-contaminated site in the Upper Colorado River Basin, Wyoming, United States - RVT100D185 | ecosystem: Environmental > Terrestrial > Soil > Contaminated >... | reverse complement strand
CGCCCATTTCCGCGAGCGTTCCAATCAGCCCCGTGCGGCGCGGGTTGAGCAGCACGCCTTCGACCGAGACTTCGGATCCCGGAACGAGAAGTGCTGCGACGAGCGGGAACGCGGCGGAGGACGGATCGCGCGGCACGGCGACGGGCGCCGGCGCCAGTTCGACCTCGCCCATGATCGAAATCGCCTCGCCGCCACCTTCCGCCGGCTCCACCGCGATCGCGGCCCCGAACGCCTTCAGCATGCGCTCCGTATGGTCGCGCGTCGCGGTGCGCTGCACGATGGTCGAACGGCCGGGCGCGTTCAGCGCCGCCAACAGAAGCGCCGACTTCACCTGGGCGGAGGCGACCGCGACCTCGCATTCGACCGGCATGGGATGGCGCGCGCCCGTGAGCGTGACCGGAAGCAGCCCGCCCTCGCGCGCGTGCGCCTCGGCACCGAAGCGCGCCAGCGGATCGAGCACGCGCTTCATGGGCCGTTTGCGCAGCGACGCGTCGCCCGTGAAGATCGCCGTGACCGGCGTCGTGGCCATCGCTCCCATGGCGAGCCGGCAGCCGGTTCCAGAATTGCCGAAGTCGAGAACGTCGGCGGGCTCGGAAAACCCGCCGACACCCACGCCGTGGACGCACCAGACTTCGCCGTCGCGTTCCACCGCGGCACCCAGCCGGCGCATGGCATCGGCCGTGGCCAGGATGTCGGCGGCCTCCAGCAGCCCGGTTATGCGCGTTTCGCCCACCGCGAGCGCGCCCAGAACGAGGGCGCGGTGCGAGATGGACTTGTCGCCGGGCGGACGGGCCGTCCCCGTCAGCGGTCCGGATGGAGCGGCCTTCAGCGGCGCGGGATGGGCTGCGGCAGGCATATGGCGAACGTCCCTCTAGTGTCCCGTTTCCGAAATTCGCCTGATCGCTATATCGTCACCTGGCGAATTTTGGAATCGCAAGGACACTAGCAACCTATTGATTCCTAGTGTCGTTTTTGATTTCGAAGTTCGCCAAATGCCCGATATCGAAATGATGCAAACTTCGAAATCACAACACTAGGGAGCTTTGACAGGTCCGTAGGATCGTGGCAAACCCCACGCCCTTCGTCAGCCATTCTCATGCGGGAACAACGATTTTGGCCAATCCGGATCTAGGCATCAAACGCGTCTGCCCGAGTTGCGGCGTGCGCTTCTACGATCTTCAGAAGCGTCCCATCGAATGTCCCAAATGCGCGTTCGCATTCGAGCCCGAGGCGCTGCTCAAACAGCGCCGGCCGCGCGTGCCCGAACCCGTCGCGAAGCCGGTCGTGGTGGCGCAGAAAGACGAGGAGGACGAGGTCGAGGCCGAAGACGAGGTCGAGGCCGAGGAAGTCGAACTCGAAGAGGTGGAGGAGGGCGGCCCCGTCGAAGTCGTGACCGCCGACGATGACGACGAAGAAGAAGAGGAGGCGGCCGCGCCGGCCGTCGTGGAGCCTGCCGCCGTCAAGGAGGATGCGGACGAGATCGAGGAATTCGAGGACGAAGAGGTAGAGGAGGAGGATGCCGACCCGATCCTCGAGGCGGACGAGGACGAGGATGATGTTTCGGGCATCATCGATGCCGACATCGCAAAGGACGAGCGCTGAAGCGCGCGCCCTTCGAAGACCGGACGGGGCCATAGCTCAGTTGGGAGAGCGCTTGAATGGCATTCAAGAGGTCGGCGGTTCGATTCCGCCTGGCTCCACCAGCCTTCGCTCGTGACGCGAGAGAGAGGGCCGTCGCGCCGTAGCCCGGAGAGCGATGGCGGACCTGTTTCCCACGAGTTGCGCCCCGGCGAGCCGATACGATACCCGGCGGCCCCGGGAGCGCGCCTTCCCCTCGGCAAGCCCGCCTCCGCTCGTCGCGATCCGTCCAATCGCGCGGAAGGAAGCGTGATCCGTGCCGAGCTCTTCTCTCCACGCGCGGTGAGTCGTTTATGCGGGCTTGCGTCGCGCGGAATAGAGCGAGATCGAACCGGTCACGGTGGCGATCGACAGATCTTCGGCGACATCGGCGAAACCCACCGTCTTCATGAGCTCCGGCAGGACGCCGTCGGCGTTGGGCTGCGTATCGGCTACGCCATCGAGCTGCTGAACCGTGGCGCGGAACAGGAGGCGGGACAGCGTACTTCGTTGCAAGCCGTAGTCGGCCACATGGAGCGTCCCGCCCGGGACCAGCCCGTCGTGCATCAGCGACAGAATTCGCGCCTTTTCCTCCAACGGCACTTGATGGAAAACCAGCGACGATACGATCTTGTCGAAGGGACCGGTCATGCCCAGGATATCGGCGGCAAGGAATCCCTCGATGAAGAAAACCTCGGCCGACCGGGCGGCCGCCTTGCGCCGGGCGATGGCGAGGACCGTCTCGTCCGGATCGATGCCGGCGACGTGGGCGGCCGGTTGCCGCGTCTTGAGCAGGATCGCCAGCGATCCCGTCCCGCAGCCGACGTCGAGGATCTTCTCGCCGGGAAGCGGGTCGATCCGCTCGACCAGGAGCCGCCGCCACCGGCGTTCTCGCGTCAACAATCCGATCACCAGATCATAGACCGGCGTTAGCCGGGAAAAGCCGAGCGCCGGCGTGAAGTCCCGCTTCTTCGTCATGAAAAACGCGGACTACTGAACGGTGATCGTTCCGGTCATGCCGACCTCGGCATGGCCCGGATAATTGCAGACGAACTCGAAGGTGCCGGGCTTGGTGAACTGCCAGACCAGTTCCTTGGTTTCGCCGGGCGCGGTATCGACCGAATTGCCGTGCATCTCGTGGCCGCCCATGGCCATGTCGCCGCGACCCATCGCGCCATGATCCATGCCCGGCATCGCCGCCATCTGCTCCATCATCTTGCTGTGCTCGGCCTGCATGGCCGCGTCGCCGATGGTGAGTTCGTGGTCTTGCTCGCCCTTGTTGGCGAGGATGAACTTCACCGTCTCGCCGGTCTTGAAGCTCAGCGCCGCCTTGTCGTAGGCGATCTCGGTCGCCACGATCGTGACCGTGCGCGTGATCTTGGCCGGATCGCCGGGTCTGCCATAGGCCGTACCGCCGTCATGCCCCGGACCGGCGAGCGCCGGGGGTGCGAATGCGAGCGCCGTTCCGAAAAGCAGCGCGGACAAAAGTCTGGTCGTCATGGTCGTGTCTCCCTGATGGTTGAACGGACGATGGGAATGCCTCTCCTTCGCGACGCCGCGCTCAGAACCAGACCCGGAGGCCGAGCCTGAGCGTGACGGATTCGGGATCGCCGCCGGCGGCGCGGGCGATGCCCGCCGTCTCGCCCAGCGCGCGCTCGTAGACGAGGTCGAGATATGGCGCGAATTGTCTGGTGATTTCGTAACGCGTCTGAAGGCCGAGCTCGATGTCGCTCGCGCCCGCCCCAACGCCCAATTCCGGTACATCTCCGGCGTACAGATTGAGTTCGGCGTGGGGTTCGGCGATCAGGCGCTGAGTGATCAGGATATCGATGCTCTGCGCGAGCCGCGCGCTGATGTCGCCGTTCTCGCTGACGAAGGCGTGTGCCCCCGTCTCGAAGAAATAGGTCGCCAGTCCCTCGAAGCCGATCGCGAGATAGGCTGTGTTTCCGGGCTCGAAATCGTAGCGCAGCCCGGCCTGGAAATCCCAAAACTCCGCAATGTTGCGGCTGTAGAGCGCCCAAAATTCGGCCTGTTCGATGTCACCGGCGAGGATTTCGCCTTCGCTGCGCAACCACAGCTTTTCGCGATCGCCGCCGTACCAAGCCGAGGCATCCCATGTGAAAAGCGCGCCGTCGTTGCGGTCCAGCCATTGCGTATCCGTCGCGTCCAATTCGGCGCGGACGACATGGAAGAGCTGGCCGCCATGCTCGCCGTTTTCCATGGCGAATGAAGGGATCGAACCACCGAAGGCCCCCGCAAGCGCGAACGCCAGTACCGCCGGTTTCATCGCGCGGCCTCCGCCGTTTGCAGGCGGGCAACCACGACCTTCGCCATCATGCCGCTCGCCATATGAAACAGCAGATGGCAGTGGAACGCCCATTCGCCGGGCTCGTCCGCCGTCAGCAGCGCGGAATAGGTGGCACCCGGCGCCACGTTGACGACGTGCTTGTTGGGCAGCCGTTCCGCCGCCTGGCCGTTCACGAGTTGCACGAACATGCCGTGCAGGTGCATCGGATGGGCCATCATCGTTTCGTTGACGAAGGTGAGCTTCACGCGCTCGCCGAAGGCGAGTGCGATTGGCTCCGAATCCTCGAATTTCTGGCCGTTGATCGTCCAGATGAAGCGGTTCATCTGCCCGCCGAGGCGCACCACGATCTCGCGTTGCGGGGGACGCGTATCCTTCTGCGGCGCGAGCGATTTGAGATCGGCATAGGCGAGCGCCTTCTTGTCCGGCGGCGTCGCGGCGTCGGCCCAGCCTTGCGGCCGGGTGCGGTCCTTGGTCGGCTCGGCCATGGCGCCGTGACCCATCGCGGTGTGGTCCATACCGGACATTTCGGGCATCGCGCCGTGATCCATGCCTTCATGCGCCATGCCCATATCGGCCATGGTCAGGATCGCGCGCGGCTTGCGTTCCGGGATTGCGCCTTGCATGCCCGCGCGGGGCGCAAGCGTCGCGCGCGCGTAGCCCGAACGGTCGATCGGCTCGGCGAAGATCGTGTAGGCCTTGTCTTCCCTCGGCACGACGATGACGTCGTAGGTTTCGGCCACCGCGATGCGGAACTCGTCGACCGGTACGGGCTGCACGTTCTGCCCGTCGGCCTGGATGACGATCATCCGCAAGCCCGGAATGCGCACATCGTAATAGGACATGGCCGAGGCGTTGACGAAGCGCAGCCGCACCTTCTCTCCGGGCTTGAACAGACCCGTCCAATTCAGCGCGGGCGAATTGCCGTTGACGAGGAAGGTGTAGCCCGCCACATCGACGAGATCGGTCGGGTCCATGCGCATCTCGCCCCAATCGAGGCGATCGCGCAGCGCGGCGCCGAACCCCATGCGCGACGCGTCGTCGAAAAAGTCGCCGAGCGTGCGCTTGCCGTAATTGTAGGAACCTTCGGCCACTTTGAGCGTGCGGTGAATGTCCGCGGCGCTTTGTTCGTGAAAATCCGACAGCACGATCACGTAGTCGCGCTCGGGTTTCACGATATCGCCGGCGGCGGGTTCGATGATGACGGCGCCATAGAGACCGTCCTGTTCCTGGCCGGCGGAATGCGAATGATACCAATAGGTGCCCGATTGCCGGATCGGAAAACGGTAGGTGAAGGTTTCGCCCGGTTTGATGCCGGGAAAGCCGTTGAACCCGGGAACGCCGTCCTGGTCGCCGGGAATCAGAAAGCCGTGCCAATGGACGGAAGTATCCTCGTTCAAGCGATTGGTCACGCGCACGGTGACCTCCTCGCCCTCCTTGAAACGCAAGGTCGGCGCGGGCAATCGGCCGTTGACGGTGAGCTTTTCGATCGGCTTGCCGGTCGCGTTCACGACGGTGCGGTCGATGACGAGATCGTATTGCGCCGCCCGCGCGGGCGAGACGAATGGAATTGCCGTCGCGACGATCAGATTGACGGCTGCGAAGCTCAACGATCGAATGGATGGAAGGGACATGAACGCCTCCGTTTGCACGCGATGGGCGGCGTGTGAGCCGCGCCGAAATCGGCAAACGAAGGATCAGATCAGCAGACGGCCGGTTCTGGCGTGAATGTCGGCGAAGCGCAGCGGCGGACCCGTACTTCGATCCCGCGTGCGCGCAACCATCGTGTCGGTCAGGGAGGGGGTGCGACCGATCGTTGGAATCGAAGCCGGCGCGGCGGCCTTCTTCACGGGTCCGGTGGCGACGCTTGCCTGCGCAGCCGCCAGCATCGGCGCAACCATGGCGCCTGCGCAGTCGCCGGCGTCGCCCGCGCCGCGATGCGCGTCGCCGTCATGGGCGTGATCGTGACCGGCCGCGTCGGTCTGCGCGACCGGCGGCCAGCAATGCCCGTACGTCGCGAGCGTGACGCTTGCGAGAAAGACCACGGCGAGGGAAATTGCGAAACTTTTCATGCGCTGGTGCAGCGACCTCGCTGGAACGGCAATTGTATTCTAATCCGAGAGGCGCGGGTCACCATATACCCCCTTAGGGTATATGGCAAGAGCCCATTCCCATCGAATGCCGGCTCTGCGCCGGCCTCTGCGCAGCGCGTCATCCGTATTTGCCGAAAAGCTCGACCAGCTCGCCGAACTTCCGGTGCTGATCCTCGATATCGCCGTTGTCGATGGCGTGGGCGACGCAGTGGGCCGCATGCTCCTTCAGGAGCTGCTGCTCGACTTTTTTCAGTGCCGACTTGATCGCCTGAATCTGGTTGAGGATATCGATGCAATAGCGCTCGTCCTCGATCATTCGGGCCACGCCGCGAACTTGCCCTTCGATGCGCGAGAGGCGGGAGCGCAGCTTGGGGTCGGGATGCATCATTGGGATACCTACGGAGATAAAGCTCGGACGGCTTCAGCGAGGACGCCAGTCAGATCGATCGCATTGCTCGGGTGCGTGACCGCATTCGTCGTGATGATGCGCCCGGCACCCGCTTTTTGCAGGGCCTCATAGGCGTCGCCGGCGAAAATGCCGTGCACGCCCACGCAGATGGGCGCGCGCATGCCCGCGCGCGTCAGATGGCCGACGGTCGCGATCATCGTGCGGCCCGTGGAGACGATATCGTCGACCAACACGGGCGTATGATCGCGCCAACGCGCGACCTCGGGCACGGAGACTTCCACGTCCCTGTCGCCGCGGCGGGCCTTCTCCAGCACGATATGCGGCGCATGCGCCTCTTCGGCCACGGCGACCACCCATTGCCCGCTCTCGCTGTCGGGGCCGACGAGCAATGGCCGCTCCACCACCCTCGCAATCCACGCCGATATCAGCGGCGCGGTATGCACGACGCGCGTGGGGATGGAATAGATCTCGGCCAACGACTGGCGGCGGTGCAGATGCGGATCGACGGTGACGAGCCAATCCAGTTCCGCCGCGAGCATCCGCGCGAAGACGGCCGAGGTGACCGCTTCTCCCGGCTTGAAGCGGCGATCCTGACGCATATAGGCGAGATAGGGTGCCACCAGGCCGACCGACGCCGCGCCCAACTCGCGCGCCGTCGCCGCGGCGAAGATCACGGGAAGGATTTTCGTGTCCGGGCGGTCGAGCGTACAGACCAGCGCAAGCTTGCGTCCTTCGACCGGTTCGGCGTAGCGCAGATAGGTTTCGCCGTCGGGGAAATGCCGGACCTCCAAACGGCCCGTTTCGCCGCCGAGCACATGTGCCAAGCGCGCCGCCATTTCTTCGTTTCCAGGAAGAGGAACGAGCACGGGAATCATTGATCCTCCACCGTCATGACGGCTTCGTCATTGTGTTCGGCATATTCGAGCGCATAGGCGAGTTCGCCATCCGTCTCGGCATGGATGGTGAACAGCGGCTGGCCGGCCTCCACGTGCTTTCCAACCGCCATGTGAAGCTCGACGCCCGCGGCTTTCGCATCCGGCGCACCGGCAAGTTTGGCGATCCGCGCGAGCCGGCGGTTGTCGATGGCGATGATCACGCCGCCGCGCGCAGCCATGACTGGATGCCGCGTCGTCGAAACCGGCGGCGCGCGCATGCCGCCCTGGGCCTCGCAGATACGCTGGAACTTCGCCCAGGCACGGCCGTCGTCCAGGATTTGCGCCGCCAAGTGTTCGCCTTCGCCCGGAGCCGTCTTACCGCCAAGTTCCAGCAGCACGCCCGCAAGCGCGAGCGAACGCGCCCTGAGATCGTCGGGAGCGGCCTTCTCTCCCCGCAACACAGCCAAGACGTCGCGGGCTTCCAGCGCCGGGCCGATGCCGCGGCCGACCGGCTGGCTTCCATCCGTGATCACAGTGCGCAGTTTGAGGCCAAAGGCTGTGGCAACAGACGCCAGATGACGGGATAAGCTTTGCGCATCTTCGCTGCTGCGCACCTTCGCCGTCGGTCCGACGGGCATGTCGATCACGACATGACTGGACCCGGCCGCGATCTTCTTCGATAGCACGGAGGCGACGAGTTGCCCTTCGCTGTCGAGGTCGAGCGCGCGTTCGACGCGGATCAGCGTATCGTCGGCGGGGCTGAGGCGGACCGCTCCGCCCCAGGCGATGCAGGCGCCCTCCTGCTCGACCACGCGCCGCATCGTCGCGAGATCGAGATCGACGGGGGCCAGGGTCTCCATCGTGTCGGCGGTGCCGGCGGGCGAAGTGATCGCACGCGATGATGTCTTGGGCATGGTGAGGCCGCAGGCTGCCGCGATGGCCACGATAATCGGCGTCGTGCGGTTGCCTGGAAGTCCGCCGACGCAATGCTTGTCGACGATGGGGCTACGATTCCAGCTCAAGCGATCGCCGACGGCGACCATCGCGCGCGTCAAGGCGGTGATCTCGTCGTTGGCAAGCGGACGGGCCGAACATGCGGTGACGAAGGACGACAGTTGAATGTCGGAATAGCGCCCAGCGACGACATCGCTCAGGATCGATCGCAGCGCACTGTCGTCCAACTGCTCGCCATAAATCTTGCTCCGCACCTTGCTCATGGATTCGAGCGGCTTGGGATGGCTGGCAGAAACCGCAACACCTTCCGCCACGCCGAGGGCATGCCAAGCCGCCTCCGAAAGTCCCACTTCGCCCGGCCGGATCAGGTCGGAGGTGACATGGAAAAGTGTCGCGATCACCGAGTTCCTGCCGTTCGAGAGCCTGACGCGCGCGTGGGCCGAAAACCCCTCGGACCGGCAGATGTGGCAGTCCCGATGCATGAAGGCGACGGCTTCACCGCGCGTCTCGAGACCAAGACGGCGCGCCTTAAGCGTCGGCGGGTCGGCGGAGCGCAATGCTCTTGAGCGACTCTGCTTGGGCGGGTTCATGTCAGATCGACTGCCTCCTTGTACTCCGGAACGTGGCATACCCAATGCAGTTGCTGTTCGATCCGTTGCCGCTGGGCATCGGCAGCGGCAGGCTCGCCATGAGTGATGAACGTCGTCCTCGGCGCATGTTCGAAATGGCCGAGCCAGCCTAAAACTTCGTCCACGTCGGCGTGCGCCGAGAGCATCTCGAGGTTCGCGATATCCGCGCGAACCGGGATCAGATCGCCATGGATCTTGACCTCCTTCGCGCCCGCGACCATCGCGGCCCCGCGCGTGCCTCCGGCCTGGAAGCCCGCGAACAGGATCGTGTTCCGGTGGTCGGGGGCGAGGCGCTTGAGATGGTGCAGCACGCGCCCGCCGGTCGCCATGCCACTCGCCGAGATGATGATCTTGGGCATGGTGTTCATGTTGAGCGTCTTGGATTCTTCCGCTTCGCGGACATAGTGCGCCACGCCGCAGGCCGTGCGGCACTGGTCTTCGCTGAGCTTGTGGTCGCCGACATATTTGCAGAGCAGCTCGCTCGCGTCGATCGCCATGGGACTGTCCAGGAAGACCGGTACCATCGGAATCCGCTTGCTCGACTTCAACCGATCGAGATGGAACAGCAGCGACTGCGCGCGGCCGACGGCGAAGGACGGTATGAGTACCGTGCCGCCGCGCCCGACGGTGCGATTGATGATCTCCGCCAGCGCATCTTCCGGATCCCTAGGATCGTGGCGGCGATTGCCATAGGTCGATTCCACGACGAGATAGTCGGCGCGCTTGATGGGAGCCGGATCGACCATGGTCGCGTCGTTTGGTCGCCCAAGATCGCCGGAGAACACGATGGTCGTTCCCTCGAACGTCAGCTCGATGATGGAAGCTCCGAGAATGTGGCCCGCGCGACGGAAGCGGGCGGTGAACCCACCCTGCATCTCGTGACGGTCGTCGAAGGACAGGCCGTGGAAGCGCTTGAGCGATAGCTCGGCGTCTTTCTCGGTGTAGAGCGGCAGAGCCGGCTTGTGCTTGGAATAGTTGTGGCGGTTGGCGAAGTCGGCGTCCTTCTCCTGCAGATAACCGCTGTCAGGCAGAAGAATTGCACAGAGATCGCGCGTCGCGTGCGTGCAATAGACGGGCCCGCCGAAACCGTTCTTGACCAGGAGCGGCAAATAGCCCGAGTGATCGAGATGAGCATGCGTGAGCAGCACGGCATCGACGCTCTTCGGATCGACCGGAAGCGGCGCCCAGTTCTTCAAGCGAAGCTGCTTGTAGCCCTGGAACAGCCCGCAATCGACCAGAACACGGCGACCCGGTGCTTCCAGAAGATATTTCGAGCCGGTCACCGTGCCGGTCGCGCCCAGGAACGTAATGCGCAAGCTCATGACCAAACTCCCCGTTTTCAAACGATGCGATCGCTCGTCCCCTGCCGGTCCGGCGGCGCGATCACGGCATAAGGATCGCCGTTTCCCGCGATGGCGGCGCGCTCCTCCGGATCGAGGAGATCGCCTTCCGGGAGTGAAAGACCCGACGCCGCCTTGGCCACGGCGTGCGCCCAGGTGCAGCGGTTGGCAAACAGGAGGCCCGCCACGTCAAGCGTACCTCCGCGATTGAGGTACCCCAGCCCATGCGTGTGCGCGCTTCCCAGATCGAGTGGGCGCATGATGCCCAGGATCGCCTCCGGATGCGTATGCGTCAGCACGACGCGCGTGCGCACGGTCGCCGGAAAGACGGCATCTACGATCTTAGTTCTTGCCAGGGACTCGGCCTCGTGCGCATCCCGCGGATACCGGAAACGGCTGGGCTCGATCACATAGGCCACGGAGTTCGCGACACCGCGCGCATCGAGACGGAGCGCGGCCTTGAACGCTTCGTCGAGTTGATAGGCGCCGATGGCGATCAATTGGACCGGCGCGTTCGCGTCGCCCTTCACGATGCCGGCGCCGTCGGCGATAAGACGACGTGCCTCATGGACCCCGAAGATATCCGGCTGGTCCTGTTTGGGGATGACGAGCGTCCAAACTTGGCCGCGGCTCGCATAGGCCGCTTCGAGGGCGGCGACGGCCGAGTTGGCATCAGCCGGGAACAGCACGCGCGAGACGTCCGCCATCTCGCCCATCAGGGCCTCGGCCATCGTCGGGTCCTGATGGGACTGCTCGTTCTTGCCGTTCTCCCAGAGATGAGAGGTCAGGATCAGCGGCACCGAAAGCCAACCCGGCTCGATGCCGGCGAGCCATTGGTGGCGCGCGAAGATGAGCGTCTGCCGCACCGCCCCCAACATCTTCACCGCGAAAGCCTCGTAGGTGACGACGAGATTGAGCCCGCCCGTATTCCCGAGAGCCGCGTTGACGACCGCTTCCTCGTTGAGCGCGGTGATCACGCGCCCGTCAAGCGCTTCGGCAATGGTCGCTTCGGGCTCGACGACGCGGTGCTTGAGCGCATCGAGCGTGCGATCCATCCGGTTCGACCGCATCTCGTCCGGGTTGCCGACGCGCGCGCGGAGCTCGGGATTCGCGCTGGCCAACGCGGCAAAATAGCGATCCACCTCCGCCATGGGCGAGCACGACGAACCGCTGCCCGGTTCGCGCCATCGATGCCCCGGCAGGCATGGCAGCTCGGCGCGGCGACGCGCGATGGCATGGTCCCGCTCCTTCGGCCGCACGGTCTTGCCGTGGTTGTTGAGCGTGGCCACGGCCATGCGGAGCTCATCCATCGGCACAAACAGCCCGCGGGCGCCCGTGTTGAATTGCTCGCGCGCGCGCGGATCTTCCGCGGGGTTTCCCTCGAGCGGCGTGCCATGCGCGCGATTGGTGCCGGCTCCGGGAAAGCCATGGCCCTTGGGCGCTTCCGCGATGGTGTAGTGCAGCGGCACCGGATACTCGCCCCTGCCGTCGGTGATTGCCTTCGAGCACGCGGCGAGATGCGCTTCCATCTCGAAGATCGCCCAAGCGAATGCCGCCGGATCGCGGCCGTCGATAGCGATGGGATCGAAACCGTTGAGCTGCAGGTGCGTCCGCAGCCATTCGGTGCCGCCATCCTGCGACATGGTTGCGCGCTGATCTATGCGACGTCCGTTCGCGATCATGATCGGCACTACCAGCCCGCTGTCCGACGCCCGCCACCACCGCGGGGCCCAATCGCTGCCGCGCTGCTCCTCGAAGGCGCCGTCGCTCAGAAAGGCGACAAGCCGCTCGCCCGGCAGCGGCATATGGACATATTGCAGTTCGGCGAAGCCGAGATAGCCGCCCTCGAGCATCCCGCCGGCCGTATGGACGTTGACGTGGCTTCCCAACGGGGATTCCGGCGTGCCGTCCGCCTTGATCTGATAGGAGTAGAAGTCGCGGACGAAGCGGCCAAGCCCATCCTCGCTCAGATCGTAGCGTGCGGCGTGAGCGGGGCCCATGTTGTCGGCGACGAGGTTCGTCGCATCGATCGCCGCCACGCAATGGCCCTGGCCCATCAGCCAAGACCGCGTGATGCCGGTGAGCGCGTTGATCGCCAGATAACCGACGTAACCCGGCACCATGTTGAGCGATCCGCCGGTATGGCCCTGTGGATCGTGCTTGAAATCCTCCGGTCGAAGGTCCCGGCCATCGGTGCGGACGCGCCGCGCATAGGTCATGTGAACCACCAGCCACATGGCGGCGTTCGCCACGCGGTCAGCCGCACTCAGAAGCGCATACACGGCGGCGCGGCTCGGCATCGCTCCTTGCTCGACGAGCATCTCCGCCAGGTCGCGAATGCGAACTTGCGTCTCGTCCGTGTGCGCGACGACGCCGCAGCCGGCCGCCCATGCCGCGAAGGCGGCGTCGTGCGTGCGTGTGGCGGCTGCCCGATCGTGCGTGCGATAGGTTTGGTGCGCGGGTCCGGTTTCTTTCATCATCTCGTTCTATCCGTCTTTGTCCGTGTGACCGGTGCTCGTGAGAAGGGCTAGTGTCCCGATTCCGAAATTCGCGATATCTCGATATCGGCATTTTGCGAAT
>Ga0326597_10009798_pt1 | contig 12804 bp, 11 predicted proteins | sample RVTome_12_FD_203789 | JGI IMG/M metagenome (GOLD analysis project Ga0326597, IMG submission 203789) | Soil microbial communities from uranium-contaminated site in the Upper Colorado River Basin, Wyoming, United States - RVT100D185 | ecosystem: Environmental > Terrestrial > Soil > Contaminated >... | reverse complement strand
GAAGGCTTCCCCCGCCCGCAGCTCGAGCCGGTCTTCCGCGATCCCCGGCTGCGGCGCCTACAGGGCATCGTGGCCCAGAACGCCCTCAAGCAGGACGCTACCACCCCCTACCAGGTGTTCTTCTCCGCCCGCTCCCTGGCGCGGGCGCGGCGGTTCCTGCGCGCCAACGCGGCGCTGCTGGCGGGGGTGGAGCAGCGCTACCGCGTGCCGGGCGACGTGGTGGTGGCCATCCTCACCGTGGAGACCCAGCTCGGCACGCGCCTGCCGCGTCACCGGGTGCTGGAGGTGCTGACCACGCTGGTGGCCGAGGCAGAGCCGGAAGCCATCGACCGCCACTACCGGCGGCTGGCCGGGCGCGTGGAGGCGCTGGACCGCGAGCACCTGGCCCGGCGCATCCGCAAGCGGGCCGAGCTGGCGTTCCGGGAGTTGGTGGCGCTGCTGCGGATCACGCTGGCGGAGGGGCGGGCGCCGTTCGAGGTGCGCGGCTCCTGGGCCGGGGCCATCGGGCTGGCCCAGTTCCTCCCCTCCAGCTACCGCCGCTGGGCCGTGGACGGCAACGGCGACGGGCGCATCGACCTGCACGACCGGGCCGATGCGGCGGCCAGCGTGGCCAACTACCTGGCGGCCCACGGCTGGCGCCCCGAGGCGCCCCTGGAGGAGAAGCAGAAGGCCGTCTGGTACTACAACCGCTCGGCCCGGTACGTGGAGACGGTGTTTGCCCTCACCCACAAGCTGCGCCTGCCCTCGGCCAAGCGCGTGCGGCCGCCGCCCTCGCCCAAGGTGGCGCGCGCGGAACCGCCGCCCCGCTCGCCCAAGGTGGTGGCGCCCCAGGCCCCGCCGGCTTCGCCCAAGCCGCCCGTGGCGCGGCGCGGCGCCCGCACCGGGCCGGTGGCCACCGGCGGGCTGGGCGGACGGTAGGCCGCTCAGCCGTCGGTGATGCAGCCCTCCGAGGCGGAGGAGACAGTCTTGATGTACTTGTACAGGGTGCCCTGGGTGGCCTTGTAGGGGGGCGGGCTCCAGCGCTCCCGGCGGGCCGCCAGCTCCGCGTCGCTCACCTCCAGCTCGATCTTCCGCGTTTCCGCGTCGATGGTGATGCGGTCGCCGGTCTGCACCAGGGCGATGGGCCCGCCCACCTGGGCCTCCGGGCAGATGTGGCCGATGATGAAGCCGTGGGAGCCGCCCGAGAAGCGGCCGTCGGTGATCAGCGCCACGTCCTGGCCCAGCCCGGCGCCCATGATGGCCGAGGTGGGTGTGAGCATCTCGGGCATGCCCGGGCCGCCCTGGGGGCCCTCGTAGCGGATCACGATCACGTCCCCCTTGTTGATGCGCTGCTCCTCCAGCCCTTTCAGCATGTCCTCCTCGGAGTCGAACACGTTGGCGGTGCCGCTGAAGCGGAGCCCCTCCTTGCCGGTGATCTTGGCCACGGCACCCTCCGGGGCCAGGTTGCCCCGCAGGATCTGGATGTGGCCGGAGGGCTTGATGGGCCGCTCCCAGGGCTGGATGACCTCCTGCCCCGGGGTGAGCCCGGGCAGGTCGCGCAGGTTCTCCGCGATGGTGCGCCCGGTCACGGTGGGCAGGTCGCCCTCGATGGCCCCCCGCTCCAGCAGCAGCTTCATCACCGCGGGGATGCCGCCCACCCGGTGCAGGTCCTCCATCACATAGCGCCCGCTGGGCTTGAGGTCGGCCAGGAAGGGGGTGCGGTCGCTGACGGCCTGGAAGTCCTCCGGGGTCAGCTTCACGTCCACGGCCCTGGCCATGGCGATCAGGTGCAGCACCGCGTTGGTGGAGCCCCCCAGCACCATCACCACCGCCATGGCGTTCTCGAAGGCCGCGCGGGTCATGATGTCGCGGGGTTTCAGGTCCAGCTCCAGCAGGTTGCGGATGGCCGCCCCGGCCCGGAAGCACTCTTCCAGCTTCTCCGGGTACTCCGCCGGGGTGGAGGCGGAGTAGGGGAGCGACATGCCCAGCGCCTCGATGGCCGAGGCCATGGTGTTGGCCGTGTACATGCCGCCACAGGCCCCGGGGCCAGGGCAGGCGTGGGTCACCACGTCCATGCGCCCTTCCTCGTCCAGGGTGCCGGCCAGGAACTCGCCGTAGCTCTGGAAGGCCGAGATGATGTCGATGGGCTTGTGGTCGCGGCTGCACCCGGGGCGGATCGTGCCGCCGTAGACCATCAGGGCCGGCCGGTTGAGCCGCCCCATGGCCATGATGCAGCCGGGCATGTTTTTGTCGCAGCCAGGAATGGAGATGTTGGCGTCGTACCACTGGCCGCCCATCATCGTCTCGATGGAGTCGGCGATCAGGTCGCGGGACTGGAGCGAGTAGCTCATGCCCGGGGTGCCCATGGAAATGCCGTCGCTGACCCCGATGGTGTTGAAGCGCATGCCCACCAGCCCCGCCGCCATCACGCCCTCGCGCACCTTGGCCGCCAGCTTGTCCAGGTGCATGTTGCACGAGTTGCCCTCGTACCACATGCTGCTGATGCCCACCTGGGCCTTGTCCATGTCCTCGCGGGTCAGCCCCGTGGCGTACAGCATGGCCTGGGAGGCCCCCTGGGACTTGGGTTGGGTCACCCGGGCGCTGTATTTGTTCAGTTGCTCGGTCATGGGATGCGCTCCTCGTGGCAGAAGGTGGGCGGAATCGGGGTCCAGCCCCTGTTAAACCCCATCGGGCGCCCGGGGACAATCCCCCGCCTTTCCGCGGGCCTCAGTCCACCCGCAGCACCAGGAACTTCAGGTAGCGGAACTCCGGGAAGGCCAGCGGCGTGGGGTGGTCGGCCGGCTGCCCGTGGGCTTCCAGCAGCGTGGCCCCCCGCCGCAGCCGCCCCAGGCCGCCTTCCACGGCCTGCTGGAACATGATCGCGTCCACGTGGCTGGAGCAGGAGCCCGCGCACAGCAGCCCCCCGGGCGCCACCACCGCGCCGGCCGCGGCAGCCAGCTTGCGGTAGGCGGCCAGGGCCTTGGGCACGGCGCTTTTGGAGGAGGCGAAGGAGGGCGGGTCGCACACCACCAGCTCCCAGGTGCGCCTGTCGGCCTGGGCCCGCTCCAGGAAGTCGAAGGCGTCCGCGGCCAGGGCCTCGTGGGCACTTGCGGGCAGGCTGTTGAGGGCCCAGTGCTCCCGGGCCGCGTCCACGGCCGGTGCCGCCACGTCCACCGTGGTCACGGCCCGGGCGCCCCCCAGCCCGGCGGCCACCGAGAACCCACCCGTGTAGCCGAAGAGGTTCAGCACGCTGCGACCCGCGGCCAGCCCACCCACGCGGCGCCGGTTCTCGCGCATGTCCAGGAAGAACCCGGTCTTCTGGCCGCGCACCACGTCCGCGGTGAAGCGCATGCCGTGCTCGGTGAAGGGCACCGGCCCAGCCGGGGCCTCGCCCAGCACCGGGCCGCCCTCCGGGCCGCCCCGGATGCGCCAGCGCTGGTAGGCGCGCCGCACGGGCAGCTCTTCGGCGATCCAGCGGGCGATGCCCGCCGCGTCCCAGAACGCCTCGGGCCCCTCGCCGTCCAGGCGGAACACCGCCGTGTCGCCGTACACGTCGCACACCAGCCCGGGCAGTCCGTCGCCTTCCCCGTTGAACAGCCGGTAGCCCGTGGTCTCCGGGCCCAGCACCGCCCGGCGCAGGGCCAGCGCCCGCCGGAAGCGCCTCTCGGCCCAGGCGTCGTCGGGGACCTCGCCGGGCTCGGTGGTGCAGGCCCGGAAGGTCAGGGGCGTGCCCGGGTCGTAGAGCCCGCGGGCGATCTCGCGGCCGCGCCCGTCGTGGAGCACGGCCACGCTGCCCGGGGCGGCTTGGGGACGGCGGCGAAGCGCATCGGCGAACACCCAGGGGTGGCCCCGCTTGAGGGCGCGCACCAGATCGCGCGAGAGGGTGAGGTTCACGGGCGCCGCCGCGACGGGGCGAACATAGGGCATGGGCGCAGGCGGTGCGGATGGGCAAGGGCCGTGCCCGGCCGGCGGCCGGGCAACCGAGGCGCCCATCATAACCGCAACCGCCGCCCCTGGCGAGAGCTAACGAGCCCGCGCCGCACCCGGGGCTGGACCTTCAGGCGCCCGGCGTGAAGGCCGAGCGGGGGTGGGGCCACACCGTGCGCGCGGCCACGTCGTATTGGAAGCGGTGGGTGTGGCCGGTATTGATGCCGTAGGTGTGGAGCGAAAGGGTGACCTGCGCCGAATCGTTGCGGACGCTGTGGATGGCGCCGGGCAGCATGCTCACCACTTCGCCCGCGGCGATGGCGTGCTCGCCGGCGGGGACCACCTCCGCGTAGCCTTCCCGGGAGCCGTCGTCCACCCGCTTCCAGAACGTGTTCACCTCCGGACCGTCCACGCCGGCCACCACGGCCCAGGTGCCGTGGTCGTGGGGGAGCACGCTCTGCCCGGGGCCCCAGGCCACCACGAACACCGCCAGGGTGTGGTCGGCCTCCTCGTGCAGCAGGTGCATCCGCATCCCCGCCTCGGGGTCGATGGCGTAGTGGTGCGGCCGCACCCAGTCCCGCTGCGCGGCCAAGCGCCGGGCCAGTGGGCGCACCCGTGCGATCACCCGGCCGGGCTCCGTGGCCTCCGCGGCGATGGCGCGCAGGTCGGCCACGTACTGGTGCAGGGTGTAGGGAGCATCTCCCATGACGGGCCTCCGGAGGGGAGCCGTTCAGGCGCGGAGCGGAGGTGGGCTCCCCGGGAGGCGCCGACCCGCCGCGGCATCAGGACGGCGTGCGCTCCCGGAGACCTTGGGCGTTGGACCCCAGGGGACTACCCGAGGGTGTTGAAGCACTGGTTGAACACCGACTCGTCGGCCTGTTCCTGCCAGGGCATCTTGGCCCACTTGCGGGCCAGCTTGTAGCGCGTGTCGTTGTCCAGCGTCTGACCGTTGGCCTCGGCCTTGGCGGCGGCCACGCAGAACTTGGCCTGCTGCTCGATCCGCGCGTCCTCCAGCTTCTCGGCGAGGGTGGAGGAGGAGACCTGCCAACCCATGGAGAGGGTCGCCAGGGGCCCCACCAGCACGCCGACCAGGAATCCGGCGATCAGGCTCTTGTTGAGCACCTTCTTCTTGTCTTGGTTGCTTGCCATATACGTTCCTACCCGTGAATGGTGTGCACTTGACGACCGTGCGGCTGCCGAAGCGATCCGGGGCCGCCCGACCGGGCGGTCCGGGCCCCGCGGCGCACCCACCGGCGCGGAAACCCACGTGCAGGACTCCCCGCCGGGGTCGGGCCCCGGGGACTGAGCGGAGGGGACAAGCAAATCAAAGGGGGAGCCCGGTGCGGCACCGCGCCGCCTGCTGCCGGCACCCACGCCACCCCGGAGCGCTGAGGCTCCTGGGGCCTTGCAGGGGCGCCGTCGGCCGGCGCGCGGCCCATGCCGGGCCAAACGAACTGAACCGCCTTCCCAAGCCCCATTTGACCACAACGGCTTGAATAGTCAATCGTTCATCGCGCGTCGGCCCCGATTCCCTCCTTTTTTGCGCTGGCGGTCGCCTGTGCTAGGCTGTGGACGGCGCCCGGCCGCCCGGCCGGGCCCGGACTTCCGCGGAGCAGGGGCTGATGGGATCAAGAGGGAAGACGCGCCGCTACGTGCTGTCCGCGGGGGTGCGCGTGGCCACGGCGGCCAGCCTGGGCGGCCTGCTGGCGGCCCTGGGGCTGCCGCCCCCGGCGCGGGGGCAGGACTGGCGCTCGCTGTTCCGCAGCGCGCCGACCGGGGGCGACGGCACGGTGAAGAAGCTCGCGGGCGAAGCCTGGGCCGCCGGGCGGCCCCTGGCCGAAGGCGCGCGGGTGGCCTCCGGCGAGGAGGTGCGGGTGGCGCCGGAGGGCTGGTGCATCCTGAGCCTGTCGGACCGCACCATCCTGCGCATCAACGGCAACACCACGGTTCGGCTCACCGTGGGGCGGGAGCGGCGGGGGCTGTTCCAACTGCTGGCGGGCTCGCTGCTCACCGTGGTGCCCGAGGGCAACCGTTATCTGGTGCAGATGCCCACGGCCACCATCGGCATCAAGGGCACCGTGTTCTTCCACCAGATCTACCACCCGGGGGAGCGCACGGCCCGGGACGCCAAAGGCCGCGAGGTGACCATTCCCGAGGGCATCGGCGAGTACTTCTGCCTCTGCAACGGCCTGGCCGACTTCCTCCGCGTCGACGCGGGCGAGCCCTTCTACACCGAGGAGGCCACCTACCACGACTCGTTCTACCTGGACCCGCGCCGGGCCGAGCCGCTGGTGAAGGCCCCCCAGCTCAACCACACCGACATGGAGATCCGCGGCCTGATCGACCTGCAGGAGGGGCCCAAGCATCCCGTGGACTGGCTGAAGGCCTACGAGAGCGGCTACGACGACCGCACGGAATACGACAACACCGACTGAGCGCGGCGGCGCGCATCCTTCCGCGTCCCGGAACCGGGGCGCGGCAACCTCTCAACCGCACAGGAGCCGCCATGACCGAGCGCGTGGTGCTGGAAGTGTTTTCCGATTTCGTGTGACCGTGGTGCTACCTCAGTACCGGGCGTATTGAGAAGCTGAAGCGGGAATTCGACCTGGACGTGGTGTGGACGCAGTTTCCCCTCCACCCCGACACCCCGCCCGAAGGGCTGCCCCTGGAGGCGCTCCACCCGGAGCGCACCCCGGAGCAGCGCGCGGCGGGCCAGGCCCGCATGAAGGGGCTGATGGAGGCCGAGGGGCTGCCCTACGGCGACCGCAGCCACACCTACAACAGCCGGCTGGCCCAGGAGCTGAGCAAGTGGGCCGATGCCCAGCCCGGCGGGGCGGCGCTGCACGATGCCCTCTTCCGCGCCTACTTCGCCGAGTTGCGCAACATCGCCCAGCCCGACGTGCTGGTGGACGTGGCGGCGAGCGTGGGGCTCTCCGGCGAGGAAGCGCGCACGGTGCTGGAAGCGCGCACCTTCGCCGACGCGGTGGACCAGGACTGGCTGCGGTCGCGCTCCATCGGCGTGACCGGCGTGCCCACCTTCGTGATCGACATGCACGGTGTGGTGGGCGCCCAGCCCTACGAGGTGCTGGAGCAGTTCGTGCAGGAGTACGGCCGCAAGGAGCGGCCCGAGGAGGACTGACCGCGGCCGGCCGCCGGGCTCAGCCCCGGCCGTTGGCGTGCAGCACCAGGGCTGCGTGGATGAAGGCGTTGACCGGGGTGGGCACGCCCAGCTCCCGCCCCAGCCGCATGGCGGCCCCCTGGAACACCTCCAGCTCCATGCGCCGGCCCCGCTCCAGGTCCAGCAGCATGGAGGGCTTGGTCTCCACGGCGCGGGCCTCGATGGAGGCCACGAAGCGCTCGCAGAAGTCGCCCTTGATGGCGATGCCCTTCTTGCGGGCCAGGGCCACGCCCTCGTTCACGCAGGCGATGAACAGGGCCCGCGTCTCCGGGTGGCGCAGCAGGCGCAGCATGGGGAAGCGGGTGAGGGAGGTCACGCCCGCCATGGACATGAGGCGGATGTACTTGATCCAGATTTCCGTGCGGATGTCGTCGGTGAGCCTGGCCTCGATGCCCACACCGCGCAGCATGGCGGTGATGGCCTCGCCCCGGGCGCTGGTGCCGCCGGCCAGCTCGCCGAAGACGAGCTGATCGGCCGAGACGTGGCGGATCACGCCCGGGGAGGCGATGGCCGAGGAGACCATCACCACGCCGCCCAGCATGTGCTCCATTCCCACCACGGCGCCGATGCGCTCCGCGTTGTCGATGCCGTTGAGGAGCGGGATCACCACGGTCTGCGGACCGATGAGGGGCAGGATGGCGCGGGCGGCGCCGTCCAGGTCGTAGGCCTTGGTGGTCATCCAGACCAGGTCCGCGGGCCCCACCCGGGCCGGATCGTCGGTGGCGTTTACCTGGGGCAGGTGGAAGTTGCCCACGGTGGGGCTCTCCAGGTGCAGGCCGTGCGCCTGGAGGGCTTTCAGGTGCTCGCCCCGGGCGATGAAGGTGACGTCCTCCCCGCCCCGGGCCATGCGGCCCCCGTAGAACCCGCCCACGCCCCCGGCGCCCATGATGACGATCTTCATGCCCCTGCCTCCCTGCCCGCGCGGTGACCGCCGGCGCACCCCTCCGGGCCGGCGTGGCCCACATCCTAAGCACGCGCGGCGGAGTTTGCCAAGCGGGGCCGCTCTGCCGGGCCCTCCGGCGGCGGGACGGGAAAGGGAACGGGCGTGCGCCTGATCACGCTCAACCTGCGCCACGGCGGGGGCCGCCACGCACCGGCGCTGCTGGCCGGGCTGCTGGCCCTGGAAGGCGACGTGCTGGTGCTGACCGAGCACCGCAACAACCCGGTGGGCGAGCGCCTGCGGACCGGGCTGGCCGCCGCGGGCCTGGTGCACCAGGCGGTGAGCCACGCCGCGCCCCGCGCCAACGCCATCCTCGTCGCGGCGCGGGAGCCCTTCAGGCCGCTGCTGCGGCCCGCCCTGGGGTTCGACCGGGCGCGGCTGTTCAGCGCGCGCTTCGCCGCCTTCGAGCTCATCGCGGTGCACCTGCCCAACCTGGCGGCCAAGGTTCCCCACTGGGAGGCGCTGCTGCGGTTGCCCCACCGGCGGCGGCCCCGCGTGCTGGCCGGCGACTTCAACACGGGCCGCCACCCCGCCGACGCGCCGGGCTACCGGTTCCGCTGCGCCGAGCACATGGCACGGCTGGAGGCCAAGGGGTGGGTGGACGCTTGGCGGCGGCTGCACCCGGACGGACGGGAGTTCTCCTGGTACAGCCACCGTGGGCGGGGCTTCCGGCTGGACCACGTCTTTCTCTCCCCTCCCCTGGCGCCCGCCCTGCGGGGCGCGGCCTTCGCCCACGGCGTGCGGGAACGAGGCTTCAGCGACCACTCGGCGCTGGTGGTGGAGCTGGCCCTGTGAGGCGGGCGCCCGCCGCGCGGCCCGGGTTTCTCTTGCGGCGCGGGGGGCGGCTCTGGCAAGGTGCTTCCCTGGCGTCGCGGCGGCGCCGGGCCTCCTGGCGGCCCGCGGCCGCCCCTCACCCCGTCACCCGCGCACGAGGCCGGCATGATCCGCATCGCCCTGCTCGACGACACCCTGCGGATCGCCCGGGCGTCCGCCGACTGGAGCCGCCTGCCCGCCGGCTGCGACCTGGCCGTGTGGGAGGACCACCTGGCCGACGAGGATGCCGTGGCCGAGCGGCTGCGCGAGGTGGACATCGTGATGGCGCTGCGGGAGCGCACGCCCTTCCCCCGAGCCCTGCTGGAGCGGCTGCCGCGGCTGAAGCTGATCGCCAGCGCCGGCCGCCGCAACGCGGCCATCGACCTGGCCGCCTGCACCGAGCTGGGCATCACCGTGAGCGGGACAGCCAACACGGGTCGCTCGGCCATGGAGCTCACCTTCTGGCTGATGATGGCGGTGATGCGCCGCCTGCCGGCCCACCACCAGGAGCTGCGCGGGGGCGTGTGGCGCCAGAGCGTGGGCGACCAGCTCAATGGCCGCACCCTGGGCATCGTGGGGCTGGGCTACATCGGCGCCCAGGTGGCCCAGGTGGGCCGGGCCTTCGAGATGACCCCCCTGGCCTGGAGCCGCCACCTGACGGCGGAGCGGGCCGCGGAGCACGGCGCCCGCCGCGTGGAGCTGGACGAGCTGTTGGCCCAGAGCGACGTGGTGACCCTGCACTGCCAGCTCAACGACGCCTCGCGGGGGCTGATCGGCGCCCGTGAACTGGCGTTGATGAAGCCCACGGCCTACCTGGTCAACACGGCGCGCGGGCCCATCGTGGACCAGGCGGCGCTGGTGGCGGCCCTGGAGCGGGGCGCCATCGCCGGGGCGGGGCTGGACGTGTTCGACGAAGAACCCCTGCCGCCCGGCACCCCGCTGGCCGCGCTGGACAACGTGGTGCTCACCCCCCACCTGGGCGGCATTACCACGGACCGCTACCGCATGTATTATGGCGAGACCCTGGAGAACATCCTGGCGTTCCTGGCCGACGAGCCTCTGCGGGTGATGAACCCCGAGGTGCTGCCCCGCCGGCGGGGTCTGTAGCGCCCGGCTCGCGCGGCGCCGGCCCCGTTTCCCCGATACCGTTCCCCCCGACCCCCGAGGAGCACCCGTCCCATGATCCGAGTGGCCCTGCTGGACGACTACCAGAACATCGCCCTGAAGATGGCCGACTGGCACACCCTGCCCGACGACGTGCAGGTGCAGGCCTTCCAGGACCATCTTACCGACCCCGACGCCATCGTGGCGCGCCTGCGCGGGTTCGACATCGTGATGGCCATGCGGGAGCGCACGCCCTTCCCGCGGGCCCTGCTGGAGCGCCTGCCGGAGCTGAAGTGCCTCTCCAGCGCTGGGGTGCGCAACGCGGCCATCGACCTGGAGGCCGCCACGGCGCTGGGCATCCTGGTGTGCGGGGCCTACAGCTCGCCGGCGCCCACCGCCGAGCTGACCTGGGCGATCATCCTGAGCATGCTGCGCAACGTCCCCGCCGAGGTGCAGGCGGTGCGCCAAGGCCGCTGGCAGACCGGCTTGGGCGTGGAGCTGAACGGCAAGACGCTGGGGCTGCTGGGGGCGGGCCGCATCGGCACCCGGGTGGCCCGGGTGGCGCGCGCCTTCGAGATGCGCGTGCTGGCCTGGAGCCCCCATCTCACCCCGGAGCGGGCCCGCGAGGCCGACGCCGAGTACGCCTCCCTGGACGACCTGCTGCGCGCCGCCGACGTGGTGACCATCCACCTCAAGCTGGGCGAGGGCACGCGGGGGCTGCTGGGGGCGCGGGAGCTGGCGCTGCTGCGGCCCGAGGCCTACCTGGTCAACACCTCGCGGGGGCCCATCGTGGACGAGGCCGCGCTGGTGGAGGCCCTGCGGCGGCGGAGCTTCGCCGGCGCGGCCCTGGACGTGTTCGACGAGGAGCCGCTGCCTGCCGGGCACCCCCTCCTGACCCTGGACAACGCGCAGCTCACGCCCCACCTGGGCGGGCACACCCACGACAACCGGCGGCGGGGCTACGGCGGCACCCTGGAGAACATCAAGGCGCTGCTGGAAGGGCGGGAGCCCGAGCTGGTGTTCAACCCGGAGGTGCTGCCGCGGCGGCGGCCGCTCGCCCGGGCCGTGCCGGCTGCCCCTCCGGCCGGGTAGGGTGGTGGAACGTGGGCCCACCGGCGTCTTGCCAAAGGCCGGGGCTCTGCGCTAATGAGATGGCGGCTTTGTCGGCCGGGCGCGCGGCGCGCGGTCCCGGGAATCACGCAAAAACGGGAGGAGCACCGATGGGTCGGATGCGCGCGTCGCGGGTGGTGGAGAAGCACCGCATCGTCTGCGAGCAGGTGGAGCAGGTGCCGCCGCAGGCGGGCGAGGTGATCGTGCGCACCAACTGGGCCGCCATCTGCGGCAGCGACGTGCACGTGGTGCACTCCGGGGTGCCCCTGCAGGATTCGGCCTTCCGCCCCGGCGCCCCCGGTCACGAGGGCATCGGCACGGTGGCGGAAAGCACGGTGGAGGGCTTCAGGGAAGGCGAGCTGGTGCTGACGGTGCCGGTGGGCGACAACCGCACGGGCACCTTCGCCGACTACATGACCATGAAGTCGAAATACCTGGTCAAGATTCCCGAGACCGACATTCCCCAGGAACAGCTCCTGATGGCCCAGCAGTTCGGCACCACCATCTTCTCCCTGCGCCAGCGCCCCGTGGACGTGGTGGGCAAGACGGTGATGGTGATGGGGCAGGGCTCGGCGGGCTGCTTCTTCGCCTACAGCCTCAAGCGGGCCGGGGCCGCCCAGGTGATCGTCTCGGACAAGTCCGAGGCGCGCATGGCCATCTCCCGCCACTTCGGCGCGGACGTGGTGGTCAAGGCGGAGGGGAACAACGTGTACGAGGCGGTGATGGACCACACCGGCGGGCAGGGGGTACACTACCTGGTGGAGGCCGTGGGCAGCTCCGAGGCCCTGGCCGAGTCCATCGGGCTGATCCGCGTGGGCGGCGACGGCCTCTACTTCGGCCAGCCGGACACCACCGAGCTGGTGCCCTTCAACTTCCACGACTTCCAGCGCCGGCAGCTCACCATCAACGCCACCCGGGGCACCCAGCAGGAGCAGGACCTGGTGTCGTTCAAGCAGGCCCTGCACCTGATCCTCACCCGCCAGATCGACGTTTCCCCCCTCATCAGCCACGTCTTTCCCCTGGACCAGATCGAGGAGGCGATGGCCCACGCCACCGAGCTGGAGCGCAACGCCCGCAAGGTGGCCTTCCGGTTCTAGCGGCTTCCCTTCCCGCGACGGCCGCCGCGGCTGTTGGCGGGGCGTCGCTTCACAGTCCCAGCTTTTCGCGCACGTAGGCCCCGATGCGCGCCACGGCCTCGTGGGCCTCGGGGATGTGCTTGCTCTGGAAGACGTGGAACAGTTCCGGCCACACCTCCAGGGTGGCCTCCCCGCCTGCGGCCCGGGTGCGGTCGGCCAGACGCCGGGCTTCGTCGAGCATGGTCTCCAGCCCGCCCACCTGGATCAGCAGCGGCGCCAGGCCGTGCAGGTCGCCGAACACGGGCGAGGCCAGGGGCTGGGTGGGGTCGGCCCCGGCCAGGTAGAGCTCCGCGGAGCGGTCCAGGTACGCCTTGTCGATGGAGGGGTCGGCGGCGGCGTTGGTCTCGAAGGTGGGGCCGCTCTGGGTGAGGTCCACCCAGGGCGACAGACACACCGCCGCCCCCGGCTGGGGCAGGCTCGCCTCCCGCGCCGCCAGCAGCAGGGCGCAGGCGAGCCCGCCCCCGGCCGAGCCGCCCGCCACCGCGATGCGCGCCGGGGCCACCCCCTGGGCCAGCAACCAGCGATAGGCCGCCAGGGCGTCGTCCACGGCCGCGGGGAAGGGGTGCTCCGGCCCCAGCCGGTAGTCCACGGACAGGGCCCGGGGGCCCGTGGCGGCG
>Ga0326597_10009797_pt1 | contig 12804 bp, 15 predicted proteins | sample RVTome_12_FD_203789 | JGI IMG/M metagenome (GOLD analysis project Ga0326597, IMG submission 203789) | Soil microbial communities from uranium-contaminated site in the Upper Colorado River Basin, Wyoming, United States - RVT100D185 | ecosystem: Environmental > Terrestrial > Soil > Contaminated >... | reverse complement strand
TGGCTATCCCCCCCAAAGGAGCCCTCAACGTCCACAGTGCTCTTCTCCCCCACTACCAAGGCCTCTTACCGAGCTTCTGGACCTTGGCACGAGGCGAGGAAAAGACTGGGGTGACCATCCACTATATGGACGAGAAGATCGACCACGGCGCCATCGTCGCTCAGACCGAGGTCCCCATCCGTCCTGATGACACTTTCGACAGTCTCGTTTACCGCTCCAAGGTCGAGGTGGCAATCCCCTTCATCCTCGACACCTTGAGGAAGATTGAAACGGGCGATGTCCGCCCTGTGACTCCTGCCGGAGGAGAAGGCTCCTATTTCTCGTTCCCTGGTCCGGAGGATGCGCGCATGTTCCGCTCCCGGGGACGCAAATTCCTTTAGCAGGCATCAGGGCGCCAAAGTCATCGACTTAGGCGGGCTCTATGACATGAGGCCTTTTTGTCTTTGAGGCCGCTCTTAGCAGGCTGTTGAAAAAGGCGCTTTTTTCGAGCGGCCCATGGCCCGGGCGCCATTTTGCTCTGGGTTCGGGACCACGAACGGGATGCTCGCTATGTTCTATTTGACTCCATTTGCCCCTTGCCGGGGCCTCTCACGCGGCAGAGAGCCTCGTGAGACGCAGGAGGTTGTAGGTGGCGGCCGCCGCGTAGGCCGAGAGCTGGATCTTCCAGCGCCCCACGAAGCGGGCTCTGCGCATCCCCGCCACCTCCTTGAGCCAGGCGAAGACCTCCTCGATGCGCCGCCTCGCCCGCTGGCTCAAGCGGTAGCCCCGGGTCCGCTGGCGTCTTCGGGCGAGCCAGCGGGCCAGGCCCTCGGCGTCCTGGGCGGAGATCTTCCCCTCCCGGACCGCGACGTGGGGCACCACCCCCGCGCGCTCCATGCGCAGGAGGAATGCCCCATCGTCATAGGCCTTGTCGGCGGCCAGCGTCCTCGGCCTCACCCAATGGCGCCTGCGCATCCGTCTGAGATGGGCTTCCGCGCACTCCCGCTCGGCCCGGCCGTTCGCCTCCTCAAGGGCGATGCCCATGACGAGGCCGTTTCGGTTCTCCATCAGGGCGTGCATCGAGTGTGCCAGGATGGCTCCCTGCCCGCGGCCCTTGCGCATGAGGCGGGCCTCGGGGTCGGTGGCGGAGGCGTGCGTCGCGTTCGAGCGCCGCTCGCCCCGGAAGTCCACCCAGCGGTTGGAGCCCCCGGAGGAGGGAGGATCCTCGTCCTTGGGTCTCACACTCTTCATCGAGGCCCACGATTCAATCAGGGTGCCGTCCACCGAGAAGTGCTCGGTGCTGGCCGCCTCCTCCTCGATGGCTTGGGCCACGCTCCCCTCGAAGAAGCTCCGCATGAGCCCGTGGGAGGCCATGCGCTCCCGGTTGGCCGAGAAGGTGGAGTGGTCCCAGACGGGCTCGTCCAGCGGCAGGTCCAGGAACCACCGGTAGAGGAGGTTGTAGCCGATCTCCTCGCAGAGCCTGCGCTCGGAGCGGATGGAGTAGAGCGCCTGGAGGAGGCTGGCCTTGATGAGCTGCTCGGGCGGGATCGAGGGCCGGCCCGTCCCCGCGTAGGCGGCCTCGAAGCGGGGCCTGAGCCTCCGGAGCTCTGCGTCGGCCCGCTCCTTGATCCCCCTCAGGGGATGGCCCGGGGGAACCAGGCCCTCGACGTTCACCACGTAGCACAGCCCGCCCTGGGCGCTCGCCCGGCCACGCATGGCAGTCCCTCTCGCTTGAGAATCACGGGCGGGTTGGGTTCCACCCCAATTGATCATGGATGGGGGAGTTTTTCAACAGCCTGCTAGTGGCCTCAGAATAAGCCGGGACCATACGAGTAACCGACCGGATACATTTCCAATTTGTGTTTTTCATTCAGCCTAACGGTGAAGTCCCTTGCGCGCCAAGGCACGCCCCTGCCAGTGACTTTAATTGTTATTCGAAATTTCTCAAGTGAAGGTGGCTTAAGAGTTCTTTTTCTTGTGTCTATGGGGGCATATTCCCACCGTTTCCGCAATGTCTCCTGGTCGTCTATGTGAATTGCTGGATTAATTGGCTGTGGCACAAAACCACCATTTTCTTCCTGGTCCTCCGCCCCAGGGTTTTGTTGGACACCCGATAAGCGGGTAGATTTCCGCCCAAGGAGGTGTCCACATGAGCGAGCATGGCAAGGGATCAGCCCCGGCGGAGAGAGCCCGGAGGGCGAGCGGAGCCGGGGCTGAGGGACGGGGCCGCTTCTCGGCGAGGCGCAAGACGGAGGCGGTCCTGAGGTTGCTCCGCGGCGAGGGCCTGGAGGTCCTCTCGCGGGAGCTGGGGGTCACGGCGGCCACGCTCAGCGGCTGGCGGGAGGCCTTCCTCGCGGGGGGCGCGGAAGCCCTCAAGAGCCGCCCTTCAGATGCGCGCGATGAGGAGATCTCCCGCCTGAAGACCAAGGTGGGCGAGATCACCATGGCGAACGAGTTGCTCGAGGAGAAGATCGGGCGCCTGGAGGCGGGCCGCCCTTTGGGGTTGCGGAGGCCGGGGCGATGAGCCGGACCGCCTCGCCCTCCGCGGGTGTGCCCTACGGGCTTGCGCGTGTCTGCCGGCTGTGGGGCGTGCCCCGCTCGACGGTGTACCACCGAAGGCGGAGCGCCCTGGCGCCCATAGAGCCGCGCAGGCGAGGCCCCGTGGGCCCCTGTGAGGACGATGCGCTCGTGGAACGCATCCGGGGGGTGCTGGAAGCCTCCCCCTTCCACGGGGAGGGCTACCGCAAGGTGTGGGCGAGGCTGAGGTATCAAGGCGTCCGGACATCGAAGGAGCGGGTGCGTAGGCTCATGCGCGAGCACGGGCTTCAGGCCCCCCATCGGATGGGTCTTCCCCGAGGCCCCCGGGCCCACGAGGGCACGATCGTGACGGATGCGCCCGACGTGATGTGGGGGACCGACATGACAACGACCGTGACCCTCCGAGAAGGAACGGTCAACGTCTTCGTCTGTGTAGACCACTGCGGCTCTGACTGCGTGGGTCTCCACGCCGCCAAGAGCGGCAACCGCTTCGAGGCCCTCGATCCGGTCCACCAGGGGATGCGTGAACACTTTGGCTCCCTCGGGGAGGGGGTCGCTTCGGGGCTCAAGCTTCGTCACGACCACGGGAGCGCCTACCTCTCCGATGACTTCCAAGGAGAGCTCGCCTGGCTGGGCATCGAGAGCTCGCCCAGCTTCGTCCGCGCGCCCGAGGGCAACGGCGTGGCCGAGCGCTTCATCCGCACCCTCAAGGAGAACCTCCTCTGGGTGCGGACCTTCGAGACGGCCGAGGAGCTGCGCCTGGCATTGCTGGAGTTCAAGCGGCTCTACAACGAGAACTGGCTCATCGAGCGCCACGGCTGGCGCACCCCCGCCCAGGTGCGGGCGGAGAAGCTCGGCCTGCTTGAGCGGGCCGCGTGAGAGGGAATACCATCAACTCAGTGTCCAACAAACCGGGGGCGGTACATGTCAGCATTGTGAAGTAGTCCCGGCACGGGTTCCGCGTTCGCCGCCGCATGCGGGAGAATGGGCCATGGTCCCCAGCCCCGACGGCCGTACGGCAGAAATCATCGTCCCGAGCTCTTCCAAGGTCTATGAGGAAGGCATGGTGGGCGGGCTCATCGGCGCGGCTGCGATCTCTTTGTGGTTCTTTCTTCTGGACCTCTACCAAGGAAGGCCGCTCTTCACGCCGAGCGTCCTGGGGACCGCCCTCTTCCGGGGGGGCGTGGACGCCGCCTCGGCCCAGAACGTACCCGTCTCCTTCGAGATGGTCATCACCTTCACCTGGGTGCACGCGCTCGTCTTCGCGGCCATCGGGGTGGCCGCCGCCTGGCTCATCCGCCTGGCCGAGCGCGACCCAAACTACGGTTTCGGGATTTTCCTCCTGTTCGTCTTCTTCGAGTTCGGCTTCATCGCTGTGAGCAGCCTGGTCGCGGAAGGGGTGGTGCGCGCTCTCACCGTCCCGGCCATCCTGGCGGGCAACTTTCTCGCGGCGGCCGCCATGGGCGCCTTCTTCTGGCGCCGCCACCCGGGGCTGCTGAAGTTCTATCCCTAGAGAGCCCTTCGCCGCGGGGCCGCTCTCCCCGATACAGGCCTGGGCACAAAAAAAGGGCCTGCGGATGCGTCCGCAGGCCCTTGATTTTTCTGGTGCGCCTGGAGAGATTCGAACTCCCGACCTTCTGATCCGTAGTCAGACGCTCTATCCAGCTGAGCTACAGGCGCTTGGGGGGCCGGCGGAGTATCCCCTCCGCCGTCCGCATGGAAGCTACTCACCCGCCCGGCGTTCGTCAAGGGCGGCCGCCCCGCCGGGCGCAAGCCCCGCGGCCGGGCGGCCGGCATCCGGCCTTCCGGCCCGCAACCCCTCATAAATTAGACTCTTTCGTCTTCTTCCCCGGGTTGAAATGCGCACGAAACCTCCCTAGACTCGCCGCACGCCCCCACTTCGGGCGACCGGGCGCCGAGCCCTCCGCTCCTCCTGCGGGAGGCCGGGGATGCCCTCTCGCCCAGGGGATTTTTCTCTTTCCGGGCCAGCCGGATTTCCGCCGCGGGCCCAAGCGCACGTTCGGAGGACACGCCCCTCATGATGAGCTGGCTCCCGGAGAACATCTCGCTCGAAGGGGTCGAGATCGACCGGCTGTTCTACATCTCCTACTACCTCACGGCCGTCACGTTCATCCTGGTGGCGGCCTTCATGCTGGCCTTCATCGTCATGTATCGGCAAAAGCCCGGGGTGCGGGCCAAGTACACTCACGGGAACACCACCCTGGAGATCCTCTGGACGGTGATCCCGGCCGTCATCCTCCTCGCCTTCATCCTGGTGAGCCAGAACTCGTGGGCCCGGCTCAAGTTCAACCCGCCCGAGAACCCGGACATCCGGGTGGAGGTGACCGGGAAGCAGTTCAACTGGATCATCCGCTACCCCGGGCCCGACGGGAAGTTCGGCACCGCCGACGACAAGGAGTTCGACAACCAGCTCAACGTGCCGGTGAACAAGAAGGTCCTCATCCACCTCAAGGGAGAGGACGTCATCCACAGCTTCTTCATGCCGGAGGCCCGGCTGAAGGCGGACGTGGTCCCCGGGCGTACCATCCCCCTCTGGTTCACCCTGACCAAGACCGGAAAGTTCGAGATCCCCTGCGCCGAGCTCTGCGGCTTCGGCCACTCCGGCATGAAGGGAGAGCTCGTCGTCCACACGTCCGAGAGCTTTCAGGACTGGCTCAAGAAAACCTGGGCTCCTCCGCAGCAGGCGTCGCGGCAGTAGCGCCCGGAGGAAATGAGGAGGCGGCCCGGCGCCGGCCTTTTCACGCCATTGAACTTCAGGAGAGAGGGACGAGCCTTATCATGAGCGACACCACGGCATCCGCGGTGCACCACGGCCACCAGGAGCACCACCAGGTCGGGTTCTGGTCCACCTACGTCTTCTCCCTCGACCACAAGATGATCGCGAGGCAGTTCCTCTGGTTGGGCCTCGTCATGATGGTGCTGGGGGGCGTCTTCGCCCTCATATTCCGCTGGCAGCTCGCCTGGCCGGAGACGCCGGTGTGGGGCTTCGGCTGGGTGCCCGACGACAGCAACAACATGCCGACGGGCATCGTCACACCCAACTTCTACAACATGCTGGTCACGATGCACGCGACCATCATGGTGTTCATGGTCGTGATGCCCATCCTGGTCGGCTGCTTCGGGAACTTCCTGATCCCGCTCATGATCGGCGCGCGGGACATGGCTTTCCCCACGCTCAACATGCTTTCCTTCTGGTTCGCGGTGCTGGGCGGGTCGGTGATGATGGCGGGCTTCTTCGTCGAGGGCGGCCACGCCGCCGCGGGGTGGACCGCGTACGCACCCCTCGCCAGCGTCCCCAAGTACACCGGCGTGGAGTGGGGCCAGAACCTCTGGGCCGTCAGCCTATTCATCCTCAGCCTCTCCTCGCTGATGGGCTCGGTCAACTACATCACCACCGTGATCAACATGCGGACCCAGGGGATGGGCTGGTTCCGGATGCCGCTGTCGGTGTGGTCGCTCTTCATCACGGCGATCCTGGGCCTGCTGGCCCTGCCCGTCCTCGGCTCGGCGGTGGCGCTGCTCTTCTTCGACCGGGTGTTCGGCACCACCTTCTTCAACCCGGCGCAGGGGGGCGAGCCCCTGCTGTGGCAGCACCTGTTCTGGTACTTCGGGCACCCCGAGGTGTACATCCTCATCCTCCCCGGCATGGGGATCGCCTCGGACCTCCTGAGCGTCTTCAGCCGCAAGCCCATCTTCGGCTACCGGGCGATGGTCTACTCGATGATCGCCATCGCCTTCCTCTCCTGGCTCGTGTGGGGGCACCACATGTTCCAGTCGGGGATGAGCCCCTACCTCGGCTCGGCCTTCATGATGACGACCCTGGTCATCGCCATCCCCTCGGCCATCAAGACGTTCAACTGGCTGGGCACCCTGTGGGGCGGCTCCATCCTCTTCACCGTGCCGATGCTCCACGCCCTCTCGTTCGTCATCCTGTTCGTGATCGGGGGGCTGAGCGGGATATTCATGGCCTCGAACGTGGTGGACATCTACATCCACGACACCTACTTCATCGTGGCCCACTTCCATTACGTGATCTTCGGCGGCAGCATGTTCGCCATCTTCGGCGGGGTCCACTACTGGTTCCCCAAGATGTTCAACAAGCACATGGACGACGCCCTGGGGAAGATTCACTTCTGGCTGACCTTCTTCTTCTTCAACCTCGCCTTCTTCCCGATGCACATCCTCGGGGTGGGCGGGCACATGCGCCGCATCTACAACCCGATGCAGTACGACTTCCTCAAGGACATGCAGCCCCTCAACGTTCTCATCACCCTGGGCGCCCTCGGCCTGGGCCTCTCCCAGATTCCCTTCGCTCTCAATTTCCTCGGCAGCATCTTCCGCTGGAACGCCCGGTGGTTCCGCGCCCTCGCCCAGGCGGTGACCGCGTTCGTCTGCGGCCTCGTCGCCTACCGCGCGGCGGTGGTCGCCTCGGCCGGCCTGATGCCCGCGGAGCCCGCGGGCACGGGGGTGCGCGTCTTCGCGGGAGCCGTCTTCGCCGCGGTCTTCGTGTTGATCTTCGCCTATCTCTCTAGGAAGATGGGGGAGATGGGCCGCGCCGCCGCCCAGAACCCCTGGGACGCGAACACCCTGGAGTGGGTGGCCCCCACCCCGGCGCCCCACGGGAACTTCGGCCCGGCCCTGCCCGTCGTCCGGCGCGGACCGTACGAGTACAGCGTGCCCGGCGAGGCCGCGGATTGGGCGCCCCAGACCCAGCCCTTGTCGGCGCGGGCGGCGGCGGCCTCTCACTAGCCCTCCGGGCCGGAGAAGCACATGCCGCATCCGTATTCGGGCGCCTCCCCCGCGGGAGGCGGCTGGGCTCACCGCCTGGCCCTGCTCACGCTGGGCGCCACCCTTCTCCTCATCACGGTGGGGGCGCTGGTGACCAGCCTCGGGGCCGGGCTGGCCGTCCCGGACTGGCCCACCACCTTCGGCTACAGCATGTTCGCCTACCCCTGGTCCAAGATGGTGGGGGGGATCCTGTTCGAGCACTCCCACCGGTTGATGGGCTCGCTCGCCGGCATCCTCACCATCCTCACCGCGGCGCTCCTCCTGTGGCGCGACGAGCGCAGGTGGATGCGCGCCCTGGGCGTGGGGGCCCTGGCGCTGGTGATCCTCCAGGGCGTGCTGGGGGGCCTGCGGGTGGTCCTCCTGAAGCTCGACCTGGCGATGGTCCACGCATGCACGGCGCAGCTTTTCTTCGGCCTGATGGCCGGGATCGCCCTGTTCACCTCGCGGGCGTGGCGGCGGGACGATGAGGGCCCCGCCGCGAGCCCGGCTCTGGTCCGGCTGGCCTCGCTCGCCGCGGCCGCCCTCTTCATCCAGACCGCCCTGGGCGCCCATCTCCGCCACACCGGGGAATGGCCCGACGGCCACCTGATGTTCTCGGTGATCGCCTCGGCGGCCGTGCTGTGGACCTCGGCGCGGGCGCTCCACGAGTGCGGCGGCCATCCCGGGGTGCGCCGGGCCGCGCACCTCATGTGGATCATTCTCCTGGCCCAGATCCTGCTCGGGCTGGGGGCCTTCATCGGCAAGTACACCGAGTGGGCCGACGCCCTCGTGCCCTACGGGTATGTCATCGCCCTCACCGCCGGCCACGTCGCGGGGGGCTCGCTTCTGTTCGCCTGTTCGGTCGTCCTCGTCATCTGGCTTCGGCGCCTGCGGGCCGCGGCGCCCGAGGCCGTGGGCTCCTTCCCGCGCCACGTGACGGCATGATGAGCTTCCGCGCCGTCGCCATCGGCATCCGGAGGGGCGCCGTCTCCCGCCGGCTGACGGACTATCTCTCCCTGACCAAGCCCCGGCTCGTCCCCATGGTGCTCATGGCGACGGCGGCCGGATATTACCTCGCCTCGCGGGGGGGCCTCGGCTTCCAGGCCCTCATCCACACCCTCGTCGGCACCGCCCTCTCGACGGGCGGGACCCTGGCCCTCAACCAGGCGGCCGAGGAGGACCTGGACGCCCGGATGGCGCGCACCCGCACCCGGCCCCTGCCCGGCGGGCGGCTGATGCAGGCCGACGCGCTCGTCTTCGGGGGGGCGCTCGTGGTGGGCGGGCTCTTCTACCTGAGCTTCCTGGTGAACCCGCTCACCGGCCTGCTGACGGGCATGGCCGGGGCGAGCTACCTGCTGCTCTACACCCCGCTCAAGCGCGTCACCTCGCTCAACAGCGTGGTGGGGGCCCTGCCGGGGGCGCTTCCCCCGGTCATCGGCTGGGCCGCGGCCGCGGGGGAGCTCTCGCTGGGCGCCTTCGTCCTCTTCGCCATCCTGTTCATCTGGCAGATCCCCCACGCCCTCGCCATCGGAATGCTGTACCGGGAGGAATTCCTCGAGGCGGGCGTCCGGCTGCTCCCGGTGGAGGAGCCCGACGGCCGCAGCACGGGCCGGCAGGCGGTGAGCTACTGCCTCGCCCTCCTGCCCACCGCGATGATGCCCTCGCTCATCGGGCTGGCGGGGACGGTCTACTTTTTCGTCGCCCTGATCCTGGGGCTCGTCTACCTGGCCTTCGCCGTACTCATGGCCCGGGAGCGGACCACCGCTTCCGCGCGGCGGCTCTTCGGCGTCTCGCTGGTCTATCTTCCGCTCGTGCTGCTGGTCATGGCGCTCGATCCGAGGGGGCCCTGACATGCGGAGCCGCGAAAGCCTGCGGGCGAAGAACTGGCGGGTCGGCCTTCTGCTCTTCCTGGGGGTCGCCGCCCTGACCGCCTTCTCGGTGGTCGTGGCCGCCTGGAAGTAGTCATCGAGCCGCCCTGTCCGGGCCGCCACGGGGAATTCCGCATATGGCCTCGCCGGTCGCCGATACGCCGAAAACGCCCGGGATCGCCGTCCCCCCCCCGGCCCCGCCGGTGGACCCCCCCGACGAGGGAGGAGGCTGGGGCGGGCCGGACGATTCGCTGAATCCGGCGGCCAGGCCGCTCCTGACCAACGCCCAGCTCGCGATGCTCGTCCTCATCGCGGCCGAGGCGATGTTCTTCGCCGGCCTCATCGGGGCTTTTTTCGTGTTCCGCTTCAGCGGTCAGCCCTGGCCGCCGCCCTTCCAGCCCCGCCTCCCGATCGCCCTGACCGCGCTGAACACGCTCTTTCTCCTGGCGAGCAGCGCGACGATGGTCCAGGCCCAGCGCGCGCTCCGCCGGGAGAATCATGGAATGCTCCTCCGCTTCCTGGGAATGACGGCCGGCCTGGGGGCGCTCTTCCTGCTGATCCAGGGCTTCGAGTGGGTGCGCCTGCTGAGCTTCGGCCTGACCGCCTCCTCGGGCGTCTACGGCTCGACCTTCTACACCATCATCGGGACCCACGCGTTCCACGTCTTCTGCGGGGTGGTGTGGCTGCTGGTCGTGCTGGTCCGCGCGGCGCTGGGGGCCTACAGCCCCCAGCGCCGGGGCGCGGCGGTGTGCTGCGGGATGTACTGGCACCTGGTCGTCGGGCTGTGGCCGGTGCTTTTCATCCTCGTTTATCTGATTTAGGACCCATGCTTTCGTTGACACCCCCCGGGGCGGATGGCATAGTGGCGTCGGAGGAAAAGCCCTTGAAATCCTTGCGCCGATGGCTCCCGCTTCTGGCGGGTGCGTTTGTTTTCGCGCTCCCCGAGGCCGCGTCCGCCTGCGCCGTCTGCGGGCTCGACGGCGACCCGGGCTACTTCTGGAGCCTGACTTTCCTCATGGCCATGCCCTTCGCCCTCGCCGGGACGATCGGCGGGGCCCTCGTCATCTCGCACCGCCGGGGCGCCCGGCGCGGGCACAACGCATAGACGAAAAGGAGAGGGCGACTTGAGCCAAGCAGCCGCCGCGCACCACATCGAGCCCGCCGAGTCCCCGCTGACCCCAGAAAACTGGGGCAAGCTCGGCATGTGGATCTTCCTCGCGGGCGACGCCATGTCGTTCGGCATCCTGCTCGCGGGCTACGCCGTCATGCGCAGCACGAGCAAGAACTGGCCCGTGCCCACCGACGTCCTGGGCATCGGCCTTACGGCGTTCATGACCTTCCTGCTCATCTGCAGCAGCGTGACCATGGTGAAGGGGCTGGACGCCATCAAGCGGGGGGACCAGGGGGGCCTCGTGAAGTTCCTGGGGCTCACCGTCCTGGGCGGCGCCATCTTCCTCGGGCTTCAGGCCTACGAGTGGACGCACCTCATCCACGAGGGCCTCGGCCTCACCGCGAACAAGTGGGGGGCGGGTCTGTTCGGGACGACGTTCTTCATGATCACCGGCTTTCACGGGATGCACGTGACGGGCGGGGTCATCTACCTCTCGATCATCGCCTGGAGGGGCAGCCAGGGGGCCTATTCGGCGCACAGCTGCAACGCGGTGGAGATCGCCGGGCTCTACTGGCACTTCGTCGACCTGGTCTGGATCCTGGTCTTCACCTTCGTCTACCTCCTGTAAAGGAGCGCCCCCGGGCGCGGCCCCGCCTTCAAAGGGAGAGCGCGGACACATGGCTCATGGCCACTCGCGGCACGCGGCGCACCACGTCAACTACATGGCCATCTTCTGGTGGCTGCTGGCCCTGACCATCCTGGAGGTGGCGGCGGGCTACCCATCCTCGGGGCCCGCCTACCCGCACATGCTCAAGGGACTCCTCCTCGTCATCATGGCGGTGACCAAGGCGGCCCTGGTGGCCATGTACTTCATGCATCTGCGGTTCGAGAAGGTCGCCCTCGGCTACATCGCGATGATCCCCCTTGTCCTGTGCGTGTTCGTCGTCCTCATGACGCTGCCGGATTTTTGATCCGCGGCGGAACCGCGGGCGGCCCGGCTGCCGTCCGGGGAGACCCTGTTGCTCTCCGTAAGCCAGCTTCCAGCCCTCAACGCGGCGCTGAACGCGCTCGCCGCCATCCTCCTCGTGGCGGGCTACCTGCACATCCGGGCGCTGCGCGTCCGCCAGCACAGGACGTGCATGCTCTGGGCCTTCGGGGTTTCGGTCCTCTTCCTCGTCTTCTACCTGATCTACCACTACAACGTGGGATCGGTGCGCTTCACGGGGCAGGGCTGGGTGCGGCCCGTCTACTTCGCCATCCTGATCTCCCACACCGTCCTCGCGGCGGCGGTGCCGGTGCTCGCCATCCTGACCCTGCGGCTCGCCTTCCGGGGGGAGTTCATCCGCCACCGCCGCCTCGCCCGCTGGACCTTCCCCATCTGGCTCTACGTCTCGGTGACCGGGGTGGTGATCTACCTCCTCCTTTACTGGCTCTACCCGCCGAGATGAGAGACCTTCTCTCCGCCGTCGCGAACGGCCTGCGCCTACGTTGCCCGGATTGCCGGGAAGAACCCTTGTTCGCCGGATTCTTCCGGATGCACCCTGCCTGCCCCCGGTGCGGCTGCCGGACGGAGCGGGAGCCGGGCTACTTCATCGGCGCCATCTACATCAACTATGCGGCCACCGTCTTCCTCTGCCTGGGCGGCTTCTTTCTCCTGGACTGGCTGATCGCGCCCGCGCTGGCGGTCCAGCTCGCCGTTTGGACGGCGGCGGCGGCGATTTTCCCCCTCCTCTTCTTCCGGCACTCCCGGAGCCTGTGGCTGAACGTGGACCACTTCATCTCCCCGCCCCCGGCCTCGCCCCGGACGAACGGAGGGCCCGCCGCATGAGCGCTCCGCTCGCGCTCGAGGTGACGGACCTGCGCCGCTCCTTCGGGGACCGCGCCGCCCTGGCCGGGGTGAGCTTCCAGGTGGGCCGGGGGGAGACCTTCGCCCTCCTCGGGCCGAACGGAGGGGGCAAGACCACCCTCTTCCGCATCCTCGCCACCCTGCTGCGGCCGGACGGGGGGAGCGCGCGCGTCTTCGGCGTCCCGCTCGCGGAATCCCCCGCCCAGGCCCGGCGGAGGCTCGGCGTGGTCTTCCAGCAGCCGGGCATCGACCCCAAGCTCACCTGCGCCGAGAATCTCATCCACCACGGCCGGCTCTTCGGGATGCGTGGCGCGGCCCTTCGGGCGGACGTGGCGGCCCAGCTCGAGCGCTTCGGCCTCGCGGCCCGGGCGAGGGAGATGGCCGAGACTCTCTCGGGCGGAATGCAGCGCCGCCTCGAGCTGGCCAAGGCCCTGCTGCCGGGGCCGGATCTCCTGCTGCTGGACGAGCCCACGGCGGGCCTCGACCCGGCCGCCCGGCGGGACTTCGGGGGCGAGCTCGACCGCCTCCGCCGGGAGCGGGGGACGACGGTGGTGCTGACCACCCACCTGATGGACGAGGCGGAGCGCTGCGACCGGGTGGGCATCCTGCACGAGGGCCGCCTGGTGGCGCTGGGCACTCCCGAGGGGCTCAAGCGGGAGGCGGGGGAGGAGGTG
>Ga0326597_10009796_pt1 | contig 12805 bp, 10 predicted proteins | sample RVTome_12_FD_203789 | JGI IMG/M metagenome (GOLD analysis project Ga0326597, IMG submission 203789) | Soil microbial communities from uranium-contaminated site in the Upper Colorado River Basin, Wyoming, United States - RVT100D185 | ecosystem: Environmental > Terrestrial > Soil > Contaminated >... | reverse complement strand
CGCGAAGAGGCAATGCTCCGCAGCTGCAAGCGTTCCTCCTCAGCCAATACGACCGGGGCTTTGGGCCTGCCGGCAGTCATGGGTCACCTCCCGTGCAAGAGATGACCCCAGCATAGCAGAAGCCGGAGCAATAATCAAGTTATTTACGGAACGACACACTAGCAATCAGCAATACGCTATCAGCCGTCAGCTGTCCGCTTGAAGATTGCAGCTTGGAGCTTGTAGCTTGTAGCCTCCTGTGTCCTGTGGCTTACAGCCTGAAGCCTGATCGCAGCGCCCATGCATTGACAGGTCATGCCCCGAACGCCGTCCGTAGGAAGACAACCCCGAAATACGCCATCGCCACACCAGTCAGCGTTAGGAGCAGTCGATAGCGCCCCGGGGTAATCCAATTCCTGCCTGCGGCGGTGATTGATGAGAGCAGGCTGTTCCAGCCGAAGTCTGTCCCAATGTGACCCAGGTAGAAGACGCTCATCGTAGCAGGCCCCAGCCTTTGCGCCTCAAGCAGATAGCCTGCCGCCACGGTCACCCACCACGCATACCAGAATGGATTCGACAGTGTTGTCAGGAGCCCCAGCGAGAACAGAGCGCCGGTGGATCGCCCCGGCTCGACTTGGGCGGCGTGCGGCAGCTGAATCCGCCCCCGGGCGGCGGAAAACAGGTAGCTCCCGCCCAGGAGGATCAATAGCAGGCCGCCTCCGAAGGCGATGCCGTTTTGGATTCCCGGGGATGCCAGACCGGCCGTCAAGCCGATTCCGATGAGGATCACCATGATCAGCTCGAGCAGCGCGTGTCCGGTCGTGACGATCGGGCCGACGCGCCAGCCGGAGCGGGGAGATTCGGTCACGATAGCCGCGGAAACCGGGCCAGGGGAGACAACCGCGCCTAAGGAGACCGCAATAGCGAAAAGAAACACGGCGAAAAGGGACTGGTGTGGCACGACTATGCCCGAAGGGTAGTATTGAATTGTAGCCGAAGCCCTGGGTAGAATCAGGGTCCGTGACAAGACGGTTGACGATGCAAATGACCGGGTGGGCGCTGGAACCGGGAGAGCTAGTCGCGGATGAAACGCCCGAGATCGGGGTAGATCAGGAACTGCAAGTGGCCGCGCTCGAGTGTCAGGCGATTGGCGGCCTCGAAATTCTGGTGGACTTCCCGCAGCGCACGTACCTGCCAGCCCGGCGGGTCTTGCGAGAAGACGACCAGGGCGGCAGTATACCTGCCTGGGACCAGTAAAAGCGTCGTTCCATCCTCGGATTGGGTCGCCAGCATTCGTCCAGGGGGCGAGTCACCTCCGGCTGTACCAAAGGTCCCCAGGAGCGACATCGCTTCTTCGGCTGATGGTGGCAATTCGCCCTGTAGGTGAAGGCGGCTCTTGGTGTTGATGTCATAGAAGCCGACACCCAGGCAACTGGCTTCGTTCAACTGCAGGAGGAATGACGTCTTGCCCTCTTCAAGTACCACCTTCCAACGATCGCTGTCCGGATGAGAGTGGTGAAGGCGTAGGGCAACCTCTTGCTGCTCGATGTAATGGCGGTGGATCGCCCGATATTGAGAGGCGTTTACCCGGCCGTGCTGGAAGTCCTGCTCCAATCGAGCCGTTTTCTGATCGAGCGCGTCAAGTCGCATTCGGAGTTCGGGGGAGCTATCGCCATTGACCAGCTCCATGGGCTTGGGGTCTTCAGCGAGTGGTGCGGCAGTGACGACTTCGGGGTGTGAGATGGCGCTCGGCTGGATGATCTCCTCGACGAACGGCTGCAGTTGCTTGCCTTGGAGCTGAGTGGCGCGCTGTTCCGTTTCCCGCATGAGTTCGCGCACCGCGCGCAACTGGCCGGCGCTTATTGTTCCATCGCAGAATGCCAGCGCCGCCGAGTACAAGCGCGACCGCGCCTGCTCGAGTCGCTCAAGTGCCGCCTCGAGTTCCCCTTGTGGGTCGACGGATGCCCCGCGCTGGATCTCTTTTGCCGAGTAGTGGACCTCGGCCGTATGCGTGCGGGTATCGGCGGAGTCTAGTCTACGGCCCTCCATAGTCATCATGATACACGCTCAGGTGGGCGGCCCGGAGAGGACAAGGGTACCAGAAGGCCCGCCGGGCCCGGCCTCGAGACCTGTGGGATGCCGGCCCGGAGCCCCCGCCTCGTGTATACTGGGGCCGGTCCAATGTCCGGCGTACCTGCCCCATCTGGACCCCGTGGACAAGTCGGGAGGCTCAACGTTATGTTAAGAACTCTTCGCCTGGGTTTGCTTCCAGTCATGGCTCTGGGACTGATCGCCTGCGGTCGAGCGCAAGAGCCCGCCGGCACGCCTACGATCTCCAGCGACGACGTCCTGATGACGGCGGAAGCCATCGCCCAGGCCACCCGCAGCGCAGCGACCCCGACGCCTTCGCAGACCCCCATGCCCCCCACGGCGACTGAGATCCTGGAATCGGCCACGCCGGCGGCGACTGCGACACCGCTATCCGCGATCGTGAAAGCCGATTACAACGCCAATGTACGCAGCGGGCCGGATGAGATATTTCCGGCGATCGACGTCCTGCTCCAGGGCGACCAGGCGAATGCCGTCGGCCGGTATTCGAACCCGGCCAATGGTATCTGGTGGTCGATCCGCCGGATCGGAAGCGGGCGTGACGGCTGGATTTGGGGTGGGGCGGTGACCCTCTCCGGTGATGCGGGCCAGGTGCCGTTCCTCGAGTCCCCACCTACACCCGAGATCGAGCCGACCGAGGAGCCGACCGAGACGTCCGAGCCGAGCAAGACGCCGATACCTTGATCGCGGAATCCTTGAGCCCCACCATTGGGCGTGAGATTCACCTCGAGGTCCCCACGAAAAGCGATCGGGCGCGGATCAGTCCGCGCCCGATGGTGCGTATTCCAAGCTGCTGAAGTCTACTACTCTCCGAACTTGATCCCTTGTGCTAGCGGCAGCTCTGTCGACCAATTGATCGTGTTCGTCTGACGGCGCATGTAGGCCTTCCACGCATCCGATCCCGACTCTCTGCCGCCGCCGGTCTCCTTCTCTCCTCCGAAAGCGCCGCCGATCTCAGCCCCGGATGTTCCGATGTTGACGTTGGCAATCCCGCAGTCGGAGCCCTTCGTTGACAGAAAAGTCTCCATGGCGCGTAGGCTCCCGGTGAAGATCGCGCTCGACAGCCCTTGCGGCACATCGTTGTGGATCCGGAGTCCGTCTTCGAGGTCATTACACTCAAGAAGCCACAGAATCGGCGCGAAAGTCTCCTTCTTGACAATCTCTGTCTGTGCTGGCATCTTGACGATCGTCGGCTCGACGAAATTGCGCCCCAGATCGGGACGCATTCTCCCGCCGCTGACGATTTCGCCGCCGTCGGCCCTTGCCTGTTCCAGGGCTTCGAACATCTCCTCGACTGCGCTACCGGCGACCAGCGGGCCCATCAGGATGTTGTCATCGAGGGGATCACCCAAACGCACCTGCTCGTATGCGTCGACCAATCGCTGGGTCAGCTCGCCGGCGATCGGTTTCTCCATGATGATGCGCCGGGTCGTCGTGCAGCGCTGGCCGGCGGTTCCGACGGCTCCGAAGACGATCGCCCGGGTCGCCATCCCGAGGTCGGCATCTTCAGCCACGATGATGGCGTTGTTCCCGCCGAGCTCCAGGATCGTCCGGCCGAATCGCCGCGCCACGCTTTCTGCCACGTTCCGGCCGATCTTGGTCGACCCGGTAAAAGAAATCAGACCTACCCGACTGTCGTTCAATAGCAGTTCACCGACGTCGTGTCCCTTTCCGATCAGGAGGTTGAAAACGCCGTGCAGGCCGTGGTCCGCCATGACCCTGTTGCAGATGTGCTGGACGGCCACAGCCGCCAGTGGTGTGTAGCTCGATGGTTTCCAGATCACTGTGTCGCCGCAAATGGCGGCGATGGTTGAGTTCCACGACCACACCGCAACCGGGAAATTGAATGCTGTAATTACGCCTACGATCCCCAGAGGGTGCCACTGTTCGTACATCCGGTGGGCTGGCCGCTCCGAGTGCATCGTTAGCCCGTAGAGCTGGCGCGACAACCCCAGGGCGAAGTCGCTGATGTCGATCATCTCCTGGACCTCGCCACGACCTTCGACCCTGATCTTCCCCATTTCGAGTGTGACCAGGTCGCCCAGCGCCTCTTCGTTCTCACGCAGCGCCTGGCCGAGGTCGCGCACGAGCAACCCCCGTTTCGGCGCCGGGATCCCCCTCCAGCCAAGGAAGGCTTGCTGTGCGATCAAGGCTACCTGATGGTAGCTCGCCGATGTCGCCTGGATGACCTTGGCGATCGGCTCACCGCTCGTCGGGTTGTATGAGACGAGCTCAGTCCCATTCGGGTCCTCGATCCAACCGTCCGCTCCAGTGCAGGCTCCAGGATTCACCTCCTGGATATGCAGCTCGTCAAGAATGGCCTTCATCTCTGTCTCCCGATGGTCGTCAAATGCAAGAGGTCACAAGTGCAGTGCCGATGGAGGAATCGCCTGAATCCGAAGTCTAACATACTGGGCTTGAGCGAAGCGTGCGCGAAGGCTCCCGGAGACTTCAAGTCTCCGGGAGCCTGATGATCAGGGCATAGGGCTTTCACCTGTTCTGGGATTGCAGCAATCGCAGGAGAGACACTCTAGCCAGCAGATCCGAACAGACCATCCCCATCACACGCCCACGCTCGACCACGGGCATGGCGGAGATTTCATGGTACTCCAGCTTGCGCACGACCTCGAGGATGGTCTCCTTCGGGGAAGCCGCGATCACGTTGGTGGACATGATCTCGCCGACCCGGGAATCGCCTCCTGCGGCGGTCGACGTCGCCCGGGTGATATCCCACTCCGTCACCACGCCAGCCAGGGCGCCTTCGATCGACAACACCGCCACGATCGGGCTCTCGCCTCCGACAAGCAGCGAGGCCACCTGCTGGATCGAGTCATCGACGCGGGCGGTGGGAATCGGCTCCATGATTTCGGCCACGGTTCGGTCACGCTCGCTGGAGGCGATCCGGCGCACGCTGATCTTCTCGGCCGCCTCACACGGCAGCAGATCGGCGTCGCTCAGGAGCAGGTCGACCAGCTCACGCATGTTGCGCCGGATGACTTCATCCCGGGATGCGATCGCCGCCGTCCGCCTCCGCTCGGCCAATTCCTCCAACCCGTGTGCGTGTTTCCTCAGCCACCGGTCGACGGCTTCCGTGTCACCCAGGATCTCCTGAGGGATTCGGAGATCGTCGGGGGTCTTGATCAGCCTCTCTTGTGCGGCGAAGATGACTCCGCCGGAATTGACCAGGTAGTCCGTTGCGATCAGAATCCCGCGCTCTCGATAGACGGCGCGCTCCATCCTGGCGCGCGCCTGTTTGCGGGCGAGCGCGGGGGAGTATGTATTGGCGCCCTCGATGATCACATGCCAGCTCCCCATCCGATCGACTGTCATGCTGGTCGTCGGGTCGGGTTCGACCCCGAGGTAGCTGGCGATGGGTGCCGCAGGGATGAGACAGAAAGCTGATTCCCGCAGAAGGTCATTGGGCTGCGAGGAGTACTTGAACGACGCTCGCCTTGGCTCCCGCGTGGTGAGCAGGCGTTCGAAGTGGCGAAGGGTGACCAGTCGCTGAGACTGCCACAGCTCGAACAATTCGTCGACAGGCAGGCCATCTTGGTCGAACAGGTACCCTTGCTCGTCGCTGATCCCGACGATCCGAACCCCGGGGATCCGTTCGCAGGCGATCTTGGCGGCATGGGCGCCAACTGCGCCGAAGCCCTGGATCAGCAGGGTGATGTCTTCCGATGCAGGGATTTCCCTGGAGGAGAACTGCGGCAGGGTCCGCAAGCGCGGCATGAGTTGGATCAACTCCTCCAGAGCGATGATCGTCCCTCCGGCAGCCGCGCCGAGCTGGTCAATCCTGTTGCCGCCCATTTCAACCGGCTTGGAAAGCGCGTTGTCGAGCCCGTTCTCGATAGCGATCGTCCGCATGTCGGCATCGTCCGTTCCGACATCCGGGCCGGGAAGGTAGATATCACGATAGCGATGGATCAGCCGGGCGAACCCGCGCACGACCCGGGTGTGGTCCTCCGGCGAGAGATCGCGTTCGGCGACTATCCCCGCTTTCCCACCGCCGTAAGGAAGATCAGCGGCGGCGTTTTTCAAGGTCATTCCTCGGGCGAGGTTGTGGACCGCTCCGGGGGTGACCTCCGGCAGCATCCGAATCCCCCCCATCGACGGGCGGCCCATCGCCAGATTGTCGACTATTAGATAGCCTCCGATCTCCAGATCGGAGGTCTCATTCCACAGACACACAACGAGAGTCGGCCCGAGACTGTCCACCTGGATCCCAAGCGCCGCCAGCCGTTCAACGTCGAGTGGGCCGAATTCCATGAAGGCCAGTCCATCGTCCCTGATCAGGCGATTGGCCAGAGTCTTCTCGGGAAGCTGACCCTGTAGGAATGTGTGCATCGTCTTGGGGATCATCTTCTTTTGATCCTCCTCGGTTAGTACGTCAAGCTACCTTGACGTACTGCTCGAACAATGTCCTATACGGCTGTCCCGCGATCCCGCACGGATGTCGATGCGTCTCCCAGCCCCACTTCCTCTTTCGACCCCCTTGGTGTCTTGTGGACGCTCCACTCGACGCCGAATTTCGGGGAAGAGGTAGGCGTTGAATTGAGAAATGAGAAGGGAAACGGCGAAGCCGTTTCCCTTCTCATTTCAACACAGTCCGTCGGCCCTGGTTGATAACCGCACAAAGGTTTCATTCCCGCTGGGGGACTGCCTATGCGCCGACGGGTTCACGGATGTGATGCAGGTTCTTTGCGGCAACGAATGACAGGCCACCCAAGGTCAGGGCGCGGGCTGTCTCGTTTGTTGAGTCGAACTTGTCGAGGAAGTTCTGTGTCAGGCACTCCCAGTCGCCGTTCTCGACGATCTCCGCCCTGTCCCGGAAGTAGTCGAGAATGTCGGAGGGGTGCTCGCGCAGTGGCTCGAGGTCAGGCTCGCCACCCTCATGTTTGGCGGAAATGTTGGCCACGTGGTCGGCGATCTCGACCAGCTCCGAGCGCCGGTTGTATGGCTGCCGGACGATGCTCTTCCAGGTCTCGGTGATGTGATGCTCGAAACGCACGACATTCTCGAAACCGAGCTTTTCTCGAAACTGAGCCGTAATCTCCAGCGTCCGGTTGTCGGCTGAGTTGCTCCAGTTGAATCCGATCAACGGCGATGTGCCGTCCTCGCGAGCGAATAGCTTAGCGCCGATCAGCGTCCACAAAGCGGCGTAGGGGTTGTCGTTGCCCATGAAGACCGAGATCTTGAACTCGATATCCACGCCGAGCCGATGCAGTAGGTAGCCCAGAAGCACGGTGCCAGGGTTGATGTTGAGCACCTGGCGGACGCCGTAGTTCGTGTAGTAGTAGAGGTATTCATCGAGCCACTTCAGCGCATATCCGTTCGGTTGGCCGATGCCGCCGAAGTAGCCCGTGATGGTTTCGGGCCCTCCGAGATGGACGTTAGATCCATCCGTGCCCTTGGTGTCGAGAGTCTCAACGTAGCTAGCCCCGATGATCTGCATCGCCGCTGCAAATGCCGGCAGGTCGCCATCTGCCTCCTGCTCCTTCATCTTTCGCACCCTGATAAAACGTCCGGGCATTAAGGAGCGCTGCGCGATCGCGCGGCGGGCGGCCTCGATCACCCAGTCGAAGTACTGGCAGGCGCTAACCTCAAGGGTCACGGCGCAGTCCTCCTGGAACTGTATCCTTGCTGCCCTGTCACCCAGGACCTGGCGCCGATATTCTTCGACGTTGACAAACACCCGTCGATCTCGTTGGTCGGTCAGCCAATGGAGTTGAGCCAGGTTCTCTGGCTTTGTCTGTTCGACCAGCTCGAGAAGACGCGGAAGGCGGCGCGCCTCCTCCGCTTTCTGATTGATCTGTTCAGGCGTTCCGTACTTGCCGACGACCTCCAAGAAGTCGTGCATGACCTCCAGTTCGGGGTCAAGCAAGAGGGCGTTGATCTGCTCCACCTGGTCGTTCGAAATCCGAAGTCTTTCGAGAAGCGAGCGGTCCATTGTCGTCTCCTCCTTGCGCCTGCCTGTCATGGGATCCACCCGGTATCGGGAAACAGCGCAAACGTCTCTACTCGAGGAGCTTAAGAAGCTCCGCATACGCGTCGTCCGGCATCCCGAACCAATTCTCCTCGGCTGGGAACTTGCGCGTCGTGACTTCCGCGACGTACTGGCGCAGGCCATTCAGGATGAGGGTGCCTGCCTCGGCGAAAACCTTTGCCATGCGTGGCTTGAATCGCGGGTACAAACCGAACATGTCGTGATAGATCAACAGCTGACCGTTGGCATCGGGGCCCGATCCGAGGCTGATGATGAAGCAATTTTGAGCGCGCTGTGTGATTAAGCCGCATACCCGGTCTGGAACCATTTCGAGTAGCACGGAGAACGCCCCGGCTTGCTCAAGTGCCTTGGCATCGTCCAGGATCTTCTTCGCTCTCATCGCGTCCTTGCCCTGGACGCGAAAGCCTCCCAGAGCGCTGACGCTCTGGGGGGTGAGACCAAGATGTCCCATCGCAGGAATCCCGGCGGCGACAATGCCAGCCAAGCGATCGGCCATCTCTGCGCCGCCCTCGAGCTTGACGGCGTCGCAGCCGGTCTCAGCCATGAACCGGCCGGCGTTGCGGATGGCCGTCTCGACGCTCGGCTGGTAGCTCATGTAGGGCATGTCCCCGATCAGCCACGCGTTTGGGGTTCCCCGACGAACAGCCTGTGTGTGCCGGATCATGTCATCCATCGTGACCGGGAGCGTGCTCTCATAGCCGAGCATGGTCATCCCCAAGCTGTCACCGACAAGGACGATATCGATGCCGGCCTGCTCCTGGAGGTGGGCGGTGGGGAAGTCGTAGCAGGTTAGCATGGTGACCGGCTCCCCCGCGGCGACCTTCTTGAAGAGCATCGGCAGCGTCATCTTCTTGCGTTCAGGCATTCAGGCCCCTCCTCAAGTCTTCAGCGTTCTAGCCCCTTCGAGCTCCAGGCAACGTCTGGGCTGTCCGGGGACCTCAATGGGTGGTCGGGACCCGATAACGGACCGGATCCGAGAGGCTTCTGACCTGCGACCGCTGCGTGATCTGGACCGTCGTCCTTGTACCCTTCATGGTCATTCAACGAGTTCAATTCCAGTCTAGGAGGCTCAGCGGCTGATCACAAGTTACGTCCGTCCCATTCGGGAGTGAGCTCTGCCGGGGCGGTCCAGAATTCGTTGCTTCCCGCTGCGGCGAGGCCATCGATCGGACGATCGGCACGCCAGGACGGTCTGGGTGGAGATCGACTGGACGAGAAGTCGCCGGGTGGATGGAATGATTTGAAGAGTAATCCCTCGGGGACCGAAGCACATAGGCCTTAGGACCTCGGACCAACGGCTCCGAAGACCTTGTCTCGGATGGAGCCTGTGAACGAATTCCAGTGAGGCCGGTTTCGCATTCCGGCCCTATACCGGCTTGGATACGAAACCGGTCATGCAGCCCCCACCCCGGTAGGAACGCCAGGGGCGAACGGCCCCCTTATTCCTACTCCCCCGGCCTCCGACGCACCATCACCACCGCAGATGCTCTCCCGGGGGAAGGGGAGAGGTATGTTCGAAGGAGGGGGCGACGGAGCCGCCCCCTCCTTCGAATGAGTTCTTCCCCCTCTCCGCCATTGCTCGCCCGAGCGGAAGTCGTGCCGCAATGGCGGAGAGGGGGCGGGGGGGTGAGTCAGGCGCCTGACCGGGTGGAGTCAGAGTCGATTCTCGCTGATGCGCTTTGGGCAGGATATTCCATCTATTCACAGCCTCAACGGCGAACAGGGGTGAAGAAAGGTCAGCTGAGATCGAGAGAGGCGAGGATGGCTTGGAAGAGGGGCTCGAACGAAGCCCACTCCCCCGGAGGGGCGTGTGCCAGGATAGCGAGAACGGTCTCCGCGTCAATCGAAAGTACCCGGAGATCCACGTCGCCCGTCGCCGGAGAACTGGCGTGCTGCCAGAGCGTCGGCCATCTCTCATCTTCAATGCTCTTCGGGGGGCCGACCATAAGGCCCCTGTCTACGACCAGGAATACGAAGGCCTCACGCAGTGTCAGGCCGTCGATCCCAAAATCTGCGGCCCGGTGAGGCCCGCTGACGATCGTCACGGATACACGGGCGGCTGAGGGCGCCTCTGGCTGCGAAATCGCTTCGGTCGTTGCTGCGACGACAATTGATCCAGAGGTAACCTGGACTTGCCAGGTGGTGGGTGCGGAAAGAGTGAGAGAACCGTCTGGGGTGGTGTACTGCCGGTTCACCGGGTCGGCATACCCGCCGACTGGTTCTTCGGGTATCGTTCCGACCAGGACGACAGTCTGAACACTGTTCACCTTGATGGTGTATGACCCCGGGTCGGCGAACGTGCCCAGTCGAATAACCTCACGGTGGGGGGCAAGGACCTGGACGCACACGGTGTCTTTCTCACGGCGGGTCGTGATGTGGACCGAGACTAAGTTGCCCATCCGTTCTTGTGACACCGAGTCGATCTGCGTGCACGCGTCCGACAGCATGCCGCCCACCGTCAAGGTGACATCAGCCGGGCCCTCTCCTTCCACGCTTGCCTCGACGGTCTGAACCTCGAACTCGCCAAAGGAGAATTCCGGTGTGGCGGGGCTTTCCAAAACGGGGGGCGTGACAGGCTCACCTGGACGGCAGCCCCAAAGGAGTGTCGCCAGGATGACACCGGTCAGAATACGGAGCCTCATCCTCGATGCCTCCGGCAACTCCCGTTTATCAGAATCCCTCCTCAGTGTGGCCCGACGGCGAAAATTGTACCCTATGGCTTGAGATGGATGTCGGATGGGGAAGGGTGGAGCACACAGTTGAGATCGAGCGCCTTCAAGGCAGGCGGATCAGAGTCCCGGCTGGCGTGCCGGACAAGGTATGTTGGATCACTCCCGGCTCCATCCCCGAGAATATGCGCACCTCGACCCCGGGGACGGCTTTGGCCAAAGCGAATGCCTGGGCGACCTTGTCCGCCATGCCCCCCGTGACGTCGGTCGACCTGGCCCCTACCACGTGGGCCCCACCGAGCAGGTCGGGGGTAAGCACTTCAAGAAGATGTTGGTTCATCGGAAAGTCAGCGAAGACCCCCGGCTCGACGCCGGCCATGAGCACACGCGAGGGTTTGAGGATCGGCGCAAGGTAGGCCATGACCTTCTCCGTCGAGACGATGGTCGAACCTCGGATGCGGTCGAAGGCGACATCGCCGCGAACAACTGGCAGCAGACCGGCAGATAACGCACGCTCGATCGGCTCTGTCGCCAGGGTCACCAACCGGCCGTCTTGACAAACGGCTGAGGCCGAAGGGGGGAGCGCGATCGCTGGCAGACCGGCTTCGATCAGGGAGTCGATCACGATGCGCGTAAGCCTACTTGCGGAAGCCCACACAGCGGCAAAGCCGCGCCACTCTTCAGGTGTTGCCGCACCCGCGTGGGTCCCGTGAAGGGCGGCGACCTTGTGCCCGAATGACCCTGACCCGTGTCCAAGCACGAGGCTCAGGCCGGGGTTCTCCTGCAAGACAGTGGCGATCTCCTTCGACAGCCGACGGAGGACGTCCTCCCGGGCGGTCTGAGGCCGATCCTTGTCGGTGATGAGCGAGCCACCGAGCTTCAGGAAGGTCGTCACGGTCGAACCTCGGTCTCAAGCGTCTTCGTCGCCCCGGCCAATTCGAATGCCTCAAGTACACGTTTGCGCGTTGCATCGGTGACCAATGCAATCACGTTTCCCCCCATCCCAGCCCCGGAGAGCTTGGCCCCTAATGCGCCCGCCGTGTGTGCAGCCTGGATCATCTCGCGCAAGGCAGAGCTCGAGACTCCGAGCTCCTCCAAGAGCCTCTGGTTCTCGTCCATCAGCGGACCCAGGTCGGCGGGCCTGCCAATCTCGATCACCTTTCGCGCCTGCGACGCGACTTTCCCGATGGCGTCAAAAAGATCATCAAAGCGCTCGCCATTCTTGAGCCAGCCCTGTCTCACCATCGACACCGCGGCCGAGGTCGGCGACGGCATGTCGCTGACGCCGACTGCCAAGGTGAACGGTTGGCCGATCTGAAAGGGTTCTGGCGGTTCGCCGCGCACAAAATAAACGGGTTGGTTGTAGGTGACGACGGTGTTGTCGATGCCCGACGGGGTCCCATGATGCAGCTTCTCGACCTCGAAGGCCAGCGCCGACTGGCGATCCAGTTGGAGGGGCGTCCCCAGGTGAGCAGACAGGGCGCGGATGATCGCCACGGAAACCGCGGCGCCGGACCCCAATCCGCCCGCGATCGGTATGTCTGATGAGAGGCTGACCCGGCAGGCAGGGAAGTCGCTTGCACCGACCTCATCCAGGGTGAGCCTAACGGCTTTGGCGAGTGGGTCCGTCTCCGGACATTCGTGTAGCCAACGAGAAACTTCGACGTCAGGAGCCTCGATGCGGATCCGGCCGCGAGGCGCGTCTCGCATATCGGTTACTTCAGCGGTGGCTTGAACCTGGGCCAGGGGGACGGCGATCGCCGGGCGACCATACACGACGGCGTGCTCGCCGAATAGAATGATCTTGCCTGGTGCTTGGGCGGCGGTCATGCGCCGGAGCCGACATACAGGATCCCTGCCGCCGCCAGGCCCCAGAAGACGATTGTGGCCAGCAGTGGACGGTCGGAAAGGAAGAGTTCTTCCGGCGCGCCGCCGGCGTCCTCGACGTGGATCAGATATAGATAGCGAAAGACCCCGTAGATGACAAACGGGATGGTCAGCATCATCAAATGGTTACGGGGCAGATTCTCGGCCGAAAACG
>Ga0326597_10009795_pt1 | contig 12805 bp, 12 predicted proteins | sample RVTome_12_FD_203789 | JGI IMG/M metagenome (GOLD analysis project Ga0326597, IMG submission 203789) | Soil microbial communities from uranium-contaminated site in the Upper Colorado River Basin, Wyoming, United States - RVT100D185 | ecosystem: Environmental > Terrestrial > Soil > Contaminated >... | reverse complement strand
ATCGCCGAAGTGGCGCCGACGATCAGAACCTTCATGCATGCCGCAGCGGCATCGCTGCCCCGCCGGTCACTCTGCGCCAGAAGCTCGACGAGAACTTCGGGTCGACGAAGGCGCAGAACGCTTCCCATTCGGGATAGAACGCCCGAAACGACTGCGGCGACATGCGCGCATCCTTCGCCGGGTAGACGCGCCCGCCGGCAGAGGCAACGAGGCCATCCAGGCTGGCGAGAAGCTCCAGCGTGCTCCCGCCGCGGTTCGGGAAGTCGAGCGCGAGGGTGGTGCCCGGCCGGGGAAAGGACAGCATGCCGACCGCGGGCGCAGCGCCGAAACGCTTCAGGACCGCGAGGAACGACCCCTGCCCGCTCGCGCCGATCCGGGAAAGGATCGCGCCCAGCGCGCCGCGGCCGGCCGCGCCCTCCGGCACCACGCACTGGTACTGGAAGAAGCCCCGCCGCCCGTACATGCGGTTCCAGTTGCGTATGCCGTCGAGGGGATAGAAGAACGAGTCGTAGGGTACTCGCGATGGGCGAGGCAGGCGGTAGTAGAGCGCGTTGAACGCGCGCAGCGTCAGCCCGCTCACCAGCGAAAACGGAGGTGCAAACGGAAGGCAGAAGCGCTGCTTCGCGGCAAGGACCCCCGGCGACTCGGCGTGATCGCCCGCGAACAGAATTCCCCGCGCGTCCGGCGCGTGCCGCGCGGCGCAATCCAGCCAGGCGACGACGTATTGATGCTGTCGCTCGAGCGGCTCGCTCAGGGAGAAGAACTCGTCCAGCGAAGCGAAGCGGTCGGCGCGCCGCGTGATCCAGGGCCCCGCGACCTTTTGCAGGCGAATCTCCGCCCAGGTAATGAGCCCGGTGAGGCCGAGCCCGCCCACGGTCGCACGATACAGCCCTGCCTCGACGTCCGCGCTGCATGCGCGCCGCGATCCGTCCGAGCGCAGCACCTCGAACCGCGGCACGTGGTGCCCGATGCTGCCGTCCCGGTGATGGTTCTTCCCGTGCACGTCGTTGGCGATCGCGCCGCCGACGGTGACGTACTTCGTTCCCGGCGTCACAGGCAGGAACCAGCCGCGCGGCAATGCGAACTCGATGATCTCCGATAGCAGCACGCCCGCCTCGCAGCGCAGCACGCCGGTCGCGGCGTCGAACGCCATGAGCCGGTCAAGGTCCCGAGCCCGGATGAGGCTGTTGCCGTCGTTCAGGCAGGAGTCGCCGTAGCTCCTGCCGAGCCCGTACGGCAGGACGGAGCCGTCGGTGCGCGGCAGTGCCGCCGTGCGATCGCGCATGGCGTAGACGCTCTGCCGCGGGGCGAAGACCCCGCCCCACGATCCGAAAGTGAGCTGCTCGATCACGTCGCCATCCACAGCACCAGCGCGCCGCTCGCCGCGGCAAGGTAGCTCACCGGGTCGCGCACCGCGAACAGCACCGGGTCGTCGTGCATCCGGCCGCGCGCGGCGAGCAGCCAGATGCGCAGGATCCAGTACAGCAGAACCGGACAGAGCAGCCACAGGGCGTCCGGATTCGAGTACAGCGCGGCGACGCTGTCGCCGTTCGTGTACAGCGCCAGCACCAGGACGCTCATCATCGCGCTGCCCGCGCCCGCGGCGAGAACCAGGTTGGTGTCGGCGACGAGGTAGCCGCGGCCCGGAAGCGACGCGACGCCATCCGCGGCGAAGGAAACGAGTTCCGCGTAGCGCTTGACCATCGCCAGGCTGAAGAACAGGAACACCGCGAAGGCGAGCAGCCAGGCCGAAACGGGCGCGCTCACCGCATAGCCGCCGCCGATGATGCGCAGCGTGTACAGCGCCGCAAGAGACACGATATCGAGAATCGGCACTTTCTTCAGGCCGAGCGAGTAGGCGAGCGTCAGGCCGAAGTACGCCGCCAGCGACAGCTGGAACGCCGTGGGCAGCGCGCTCGCGAGCGCCGCTCCTGCGGCGAGCGCGAGCAGGCTCATCGCGCCTCCCGCCAGGACCGAGAGCCGGCCCGAGGCGAGCGGACGCAGGCGCTTTCGCGGATGCGCCCGGTCGGAACCGAGGTCGAGCAGGTCGTTGAACAGATACCCGGACGAAGCCAGGGCGCAGAACGCCGCGAATGCCACGGCAGCGGCCGCCAGAAGGCTCGCATCCTGCAGGCGGTGCGCCGCGACCAGCGGGACGAAGACCAGCAGGTTCTTTACCCACTGGTGCGGACGCAGCGCGCCGAGCATGGCGGTCAGCCGGGTCGTCGCGGAGCCAGTCGCGAAAACACGGTCGACATTCGCGCGCCGCCGGACTCTTGGCGCCAGGCGGCCCGATCGATCGACGATGTGCGCCCGCTCCGCGGCTTGCCACACGGGCAGGTCGCTCGCGCTATCGCCGAGGTAGTCGAACCCGCGAGCGCCGAAGCGCTTCGTCAGCTCGGCCGCCTTGCGTCCTCCCTTGAGATTGAGCTGATCCGTCGATGCGATGACCTCGTCGAAAATCTTCAGGTGGTCGGCGACCTGCCGCGCCAGCAGCGCGGAGGACGCGGTCGCGAGCACGATCGGCCGGCCGCGCGAGCGTTCCTCGCCGAGGAAAGCGACGACCTCTTCCCGGTACGGCAGGCTCGTGACGTCCAGCCGGGCGCGAAGCGCAAGCTCGTTCTTCAGGTGGGCGCGTCCGCGCGCCGCCCAGACCACGCACGCGAGGATCAGCCAGGGCGAGCTCTGCAGCGTCGACAGCAGGCTCTCATGCAGCAAGTCCGTCGCCAGAAGCGAGCCGTCAAGGTCTACGCAAAGCGGGCGCGTTTGTCCGGGTGTTGCCCGCGTCGTCATAAGCCCGTGATTGTATGGGAAACTTGCGGCGCCACCGATGCCGACGTTCTCCGTCCTCCTGCCCACCTGGAACAACCTGCCGTACCTGAAGCTGTGCGTCGCCAGCCTGCGCCGGCACTCGGCGCGCGAGCATCAGCTCGTCGTGCACGCGAACGACGGCAGCGACGGCACGCGCGACTGGCTGCGCGCCGAGGGCATCGAGCACACGGCGAGCGACGAAAACATCGGCATCTGCCACGCGGTCAATCTCGCCGGCGAGAAGGCGCGCGGCGACTACCTGGTGTATTTCAACGACGACATGGTTGCCGCTCCCGGCTGGGATGCAGCACTCGATCGTGCGCTCGAGCGCGTGCGGCGGCACGGCCCATTCATGCTCTCGGGCACCATGATCGAGCCGGCGGCGAGCGGCAATGCCTGCGTCGTGATCGCCGACTTCGGCCGCGACCCGGCGAAGTTCGATCTCGAGCGCTTCGCGCGCGAGGCGCCCAGGCTCGCGCGCGCGGACTGGCTCGGCGCCACCTGGCCGCCGACCCTCGTGGCGCGCACGCTCTGGCACCAGGTCGGGGGCTACAGCATCGAGTTCTCCCCCGGCATGGGCAGCGACAACGATTTCTCGATGAAGCTGTGGCGCGCGGGCTGCCGCGCGTTTCTCGGCGTGGGCGACAGCCTCGTCTACCACTTCTCCGAGACCTCCACGCGCCGCATCCGCAAGAACGACGGCCGGCGCCAGTTCCTCATGAAATGGGGACTCACGCAGTCGGGCTTCGACCGCTACTACCTGCGCCGCGGGCAGCCGGCGGGAGCCGACCCGGTGCTCGGCGAGCCCGAGCCCTCGTGGGGCCTGCGCTGGCAGGCGCTCAAGAGCGGAGTGCGGCGGCGTTTTTTCTGAGTGCGGCGCGCGCCGCGTCGATGACGCGTACGGCGCTCATGCGATCGAGGCAGTCGGCGCGGCTCTCGCGGTGCTTCTCGCAGCCTTCCTCCTGGCAGGGCACGCAAGGCAGCGTGGGCTCCTGCAGCAGCGCGACGTTGCCGCGCACCTGCAGCGCGAGCACCTTCTCGTAGGGCTGCCCGAGGCCGCTCCGGGGCAGCGGCCCCCACAGGCGCGGATCGGTGGGGCCGAAGATCGCCACGGTCGGCGTGTCGCAGGCCGCGGCGAGATGCGTGGTCGCCGTGTCGGGCCCTACGAAGAGCACCGCACGGCGCAGCAGGTCCGCCGTTTGCGCAAAGCGCAGCCGCCCGCAAGCGTCGATGACCGGCGGCTTCGCCCCCGCCAGCACCTCGCGCACGTAGGCGCGCTCCTCCGGCGCCGGCCCGCCCGTGATCACCACCCGCAGGCCCTCGGCGTGCAGCCATGCCATCAGCGCGTGCCAGCCCGGCGTATGCCAGCGCTTGTAGCGAAAGCGCGGCGCGAGGTGCAGGACCGCGAAACGCTCGCGCTCGACGTCGAACCCCAGCACGTCGCGCCAGGCGATGGCCGCCATCCGCGCCGTCGGCGCGACGATCCCGGGTTTCCAGGCAATGCCCATGGCTTCGGCGAGCTTGCGGTAGCCTACGGGCCGCGCCAGATCGCGCGGCGACACCACGCCGTGCGCGACCGACAGTTTCTTCCACCACGCCTTGTCCCGCTCCGGCGGCAGTAGCCCCGCGCGCCGGCGCGCGGCGATCAGGCCGCAGAGGTGCGGCCGGTCGGCGGTCTCCGCGATCACCGCCAGGTCGTACCTGCGCCACAGCCGGCGCCACAGCGCGAGCTCGCCACCGCGCTCGGTGGTGAGCACCTGGCGCAGGTCGTCGTTGCCTTCGAGAACCCCTTCGGTGCCCGCGAACACCAGCGCGTCGATGGCCGCGCCCGGGTAGGCCGCGCGCAGCGAGCGGATGAGCGGCGTCGTAAGCAGCACGTCGCCCATGAAGCGGAGCGAGATGACGAGGATCGAGCGCGGATCGGGCACGCTAAGTCCCAAGCTCCCGCAAGTACGCGCGGATGCGCTTCGCGTTTGCGCCCACGTCGCCGACGCCGACGCGCGAGACCGAGCGCACGTCGACGCGGCTGCCAGCGCCGTCCGCTTCCACCCGGATCACCACGTCGTCCTTGAAGCCGAACCACAACGTGGTGTCGGTGGCTTCGATGCGGCCGGTCGCGGCATCCGCCGCGACGATCTCCCAGCCCATGTCGCGTGCCGCCTGCAGCGCACGCTTGAACGCGTCCGCGGGCGCGGCGTCCATGCGGTGCGTGCGCAGGTCGGGATAGGCGCCGGCCTGGGCGCGCGCCACGTCGGGTCCGCCGTAGTCGGCGGGGTTTGGAGCGGAGGCGCGCAGCGGCAGGATGGCGACGAATTGCGGCGGTCGTTCGGTGTCGGTGGTGATGTCGTGGATCGGCGGCAGCGCGCGGGCCTGCTGCAAGGCGTACCACGGCGCGAAGGCCACGCCCAGGCCCAGCGCGAGCGCTACCAGCAGCCCGGCGAGCCCCCCGCGCCGCGTGCGCGGCAGCAACAGCATCACCGCCGCCAAGGCCGCCGCGGCCAGCCCGGCGAACCCGGCCCAGCGCATGAGCTGAAAGCCGGTGCCAAATTCCCATAGCTGCAGACGCGTGCCCGGCCCCGCCGCGAGCAGCAGCAGGGCGGCGATGATGCCGAGCAGGACGGCGAAGTGCGCGGGTTTCATGGCGGCTTCCGATCGGCGCGTTCGTCGAATGACCAGTCAGTGTAGCCGAGATCGGGGAGGCGTCCAAAAGTAGCCTTGTATTATTGAAGTCGCGCTGCAATAATACGAGGCATGAAAATAATCCTGCGCGACGCAGCGGAGCGCCTGCGCCGCCTGATGAAGTCCTTTCCGGCGGTGCTGGTCTACGGTCCTCGGCAATGCGGCAAGAGCACGCTGGCGCGCACGCTCTATCCCGAGTGGACCCACATGGATCTGGAACGCCCCGCCGATGCGTCGGTGCTCGAAGCAGATCTCGAAGGATTCTTCGAGCGGCATCCGCACCGGGTCGCGATCGACGAGGCGCAGCGCCTGCCCGCGGTGTTTCCGGTGCTGCGCCACATCATCGACCGCTCGCCCGCCCAAGGCCGCTTTCTGCTGACCGGGTCGGCCAGCCCTGCACTGCTCGCCAACGCTTCCGAGTCGCTCGCCGGTCGCCTCGGCTTGCTCGAACTGACGCCATTTCGCTGTGCCGAGCTCGCGGCAACGCCGCAGGCGAGAGACCGCTGGTTCTGGGGCGGCTATCCTGGCGTTCACGAGCGGCGTGGCCCGAGCGCCCGCACCGAGTGGCTCGACGCCTACGTCTCGACCTTCCTCGAGCGCGACCTGCCTGCCCTGGGCCTGCGGCTTGCGCCGCAAAGGCTGCGCAAGCTGTGGACCATGCTTACGCACGTGCACGGCAATCTCCTCAACGTCGCGGACCTGGCGCGCTCGCTCGGCGTGTCCTCGCACACGGTCGCCAACGATCTCGACGTACTCGAGGCGACTTTCATGATCCGGCGGCTGCCGCCCTACTTCGCCAACGTGCAAAAGCGCCTCGCCAAGAGCCCGAAGCTTTACGTGCGCGACACGGGGCTGTTGCATTTCCTCGCCGGGCTGCGCGCGCCCGCGCAGCTCGAAACCTGGCCGCGCCGCGGCGCCTCGTTCGAAGGACTGGCGATCGAGGAACTGGCCGGCTGGGCCACCCAGCGGTTCGTGCGGCCCGGAATTTTCTACTGGCGCACGCAGGCGGGCGCGGAGGTGGACCTCCTGATCGCGGACGGCCGGCGCAGCTACCCGATCGAGGTGAAGCTCGGCGCGGCGATCGATCCGCGCTCGCTCGCAGGGCTGCGCCAGTGCATGGCGGACCTGTCGCTGAAGCGCGGATACGTCGTCACGACCGGAGACGAGCGCCGCAGCGTCGGCAAGACAATCGAGGTCCTGCCGTGGCAGGCGCTCGCCCGCGGCGAGGTGGACATCGGCTGACGGATCGATGCCGCGCTCGAGATCAGCGACTTGCCCATCTGGTGCGCGCCGCAAGCGCCATGCCTGCCTCCAGGGCCATTGCGGCCGCCACGTAGGCTACGGTGCTCGCCAGGTAGGGCGGGAAATACCGGGAGACCCGCGCTGCGTACTCGGCTAGCGAGAGCTCGCCGAAATACCCGGACAAGCCGTAGAAGCTGGCATTGGATATCAGAAACGCGAACGCCGTCGCAACCAGCAGCGCCCCGGCGAGCCGCGCGTAACCTCGCCAACCGTGCCGCTCGTGTCTGGAGCACCAGACGCCGGCCCACCAGAGACAAGCATACGTCGGCAACAAGAATGCGTAAGCCGGCGTCACGCACCAGTCGCTGACGCCGGCGTGCGCGATCGCAACGTAGTCGACCAGCGCGGCCAGACCGATATAGGCGCCGAAAGCAGCGGTCCGGCGCAGATAGAGCCCGCCAAGGAAGAACACGGCGAGCGAAGCGTCGGGCAGGTGCAGCGCCGAGCCGAAGTGATGAAACCGCGTTGCTGCCATAAGCGCAGCGAGCGCACAGGCAATCGCCAGTTCGGCAAGGGGCATCCGCTTCGTGTCCATGATCGTCTCCTCAGGCAAGGGCGGGTTCGCGCCTCAGATAGGGCGCGAGCCGCGCGAAATCGAGATTCGCTTCGAGACAGTCGGCGAGCCGCTCGAAACTCGCCTCGCGCCGCGCATCCAGGTCCACGCCGCGCGCTTCAGCGAATCCGGCCCAGTCGAGCAGGGCGGCGCAGGCCTCGGGCCGGTCGAAGATGCCGTGCGCGTACGTGCCGAGCACACGGTCATCCTCGGAGAGGGCACCGTCGGGCAACCCGTTCATCAATACCGCAGGCCTTTCGAGCGCCGGCCCGCGCGTCACGCCCATGTGAATCTCGTAACCCTCGAATCGCGCGGAGCGATTCTGGCCCGGGAAGACCACACCCGAAACGTTCCTCAGCATCTTGCGCGGCGCCAGCGTGGTCTCGAGATCGAGCAATCCCAGGCCGCGGCTCTCGCCCGGCTCGCCTTCTGCGCCCTGCGGATCGCGAATCGACACGCCGAGCATTTGCATGCCGCCGCACAGGCCTATCGCCTTTCCACCATAACGCACGTGGCGCAGGATCGCCTTGTCCCAGCCCTGCGCTCGCAGGAATTGCAGATCGGCGCGCACGCTCTTGCTTCCGGCCAGGACCACCAGGTCCGCCGCGGGAAAGGCCTCACCGGGCCCGACGAGCCGCACGTCCACGCCGGGATGCATGCGCAGGGCGTCCAGGTCGGTGTGATTGCTGATGCGCGGAAAGACCGGGACGGCGACGCGAAACGCCGCATTATCCGGCGCGGCGGCCTGTTCGGGCAACGCGTCCTCCGCTTCAAGCGCCAGTCCCTGCAGGAATGGGAGCACGCCCAGCACCGGTTTGCCGGTGCGCTCTTGCAGCCACGCGATCCCCGGCTCGAGGAGCGTTCGGTCGCCCCGGAACCGGTTGATCACGAAACCGACGATCCTCGCGCGCTCGGAGCCGTCCAGACAATCCAGCGTGCCGAGCAGATGCGCGAAGACGCCGCCACGGTCGATGTCGGCGACGAGCACGACCGGGCAGTCCACCGCCTCCGCGAACCCCATGTTTGCGATGTCGTGCTCCCGGAGATTGATCTCCGCCGGGCTGCCCGCGCCCTCGACGATCACGGCATCGAATTCGGCATGAAGGCGGCCATAGGCCTCCAGTACCGGCTGGCGGAGCCGCGGCTTCCAAGCCTGATAATCGCCCGCTTCCAGTTCGGCGCGGGCTCGTCCTGCCACCACCAGCTGCGCGCGGGTATCGCTCACGGGCTTGAGGAGCACCGGGTTCATGTCGGTGCGCGGGGCGACGCAGGCTGCCCTCGCCTGCAGCGCCTGCGCCCGCGCGATCTCGCCGCCGTCTTGCGCCACGGCGCTGTTCAGCGCCATGTTCTGCGGCTTGAAGGGCGCCACACGCAATCCGCGACGCGCGAACAGCCGGCAAAGCCCGGCGACGAGTGTCGTCTTGCCCGCGCCCGACGTCGTTCCCTGCACCATCAGGGTCGCTTGAGCCTGGAATCGCATTCCCGCCATCTCAGGGCCGCCAGCCGAGCGTAAGGAAGAGCCCCCGGCCGGCGGTGTTGTAGCCGTCCGCCAGACGGTACTCCTCGTCCAGCGCGTTTTCCAGCCGCGCGGCGAAGTAGAAATGGCGATTGAACTGGTAGCGCGCCATCAGGTTCACGACCGTGTAGCCGGCAAGCTCCACGCGGGCGAACGTCAGGATGTCGTTGTCCGGGCGCGGGCCGCTCGACAGGACTTCGCCGCCCAGGCGCCACGCGCCGAAGGAGCGGTGCGCCGAAAGCGCCCCGTGAACCTTCGCCCTGCGCACCGCGGGCAGGGGCTCCGCGTTCGGCTCCTGCTCGATCGCCTTCTGCGAGGTGAGCGAGCCGCGCAGGTCGAACCCGGCGAGCACGCCGCCGTAGCTCAGCTCGACTCCCTCGACGCTCGCCTTGCGCACGTTTTTCACGGTGAACGTCGCCAGGTCGAAAGTGATCGCGTCCCGGTATTCGGTGTCGAAAGCAACGAGGCGCACCCGGTGCGGGCCGCTCGCCCATTGCAAGCCCAGCTCCTTCGTGCGCGCGCGCTCGGGCCTGAGCGCAGGGTCGCCGCCGAAGCCGAACAGGTCGTGGAACGTCGGCGCGCGGAACGCCGAGCCCGCGCTCGCGCTGAGCCGCCATTCGTCGGTGAGGTCGAAACCGTAGCCCGCGAAGTAGGTGTCGGCCCTGCCGAAGTCGGAGTAGTCTTCGCTGCGCGCGTTGAGCTGCGCGGAGTGGCGCCCGAGACGCCCGAGGTACCCGGCGCGCAGGATGTCGACGTCGCGATGCTGCCGCTCGGCAAAGGCCGAGTTGACCAATTCCTGCCGCAGCACCTCCATCCCGAGCGACACGGCGTGCTCCGGGGCAAGGCGCAGGTCGTTGCTCCAGGAGGCCTGGCGGTTTCTCGTGTTCGACAGGCTGCTCACGCTGCCGTTGAGCCGGTCGGTCCTGTAGTCCGTGCCCTGGCCGACCGCGAGCCGGCTTTTCCACCGCTCGTGAGGCCTTGCCTCCCACCAGCCGGAGAGCGCCTCCAGGCGCTGCGAGGAGACGTGCACGTCGCTCGGAGAGCCGAATGCGCTGTCGTAGTCGACGCGGCCGTCCGTGGAATACAGGCTGAATCCGATCTCGTGGCGCTGCGACAGGTCATGAGACAGGCTGGCGGCGATGCTCGAATTGCGGTAGCCGTCGCGATCGGGATTGGCGTTCGGCGCGCGCGCCGGGTCGATGGCCGAAAAGCCCTCCGTATCGAATCCGGCAACGGAAAAACTGAACCGCGTGTCGCCGGCGCGGCCGCCGTATCCCGCGCGCAGCTTCGAGGTGCCGCGCGAGCCCGCCGTCGCCTCGATCGTGGGCGCCGGCGCCTCCGCGCCGCGCCGCGTGAAGATCTGGATCACGCCGCTGATGGCCCCCGAGCCGTAGAGGCTCGAAACGTTGCCGCGCACGATCTCGACGCGCTCCACGTCGTCCAGCAGAATGTGCTGGATCGCCGTCGTGCCGAAACCCGCGTCCTCGATGCGCACGCCGTCCACGAGCACCAGCGCCTGGGCGCCGCGGCCGCCGCGCATGAAGATGCCCGTGACCGCCCCGATGCCGCCGTTCTGCGCGAACTCGAACCCGGCCTCCCGCTGCAGAAGCGAGGGCAGGTCGGGCGCCTGCGAATCCTCGATTTCGCGGCGGGTGAGCAGGGTGGTATGCGGAACGGCGTCCCGCAATCGCTGCTCGGTGCGCGACGCGGTAATGACGACAGCGCCCACTTCGGACGTCGATTGGGCCGCGGCAGGCGAAGCAAATGAACAGGCGGCGGCAAACACCGCGACGGCTGCAAAGCGCATGATGAGACCCTCCCGGCGTCTTCCCCGACGCCTCAAAGCGGTTCAGTTAAAACCGCAAGGCCGGTCTCCGGACTCGCGAGCAGGCGCTGGAGCTACGCGCCGGGCATGCCGCCTTCCCGTGGGATGCTCTCCACAGTGGCCGGGTGGCACGCCCCCTCGCTTACCGTTGCGGGGGCAGTACAGGGATCGCAGGGCGCGCAAGCGCACCGCTCACCTGTTTCCCGTTTCATCCTCGCGAAGCGAATCTCCGCGAAGACACCTTGCAGCTGACTACACGAGCGATTATACAAATCGCCATGAATCGCGCAATGCTCGGCGCCTTGCTGCTGGCGGCCTGCGCCGCCCATGCCGAAGTGCGCGTGACGGACGACTACGGCAAGGCCGTGGTGCTCGCCGCGCCGGCGCGGCGCGTGGTGAGCCTCGCGCCGCATCTCACCGAGCTGATGTACGCCGCGGGCGCCGGCGAGCGCATGGTGGGCGCGGTGCAGTACAGCGACTACCCGATCGCGGCGCAGCGCCTGCCGCGCATCGGCAGCGAAGCGTCCATCGACCTGGAGGCCCTGGTGGCGCTCGGGCCCGACCTGGTGGTCGCCTGGCCGAACGCCGGCAGCGCGCGCGCGGTCGAGCGTATCGCGGCGCTCGGCATTCCGGTGTTCCGCTCCGAGCCGCGCGAGCTCGAGGACATCGCGCGCACGCTGGAGACCCTCGGCCGGCTCGCCGGCACCGATGCGGCGGCCGCGGACGCGGCGCGCGCCTTTCGCGCGCGCGCCGCCGCCCTCGCGCGCCGCCACGCCAGCCGGGCACGCGTGCGCGTCTTCTACCAGGTCTGGGACCGGCCGCTCGTCACGGTGAACGGCGATCACGTCATCAGCAAGGTGATGCGCCTGTGCGGCGGCGAGAACGTCATGGCGGATCTGCCCGCGCTCGCCCCGGAGATCGACCGCGAGCTCGTGCTGCGCGCCGATCCCGAAGCGATCGTGGCGAGCGGCGCGGACGGCGAGCGCCCGCCCTGGCTGGATTCCTGGCGGGCATTCCCGGGCCTGGCCGCGGTGCGCGGGGGCGACCTTTACGCCATCCGGCCCGAACTGCTGCAGCGGCATACCCCTCGCCTGTTGGACGGCGCTGACGAACTCTGTCGAATTCTGGAGGCGGTCCGAGCGCGCCGGGGACGCTAAGGCCTTCTCAGGAAACACATTCAGAACCGCCCCTTATTTCTTGACGCAGTGGCGGTTTTCGAACATAGTGTGCCGCGTGGAGGCGGAGCTCAATTCGCTCGAGCAGAAGGTCGCGCAGTTCGTCGGCGTGTGCGAGCGCCTGCGCGCCGAGAACATCGCGCTGCGCCAGGAGCTGGCGAGCGCCCGCAACGACGCCAAGCGCCTGAACGAGAAGATCGAGGGCGCGCGCGCCAAGGTCGAGCAGCTGCTCACGCGCTTGCCCGAGTGAGCGCCAACGACAAGCGCGCAGCCGACGGCGCGAAGACCCTCGAAGTCACGCTGCTCGGGCGCAGCTACCGCGTCGCCTGCAGCGACGAGGAGCGCGAGGCGCTGCTGCAGGCGGTGGCCTACCTCGAAGGCAAGATGAACGAGATCAAGCAGGCGGGCAAGGTCGCCGGCACGGAGCGCATCGCCGTCATGGCGGCGCTCAACGTCGCCCACGAGCTCTTGAGCATGCGCCTCGGCGAAGGCTTTGACATGGGGGAGGCCAAGCGTAGAATCTCCTCGATCGAGGCGAGGCTGGAAGCGGCGCTCGCCAAGCAGGAGAAGCTGTTCTAGTTCTTGGTTCCAGCTTGTCGATGTCCCCTGCTGTGTTCGACCGGGCTCATATTTCCGAACCGATAGCTTCCCTAGGTTGCAGACCCTAGCGTCACTGTTGTGATCGTCCCGCCTTCGGGTGCCGGACGAACCTGAGGTGACCGGCAAGCGACCACCCTGATCAAGCACAGGGTTCGGGAGCGAGCCCACCGGCACGAGCGGGGGGCCACCCCATAGAAGAACAACATGCGCTTCTGGTTGATGAAATCCGAGCCCGACGAGTGCTCGATCGATGACGCGCTCGCCGCGCCGGGGCGCATCACCCCGTGGAGCGGCGTGCGCAACTACCAGGCGCGCAACTTCATGCGCGACGCCATGCGCGTCGG
>Ga0326597_10009794_pt1 | contig 12806 bp, 8 predicted proteins | sample RVTome_12_FD_203789 | JGI IMG/M metagenome (GOLD analysis project Ga0326597, IMG submission 203789) | Soil microbial communities from uranium-contaminated site in the Upper Colorado River Basin, Wyoming, United States - RVT100D185 | ecosystem: Environmental > Terrestrial > Soil > Contaminated >... | reverse complement strand
GAGCGACGGTCTCGAAGACCTTCTGCATCGCTTCGCTCTGGCCTATGATATTGTGCAGGCGGTCACGCGCCTGCACTTCGGTTCGAAGTCGTTTAAGTTCCTCGCGCAGCGTGCGCCGTTCCATGGCGCGCTCGACCTGAATAAGCATCTCGTCGGTGTGGAACGGCTTCGTGATGTAGTGGAGAGCGCCCACGCGCATGGCTTCGACGGCGCTGTCGATAGTTCCGAAAGCGGTGAGGAGTAACACCGCGCATTCGGGGTCGATTTCTTTAAGGCGGCGGAGCAACTCGGTCCCCGTCATTCGTGGCATCTTCAGGTCGGTGATGACGAGGTCAAAATGGTTCCGGGTGAAAAAATCGAGGGCCGCGGTGCCATCCTGAACCGCGTCGACGGTGTAGCCCTCCTCGCCGAGAATTTCTGCCAGGAAACGGCACATCTCCCGGTCGTCATCGACGACAAGGATGCAACCTCGGTTGTTGCTGAACTTGGACGAGTCCGCGCTCATGAAATCGTATTTTTCTCCCCGGGTGAACCGCCATGCGTATTCATCGGTAGGTAGATCAGGAAACGGGTGAATTTGCCGAGCTCGCTCTCCACTTTGATCTCACCCTCGTGGTCTTTGATGATACCGTAGCTTACGGTCAGTCCCAAGCCGGTGCCTTCGCCGACATCTTTGGTGGTAAAAAACGGATCAAATATTCGGTCGAGATTTTCTGGCGCGATACCTGCACCGTCGTCCTCGAAGGAGATTTTAAGCCAATCACCGTTACTCGCCGCGCTCCCTGCTGGTGACCCGTTTCGCATGACTTCAGCGGCGATCCTGATATTGCCGGCCGGTTTCGTCGCGTGCAGTGAGTTCAAGAAAAGATTGATAAAAACCTGCTGCATTAGGTCGGCGTCGGCGCGAATGGTGGGCCATTCAATACCAGCCTTGTTGACCTCCACGTGCACGTTCTGCGCAGCCAGTTTGTGTTCCAATAGATTTTTTACGTTCGCTATCAGCGTATCTAAGTCGATATCGCGAAATATCGGTTCTTTGCGTCGGGAGAATTGCAGGAGCTGTCGGACAAGAGCCGCGATTCGGTCGATCTGACCGCGAATGATCTCGAGGTTCTCTCTGGTCTCTTCCGGCGTTCGCTGCCGGCGCAGCAGGTGCTCGGCTCTTCCGCCGATGATGTTGAGCGGCGTGCCCATTTCATGCGCCAGCCCGGCGGCCAATTGGCCGACGGAAGCCAGTCTTTCTGATTGGCGGAAATTTTTTTCAAGCTTGATCTTTTCCCACTGCTCTTCAATGAGCCTGCGGTAGCCCATTTCAATCTTTTCACTCATTTGATTGAATTCGTCGGCTAGCAAATCCAGTTCGCTGGCGCCGGCGGTTTCAATTCGTTGGGTCCAGTTTCCCTTGGCGATTTCTCTGATCCGTTCAATGAGCTTATTGATCGGCACGGTGACATTGCGCCGTACAATCGTGAGTATCAGGGCAGACAATAAGATGATAAGGATCACCGTCGTCTGGACAATCCGGTTCCGCCGTTCGAGCACGCTAGCCATGAGTTGAGGGCCGTGACGCGCGAGTACAAAAGCGCCGACAAGGCGGCCTTGGGAATCGGCGATAGGCTCGATGCGATAGTAAATCAAAGTTTCGGACCTACTGAGGTATCCTTCCCGGTCTTTCGAATTACGCAAAGCCGGCCGAGGATCGATGTCGAGGATCGGCCGGGGATTCAATTGGGGGAAGTCATCGGGGTATTTGAGTGACGTCGAATAGGCAACGCGATTTCCGTTCAAATCATAAAGAACGATACCATGGATGTTTCCCCGAGGACCGACGGCATTGAGAAACTCTTGGGTTACGGTGAGGTTCCGATTGTCGGCGTAAACATGCGTTAACGTGGCTTGAACCGCTCGAGTGAAACCACCCATACCGACGCGTATTTCCCTTATCGCTTCGTCCTCTTCTTGTTGAACGCTTAGGTAACCGTGGATCGTCATGGTCAGAATCACGGAAAGAACGAGGGACAGAGTGAGCTTAGTTCCGAGCTTCATATACAACCGCCATCTGTAGCAGCAATCAGCATACCCGAGATAGGGCCAAATAAATATCGATAAATTTCTTGTGAAAACAATAGGTGGAAAACTCACGGAAGCAGGTGGCCGACAAAACCCGGTGCAAAATGCATCAGGCTGTGGCCAATTGCAGCAAGGCAAATTAGTTCAAATATTTTAAGTTCTTTGTGGCGATTTCCACAGCCGCGAACAGTTCCATCGAAATCGAACGTGTCATTTTGCTACTTAGCTTTTTCTGCTTTCAGTCCAAAATCGCTGTTCTCCAACCATTTGCCGACGAAACGCTGAAGCCGCGGCGTGGCATACCGCTTGCTCTAATCATCATCAAAGAATTTGCTTCGGAAAAGGGGGTGGAAAATATGAAGAAGTTCGCATTAGCAGTGTTGCTCGGACTCACGGCGCTATCGAGCATGATCAGTCTGTCCGCGCCGGTTAGTTTCGCGCAGGAGGAGCCGGCACCGGCACCGGAGCCGAAACCGGAAACGCCGGGCGATTAAATTACGGCGCCCGATTTCTAGCATTGGAATCGGCTTTAAAAAGGGGGACTCAGTCCCCCTTTTTATTTTCCATTGTCCCACGCCGCTCCATTGGCAAGGCAACCCGCAAGTGGCACCGTTTAACTGCGAATGTGAAAGCCGTCAAACTCGCCTGTCGGCTCTTGCCAGCTAACGTCGAATTGGCGAACCTGCGCCCCGGACGGGCCATGCCGACACCAGGCGATGAATTCATCAATCTTAGCTCTTGATCCCTCGGCGACCGTTTCTAAGGAGCCGTCGGGACGGTTTCTCACCCAGCCGGTGACGCCCAGATGTTGGGCCTGGGCAACGGTGGAGGCGCGGAAATAGACTCCCTGCACTCTACCGTTGATCTTGAGATGAACGCGGACGTGATCTGACGGAGTTTCCATGTCTGCTTCGGTCTTTTCCTACCCCAGGTTTCGCGCCGCGGCAACCTGATTTGCCCCCTGGAAGACCTGTTTCGGGAGGTCCTCTTGGCATCCGCCCCCCATTTCGACTAATATTTCCTGAGCGCCGATCCGGGATGTGGCGACTCGACCTTGCCATTGCTCGGAAGGCGAATTCCGAAGGCTAGGCAAATAAACCCTACAGTATTGTAATTTACAGTGCAGTAAACTGTAAAAACTGGGGAACGCGCAAAGGTAACGAATTGACTCCGGAAACTCCTGTTCTTATGACGCAGACGATAACAGCCCCTGACCTTGACCGCCTTCTCAAGCTCCGCTTGATCGTGGCTCGCTTTGGCGAGATGGACATCGCTAAGTGGTGGAACACCAAGGGACAGCTTGGGCGCTTGGGCGCAGCTGCACTCCGCCGTGGATTTCCGCGTACGCACTACTTCGCGCAAGCGCGCTCGGTATTCGCCGTCGCCGCCCATCGCTGCAGCGAAGTGTTCGATCCGCCCGGTTGCGTTACGTTATGGCGACTACCTGAAAGTATCGAGGAACAGTTCGACGCTCAGTGGGAACACTGGCTTGATAACGCAGGCGATTGGACACCCTACTTCCAACGCCTAGAGACGCTTCAGGGAACCGATCTCGTCGCCGCGCTGCGGGCATTCGATGTTATCGGCGACCGCGACGTTGATTCTTTCTCCAAGCTCCGACGCTCGGCCGAGGGTCGGGCTGTGCCGCTTCCCGGCATTTTCTCCGGAACCGATGAAGATATCGCGCTGCTCGCCCTCGGTTTCGCCAGAGGCGAGCCCGGTGCACTGGCGGTACCCTACGCCAAGAGGGGCGACGGATGAGATCTCTGTCGCGGTCCAACGTTGTATCGTCGTTCACGATCATAAAGGGGGCGATGATCGAAGCGACATACGCCGTCTTCGCTTCGTGGGATTTTGCTCGGTCTAAGCGTGAGAACCTCGATCGATTGCGACGCGAAAACTTCATTGGAGCGAACAGCAATACCTGGCTTCGTGATGTCGCATGGGTACTGAATCGACGGTTTGATCCTGACGGGCGTGACCGCGCCCTCGTTCTTCTGGCGAAAAACGGCTGCGATCTCGACGTATGGAAACCGGCATTGTTATGGCACATTACGCGCGACGAATTTCTCTTGAGGGACTTTCTTCAGAACTGGATGTTCCCCGCATTTGACTCTGGCGTTTTCCGGGTTCGACCTGAGGAACTCCATACGTATCTTAAAGGAATTGGAAAACGCGGTGCGACCACGGAGCACGCGTGGAGCGAGCAGACCATCAAACGAGTTGCTGCGGGCTTGCTGAAGATCGCCGGAGACTTCGGGCTTCTGCGTGGCAGCGCCGTTAAAGAGTTCGCCACTTATCATTTGCCCGAACGGAGTTTTTTGTACCTACTCCATGCCATGCGTGAAGAGAAACAAAGCCTGAGCAGTGTGGTGACCGCAGACGACTGGCGCATGTTTTTGATGCGGCCCGCTGACGTGGAGCACGAGATTCTACGATTGCACCAGTTCCGGAAGTTGGACTATCAGGTGGCAGGCAGCCTCGTGCAGCTCTCGCTGCCTTGCGAAAGCTCCCTCGAGTACGCTGAGAGGATGGTTGCATGAGCGACTTTGAACATCGGCTCAAGCACGATCTCGAACCACTGCTCGCATCGGCGGATCCGCGTGAGCGCATCAGTACCTATCACGATATGCCGTACGCGCTATTCCGCTACGACCCTGAGGAAGAGTTCGACCTCCGAAAGCAGGTGACGCTGCTCGAGACGCGCCTCTCGCAGAAGGGGAAGCGTATCCGACGGATTTCCCTCGCGGAGTGCCTCGACGAGGCGATGCGCTCCCAGCGCCCGCTTGCGGACTGGTTTACCGCAGAGCGCGAACAGGGCGTCGAAACCGTCGTCGAAACCGTTCACTCCGTCCTGTCCGAATACGCGCCCCTCGTGGACCTAGTCGCAGCACGAATGCCGAAGGAACCTGACCCGCATCGTGATATCGTCTTCATCTTGCGAACCGGAGCGCTTTTCCCGGTCTACCGGACCTTTTCGCTGCTTGAGCAGCTAAAGGGGCGCGTGCAGGTTCCGACGGTGCTCTTTTATCCAGGCGACCTCGATGGCGCGGCGGGCCTTCGCTTCATGGGCGTGCTCGACGCTGAACACAACTATCGCCCGAAGATTTTCTGAGAGGACTCAAGAATGAACGACTTATTTATTAAGAGCCTCTTCGACAAAAAGGTTGACCGTCCTATCGAGGAGGTCATCAAAGTTGACCAGACCGACGAAGAAATCATTCGAGATGAAATTGACGAATATGTCGTCACACATGCGATTAGCCGATACTACTCGGAGATTTTCGAGCGTTATAGCGAAACACCGAATAAGCCACATGAGGGCATCGCTATCTGGGTTTCGGGCTTCTTCGGGTCCGGCAAATCAAGCTTCGCTAAGATGCTCGGCCTTTCCATAGAAAATCGCCCGATCGCTGGCAAATCCGCGGCCGAAAGGTTCGGCCGGCGCACCGGCGACAAAAAGCTTCAAGTGCTGCTGAAAGCCATCGCCGAGAAAATTCCGACACATGCAGTGATCTTCGATGTATCGACGGACCGGGGGATCCGCAGCGGCAATCAGACCCTCACCGAAATCATGTATGGGCTTTTTCTGCAGAGCCTCGGATACGCGAAGGACCTCGATCTCTCCGAGTTGGAGATCGCACTGGAGTCCGAAGGACGTCTGTCTCAGTTCGAGGACACTTACCGGACCAGATTCAACAAAGACTGGAACGCTGACAAAGGACTCTTGGCGTTCTCCCTCGGACGCGCGAGCGAGGTCATGCATCTAATGGAGCCGAAGACCTATCCGGCTGCTGATTCCTGGGTGAAGGGTATCAAGCAGCGTGCCGACATTACGCCGGGCAAGCTCGCCGAGCGGGCCACGGAGCTGATAAAGCGGCGCGGAACCACTGCTGACGGCCGAGTGAAGACGTTAATGTTCGTGATCGACGAAGTTGGCCAGTTTGTTGCGCGCGACGTGCAAAAAATGCTTGATCTGCAGGCCGTGGTCCAGAACCTGGGCGTGAAGGGGCGCGGCAAGCACTGGATCGTCGTTACGTCCCAGGAAAAGCTCGGCGACCTCGTCAGCGGCCTCGACGATAAGAAGATCGAGCTTGCTCGGCTAATGGATCGTTTCCCACTTCAGGTTCACCTCGAGCCTTCAGATATTTCCGAGGTCACCAGTCGCCGCGTTCTTTCGAAGAACGCCGCCGCGCAAGCCGCGCTTGGAAAGTTGTTCGATGAGCATCGTGGCCGGCTCACAGAACACACTCGTGTGACTGCTGACATCAAACTGCCGGAACTCACCCGTGAAAGCTTCATCGACCTTTACCCGCTTTTGCCCTATCAGATCGACCTCGTTATCCAGGTCGTCTCAGGCCTGCGCACACAAGGCGGAGCCAGCAAGCACGTGGGCGGCGCAAACCGTACGATCATCAAGCTCGCTCAGCAGTTGCTTATCAATCCGGCTGTGAAGCTCGCCGAGGAGCCGCTCGGAGCGCTCGCACGGCTAGACCAGGTCTATGATCTGGTTGAAGGAAACATCGGTTCCGAAGTGCGTGCAAAGATTACGGCTATTTCGAAGGAGATCGAACACCCGCTTGCGCAGCCAGTGGCTAAGGTTATCTGTCTCTTACAGTACGTGAAGAGCGTGCATCGTACTGCGGAGAACATCGCTGCGGCGCTCCATCCAAGTGTGACTGGAGATTCGCAGCTTGCTGCGGTGAAAGAAGCGCTCCGTCACCTTGAGGCTGGCCAGAAGGTTCGCCGGGGAGACGATGGCTACCGCATTCCGACGCCGGCTGAAGATGATTGGGAGCGGGTCCGCAACGGCATCAGCCCAAAGCCGGGCGATGCTCATCGCCTCTATTCGGAAGTTCTCGCATCCTTCTGGCAGCCGCCGCCGTCGCACACGCTTTTCGACACGAAGGTTTTCAAAGCCGGTCTCGCGATCCACGGCCGCGAAGTCGTCGATGGCGATATTATGTTCCATGTGCATCTCGCAGACGACGGCAAAGAGTTTCAGCGGCTGGCCGCGGAGCTCCGTACGAGAAGCCAACAGGAACGGAAGAACGTTTTCTGGGCGGTTTCCCTCAACGACGCGATCGATCGGGAAACCGTCGAACTGTTTCGGTCCAAGGAGATGCTCGCGCGCAAGGAGCGCGAGGCCAAAACGGCCGACGAAACCGCCCTGATCGGTGAGGAGAAGGTGCGGATGCGGCGCCACCAGGACGAGCTTCGAAGGCTTTTTCGGACAGCTTGTCTGTCGGGCAGTGTGTACTTTGGCGGCAACGACCGGAGCCCCGGAGATCGCGCTGTCGATGTTAATAAAAGTGCAGCGGATATTCTTGGCTACGTGCTCCCCGAAGTTTTCAGCCGATTTAAGGAAGCGGCAGCCAAGCCAACGGATGTGAGGAAGGGCGTCGATGCGCTGTTCAGCGCTGATAACCTTCAAGGACTTCCCTCTGTCTTCGGCAGCCTTGGACTGCTCAGAGACGAAAAGGGCAAGACGGTATTCCGCGTCGAGAGCGGACCTCTCGCCGAAGTCCTTAGTCGGATCGATGAGCGTGCGAATTACGGTGACACTGGGAGCGGACGATATCTCTCCGATGAGTTCGCCAAGGAGCCCTTTGGCTGGGACTTCGAAGTGGTGCGCTTGTTAGTGCTTTCGCTACTGCGCGCCGGGAAAATAGAAGCCACCAGCAAAGGCCAGACGATTGACTCTGTGACTGGCATCGAGGCCCGCGATACGTTCTCGAACAACAATCTTTTCCGGCAGGCATCGTTTCGCCCGAAAAAGGGTATCGAGTTCGAAGAGTTGGTGAAGGCCTCGGAAGCGTTTCGCGATACCTTCGGAAGTGAGGTGCGTGAGTTAAATGCAGGAGCCATCTGCGCCGAGCTGCGAAACGAGATTGCGCGGCATGAGGACATCGTCGCCTCGACGTATGGTCAGCTCACCTCGCATCGGCTCCCGGGTGGCGGCTTGCTCGAAGGTGCGCTGGGCCAAATGAAGGCCATCTTACGCGGGTCGGAAGACAACGCCATCTTGACGTTCAACGCGTCGCACCGCTTGATCAAGGACGCCATCAAGCGCGCGGTCGAGCTCGAACAGGCACTCTCGGAAACCCGGCTTCGTGACATCGAGCGGGCAAGACAGGTGCTCAGCATGGCATGGCCGTTTCTCGATAAAGAACCCGATCTCAGCGAAGACCTCCGTTCGCGCGCGACTGAGCTTCACGACCTTTTCTCCCGTGAAACCTTTTTCCGAGATCTACCCGCCATCGAGCAGCACGCCGGAGCGATCGAGTCCGAGTATGTGCGTCGATTCGAGGATGCGTTGCAAGCGCGAGTCGAAGCGTACACAGAAGCGTTCGATCAATTGACCAAGACCCCGGGCTGGTCCACGTTGCAAGAGGATGTTCAGCGTTCGATTGCGGCGCCGCTTCAGAGTGGAATGACGCGAGCTTCCGCTACGGTGCCCATCGTGCTTCTGCGTTCTGAACGTGACGCGTGCGAAGGCCGCCTGCGCGCCGCAGTCCGGGCAGTTCAGGAGGCGATCGAGGGAGAGCGGCTGGCGCCGGTCAACGTTGAAGCCTACTTTAAGGGAGGCATTGAGACGGAAGAGCAGCTTGATGCCGCACTCGCCGGTCTCCGTGATGAGTGTTTACGCCTCATTGGTGCCGGCAAGAAGGTAGTCCTGTCGTAATGCCATTGGTGGACTTACAAGAGCTTGCCCGGCGCGAGAGCGAGCAGACGGAGTGGAAAAAAGATGTCGCGGACATCGATGATGTCGTAGCCACCCTGTCAGCTTTGGCGAATGACCTTCAGAATCTTGGCGGCGGCTATGTTGTCTGCGGTGCCGCGGAGCAGAAAGGGCGCAACGGCTTTCCGACGCTTGTTCGCACCGGTCTCTCTGCGGCGCGATTCAGAGAAGTCGAAGGAACCGTCCTTACCCGCTGCCGTGAACGCGTGTCACCGCCAATCACGCCGCTAATTGAAGAACTGCCAAGCGACAATGCCGACCGACGGATTCTCGTATTTATCCAACCCGCGACGGGACACGCTCACACCTATCGCAAGCAAAACGAGAGCGCCAAACACTATGTGCGCGTAGGCCGGACGACGATCGAGGCGCGCAATGGACTGCTCCGAGACCTGCTTGTCCGAAAAGGCGCCATGGAGCCGTGGGACCGCCGCCCTTGCAACGCCGCAACCGTAAACGACCTAGACTTACTCGTATTGCGGGATGCCCTTCAACGTATGGGAGTCTTCTCCCTGGATCATGGAGTGGAACCGTATCTCGTGGAGGGCGTGCAACTAAGCCCGTTCGTCCCGTCCATCTGCGTCGCCGAACCATTGACCGGAGTGTTGCGGCCGCGGAACTACGCCGTGCTATTGTTCGGCCGCGAGCCGCAGCGTTTTGTTTCAGGAGCGTTCTCGATCTACTCCAGCTACCCTGGTCAGGACCGATCCGATCCGGTTGCTCGGCGCTTTGAGATCGCTGGTACGCTGCTCGATCAAGCGCGGCGGCTTCAGGAGTTGCTCGATGCCGAGGCGGTGACACTCTTCGATAAGACCAACCGGAAGGCGCCCAACGCGGAGAAATACCCGCGCCGCGCCCTTCAAGAGGCGATGATCAATGCGCTCGCACACCGCGATTATTCTTTGCCAGACCCGACGCGCCTCACGTCATTCTCGAACCGAATCGAAATTATCTCTCCCGGTTCGTTGCCCTACGGAGTTACGCTTGACGATCTGCGCAAGCGTGCGGTCACGCCTCGGTGGCGCAATCAGAGCCTGGCATGGTTTCTCAGCCGGCTTCAGCTCGCGCAGGCCGAGGGTCAGGGCATTCTTACGATACGCCGCACGATGAAAGCGGTCGGTTGCCCACCGCCGCGCTTTGACGCGACGGAGGTTTCGGTGAGCTGCATCCTACGTGCGCATCCCCGCTTCCGCATGATCAAAATTTCTTCTCCAGCAAAACCAGCGAAGATAAAAAAGCGTGTGCCGAAGACCGGTTCATCTAAGAAGCAGCGATCTTCAAGAAAAAAGGCGACGCCATCCCCAAAGCGAAACCGTCGTGGATAAAGACACACGCAACGCCATCGAACGCGCGACACAGCGAGCACGAAAGCTGATCGAAGAAGACTTCTCGGCGCAGCTCGAAGGTACTTTCGACGTGCTGCGGGAAGGCACCGTTGCGCCAAAAGCGGGGTCGCACTTATCCCCGCGACAGTTCTTCCAGCGCGACAAGATCGTCGCCGCCATCGAGCACAAGCGCGCCGCCGGTATGACCGCAGCAGAGGCCGTGAAAGACTACCTCCGCGATGCCGCATTCACGACGCTCAACCGCTTCGTCGCGCTCAAGATGCTGGAAGCTCGGGAGTTGATCCAGGAGTGCGTCACAAAGGGCGAGCAGTCCGTCGGTTACCGCGAGTTTTGTGGCATGGCCCCGGGCATTGGGCTTCTTCCCGAGAGCGCTGGCTATCGCCTCTACATCGAGAGCCTGTTCGACGAGCTATCGACCGAGATTAAGGTGCTGTTCGACCGGCGCGATGCCGCATCGGTGCTTTGGCCGAAGCGTCAAACTTTCGATGACCTACTCGGTCTGCTCAACGCCGCAGAACTTGCGAACGTTTGGAACGAGGACGAGACCATCGGTTGGGTCTACCAGTACTTTAATTCCCGAGCGGACATCGACCGAGCTCGCTATACCGAGGACGGCAAGTCAAAGTCGCCACAAAACAGCCGCGAGCTAGCGGTGCGGAACCAATTCTTCACGCCGCGCTACGTGGTGCAGTTCCTAACCGACAACACTCTCGGCCGAATCTGGCTGCAAATGCGTGGAGGTAAGTCGACGCTGGCCCAGGGCTGCGACTACTTCGTTCCCGATGATGAAGCCGTCGCGCCGCGCGCCAAGAAAGATCCGCGCGATATCAAAGTCCTCGACCCTGCCTGTGGCTCGGGGCATTTTCTGCTCTACGCGTTTGCTCTGTTGCTCGTGATGTACGAAGAGGCCTGGGAGGACGAGACGGCAAACATCAGAAGTGAGGTGACAGGCCGGTCACTACGAGAGGATTATCCAGATCTCGCGACGCTTCGCTGCGCTATTCCCGCGCTCATCGTGCAGCACAACCTGTATGGCGTGGACATCGATCCGCGTGCGGCACAAATTGCGGCGCTGGCTCTCTGGCTTCGGGCGCAGCGCGCATACAGAGACTTTGGGTTACCAAGATCGAAGTGGACGCCCATTACTTACACGCACATCGTCGTGGCCGAGCCGATGCCCGGCGACTTGGCTATGTTGGACACCTTCGCGGCAAATCTTGAGCCCCCACTTTTGCGCGATCTCTTCAAGAAGATTGTCGGCGAAATGCGGCTTGCTGGTGAACTTGGCACGCTACTGCGCGTGGAGGAGGGCATTGCGACGGAACTGACTCGTGCGCGAGAAGAGTTCGTTAAGCAGCATCAAACTCTACGCTACCTGCCGGGTATGGAGCCAGTTCGCAAGCAAAGCGAACTCAATCTTTCCGGCATTGACGACGCGCAGTTTTTCCAGGAAGCCGAGGCGCACATCGACGAATCACTGCGACGTTTTGCCGAATCCGCGGCGGGCGGCGTGGGTGTGCGGCGACGGCTGTTCGCGGGTGATGCAGCGCAAGGTATTGCGCTAATCGATCTCCTGCAGAATCGCTTTGACGTGGTGCTCATGAACCCGCCGTTCGGGGCCCCGCTGATGCAGCTGGACGGCCCTTACGAGCAAAGCAAGGAGGATATTGACGCCGCCTTCGTCACACGCGCTATCAAGTTAGTGGGGGTTGGAGGACGAGTTGGTGCATTGGTCAACCGGACCCAATTTACTAAAAGCACACTAAAGGACTGGCGTAAGGCGTGCCTTATAGGTAGATGGCATATATCTGTCTGCGCGGATCTCGGGCTCGGAGTCCTCGATGGGGCATTGGTAGAGACGGCAGCATACTGCCTTGACGGTTCTGCGGCCACGCAGTGCTCAACGTTTTTTCGCTTGATGAGATCACGCGATAGGGCAGCCGACCTTCGGGGAAGCATTGAGCGTCTGTCCGCTGAGACTTCTGGTGCCGTAATACATGTAAGCCCAGAGTCATTCGCGTCATTTCCTGCGGCGCGAATTGCGTATTGGATCTCCCCCGCTTTGCGAGACGCCTTCGTCAAGCTCGACCGGCTCGAGGGACACCTAGGTACTGCGCGGCAAGGCACGATTACCTCAGACAATTTTAGATTCCTTCGTCTGGCTTGGGAGATTGCAGAGGACCAGATCGGCCATTCCATTGATGACACGTTCAAGGGTAAGCCATGGGTTTTTTTCGCCAAAGGTGGAGAGTATTCACCATACTTCCAGGATTTACACCTGGTCGTTCGTTGGGAGAAAGATGGTTACGAGATCAAGAACGTGGTCGATGCTAATGGGATACAGCGAAGCCGGCCGCAAGGTCTGGAGTGGAACTTTCGTCGAGCTCTGACGTATTCCGAACGAACCGCCAGCAACTTGAGCGTTAGGGTATGTCCACCCGGTTGCTTCTACAGCCAAGTCGGCCCTGTAATTGCGACGATGAATCAAGAGTCCGTTCGCCCGCTGCTGGCGGTGCTGATGAGTCGTGTTGTGGCCTACGTAATCGAACTATCCGCTGAGTCCGTCGGAGCCGTTACGCGCGGCGGCGCCGCACGGCATTACACGCAGGGTATCGTCGGGGGACTCCCAATTCCTGAACTCAAGGGGA
>Ga0326597_10009793_pt1 | contig 12807 bp, 9 predicted proteins | sample RVTome_12_FD_203789 | JGI IMG/M metagenome (GOLD analysis project Ga0326597, IMG submission 203789) | Soil microbial communities from uranium-contaminated site in the Upper Colorado River Basin, Wyoming, United States - RVT100D185 | ecosystem: Environmental > Terrestrial > Soil > Contaminated >... | reverse complement strand
CGGCGATATCCAGATACTCCTGCATGCGACCGGCGGCCGGATACACCTCAAAAATGACTGCAAGCACCGTTCCTACCCCTCTCTGCGCGGCTGATGATCAGCCGGTCATCTACTCGCTACGGCCACGGCCGTCGCCTGGCGCTGGGCGCTGGGCGCCAGATTAGCGCACCCAGGATTCACCGCCGCCGCATGCCGTCAAACAGGCCGTAGCGCCAGGGTCGCATCGCCAGGACCAGCGTACAGCCGTGGCGCTCGTCAAAGGACAGGCCGCGGTCGTCGGCGGCCACGGCGTCGAATTCGTGAATCAACTGCTGCAGACGCCGTTGAAACAGCCCGTTGCTGTTTTTTGACAGCATGGCATTGGCGACCAGTAAGCACTCCTGGGTCTGGTCGAAGCGTGAGTTAAAAAATTCCTTGGCCAGATTTTCCTGAAAGAAACGCTGGATCGGTCCGTTCTCCTGCCAGGTAAAGTTGGGGGCAACCCGCAGCTTGATCCGATTGTTGAGCTGCAATTCGATCAACCGCAACCGATCCAGTGTGGCCAGATGACGGATGCACTGGGTATGGGATACGGTGAAATACGCCAGGATCTGGGCGAAGCTCCAGTGGTTGAGGACGCAAACCGTCACCAGCAACAGCTCCGGATCGGCCGCGATTTCGCGCTCCTGCTCCAGGCTCAGGCCGCTGATGCGGGTCTTCTGCTGATCGCTCATCTGCTGCACCAGGTCGCTGATCTCCATCCCCAGTAGCTGACACACCTGATCGAGCCGCGCCAGCGAAAAGCTCTGTTCCGAGAACAGCCGCTTGACGCTGGCCTCCGACAGCTCGAGTCGCTGCGCCACGTCGGCGTAGGTCTTACCCTGCGCCTTGAGTGCCTGCTTGAGCGTGGCCACCAGCAGTGATGTCTGCGCCATGAATCCTCCTCTTGTCGTGGTGCGGCTGTCGTTGGGAGGCTACCATTCGCCCCAACCCGTTGCACGGCCATGGGCTAAGATCAAGCGCACGGCGCCCAATAAAGTGTCGTATTTCGATACCACCAAGGTAGATTAGCGCAACTTTAGCCATCTTGGTCGCCCATTTAACTACTAGCGCCTAGAGTCAGCCACGGACTCACCTCAAGGACAGACCTATGCACGCACTGTTTCGCCTGGCTGGCTTCGCCCCCTTCATGCTGATGATGTTCCTCAACGCCTTCGTCGATCTGGGGCACAAAATCGTTATTCAAAACACGGTCTTCAAGGTCTACGACGGCCAGACCCAGATACTCCTGACCGCCTTCGTCAACGCGCTGATTCTGCTGCCGTTTATCGGCCTGCTCAGTCCCGCCGGATTTATTGCCGACCGCCACCCCAAGCCCCGGGTGATGCAGCTCAGCGCCGCCGCCGCCGTGGCGCTGACCGGCGTGATCACCCTCTGTTATTACCAGGGCTGGTTCAAGCTTGCATTCGGGATGACCTTGCTGCTGGCGGTACAGAGTGCGTTCTACTCGCCAGCCAAATTCGGCTATCTGCGCGAATGGGCCGGCAAAGCACTGTTGACCTCCGCCAACGGCCTCGCCCAGGCGATCAGCATCGTCGCGATCCTGTCCGGCATCTTGGCTTTTTCGGTACTGTTTGAGCAACGCCTGAGCGCCACGAGCTTCGGCTCCGAGGCGGATATTCTGCGCGCCATCGCGCCCTTGGGCTGGCTCCTGGTCGGCTGTTCGCTGCTCGAATGGTGGCTCTCCTATCGCCTGGCACCGGTGACCGAAGCACCCGAGCCCCCCCCCTTCCGGGCTACCGATTACCTGCAGGGGCACTACCTGCGCCGCAACCTGGCGAGCCTGTTCGGCCATCGGGCGATCTGGCTGTCCATCGTCGGGCTAGCGATTTTCTGGGGCATTTCGCAGGTGCTACTGGCGGCCTTTCCGGCCTTTGCCAAGGCGCAGCTAGGGCTGACCAACACGGTGCTGATCCAGGGGCTGCTGGCCTGCTCCGGGATCGGCATTGTGCTCGGTTCCCTGGCGGCGGGACGCGCCTCCAGCCGCCACATCGAAACCGGACTGGTACCCCTCGGCGCCCTCGGTGTCGTGATCAGCCTGTGGCTGCTGCCGACCCTGCACAGCAGCGCAACGATCGCTCTGACTTTTACCGCCATCGGCTTTTTCGGTGGCCTGTTTATCGTACCGCTGAACAGCCTGATCCAGTTCCATGCACCACAGCGCGAGTTGGGCCGTATTCTGGCCGGCAACAACTGGGTTCAGAATATCGTCATGCTGGCATTCCTCTCCCTGACCCTGCTGTTCGCCGCCTGGGGCCTGGACAGCAGACGTCTGTTCCAGCTGCTGGCAGTGGTCGCATTGGCCGGCGCCATCTACACCGTATGGCAGCTCCCCCACTCCCTGGTCCGACTGATGGTGGCCAGGCTCTTTGCCGGCCGCTATCGAGTGCAGGTGCTGGGGTTCGAGCAGCTGCCGGCACGCGGGGCGGTGCTGCTGCTTGGCAACCATATCAGTTGGCTCGACTGGGCGCTGGTCCAGATCGCCTGCCCACGACCGGTGCGTTTCGTGATGCATCGCGGGATCTATCACCGCTGGTACTGGAAATGGTTGCTGGATCTGTTTGGGGTGATCCCCATCGCCGGCGGCAACAGCAAGACGGCGCTGGAAGAGGTCAATCGACTGCTCAAGGCCGGGGAAGTGGTGTGCCTGTTTCCGGAGGGCGCGATCAGCCGCAACGGCCAGTTGGGCCAGTTCAAGCGCGGCTTCGAACGCACCGTGTCCGAGGTGGACGGGGTGATCCTGCCGTTTTACCTGCGCGGCCTGTGGGGCAGCCGTTTCTCCCGCGCCAGCGAAGGGCTGCAGAGCCTACGGGCCACGGCGGTGCGGCGCGACCTCATCGTGGCCTTCGGCGCACCGCTGCCCATCGACAGCCCGGCAGCGACGGTGAAACAGCGGGTATTCGAACTGTCGATGAGCGCCTGGGAGGAGCATACCCGGCAGTTGCCCAGCCTGGCCGCCGCCTGGATCCGTAGCGCCAAGGCGCGCCCGCAGCAACTGGCGCTGGCCGACATTCAGGGCGCTAACGAGCTCAGCAACCGCCGGGCGCTGAGCGCCAGCCTGTTGTTTGCACGGCGTATCCGCCGCCTCAGCCCGGAGCAGAATATCGGCTTGCTGCTGCCCACCAGCAGTGCCGGCCTGTTGACCAACCTGGGGGGATTGATCGCCGGCAAGACCCTGGTCAACCTCAACTACAGCGCCCCGTTGAGCGCGCTCGAAGCGGCAGTCGACCAAGCGGGGCTGCGCACTATCTATACCTCGCAGCGCTTCCTGGCCAAGCTGGCCCAACGCGGTATCGACCTGACCCCGCTGCAGTCCCGCACCCGCTTTATCCTGCTGGAGGAACTGGCCACCACCATCGGTCCCGTCGAGAAGGCGCTGACCCTGCTGGCGACCATCCTGCTCCCCGCCACCCTGCTCGGCGCCCTGTTTGGCCGCGCGAGCCGCATCGAACAGCCGGCCGCGATCCTGTTTTCCAGCGGCAGCGAAGGCGACCCCAAGGGGGTGGTGTTGAGTCATCGCAATATCATGGCCAATATTCAGCAGGTATCGGATGTGCTCGATACCCTGCCCGACGATCGGATCATGGCGACCCTGCCGCTGTTCCATGCCTTCGGCCTGACGGTCACCGGGCTGTTGCCGCTGATCGAAGGGATTCCGGCGATCTGCCACCCGGATCCCACCGACGCGCTGACCATCGCCAAGGGGATCGCGCGCTACAAGGGCACCATCTTTTGCGGCACCTCCACCTTCCTGCGGCTGTTCAACCGTAACAGCAAGGTCCACCCGCTGATGCTGCAGAGCCTGCGGCTGGTGGTGGCCGGCGCCGAACGCCTCAACCCCGCGGTGCGCGATGGATTTCAGGCCAAGTTCAACAAAACCATTTTGGAGGGCTACGGCACCACCGAGACCACCCCGGTGGCCAGCGTCAACGTACCCGACCGCATCGATAGCAGCGACTGGCATATCCAGCACGGCAGCAGGTCGGGCAGTGTCGGTCTGCCGCTGCCCGGCAGCAGCTTCCGGATCGTCGATCCCGCTACCCTGGCCAGCCTGCCCACCGGCGAAGACGGCCTGATTCTGATCGGCGGCACCCAGGTGATGTGCGGCTACCTCAACGACCCACAGCGCACCGACAAGGTGATCCTGCAGCTCGACGGTCAGCGCTGGTACCGCAGTGGCGATAAGGGGCATCTGGACGAAGACGGCTTTCTCACCATCGTCGATCGTTACTCGCGCTTCACCAAGGTCGGCGGTGAGATGATCAGCCTGGGCGCCGTCGAGCAGGCGATCGGCACGGTGCTGCCGGACGGCATCGAGGTGCTGGCCACCACCATCCCGGACCCGCGCAAGGGGGAGCAGATCGTACTGCTCTACTGCGGCGCGATCGACGCGGATCGATTACGCCAATTGATCGAGTGCAGCGGACTCAACCCGCTGATGCGTCCGTCGCAGCTACTGGCGACGACGATCCCCAAGCTCGGTAGCGGCAAAAGCGACTTCAGCGGCGCCAAAAAGCACGCGCTACGCTTGCTCTGTAGCAACTAAAAGCGGCATGCTGGGTAGCTGTCGGCTATGTTAACAGTGACCCGGCCCCTCCGCGCCCAGGGTTGGATCGACTTAAACTCAAGGGGATGCACGAAAAGGCTGATTTTTGCCCTAGAATTACCCCGCAACCCCCAACTCCCACGATGGTTTGCTCACATGGCACTACGCAATAACCTCAAATTGATGCTGGAGTTCTCGCGCCTGAAAACCGGGTTTGAACAGTACTTCCGTGTCGTGCCGGCCTTGACCCGGGAGCTCAACGAGGCCGCCTTTCGCGTCCGCCACAGTGTCTACTGCGAAGAACTGCAGTGGGAACCGATGCGCGACAACGGCATGGAAAGCGACCCCTTCGACAGCAACGCCCGACAATGCTTGCTGCAGAACATCCACAACGGCGAGTACGTGGGGTGTATCCGCATCGTCAGACCGCACCCGGAGATGGCCGAGGGACTATTACCCTTCCAGATGACCTGCTCGAATACGCTCTATGCCGATGTGCCCGACCCGATCCTGAGCCGCCGCGATGCCATCGGTGAAATATCCCGGCTGGCGGTACTGGGCAGCTATCGGCGCCGCCCGGAGGAGCGTGGCAAGGCGGTCAGTATTCGCGAGGCCGACTTCGGCAGCAAGGAGCGTCCGCGCTTCCCCTATATCCCGGTGGGCCTCTATTGCGGCATGTTGCAAATGGCCCGGCGCAATGGCCTGGAGCGGCTCTACATCCTGACCGAACCCTCCCTGGCGCAGCATTTCCGCCATCTGGGAGGCCGCCTGGTGCAGGTGGGTGGCGCGGTGGAACACAAAGGCCAACGGGTTCCCTACGAGGTCCCGGTGGACGCAACCATCGCCAAACTCAGTCGCTTCGTGCGCCCGCTGTTCGAGCACATTGCCGACGAGGTGGATGCCGCCTACCGCAACCCCGGCCGCTATTCGTAATCACGCCTGGGCAGGCCACGTAGCAATCCCCCCCTCCCTATGCTTTTATTGGATTACCACTGTTAGCAGAGCCGATAGTCGGCCGAGGACGCAGCGTTACCCTTGGGCCGCGGCGACCCGGTAACCGCCGACCTCGGGCCAGCCGCGCCGGTATTCAAGCGGCTATTCAGCGCCTGGCGCCGCCGTGGACCGACCAACCGGCGGCCGAGCAGCGCGCTACTGCACCGACCCTAAGGAGTTACCATGGACGATCTGCAAGCCCCTCTGCGTGACAACGTTCGCCTGCTAGGCCAACTACTGGGTGACACCATTCGGCGCGACCGAGGCGCCGATTTCCTGGCCAAGGTCGAGACCATCCGCACCCTGTCCAAGGACGCGCGCAGCGGCAAGGCGCGGACGGAAGACTTGATTGCCGCGCTGACCGCGCTGCAGGAGGATGAGCTGGTCCCCATGGCACGCGCCTTCAGCCAGTTTCTCAACCTGGCCAATCTGGCCGAAGAGCACCATCGCGTGCGCCGGCGCAGCAGCCTGGTGGTCACCAAGCCCGATCCCCATGCCCTCGACCGGGTGCTGGACCAGACCCTGAAGCAGGGGGTCGACCCGGAAACCCTGATCAAGAAGGCCGCCGAGCTGCAGGTGGAGCTGGTGTTGACGGCACACCCCACCGAGGTCAATCGGCGTACTTTTATTCAGAAATATGACGCCATGGCGGCCAATCTGGCCGGTCTGGATCGTGAACATCCCCTCAGCCACCGCTATCAAGACATCGAGGGACGGCTGCAGCAACTGATCAGCGAGGCCTGGTATACCAACGAGATCCGGAGCGAGCGCCCCTCCCCGGTGGACGAAGCCAAGTGGGGCTTTGCGGTCATCGAAAATTCCCTCTGGCACGCGCTGCCGATCTTTCTGCGCAACTTCGACCGCGAGCTAAAGCGGGTGACCGGTAAGCGTCTGCCATGGCACGCGGCCCCCATCCGCTTCGCCTCCTGGATGGGTGGTGACCGCGACGGCAACCCCAACGTCACCGCCAAGGTCACCGAAGAGGTACTGCTGCTATCACGCTGGATGGCCGCCGACCTGCTGCTCAAGGATGTGGAACGCCTGCGCCACGAACTCTCCATGAGCCGCGCCAGCAAGGAGCTCCAGCACCGCGTCGGCAAGCACCAGAACGAGCCCTACCGGGAACTGCTGCGCGAGGTGCGCCGGCGCTTGGCCAACACTCGCCAGTGGGCCGAAACCTGCGTCAAACAGGGCTGGCAGCCGCTGCAAGAGGGCTACCTGCGCAATGCCGAACTGCTGGAACCCTTGCTGCTGTGCGATCGCTCGCTGCGCGACTGCGGCATGGCCGAGATCGCCGACGGCTGTCTGCGCAATACCCTGCGTCGCATCGCCGCCTTCGGCCTGACCCTGGTCAAGCTCGATATTCGTCAAAACGCCGAACGCCATGGCGCCGTTTTCACCGAACTGACCGCCTATTACGGCCTCGGCAACTACGCCGCATGGAACGAACAGGACAAGCAGCAATTCCTGCTCACCGAACTCCAGAACCGGCGCCCCCTGCTGCCGCGCGACTGGCAGCCCAGCGCCGAGGTACGGGAGGTGCTCGATACCTGCGCGGTGATCGCCCGCCACAACGAGGAAGCCCTCGGCAGCTATGTGATCTCCATGGCCAGCACCCCGTCGGACGTACTGGCGGTGGTGCTGCTGCTGAAGGAGATGAGAATCGGCTTTCCCATGCGCGTGGTCCCGCTGTTTGAAACCCTCGCGGACCTGGATAGCGCCCCCCGGTCGATCGCAACCCTGCTCGATATCGACTGGTACCGGGACTACTGCGACAACCATCAGGAGGTGATGATCGGTTACTCGGACTCCTCCAAAGACGCCGGGGCCCTGGCCGCCACCTGGGGGCAGTATCGCGCGCAGGAGGCATTGACCGAGGTGTGCCGGCAACGCCAGGTCAAACTGACCCTGTTCCACGGCCGTGGCGGCACCGTCGGCCGCGGCGGCGGTCCCAGCCACACCGCGATTCTGGGGCAACCGCCGGGGTCGGTGAACGGCTCCCTGCGGGTCACCGAACAGGGCGAGATGATCCGTTACAAATTCGGCATGCCGGAGATCGCCGTGCGCAATATGGAACTCTATGCGGCGTCCGTGCTGGAGGCCAGTCTCGTCCCGTTGCCCGCCCCCAAGCCGGAGTGGCGCGCCCTGATCAGTGCGATGGCCGCCGACGCGCATCGGATCTACGCCTCGCTGATTCACGAGAGCGACGATTTCGTGCCCTACTTCCGTCAAGCCACCCCCGAGCAGGAGTTGGCCAAACTACCGCTGGGCAGCCGACCGGCCAAACGCAAGGCGGATGGCGGGGTGGAAAGCCTGCGCGCCATCCCCTGGATCTTCGCCTGGACCCAGATCCGGCTGATGCTGCCCGCCTGGCTCGGCAGCGCCGCCATCGCCGAGGTGATGGCCGGCGAGCAGGGCCCGCTGCTGCGCGAGATGCGTCAGGAGTGGCCCTTCTTCCGCACCTATACCGAGATGCTGGAGATGGTACTGGCCAAGGCGGAACCCAAGATCGCCGCCTACTACGAGCAACGTCTGGTCGACCCCGAGCTACACGCCTTGGGAGCGATCCTGCGCCAGCGCCTGCAAAACGCCCAGCAGATGATCCTCGAACTGACCGGTCGTCAGCAACTGCTGCAAAACAACCCGGTGGTGCGCCAGTCCATCGACGTACGCAATCCCTACATCGATCCGCTCCACTACCTGCAGGCGGAACTGCTGTTCCGTGACCGCAACTGCCCCAACGAAACGGTGGAGAAAGCGCTGATGGCGACCATGACCGGCATCGCCGCCGGGATGCGCAATACCGGGTAATGCGGGGTCAAGCCAAAAAATGGGCTATTTGCATTCTGAGGTTGGAAGTCTGCCCTGCTGGGCAGCTGGTCAAGATCTGTTGTTGGTTGAATTCTCCAGTGATGACCTTGCGGCTTAGCGGAGTGCTCTGGTTGGATTGAAGAGCCTTCTGGTTCTGGCCCCAAAGCGGACATATTCCACGACAGTTCTGATGACAGCTAATGCGACAAAGCGGACAGCAGCAATAGCGATGAGCAGCTTCCTCTTTGCGCACTTAGCCGACCTTTTCGTCAGGGCACCTCCAGGGGATTGGATTCCCGAAAGCTGACGTTTTGTAGCCTGCGGCAAAATCGCAGCTGCGCAGCTATGCTGCACTACCAGGCGGCGTGTGAAATGCCCACCGAACTGATCCGCGGTCGCGTGTGATCTCATCACCATCCCAGCACGGACCGAGCAACGCGTCGCTGTTCGGCCACTAGCGCCCCCTGCCCGCGCAGCAACAGCTCGGTTAGATCACCGACAGGCTCATCCGATACCTGGTCTGGGATAGCATTACTGCACCTCAATCGCTTGCATTGACTGCCAACTCGCGGTGGCCATCTCTCGCAATTGGTCTCCTTGCTGAGCGATGAATAGCGCGGCGATGCGGTTCTGATTCGCGACATCCAGGCCCTCTTTGTCGCCGAGACAAAGCAGGGCTGTCGACCATGCGTCCGCCACGGTCGGATCGTCATGGATGACGGTGACGGAAACGGTGTCGTGGCTGATGGGCTGTCCCGTGCGGGCGTCCAGCACGTGGCCGTAGCGCTGCCCCTGGGCATCGAAATAATGACGGTAGGTGCCGGAGGTCATCACCGCGACCGGCTCATCCCGGCCGATGGTCAGCGCTTTCTGCACCGAGCGCCCACCCGGCAGCGGCCGCTCCACGCCGATCCGCCAAGGGGAACCATCGGGCTTGTGACCACGGGTCTGCAGTTCGCCGCCGATCTCCACCAGGTAATCGCTGATACCGGCGGCCTCGACCACCGCGGCGATCCGGGCGACGCTGTGGCCCTGGGCAATGGAGGAGAGGTCGACCCGAATCCGGGGATCAGCCTTGCGCAGCCGACCGGGCGCAGGGGTCGTCAGCCGGTTGTATCCTAGATGCTGCCGGGTCTGCGTCAAGGCATCCGCGGTCGGTGGCGTCAGGGTATCTCCGCTAAACCCCCACAGATCGAACAGCGGCTTGATGGTCAGGTCATAACAGCCGTGACTGGCCTCGCTCACCCGCCTCGCCGTCTGCACCAGGGTGACGATCTCGTCGCCCACTGCAACCGATTCTGCGCTTGGCTGGCTGTTGAAGCGCTCGATAACGGAATCGCTGCGATAGTTCGACAGCGCCTGATCCAGGCGCGCGAACTCGGCCTGGATCGCCGCTTCCAGCTGCTCGGTGGCCACCCCGCCGGGCTGCCAGACCGTCACATGCCAGGTGGTAGCCTGGGCGAAGCCGCTCAGGGTCTGAACCTTGTCCGGCTGACTGCAGGCGGCCAGGTTGAGGAGCGCGATGATGGCGATGATCCGTCTCATGGGCTCACCACCGTCGCCACCAGCCAGCTGTTGTAGGCGGCAAAGGCCACCAGTAACAAACTGCCTTCCCATCGGTTGATGCGCCCGGGGCCGCGAAAACCATAGGCCATCACAAACAGCGCCAGAGTCAGCCCCATCATCACCGGCCAGTCGCGGCTCATGACCTCGGCGGCGATAGTTGTCATCGGGTTGATCACCCCGGCAATGCCGATAACCGCCAGCAGATTGAACATGTTGGACCCCACCACGTTGCCGATGGCGATGTCGTGCTCGCCTTTGCGCGCCGCGATGACCGACGCCGCCAGTTCCGGTAACGAAGTCCCCAGCGCCACGATGGTGAGGCCGATGATCAGGTCACTGATTCCCAGCGACTCGGCAATAGAAACGGCCCCCCATACCAAGATTCGAGAGCTGATGATCAGCAGCACCAACCCAGCCAGCAGCCAGAAGACGGCCTTTCTTATTGGCATTGCATGCTCGGCGAGTTCATCGCTGAACTCGGTCTCCAGCGCGTCCCCCTGTCCCCGGCTGCGCAGGGCGGAGAAAATGCTCCAGCCGACCAACAGGAAGAAACCGGCCAGCAAGACGATGGCTTCCACGCGGCTTAGCGCACTGTTCCACAGCAATCCGCCGACCAGAAGACCGATACCGAACAGCAGCGGTATCTCCCGTTGAACGATTTTGGACTGCACCGCGATGGGGGCCACCAGTGCGGTTACGCCAAGGATGAGTGCGGTGTTAACGATATTGGAGCCGAGGGCGTTGCCGAGCGCCAGCGCTGGATTGCCTTCTAACGCTGCGATGGCTGATACCACCATCTCCGGTGCTGAGGTCCCAAAACCCACGATCACCATGCCGATCAGCAGCGGCGGCATGCCGGCATAGGTGGCCGTTGCGGCAGCCCCCTCAACAAAGCGGTCTGCGCTCCAGACCAAGAGCACGAATCCAACCAATATGGCGAGAAATGCCATCAGCATCTGAAAGTCCTGATAGAAGGTTTAGTGAGTAAGGGCCGATTGTTGACGGCGCTGTCAGCCATGGCGGCAACCATCACCTGAGGCGCGGGCGTGGTGAGAAAACGAGCTTCCGCTCCGGCTACATCACGCAATACCGCTAATCCGGTATCGATGGAGTCGCCATAAGCGATGCCCACCACAATATCCAGGCGGCGCTTGCCGTTGCGGGTAAAGTTCTTGATGGGGGTGCCCCAGAGCGAGCTGTTCGGTGCCGAGACCAGCAATCCATCGGGGGGTTCAAGCTGAGTGGTGAACAGTCCCACGTCGCTCACCGTGCCGATGATGGAACCACATTCGATAAAATCCTTCACCCGGAAGGGACGCAAAATCAACAACATGATCCCGGCTGCGATATTGCTCAGGGTATCTTTGAGCGCCAGGCCGATTGCCAGTCCCGCCGCGCCCATCAAGGCGATCAGACTGGTGGTGTTGACGCCAAACAGGTCCAGCACAATGACGGCGCCAACGGCATAGACGGCGTAGCCGACAACGGTGGATAGTACGGGCAGCAGCGTATCGTCCAGCTTCGCCAGGCGGCGGTTGCTGTTACGAATCGCCTTCTTGGCCAGACCTGCAACCAGATAACTGCCGATCCCAATGGCCAGTGCCGATAACAGGTTAAGGCCCACCGTGGTTGTCTGGTCTGCGTGCGGCAGCCAAAAGGCCGTTAGGGTCACCATGAATGCCTGCTCCATGCTGTAAAATCGCGCATCATTAGTGATTTGCTCTATCGCTGGCAAGCAATTGTTTGCCCAGCAACGACAGGGTATACCGATAGCGTGTCGGCATGACGGGAAGCGTTATCAGGGGCGAGGTTTCCACCAGGCCACGCCCAATCAACGCTCGCAGTTCGCTTGGCTCGCTGGTCGCGCCGTCAAACGCGCCCTGTTCGACGCGATGCAGGGTATCGCGCTCCTTGGTTGACAGGTCGGAGAGGTGCACGGTTAACCCTCCGCTCGATCAGCATCACCGATGAAACGATAACCAACTCCCGCTTCCGTTTCGATGTAGCGCGGTGCCGTCGGATCATCGCCCAGCTTACTGCGCAGGCGACCGATAAAGATGCGCAGGTAGTGGGTGTCTTCGAGATGATGTGGCCCCCAGATCTGCTGCAGCAGATGATGCTGAGTCAGAATCCGACCGGGGTGGATGGTCAGCTCGCGCAGCAACTCGAACTCTTTTTTCGACAGGTGGACCTCATCGCCATCGAGGAAGACTTTCCGGTTCATCAAGTCCACTTTGAGCCGCCCGTCGTCGTAGCCGGTCGGGGGCACCTCGATGACTGCAAAGGTGCGCATGACGGCGCGGACCCGGGCCAGGAGCTCGTTGACGCCGAAGGGTTTCTCAACGTAGTCGTTGCAACCGCCGTCCAGCGCCATCACCTTTTCGCGCTCACTGTTGCGAACCGACAGTACAATGATCGGCCCCTGATAAAAGCCCCGCAGCTGCCGCAGCACCTCCTGACCATCCAGGTCGGGCAGGCCGAGATCGAGAACGATCAGTTCGGGCTGGCGCAAAGCGGCCTGTTCCAGTCCTTTCTTGCCACAATCAGCTTCAATAATTTCATACCCCTGCGATGACAGGCTGATGGTCAAAAAACGCCGAATCTGTGGTTCGTCATCGATAATGAGAATGTGCGTCATGGGTTAACCTCAACAGCGTCAAATTCGGGCTGCGGTAACGGAATGCTGAGCCGTATCGTGGTACCCGTGTGCGGGGAGCTTGCAACCACCTGAACGGTACCGCCATGCGCCCCCAGGATTCCGCGACAAATAGCCAGGCCGAGGCCGGTTCCGCCGGGGTACTGATCCCCGTGAGAAAAGGTAAAAAACATATCGAAGATGCTATCCCAGGACC